>Ga0247823_10003907_pt1 | contig 11998 bp, 9 predicted proteins | sample 13C_PalmiticAcid_2_FD_192426 | JGI IMG/M metagenome (GOLD analysis project Ga0247823, IMG submission 192426) | Soil microbial communities from agricultural site in Penn Yan, New York, United States - 13C_PalmiticAcid_Day30 | ecosystem: Environmental > Terrestrial > Soil > Agricultural land...
GGTCGATGCCCAATAGGCGTAGTAGCACACTGCCTCCATCGAACGGTCGGCAAATTCGACCGCATCCATTGATGCATACGGAATGCGCATCATGTGCAGGCAGTCCTGAAAGCCCATGATGCCCATGCCGACCGGACGATGACGCAAATTGGAGTCACGCGCTTTCTTGACCGCGTAATAGTTGATGTCAATCACGTTATCCAGCATGCGCATCGCGGTACGTACTGTCTTCTGCAATTTGGCATGATCCAGCTTGCCATCCTGCATATGCGCCGGCAAATTGACCGAACCCAGGTTGCAGACCGCGATTTCGGAGTCGTTGGTGTTGAGGGTGATTTCGGTACACAAATTGGAACTGTGAACGACGCCGACGTGCTGCTGCGGGGAACGGATATTGCATGGATCCTTGAATGTGATCCACGGATGACCGGTCTCGAACAGCATTGACAGCATCTTGCGCCACAGGTCCAGCGCCTGCACTTTCTTGAACAGTTTCAGTTCGCCGCGCGCAGCTTTCGCTTCGTAGCCGGTATAGGCTTCCTCGAAGGCGCGGCCGAACTTCTCGTGCAGGTCCGGCACATCGCTTGGGGAGAACAGCGTCCACTCGCCCTTTTCCATCACGCGTTTCATGAACAGGTCGGGAATCCAGTTCGCGGTGTTCATGTCGTGTGTGCGGCGGCGGTCGTCGCCGGTGTTCTTGCGCAGGTCGAGGAATTCCTCGATGTCCATGTGCCAGGTTTCCAGATAGGCACAGACCGCACCTTTGCGCTTGCCGCCTTGATTCACCGCGACGGCGGTGTCGTTGACCACTTTCAGGAACGGCACGACGCCTTGCGATTTGCCGTTAGTGCCCTTGATATGCGCGCCAAGCGCACGCACCGGTGTCCAATCGTTGCCCAAGCCACCGGCGAATTTCGCCAGCAAGGCGTTTTCCTTGATTGCCTCATAAATGCCGTCGAGGTCGTCCGATACGGTAGTCAAGTAGCAGGAAGACAATTGTGAGCGCTGCGTGCCGGAGTTGAACAAGGTCGGCGTCGAACTCATAAAGTCAAACGAGGACAGCAAATTGTAGAACTCGATGGTGCGCGCTTCGCGGTTAATCTCGTTGAGCGCCAAACCCATCGCAACGCGCATATAAAACGCCTGCGGCATTTCGATACGAGTGCCGTCGATATGCAGGAAGTAGCGGTCGTACAGCGTTTGCAAGCCGAGATAGCCGAACTGCAAATCGCGCTCCGGCTGCAAGGCGTCAGCCAGCATCTTTAAGTCGAATTGCGCTAGCTTGTCGTCCAGCAGGCCGGCAGCGATACCCTTTTTGATATATTTCGGGAAGTAATCAAGATAGTGCGCAGCAGCATCGGCCTGCGCCACTTCTTGGCCGAACACCTCCTTGCGAATCGTGTGCATCAGCAGACGCGCAGTGACCTTGCTGTATGCAGGATCTTTTTCCATCAGCGCACGTGCAGCCAGAATGGCGGACTTGTGCAGTTCTTCGACCGGCACGCCGTCATACAGGTTTTTGAGCGTTTCGGCCAGAATCGCCTCGGCATCGACATGCTTTTCCAAGTCAACGCAGGCAGCCGTGATCAGGTCGCGCACCTGATTAATGTCCAGTGGACGACGCTGCCCGTTTTCGACGACATGCAATTGAGGGGCGTCGGCTGGGCTCACTGATTGTTGCAGCGCGCGCTCTTCCATGCGTTTGGCGCGATACAGCACATAAGCACGCGCAACATCATGTTCGCCGGAGCGCATCAATGCCAGTTCAACCTGATCTTGTACATCTTCAATGTGGAAAGTGCCGCCCGTCGGCTGACGGCGGACCAACGCATTCACGACATTGTCCGTCAATTGCTCAACCAATTCGCGTACCCGCGCGGAGGCGGCACCCTGCCCGCCGTTCACTGCGAGAAAAGCCTTGGTCATCGCAATGGAAATCTTGGAGGGCTCAAAACCCACAACTGCGCCATTACGGCGGATAACCTTATAGTCGCCGAAGCTGACTGACAAATTTGACGTAGCAGATGAGGCTGTGCCGGTATTGGAAGAAACCAGACCGAATTCGCCATGGGATTTGAGGGAAACTTCTTGAGTGGAATGCATCTAGCCTCCTAAGACTGTCGCTGACAGCATGCAGCTGCTTACGGTTACTAATTAGAACACCCGATCCAGCCAGGGTTCACGTCGACAAATCGCGCCTTGCCCGCGCATATCAGCATCTGCCGACATACCGAGCGTTACGCTGCACAATCTGCACTTGAAAGGGAGAGCTGTTCGCGGCTCGCCCACCATCACGATTTTTTACGCTGAGGAACCACTTGAACAGCCCAAAATGGGAAATCGCAACAACACTATATGTAGTACACAACCTTGCGATTGGCACTAATTCTAGTGCCGCACCGAAGCAGATGCAATAGTTTTTTTATGGGGCTTACAACAAATTTGATGATGCGGCGCGGTTGACTTTTATCGATGATCATGAAGGGAAACGCAGCGAATCAGGCGCATCACCAAGCGTTGCGTTGTGAATCAAGGACTTGCGGTAATGCTCCCAATCGAAGCAGGGTCCAGGATCGGTTTTGCGCCCTGGAGCGATATGTTCATGTCCCGCGACATCCGCAAGCGGATAGCGGGATTGCAATGCCTGGGTCAACATCGCCAGCGCATCGTACTGACGCAACTCGAACGGCGAGCAGTCAGTGCCCTCCAGTTCGATACCGATCGAAAAATCGTTGCAGCGTTCACGCCCGCAAAAAACCGATGCACCGGCATGCCAGGCACGGTCATTGGCTGACACAAACTGGACCACCTCCCCGCCACGCCGGATCAAAAAATGGGCGGACACCCGCAAAGCGCGCAAGCCGTCAAAGTAGGGATGCGCGTCGCAGTCGAGCCGGTTGCCGAATAAATCGGCAATAAACGGTCCGCCAAACTGCCCGGGCGGCAGGCTGATGTTGTGGATCACCAGCAGATCGATATTTGCGTCGGCGGGACGGGGATCAAAATTCGGCGATGGCTGGCGCAACACCCCCCTGCTCCAGCCATCGCTCTCTATATAGAAAGGACTCATGAATCCGACTCGTGAATAAGCAACCGTTGCATGCGATAGCGCAACTGGCGAAAACTGATACCCAGCAGTTCGGCGGCCTGGGTGCGGTTAAAGCGTGTTTTGGCCAAAGCGCGCCGAATAATCTCGCGTTCGACGTTATCGAGGTATTCGGGCAGCGATTTCGGCAAGTCATCCTCCGCTGGCTGCGACGTTGGAGCCGGTATATCCGCAGAGGCCGGCATGGAGTCAGCAGCGTGCAATACAGGTGCTGCATCAGTTGCTGACAATACCCCCATTTTCAGGGCCAAATCGGCGACTTCAATGAGGCCATCGTCACCGACAAAAGCGAGCGCGCGTTCCAATATGTTCTCAAGTTCCCGCACATTGCCCGGAAAGGCGTATGTCCGCAACGCGGCCAGGGCCAAGGGTGAAAGATGAGCCTTGCTACTCGTCCCGTTCAGGCGCCCGAGAATCGCTTCTGCCAACATGCCAATATCGTCAAGCCGCTCGCGCAAAGGAGGAAGATGCAGTTCAATCACGTTCAACCGGTAATACAGATCTTGCCGGAAACGCCCGCGCTCGACGCATTCAGCCAGGTTCTGATGCGTGGCACTAATCAGGCGCACGTCAACGACCTCTTCGACTGTCGCGCCGACTTTGCGTACTCGTCGCTCCTGGATCGCACGCAGAAGTTTCACCTGCATTGCCAGCGGCAGGTCAGCGACTTCGTCCAACATCAAGGTGCCGCCATTCGCGGCCTGGAAGAAGCCATCCCTGTCATTGTTGGCCCCGGTAAAAGCGCCTTTGCGGTAGCCGAAGAATTCGGCTTCCATGAGTGCTTCCGGGATTGCACCACAATTGACCGCGACAAACGGTTTGTCCGCTCGTGCGCTGTGGGCATGAATATCGCGCGCTGCCAACTCCTTTCCGCTACCGGACTCGCCGGTGATGGCAACCGGCGCCATGCTACGCGCCAGCCGCACGATTTGCGCTCGCAGCGCCTGTATCGCGGCGGATTGACCTAACAGACGCGAAACAGGGTCAGCTGAAGAGCCAGCGCAACCCGGGCTGTCATCGGCTTTTTGTATGCGCAATGCGGATTGCACCATCATGCGCAACTGATCGAGACCGACCGGCTTCGATAGATAATCGAAAGCGCCGGCCTTGAGGGCCGCTACGGCATTATCGGCACTGCCGAAGGCGGTAATCACGGCGACCGGGGTATTTTTGTAGTTGCTCGCAACTTCGCGCACGAGTTTGATACCTGAACCGTCAGGCAAACGCATGTCGGCCAACACAAGTGCATATTCGCGCTGCGCCAGACAAGCGCTGGCGGTAGCCAAGTTTTCTGCACAGTCGACATCCAACCCCATTTTGACGAGGGTGATCTCGAACAATTCGCGCAGATCTGCCTCATCATCGACAACCAGGATACGGGGTGCACTCATAACAGCGATTCTGTTTTTGGACTTATTTAGTGTAGTACGGAAAAGGTGATGACGAACCTGCCGCTCGGTCCGCCCATCCCATCGTTCAATATATCCATCCGGTATTCATAATCCAGCATGGCGCCGTTATTCAAACACAGTTCGCGGGCCAGGTAGAGTCCCAGCCCGGTACCCTTGCTGGAGGTGGTGTAAAACGGCTCGAAGAGATGCGCACGTACATCGGGCGAAATTGCGGATCCGTCGTCCTGCACATGCAGTTCGAGCCAACCGGCCTTTGGCGCCGACGCACGGATACGAATGCTGCCATCGTTGCCGCTGGCGTAGCGTATTGCATTCGATAACAGATTGACCACCACTTCGCGCAGGTGCAGCGGATCAAACCGCACCCGATAACCCACCATATCGCCCAACGTGATCATTTCCGGCGCAACCGCATGGCTCTCCGTGAACTCTGCCAGTACTTCGGCCAGATACGGAGCCAAGGCCAGCGGTTCGTCATGCGGATGCGCCTTACGTGACAGTTTCAGGATATCTTCGATCATGCGGTTCAGCCGCACCACATTGTCGCCAACAATATTCAGCAGTCTGGCCTGTGCAGAATCGACAATGTCTTCGCGCAACAGCGATGCGGCATGCGAGATGGCAGAGAGCGGATTGCGAACTTCATGCGCAATACTGGCGGTCAGGCGCCCCATCGAGGCCAGCTTCAATTGTTGGGCCTGATTCTCAATTTCGGTGACATTCTGCAAAAAAATAACGGTACGATCTTCCGTCAGATCGCTTGTTTCCACGGTCGCGAAGCGCAGTTTCAAGTGGGTGAACAACTCGCGGCGCGGCCCTCGCATCATTCCTCTACCTTGCAGCGCAGCGATATCGTCGCCTAGTTTAATCAGTACATAAGTCGACCAGGAAGAATTGGTCGGAGCACTCTCGCAATGCGCTCGCCAAGCGAAAAATGCGTCGGCGATTGGGATCATCGAAGGAATGTCGGTCAGTGTGCAGCATGGCTGGCCTGGCGGCAGTGATAAATCGAGCATACGTTCCACGGCCGGATTGCCAGCAAACACTTCCGTATTATGTCCGACCACCAGAATGCCGTCGTCCATGTCCGCAATAACAAGGCGATTAATCGCTTCCTGCAGACGCAGCTCACGTCCGCGCTGTGCGGCCAAATCTTCCTGCTTGATCAGCTTGGCCGCCAAGCGGTTGATCAAGTAACTCGCCGCAAAAAAAGCCGCCCCGTACAGTCCCGCATGCGACCACGACGAGCCGGCGACCGCATGCAACATCTGATAACCGCTTTCAGCCAGCAAGATCAGCGTAACGACGGAAACACTAAACAGGGCCAGCAACAACGGAGCCAGGATGGCACACCCAGCCAGCGGAAATAGGTACAGAATCGCCAGCCCGCTCTTTGCTCCGCCCGCTGCGACATATAGAAACGAAATCGCAACAATATCGACCGACAACTGTGCCACCAACTGCAACATGAAGCGCCGTTGCCAGTACGTGGCCAGAACCGCGAAACCAGTCGCTGGCAATAGGTAGGCCGCACAGTTTGTCCAGCCGATAGCGTCCGTCAGGTTGGTAGCCCCCTTGATCGCGTTCAGACCAAAATAAACCATTAGCACAATCACGATGACAATCCGTGTCACGCTGAATGTCTGTAACGTGCGCCAGAGGGTTTCTCTCGTTTTCCTGGTGAGCAGGCGTGAGAAGGGCATGACCGGCTTCTTTCCTGCTAACGCAGTGCTAGCCAGATCAGGAGCTGACATGTTGCAGGCGGTGTTCTTCGCTGCAAAACACCGCACCGGAAGAGGAGACCACCGATTCGGAAGAGGGGACATGCACACCGCAATGACGGCATTGCACCATCGGTTCCATGTCTCTGGCGGTAGTAACCGCTTTGCCATTGTCGCTGCCGGATATCCCCCCGGAAACCGGCTTCTTGCTGCGCGTCAGCCACATGACAACAACTACACCGATCAGCGCCCAGAGCAACAGTTTCATGTAAGCCCCCGGTGCAACACGACTTCCATGACAAAGCGGCTGCCGACATAGGCCAGTAGCAAGGTGGCGAAACCCGTGAGCGTGAAGCGCAGTGCAGTTTTTCCGCGCCAGCCGCGCCATACGTGTCCGGCCAACAGTGCACCGAACAGAGTCCACGACATCATCGTAAAGATGGTTTTATGATCCCATTTGAAGGCAGTGCCGAATAACTGCTCCGAGAACACTACGCCAGACAACACCGTCAATGTCAGCAAGGCGAAACCAAAACCGATCAAACGAAACAGCAACCGCTCCATCGTCAGCAATGCGGGCAACCGGTCAATTGCGAGCGCCAACCAGCGTCCATGCGCTGCGCCGGGACTGCTATGCAAGTGCGATTCCTGCAAGGCCATCAACACAGCATGAAAAGCGGCGATGGTGAGCGTACTGTAGGCCAGGATGGCGATCGCGACATGCCAAGGGAACAATACGGACTTTCCTTCCAGTAGCACCAAACTACCCGGAAACAGGACAGGCAGAATCACAGCAACGGCAGCGCTAGGCAGTACCAGAACACGCAATCCGTCGAGGGAGAAGTTGCGGTTTTCCAGCCAATACGTTGCAACGGATATCCACAAGGTGGCCGACAACATGATCGCGAAACCGATTCGCAAAGCGCCGGGGGTTACCATGTCCGCCCATAATGCCCCACCGTGCAGCAGCCAGCCGGCCGCCGTGCCGACGGCAATGACAACGCGCTGCCGCGATGGCAAGAGCGCACAAGTTGCATACAGCAGCGCTGCCATGACGAAAAAATAGGTGTGCATCGCGAGAGGTAATGATGAACAGGTTTCTGAGTTTACACCATGTCCGTCCACCGCCGATGTCATCAAGCCCCCCTGCCCTGTCGCGCGGACAACCCTCTTTCCGGGTCACAGGGCCAAGAGCGCCATCAGGTAAAATGAGCACTATTGCCGAGGCGCTTCTCCTTGCGCCATCGCCCTTCCCCTCTTTCTTAATACATCGTCATCCATGCTCGACAACCTGACCCAACGACTGGCCAAAGTCGTCAAAACGATGCGCGGCGAAGCGCGCCTGACCGAATCCAACACCGCCGATATGCTGCGCGAAGTGCGTTTGGCGCTGCTCGAGGCGGACGTCGCCTTGCCTGCGGTGCGCGAATTCATTGCCCGCGTGAAGGAAAAAGCGGTGGGCGAAGAAGTCATCGGATCACTCACTCCAGGTCAAGCCTTGGTCGGTGTGGTACAGCGCGAACTGGCAGCCCTCATGGGTGCCGATCTCGGACCGGAAGCCTCGCAACTGAATTTCGCGACGCAACCGCCAGCAATCATCCTGATGGCCGGCCTGCAAGGTGCGGGCAAAACCACGACCGTCGGCAAACTGGCGAAATATCTGAAAGAACAAAAAAAGAAAAAAGTTCTGACGGTTTCGGCCGACGTTTACCGCCCGGCCGCAATCGGCCAGTTGCAAACCGTGACTAGCCAGGTCGGCGCCGACTTTTTCCCGTCCGCGGCAACCGACAAACCCGTTGACATCGCTCTGGCCGCACTCGATTACGCAAAAAAGCATTTCCACGATGTATTGATCGTCGATACCGCCGGCCGTCTGGGCATTGATGAAGCGATGATGCAGGAAATCGCAGCGCTGCATGCAGCGCTCAAGCCGATCGAGACGCTGTTCGTAGTGGACGCCATGCTTGGTCAGGACGCGATCAATACAGCAAAGGCCTTCAACGACGCCCTACCCTTGACCGGTGTGGTACTGACCAAGTTGGACGGCGATGCGCGCGGCGGTGCTGCCTTATCGGTACGCCACATTACCGGCAAGCCGGTCAAATTCGCCGGCGTCGCCGAAAAACTCGATGGCCTGGAAGCCTTCGACGCCAACCGCATGGCAAACCGCATTCTTGGCATGGGCGACATTCTGGCGCTAGTCGAGGAAGCGAAAAAAGGGGTTGATGTCGCTGCCGCCAAAGACCTGGCTGACAAACTCAAGACCGGCGGCAAATTCGATCTCAACGACTTCAAGGCACAAATTTCCCAGATGAAGAAAATGGGCGGCCTGTCGGGCCTGCTCGACAAGCTGCCCGCACAATTTCAGCAAGCCGCCGGCAATGCCGACATGGGCCAAGCGGAAAAGCAGGTACGACGCATGGAGGGCATCATCAATTCCATGACCCCGCAAGAGCGCGCCAAACCTGATCTGATCAAGGCTTCCCGCAAACGGCGCATCGCCGCCGGAGCCGGTGTCCAAGTGCAGGAAGTCAACCGCATGCTGGCGCAATTCGAGCAGATGCAGTCAATGATGAAAAAATTCAAAGGCGGCGGCATGATGAAAATGATGCGCAACATGAAGGGCATGCTACCCGGCATGCACTAATCGACAATGTCGCAACTGAGGATCCCCGCGGTTTACATGCGGGGAGGCAGCAGCAAGGGAATATTTTTTCGCGCCGAAGCGCTGCCTGTCGACCCCATCGAGCGCGACCGGCTACTGCTGCGCCTATGCGGCAGTCCAGACCCTTATGGCAAGCAAATTGACGGCATAGGGGGCGGTAGCTCCAGCACCAGCAAGGTGGTTATTCTGGCGCCATCGCGCCGTCCGGATTGCGATATCGACTATCTGTTCGGTGCAGTCTCCGTCGACAGTCCGATCATCGACTGGTCCGGCAACTGCGGAAATCTGAGTGCAGCGGTGGGACCTTTTGCCATTAGTGAAGGTTGGGTCGTCGTGCCACCGAATGGAATTGCCACTGTGCGTATCTGGCAGGCAAACATCGCCAAGCGCATCATCGCCCACGTACCGATGCAAGATGGCCTCGTCGTCGAAGAAGGCGGTTTTCAACTGGACGGTGTGGCCTTTCCGGCAGCTGAAATCGGACTCGAATTCCTCGATCCGGGCGGGATGGGTGGCGATGCGATGTTTCCTACCGGGCGTCCCCTCGACAGCCTGGACATACCCGGAATAGGTCGATTGCCTGCAACGATGATCAATGCCGGCAACCCCACCATCTTCATTGCCGCCACCGCACTCGGACTGGATGGCACCGAACTGCAAGACAGGATCAACAACGATACGATGCTCCTGGCACGTTGCGAAACCATCCGTGCGCATGCAGCGGTGGCAATGGGCTTGGCAACCAGCACCACCGAAGCGACCGAAAAACGTCCCGCCACTCCTAAATTGGCATTCGTCGCAGCGCCAAAGAGCTATCTCGCCTCAGACGGCAAACGCGTGGCAAAAGAGGACATTGACCTGCTGATACGCATCCTGTCAATGGGCAAGCTACATCATGCAGTCACCGGCACGGGCGCCGTCGCACTCGCCGTTGCAAGCGTCATCCCGGGGACTGTCGTGCATGACATTGCCACAGGAAGCGGTGGTAATGGCCGGACTCGCATGGGCCATCCGTCGGGAATACTCGGTGTCGGTGCCGAAGTGTTACTTCAGGATGGAGAGTGGATTGTCACCAAAGCCATCATGAGTCGCAGCGCCAGACGGATCATGGAAGGCTGGGTGCGGGTCCCCTCGGCCATCCCAAATTACAGCGACAGATAATCCCCCAATCGTCGCGCAAAGGCTCCGTTATCAATTTCCCCCTCCGTAGCAGTGGCCGTCACTTCTCACAACTCGCTTTTCCCCTATGAAGAACACGTGGCGCGCCATATACAGAATCGTGTAAAAACGATCAAAAAAGACTTGCATACCCATGAAAAGCGCACCACTATTAGCGGTGCGTGATATGACGCATTTCCCAACACATTTTGTGAAGGAGGCTTGAAAATGGCAACAGCCAAAAAAACCGCGGCCAAGACGGCCGCCAAGAAGCCCGCTGCGAAAAAAGCAGCAGCAAAACCGGTAGCAAAAAAAGCAGCCCCCGCGAAAAAGACAGCAGCAAAACCGGCAGCCAAAAAAGCCGCTCCAGCGAAAAAGGTCGCGGCAAAGAAACCAGTAGCCAAGAAAGCAGCTGCAAAACCAGTGGCGAAGAAAGCAGCTCCGGCCAAGAAGGTCGCAGCAAAGAAACCGGTAGCGAAGAAAGCAGCAAAGCCGAAAACCGCGCGCAAACCGAATGCAGCGTTCATGAAGCCGATGACGCCGTCAGCGACACTAGGCGCAGTGATTGGCGCAAATCCGCTACCGCGTACCGAAGTCACCAAGAAAGTCTGGGACTACATCAAGAAGAACAAGCTGCAAGATGATGCTAACAAACGCATGATCAATGCCGATGACAAGCTCAAAGCTGTGTTTGGCGGAAAGAAGCAGGTGTCGATGTTCGAAATGACCAAACTCATTTCCAATCACCTGCAATAATTTGTCTTTCCAGAGGCCAAACAAAAACGCCCGCATCGCGCGGGCGTTTTTGTTTATGCTGATGTCAGTACAAGACCTTGGTGTGTAGCCACAGTACATAACCTGCAGGGCTGGGTTTGCCATCATGGGGCAAAGGCCATGCCGCACGGTCTGCTCAATGCGCAAACTCCCACCGCTTCCAAGCCGCCAATACTGCGTTCGGATACTGAGCGCGCCCACGGCTACCGTTATAGCGCCCCAATGCAAGAAACAGATTGCCGCGCTCCATGTCGAGATAGAGACGCAGGATCGAACATCCGTAACGCAAATTAGTCTGCATATGAAATAGCTTCCTGCGGTCGCCATCGCCGATCACCCGCGTCCAGAACGGCATGACTTGCATGTAGCCATGTGCACCAACCGGCGACACTGCGTATTTGCGGAAAGCCGACTCGACCTGAATCAGTCCAAGTACCAAGGCAGGTTCAAGTCCAGCCCGCTTAGCCTCATACCAGGTGGTTTCGAGGAATTCGCGGCGTACCAGCCGGTCCGGCATTTTCTTCTTCAACCGCTCCGACATCTCGCCAAGCCAATGCAGGTACTTGATGCGATCGTTGAAGTTGTCAAACCGCGGCTTAGGCGGGCGGGCATCAGCGATCGCGTTAGCCAATGCCAACCGTACCGAGTCTGCCAACGCCTCTTCCTTTTGATTTCCCGCGTTGACTGAGACACAGAATAGCAAAGCGGCTAGTACGGCTAGGCGTGGGAATATTCCGCTCACGGCAAGCCTAAACTATTAGACAGATAGCTTGGTCTTGACGAACTCAGCCATTTCCGTGACAGCGACGGCCGTCGCAACAGAATCGCGACGCCCTTGGTATTCCAGTTTGCCTTCTTTCAAGCCTCGCTCACCGATCACAACACGGTGTGGCACGCCGATTAACTCCCAGTCAGCAAACATCACGCCGGGGCGCTCACCCCGGTCATCAACGATGACATCAATACCAGCCGATTGCAGTTCCGTATAGAGTTTATCGGTCTCGGTCTTGACCGCTTCACTGCGGTCATAGCCCATCGGGCACAGAACTACTTCAAACGGCGCAATAGCGGTCGGCCAGATAATGCCTTTGTCGTCGAAATTCTGCTCGATGGCGGCGCCCAAGATACGGGTGATGCCGATACCGTAGCAGCCCATCTGCAC
>Ga0247823_10003908_pt1 | contig 11995 bp, 8 predicted proteins | sample 13C_PalmiticAcid_2_FD_192426 | JGI IMG/M metagenome (GOLD analysis project Ga0247823, IMG submission 192426) | Soil microbial communities from agricultural site in Penn Yan, New York, United States - 13C_PalmiticAcid_Day30 | ecosystem: Environmental > Terrestrial > Soil > Agricultural land...
CCACCTCCCAGGAAGGAGGAGGAGGGTTGTTAGGGCGAGGCCGATGCCTGTGGCGGTGAAATGAGGGGTGTTAGTGGTGAGAGAGAAGATGTGGGAAAGGGGGTGGATGAGTAGGGGGTTAACTAGGGTGGAATTGAGCAGATGGTGATGAGGGGGGTTGGATTGTGCGGGGAACGAATCGGGCGGGTGAGAGAAGTGTAGGAGGGAAGTTGGGTGGGAGGCGACAAGGTGGTGATGCTTACCCCTATTTGCGCCCGTGATGAGGTAAACCGTGTTGTCCGACATTGTGTGTCGAGCTGGGATGGCTGGGGGAGAACGGTCTGGCGTCGCGAAAGGGAGTGTGCAATCGGGATAGGGGCTGGAAAGCCAAGGCTGGAAAATCTTCAGAAGGCGACAAGTGCCCAAGACTCGAGATCCAACAAGCTCGAATGGAGAAGGAAGAAAAAGGGAAGAAAGGAACGCACAAGGAGGGAGGACTTAAATACTCCGGACGGAGAGGGGCACGACTTACAGTCAAATGACCAATGAGCTCTGCTCACCGGCATTTGTGGAGGGCATTGTGTGCTGCATCCTTTGGTTGCCCGGTCCCTTTGTTGAGTTTAGCCCCTGAATCACCAAAACACGGCGCAGACCTGCTCAAAGCTCGAACACTTTCCGTCCACAATATGTCAAAATCGCTAATCATAAATCATACATACGCCGCTCCTGTCCCATTGGTATCCCTTTCCTGAGTCCCAGACGCCAAATTCAAAACAGCTTCCATAAATGCAAAGGGGGCTCCCGATTTGTAATCCCGCTTCGCTAATCAAGCCTTCACCACCCAACCGGCATTGACCATAAAGTCAAAAATCCTCCCCCCCTTTTGCGTGTCCAAGCGGCAGATCTCCTTGGCCTGCTTCTTCTTAAGGCTGCCGTTGGCCTTGACGGCTTCTTTAAGAATTTGTTCCTTGATCATCAGGTACGGCTTCGGCTGCAGACGGAGAGTTTCGCAGAGCTTCGCTTCCTCCGTCGTAAGGAGGTGCAGATCAGGCGCGTTGTCCTGGGAAAGCGGCATCGGTTGCACTCCGGGAATCGGCTGCGGGGCATACGCCTGCTTTGCAGGTGTCGTACCGTTTGCGACGACAACACTCCCACCGTTGACGTGGGTCCCGTTGGTCTCCGCCTTGATGCCGTTGGGACCCTCGCCGTTTGGTAGGCCATTCGTCACCGCGGAGCGAATTGGTAGCTCAGGCGCAACCAAAAGGGCAGCGCCACTTGGGGGCTCTGGGGGAGGCTGTTGCTTGTTGCGCTGGTTGGTTGCCAACCTCTCGCGGTCCATGGATCCTAACGGGATTGCTTTTTGGATGCGCGCCGCCTTCTCCTGTTCGTACTTTTCGCCGCTGCGGAGGTCGCCTATCCGGAGGCTGCGCCATTCCTGAAGCTGGGTGATTGCTTGTCGGAGGTTGAGTTCGTCGAGAAGGCCTTGGCAAAACTGCTCGAAGTCGTCGCGATTCATCATGCGGGCAAAAGGCTTCGCCTTATTGAGCAGATCCCGTTCCTCCTTGGACCGCTTCTTCTCCGTCTTGCTGTTCTCCCGATAGTCCAGCAGGTTGTGCTCAAAAATCACCTTCTTGCGCTCCGCCCGCTGGGTCAACCTGCAATTGTAAATCTCCATCACTGTAAGCTTGAGCTCCATTTCGGGCTCGAGCTCCCCCGTGCGCGGGTTGATGCCGTCTCCGGGATCGAATTGCATAAGCTGCACGGCCTCCTCGGCTTCGTTCGCATACTCGGTCTCGAACTCCAAGCGACCGGGCATGTACCCCTGGATTTCGTGGCAGGCTGGCACACTGGCCGTCGGCTTCGTCTTAGGTTGCAAAGCGGGCGCAGTTTTGGCAGCTTCCCTCCGTTCCTCGATCCTGCGCTTCTTGCGGGCCTGGAACTCTTCTCTAGAGATTTCGTTGGCAAGTTCCATATCGTGCGGGCTGCATCGTTTCGGGAGTGGAAAGCTCGGTGAGTCAACGAAAACTTTGAGGTAATGGTCGCGGACCTCGTCCTTGTGCCGGTAACCGCCGATGTGGTCAGCGATATCCGCCCAGGATCCCAGGCCGTAGATCTCGGCGCCCTCCAGAAGCAACAATTCCTCGTCGGCGCCCCATTCTCGGTCAAATATTGGAAACGAGTTCTGTTCGATGACGCGGTAGGGATGCGTTGCAGGCTGATGCGCGTTGCTTGACGAGCCGTTGGCGAAGCACTGCACGCAGAGATCATACTCATTGCAGGCACTGTGGGCGCATCTAATCCGGACCTGCCGAGCCAACGGGTCAGCTTGAGGTTGCGCGATCGGGCTGTTGTTGCTCCACAATATCCCAGACATGTGTTATGTGCGGCTTGTGACAATCCGAGGATGCATCTCAACGAACCCCAACCCATGCGATGTGTGCACTTACTGTTGACGTTATATCTGCCGAGCAGACGTCGCAGACGTACTTGACACCGCCTTCGCCTCCCCTCGCCGCGATCTTCTTACGAATAACGCCCATCCTGCAGGGTGCGCGTCGGCGCAAGCGGAGAGATGGTTACGGCGACAGGGGTAGGTCAAGCAGCTAGCAGGTGCCTTTGGCGGTGGGAAATCCGGCGGCGAGGATGCCCATGCAGGGCCTCTGCAATTGCGCGCGGTCTCCCGAGGGCGATGCGACGCGTATTTTGATGGATTTTGCAGGAGGATGTCGCGGAATTCGATGGAAACCAGCGGCTTGATGCGCGTGTTGATGTGTTGCAGTTGAGGGTCAATCCCGGGCATTCGTGATTCCCACTCTGGCGGCCTGGCAGGGTGCGAAATGTGGGGCTGGTCAGCACACCGGGGTTCTGCCGGAAATTCCGGGCAAGGACAGGGATGAGCACGTGCATCCTCCTAGAGGTGGATCGCAACCCCAACCCTTCTCCGTCTGCCCCTCCATCTCGGGCGCTTTACACCGAGAATGAGCGCTCAGGATCTCGAGTAAGAGGGGCAGGCATCTTTTTGCAAACACGAGTTCGACGAGGCCAACCCGAGACAAAGCCGACGGTCTGTACAACGAGAACAATTGATGGCATAGTTTAGAGGGCCAGTGATAGATGAGGGAAGAGTTTCTCGCAGTGTCCTATTCCAAGGCAGTCAGGAGATGCTGCTGGAGTAAATACGCGTTGCCGATGTGACACCTGAAGGTCGAGTTCGTGATCAGTCGAAAGACGTCGGGTTCTCCGACGTCGCCCAGCGCGGCAGTTCACCCCGTACCCAGGGCGGGGGATTTAACGGAGGCAGGTCCCAACCAACATGCTCGATTTGTTTCCAACATTTCCTCCACAAGGACACTCCAGTTTCGCCGGGACTTCGCCGAAATCGACTCGGCCAACCCCGCCTCGTTCTGTCAACAAACTGCGCTCATTGATCGCTGAGAAGGCACAGGTGCGACCCTCGTTTTTACGTGGCCGATCGTCGTCATCGCGACCCGATTTGGCTTGACTATTTTCGTACCACACTTTTGGGTACACATACATCCATCCATTTTTCGATCCTTTGTTGTTTCCGTCAGTCAAAATGCCCGACCAGGTCCTTGACGACATCTCCCATCGCCGGTACAACCCATTGACTGGGTCCTGGCTCCTTGTCTCGCCTCACCGCACCAAGCGGCCTTGGCAGTAAGTTTTGTCTCTTTGCAGTTCCATGAGACCATAGTGCCGGCACTAATGCATCATCAGAGGCCAGCAAGAGGCGCCATCCAAGAACGTGCTTCCCGAGTACGACCCCAAGGTCTGTGGGCCCAAACCATCCCAATGGCTTGTACCGAGCGATTCCAAAACGCTAACGTTCACTCCAGTGTTACCTGTGCCCTGGCAATCAGCGCGCCCAGGGCGACAGCAACCCTCAATATGAGAACACCTTCACCTTTGTCAACGACTACAGCGCCGTCAAGGAGCAGCAGCAGGAGTATAACCCCCAGGCCAACAAGGATGACGTTGCCTCCCTCCTGCTCCAAGCCCAGCCCGTCACCGGCCGCTGCTACGTCCTCACCTTCTCTCCGAAGCACCACGTCACACTGGCCGACATGACTGCGAACGAGATCCTGCCCGTCATCCAGACCTGGACCCGCATCTACGCCTCCCACCTGGCCGCCTCTCACCCGCTCAAGGCGCAGGCAGAGAAGGCCCTAGCCAGTATCCCGACCAACCCGGACGGCGAGACTGAGGCCCCCAAGAACCAGCTGCGGTACATGCAGATCTTCGAGAACAAGGGCGCCGCCATGGGCTGCTCCAACCCGCACCCGCACTGCCAGGTGTGGACGACCAGCACGCTGCCCGAGGAGCCCGGCAAGGAGCTCGTGCAGATGACCAAGTACAAGAGCGAGCACGGCCGGCACCTGCTGGCCGACTACGTCAAGCTCGAGGCCGAGAAGGGCGAGCGCGTCGTGTGGCAGAACGACGGCTTCCTCGTTGTCTGCCCTTGGTGGGCGGTCTGGCCGTTCGAGGTCATCATCATCGCGAAGCGCCATGTCCGCGCGCTGATTGACTTCACCGACGCGGAGCGCCTGCAGTTTGCCGAAGCGGTGCAGGAGGTCACGAGACGCTATGACAACCTGTTCGAGACCAACTTCCCGTACAGTAAGTGTTCTCACGTTCACAGTGATGGGCAAGGGGACTTCAGCGGCTGACAAAAGACAGGCTCCGGTATTCACCAAGCCCCAATTGACTGCACCGAGGAGGAGGCCGAGACGAGCTGGTTTCACATGCATTTCTACCCGCCTCTGCTCCGGTCCGCGACCGTCCGCAAGTTCCTTGTCGGGTACGAGTTGATGGCCGAGCCGCAGCGCGACATCACCCCCGAGCAGGCGGCTGCGCGGCTGAGGGGCTGCGGCGGAGAGCTGTATCGCAAGGCGCTTTGAAGGGGATGGCACACACTGTTTTATTGTTTCTGTAAAGGGTATGGATATTAAATAGATAACCTCAGACCCCATGATCAGCAACATCGCAAGGCCAAGGTAGTAACCGGAACTCGTCATCGTCCATTTCTGCTCTCCGCGCCCACCACTCATTGCACATAGTGGTTGTACTGCAGCAGCATCCAGATGGCGCCGCCGTATCCCGCCAAGAAGGGGAACACCTGCGGCCCGCTGAACCGGATCGTCTTGAAGATCAACGTCTCGGTCGTGAAGTGCACGGCGGCAATGACATGGGTCCAGATCGCGAGCTGGTACATGGCCGGGTTCTCGAGCTGGTAGCACGCGTAGAAGCGGATGATGCCCGCCACGAACGTGTAGGTGCCAAACACGCGGGCCGCGAGCGGCGTGACTTGGTCCTTGGCCTTCTCCGCGTCCTTGCCCGTCGACGACGCCGGCTTGAGGGTGTTGGTGCTGTCCTCCGGGTTGTAGCGGTCGGTGGCGGGGGGTAGGGCGTGGTTCGGGACGAAGCGCCCGTTGTAGATGCGGCGGGTGTAGTGGAGCGTCGCGTAGTTCTGAAGGGCGTTGCCCATGGCCACGACGGACACCTTGCAGACGCGGGAGGGTCAGCCCAGCCCTGGGGGTGCGATTGGAGATGATGCCAAAGAAACAACTTACCACGAACAGGTAGTAGGGCAGGTAGCCCTTCTCCCCGGATGGGAGAAATGCCTGGAGTTTGTCCATTGTCGCGGAAATCTCGGATTGACTTGACAACAGGAGAGGCGGGAAAGCAGGAACAGCGTTCTCGAGATGTTGTGGTTTCTTCTCGCCTTCACGAATGCCCCTGTCCAAAATCCAGCAGTCAATCAACTCAGCTCTCAGCCCTGAATGCCAAGCTCCAGTGCCGACAAGGGTCCACCGCTCCACGCCAACCTCGGCCGAGCCTGGTCAAAGCTCCAACCAAGCTCCACAGCGGCCCCTTATCAGAATCTTTCGGCTGCAACTGGAAGGTCCCAACATTTTCGGCAAGGCGCGTCTTCCATCAGCAGCACAGGCCGGGGTTCGTGAACTCGGAAACTTTAAAAGGCCATCTTCATCCCCACAGCGCATTGCTGGCCTGGATCAGTCTCAACAACCACCACGGCATCATGGCGTCGCTCTTCAATTGCAACACAGTCCACGAGGCTTTGGACAAAGCTCTCGAGCTTTGGACCTCTGTGCCCCAGGCTGCGCAGTGGGCCCTGGCCGGCATTGGAGCTCTCTATGTTGCCCGAGGGGCACTGTCGTTTCTCCAACTGCTCCTGAACTGCTTCATCCTCAGTGGCACCAACGTACGTTCTTTCTGTCTTGCAGAATCCGGTTTTGAGTACTGACGAGTGTGCTGTCATAGCTCCGCAAGTATGGCAAGAAGGGCACCTGGGCCGTTGTCACCGGCGCATCCGATGGTCTCGGCAAGGAGTTTGCCTCGCAGCTGGCCGCCAAGGGCTTCAACCTCGTCCTCGTTTCTCGCACACAATCCAAGCTCGACACCCTCGCGCGCGAACTGGAGCTGAGATGGTCGGGCCTGCAGGCCAAGACGCTTGCGATGGACTATTCCCAGGATAACGATGCCGACTACGAGCGCCTCGCGGAGCTGATCAAGGGGCTCGATGTTGGCATCCTGATCAACAATGTCGGACAGTCGCACAGCATCCCCGTTCCGTTCCTCGAGACCAGCCGCGACGAGCTCCAGAGCATCATCACCCTCAACTGCCTCGGCACCCTCAAGACGACCCAAGTGGTTGCGCCCATCCTGACGAAGCGCAAGAGGGGTCTCATTCTGACCATGGGCTCCTTCGCCGGCGTCATGCCCACTCCCTACCTCGCCACCTACAGCGGCAGCAAGGCCTTCCTGCAGCACTGGAGCAGCTCCCTGGCCTCGGAGCTCAAGCCGCAGGGTGTCGACGTCCAGCTCATCGTTAGCTACCTCGTGACCACTGCCATGAGCAAGGTCCGCCGCACCAGCCTGCTCATCCCCAACCCCAAGCAGTTTGTCCGTGCCGCTCTGGGTAAGATCGGCCTCAGCAGCACCGAGGCGTTCCCCAACACGTACACGCCGTGGTGGAGCCATGCTGCTTTCAAGTGGGTGGTTGCGAGCACGGTGGGCACCACCAGCGCGGTCACCATCTGGTTCAACAGGAAGATGCACGTTGATATCCGGAAGCGCGCGCTGCGGAAGGCGGAGCGGGAGGCCAAGAAGCAGTAAAGTGTGGAAAAGTTGTGCTGTATGTTGCTGTGATGAAGCAGTGGTGTCAATTGGTTATTCATACTGGTCTAGAAAGCAAAGACATAAGCTTTCTGCGGAACTAGGTTTGCAATTGAGACTGGAACTTGCAAGAATTTGCGTTCGGGTGACAGATGCCGTAACTATCATGTGAAAAAGTGGCTTTCGACGTTACTAGCACATATCATCCTGTGTTTGGTGAACCCTTGCAGCTAAACTCAGCAGGTGCGCAGCCTTGGAAAGTGCTTTGCATGTGGCATGCGACAGCAACAAAGGCGGTGGCAGAACCCCTGCCTAATGCAGCTTAGCGCGAGTCGTCCGACCCCAGCGCGGTCGCGCGTCAGAGCCAGCAGCTTCTCGCCAATGCTTGGTCCAGTTCTCCAAAAATTGTTTACGGCCAGCCTCTTTTTAGCCCAGTTCCTTGGCTCTCGCCGCGCAGAGCATCCCACATTTCCAACGACATCCCATCTCGACAGTCTTGCAGCCCCAATCGCTAGCTTCCCAACCTTGTTCTGGAGTCGCTTTGATGGTGCAATTGCCCTAGCGAGCGAGCTGCAGCAAGTCAGCTCTGGGTGAATGACACGGGCGGGGAGAGCTACTCGCACTTGGACCTTCCTAGCCTCGAACTAGCGGGCTGCGACCTCAACCACGAGGCCACGACGACGACCGGAACAGCTGCCCCTGATTGCGCCGCGGGATCAGCAGCGCCCTCAACACCGCCGCTATGAATCCCGTTACTCCAATGCGCCAGATTCCGGGCGCCTTCATCAACACCCCGGCCCCTGGTCCCAACACTGTCCGACGGCGGCTCAACTTCAACGAGGCTTCTGGAGCTGGCACGACCGGTCCGATAGGCACTGCGCCAGCACCGATTGCGAGCACTCTGAGCTCTGGTCAACCAGAAATTACTACTGGCATGCTGCCTCCGCCACAGGTCCGCGACGATCTGCCCCCAGTCGCGAAGGCCGCTCAGGTCGTCAACCAGACCCTGCAGCTCGACGAGAGCTACCCGGACATCGACTCCTACTGCAGACGTATGTACCCATCTCTTTAATCCTGTCTTGTTGATTTATGATTTGGACCAAAGAGCAATGCTAACCGACCCCCTTGGATATAGCTGGCGCGTCTTCCGACTACGACATCCAGCACGCCGACTCGTCATGGGCTCCGTTTCATAAGGTGTCATCGTATCCCATTCCGGATCAGGTGTTCCAGCGGTTGAACCAGGGCGCAGTATCTACGAAGATCGGGTTGTTTGCGAGCATCAACTACGCTTGGGCCTCGATCGATGATTCCCTCTTCCTGTGGGACTATACACATCCCGACCCGGAGCTAATTGGGTACGAGGATGCCACCCACAACATCACCGCCGTCGCGCTTGTGCCGCCCAAACCGGGGGTGTTTGTCAACACGATCACCCACATATTGGTGGTGGCCACTACCACCGAGATTACCTTGCTTGGTGTCTCGGCCACCCCCACCCCCTCCGGCTCGAAAACGGTCACGCTGTACCAGACGAAGATGTCAGTACACGGCAGCGACGTCAGCCACATTGTCGGCACCGCATCAGGGCGCATTTTCCTCGCCGGCGAGAACGACACGGACATCCACGAGCTGTTTTACCAGCAGGAGGAGAGATGGTTCTCGAGTCGTTGTGGCAAGATCAACCACAATCACCCGGGGTGGTCCTCGGTCGTGCCCGGTCTGCCATTTGGTCAGCGGTCACAGGAGGGGCTGGTTGCTCTGGTCGTGGATGATACCCGGAATCTTCTCTACTCGCTCTCGGATCGCTCGACGATCCGCACCTACCATATGGAGAGCCCCGAAAAGCTCACGAGGGTTATTGAGAAGGACAAGACCAGCTGTCTGCGCGACTTCGCACACATGGCAGACAGCTCGCCGTTGTTCACCGACCGGACAAACATCGTTTCCATCAGCCCCATCCCCGCCACAGAAGCCTCAAAGCTGCATCTCATGGCTCTCACAGACACTGGCTGCCGGCTGTTCCTCAGCGCCACGAGCTCCGCCTCGTACACCATGGGAGGGTCAACGAGCCTCGCGCCGCAGAGCATGCAGCTCCAGTTCGTCAAGTTCCCGCCTAAGGAGCAGGGCACCCGGACTCGGAGCCTGGCAAACCAGGCGACCGAGGGGCAACTAGACAAGACCTCGCGAGCTCTGGACCCCAGCGGCTTCGGTGTTCGATTTGCTCCTGGATATTTCTTTGACGTCGTCCGCAAGCAGCCCAGCGCGGACGTTCTCTTCGTCTCTGCCCCCGACACAGGCAAAATCAAAGTTACCACACCCGCGTCGGCGCTCAAATACTTTGAGCAAGGGACGTGGATTGACTTGGCAAACGGCAACCGGATCCTCGAGATTGGTTTGACGACTGCCCCGTTCTCCGCCGCAGGGCAACCCTTGGGCTTTGGCAATGAGCTTGCCGTGCAATTCGACAACACTCCGGGTGAGTTTGCGGTCCTCACCAACACTGGCGTTCACGTCGTTCGCCGGAGGAGGCTAGTCGACATCTTTGCCAATGCGCTCAAGACGTGCGCTGGCGAGGAAGGCCTGGAGAGGGAGGTGCGCAGGTTTCTCAACCAGTATGGACGCGTTGAGACCATTTCGGCCGCCCTTGCCGTCGCGTGCGGCCAGGGAAGCGACCTGCGAACTGGCACGAGCAGGGCGGCAGACCAGCAGACCGAGAGCCTGGCCCGCATGGCCTTCGTCGAGTATGGTGGCCAGCCGAGACTCGCAGAGTCTGACGGGAAGCAGTTGATGTCAGAGTCTGTCAGGTTATCCTCGCGGCACGACGCCCTGGCTCTGTACCTGACTCGCCTCATCCGGATGCTGTGGAAGTCCAAGGTCATTGGGACGAGGGCAGAGGCTAAGGGCTCACTCGCCGTCTCGTCGACCGTTCCGACCATGAAGCTGGTCATGATCCAAGAAAACGTCGAGCGCCTCCGGAACTTCCTCGAGGCGAACAAGAGCACGATCCAGGGCCTTGCCGGCCCGTCTGAGCGGATTTTCAGCAGGCAAGAAGAAATCGCCAACCAAAAGGAGCACCAAGCTCTGCACGGCCTCAGGAAACTCATGGAGAGCGTCTCGGAGGGCATATCTTTCGTTCTGATGCTTTTCGACGAGCGGGTTTCGGACATCTACGCCCGCCTCGACCCGGCAGCGCAGCAGCAGCTTCGCGATTTGACATATGAGCAGCTGTTCTCCCAGGCTCCCGGCAAGGAGCTCGCCAAAGTGCTGGTCAAAGCAATTGTTAACCGCAACATCGCAAGCGGGGCCAACGTCGAGACTGTGGCCGATGCTCTGAGGAGACGTTGCGGCAGCTTCTGCTCTCCCGACGACGTTGTCACGTTCAAGGCCCAAGAGCAGTTGCAGCGCGCCAGCGAGCAGACACAGAACCCCAACGTCCTCCGCACGCTCCTTGCCGAGAGCTTGCGCTTATTCGAGCAGGTCGCGGGCAGCCTCACTCCGGCTAACCTCCGGAGCGCGGTCGAGCAGTACACCCAGCTCAACTACTACGCCGGCGCCATCCAGCTGTGCTTGACCGTGGCGCAGCAAAAAGACCGCGGGAACACGGCCTTGTCTTGGGTCAACGATGGCAAGCCGGCCAACGATTCCCGGAAGAAGGCATTTGACGAGCGCAAGGTTTGCTACACTCTGATCCACGAGGTCCTGGACAGGCTGGAGGTCGCGTTCGCCGGAGAGCCCGAGATGGTAGATGGTCGCCCCACGCTCGCAGCAACGAAGCGCATGGAGGCTTACACCGTCGTCAACGACTCGAGTGACGAAGTCTTCCATTTCGACCTTTACGAGTGGTACATTGAGAAGAACTGGACCGACCGGATCTTGTCCATCGACTCTCCGCACGTCATCACGTACCTCCAGCGGCTGGCCGAGACGGACTACCAGCATGCCGAGCTGCTCTGCCGCTTCTACACTCACCGCAGCCGCTTCTTTGAGGCCGCCCAAGTGCAAGCAACCCTCGCAAAATCGGACCTCAACATTGGTCTCAAGGACCGCATCACGCTGCTTAGTCGCGCCAAGGGCAACGCCAGTGTTAACACCATTGGCGTTGGCCGCCAGCAACAACAGCTGCTCAACCACGAGGTCACCGAGCTTCTCGAGATTGCCCACATCCAAGACGACCTGCTCGAGCGGCTCAAGGCAGACCCCCGTATTTCGCAAGATAAGCTCCCGGACATCGAGGCGGCTCTGGACGGCCCAGTCAAGGGTGTCACTGAGGTAAGCACCAACCCCATTCCCCCATCTGACTGGCGAGCTAACCCCTTCCCTCTCAGCTCTACAACGAATACGCCGACCAAGCGGCCTACTTCGATCTCTGCCTCCTCATCTACCACGCGGCCGACTACCACAACCCCCGCGTCATCCTCGACACGTGGCTGCGCCTCATCGAACAAACGGCCTACGAAACCGAACAGCGCCAAGCCCAGTGGCAACTCGCGCGACAAGGGCGGCCGCTGCCTGAGGGCGTCCCCCCGCTCACCGGCGAACCGCCCTTGCCCTACGAATCCGTCTCGCAGCAGATCCAGCTCATCGCCCACCGCACGGCGCTCGACAGCATCGTGTTCCCCGTCGACGCGCTCCTGCCCGAGGTGTGCAAGTACGCGGTCAACAGCGGCCAGGACGCGAGCATCGGCGCCGACCCCTGCTGGCCGGTGCTGCTGTTCCTGGGCCTGGGCGTGCCGCACGCGCTGGTGGTGCAGGTGCTGGAGAACGTGCTGGACGCGCAGGAGGCGCCGTTCACGGGGCGGCGGAGGAAGGTGGTGGTGCAGTGGATCGCGGCGGCGGTCGAGGCGTGGGTGAGGGA
>Ga0247823_10003909_pt1 | contig 11994 bp, 5 predicted proteins | sample 13C_PalmiticAcid_2_FD_192426 | JGI IMG/M metagenome (GOLD analysis project Ga0247823, IMG submission 192426) | Soil microbial communities from agricultural site in Penn Yan, New York, United States - 13C_PalmiticAcid_Day30 | ecosystem: Environmental > Terrestrial > Soil > Agricultural land...
TAACGCCTGAATTAAGCCGACCCGCGAAGCGGGTTCGGCTTGAATGAATTGTTAGGCCGCATCCTAGGCCTCCGCACGCCGGTAGGCAACGAAGCCAAGGGGCGATAGGGGCACAGGAGCAGGAGCGGAAACATGCTGCTCGTCCAGTTGCCATGGCGCCGGAAAGTCAGCGATGACCTCAGCCGCGGCGCTGGAGCAACTCTCTCTTGCGGCATCTGATGGATTGCCGTCGTACTCAAAGCGCAGCCGGACCATCTGTGACGTTGTGTCGGCCTCAATCGAGGCTTGCCGCAGGACTGGATGGACTTCGCCGAGCAAAGCCCGTTGGAGATACAGAAGCAGCATTTGACGGGTAGCGATGTCGCTCATGCGGCCTAACGCCTGAATTAAGCCGACCCGCGAAGCGGGTTCGGCTTGAATGAACTGTTAGGTGCTGACCCGGGAAAGTCCATCAACTGCTCCAGGCAAGGTGGCCGGCGACAAAAGAGGCTAGAAGAAGAATCAGGCATAGCATGCAGAGCCAGAAGCTGATGCATTGTGCGGTGGTCCGTAGCGCTTTGTTAGTGATCAGGGCATAGCCTGCGGCTGGAACAACAACAAACATGACAACGGAGGATAGGCCCATAAGAATGAGAAGCGGGCCTTTAAGGGGAGTGCTGAAGTCCAGAGCGATCAAGCTCACCAGCGAGATAAGCCAGGCTCCAGATAGAGTGAAGAGCAAAGGTGTAGGCATCCCGACCGCGGCACGCATCTCCATATCAGCACCTAACGCCTGAGTTAAGCCGGCCCGCCCGATGCGGCCCGGTCACGTCCGAGACCGCGAAGCGGGCTCGGCTTGAACGAATTGTTAGGTCTGCAGCCTCACCTTGCCCGAAATGCACGTTGTTTTGCTGGGATGCCATGAGCGGCCTCCCTGATGTCTTCAAGCATTACTAGGCGTTTGAAGAACGCTTTTCGGCCTTGCGAGGCGCGACCATTCTCGTAGCCCAAGAGGCAACGGGAAATCTCGTGATTGAGGTCCGCGAGTGGAAGGGCTGCCAGCACATCCGGATCGTCTTGTTTGATGATTGGAGCTGCCATTGCAGACCTAACGCCTGAATTAAGCCGACCCGCGAAGCGGGTTCGGCTTGAATGAATTGTTAGGTGGGGAACCCGTGAGGTCTTGCAGCTGAGTTGGCTTAAGCGGCATGCCGTCGGGTTGCTTGTCCACGCCTCTAATCCAGAGCTGTCCGTCTGAGCGAGCTTCAACCTCAACGGGGCGCGAGACCGAACAAAGAGCGGGCAGCGCTGGTGAAACCAGAAACCGGTGATTGACCGCGCCAAAATCTAGCGAAGACAGCGAAGTGATCGGGACAGTCGCGCTATCGCTCGGCCCTAGTACAAGATCACGACTCTCCATCGGAAGTGATAAGTCCACCCCGGAAGAGTTGATCAAGGTGACGGCACAAGCCGGATCGCCCGCGGTGGCGAACAGGAATGCAACTAAGCCTGGGGTTGTCGCCATCTTGTCATCCCCACCTAACGCCTGAATTAAGCCGACCCGCGAAGCGGGTTCGGCTTGAATGAATTGTTAGGTGCCGGTCGGTAATGCTTGTCGGCGACTATGACAACGCCGCTGCCATCCGGCCACACCACCTGATAGATCACCGATTGTCCCGGTGCATCGCCAGCACTCTTGTAGCATCTTGCCCCGGCCGTGAACTCACGAAGCTGGCAGATGTAATCGACCAGGTAGAAGCCCATCCGAGAGCGCTGGCTAATGCCGAGGAAGCTATCAACAAAAGAGCCAAACTCAATGCTCCAGTTGTCAATCAAGTTGTCGCCATGAGCGCGACCGAGACTGCTGCCTGACTCTGAGAAGGTGGCAGAGAGATTGCAGAGAACTGAGTCGGTCGCGACTGATCTGGCAACGGCGTCGAGGTAGCCCGAAAGAAACAAGACATGCTGTTGTGCTGAGAGTTCAGTCATCCTGATTCATTTTCCGGCGCCTAACGCCTGAAGTAAGCCGACCCGCGAAGCGGGTTCGGCTTGAATGAATTGTTAGCCGCCACGCTACAGAAGCACGAAAACGGCGATGAAGAGAGCCGGGGAAAGCAGCAGCATGGCTCTTGCCAGGAAGAGCTTTGCCCGGAACTCGCGCGGATGATGCTCTAGCGGGAGCCTGCGGTCAAAGAGCATCTCAATTATCGCGGTGGAGTTCTTGGCGCTTACACCAGGCGTAGCTCCGAGATGCCGGAATAGCTCGGAATCAAAGCGCCGGATATCTGCCAGAGCGGAGCGAGCAATTGCGTAATAGGCGAATGCGTACATCGCTGCAACGCCAATGATGTGACGAGCTTCCATTGCGACGAACTCACCTGTGGGGGCTAACGCCAGAATTAAGCCGACCCGCAGCAGGGCGGCGACTGGGTGCGAATATAGCTGAAGGCGTGCACTTAGGCGCCGCCCTGATGCGGGTTCGGCTTGAATGAATTGTTAGGTGTTACAAGGAGCTATCCAAGTCCTTGGTGACCGCGCGCCATCCAATAGTGGCCACGAACAACAGTGGAAGACCTACAAATATTAGAAGTTCGACTAGAGGAGACAATTTGTCGCCTAGAAAATAGGCGAGACCATGACCATCTTGGTACTTAGAGTATTGCCAGAGACTCGCCAAACCAACTCCAAGCGCCATCAGTACGACATACGGCAATTTCTCAATCCACCGCGCTGATCTGGCCATAACACCTAACGCCTGAATTAAGCCGACCCGCGAAGCGGGTTCGGCTTGAATGAACTGTTAGGCCGCATTTGCGACCTTGGGAAGGTAAAAGTACGCCACCAGAAGCGTGGTCGTGAAGAACAACGCAAGAAAGTAGTTGAGCGCGCCAATGAGCAGCATGACCTGAAGCTTGCCAGAAGCAGCTTGATGGCCGCGCCAAAGCAATACGCCAGCCACGGCGCTAGCGGCAGCAAGGGCCCAAGTCACCATTTGCACGGCCGGAAGCCACGCCGCATGTGTCTGGGAGATTACTGGGACCACGGGGCCGAAAGAGCTGAAGTGCGCTGTGGGGTAAAGCGCAAGAACTGCTGAGACAAGGCCGCCCGTCACGAGCAGCGCGATGACACTGCTCAAGAAGACCAAAATTCCGATAGCTTTGAACATGCGGCCTAACGCCTGAATTAAGCCGACCCGCGAAGCGGGTTCGGCTTGAATGAATTGTTAGGTGCCATGCCGGGAGAGCTGGATGACACCCGACTGAATCTCTTGTGGATTGATGCCGCTTACGCCGATTGAGCATGACTTGATGCGGTTGTAGCCGTCAACGAAGAACACTGCGGTCTCCCCGGGAAGCACAGATGCTCCGCACTCTGCTCCGTGAAGCTCGCCGCCTGGGAAAGTGCCCTTGAAATGACGAAGCGGGGTGACAGTGGGTTGATCCCGCGTCTCGTTGGAACCAAGAATTGGCGGCGCAACAGAGTCGACGCGGCCATAAAAGACGTAAGTGGAGCCTTGAAATAGCCCCCTGGTCCATTGAGCTTTGGACTCAACAGGGTTGCAGGAGCAGTTCTGCCCAAGCGCGAGACTTGGCAAAAGTAGAAGTGCGGCTGCGATGATTCTTACCATGGCACCTAACGCCTGAATTAAGCCGACCCGCGAAGCGGGTTCGGCTTGAATGAATTGTTAGGCCGCTCACCGATAGGAGTGAATTGCCACTTTGGAGCCATAAACGATCTCTCCATTCGCAACTCTTTGAGCAATGATGTCGATCTGTCCAAGCACACTGCGGTAGTGCCTCCACCAACGAAAAACAACTAAGGCGCCAAGCACGAGAAGTACTGCGGAAGCAAGCATCGAGGCGACAACGTTATGGAACTTGAAGTAGTACACGACAAGTCCGATGACGGCTGCAGCGACGATAGAAGCTGCCGCAGTCCCGAGGAGAACTCTACGACGTATCTGCAGGACCTCGATTCGCACATGGGCGACATCCTCTGATCTCAGAACGTCATCATTGTCCATAGCGGCCTAACGCCTGAATTAAGCCGACCCGCGAAGCGGGTTCGGCTTGAATGAATTGTTAGGCCAATGCCCGCAGCCTTGCAACTGCAAAGCGATCAGCCACATATGCACCACAAAACAGAATCGCTACGATGACAAGCATGGCAAGCGAAAAATGGAGCGGAAGTATGAAAGCGTCTGGAAAAATCCGGTCGCCGGCTTGTGCCCCCTCAAAAATCATGAAGTACAAGCTAGTGACCGGAGGGAGTGCTACGAGTATTCCGATAAGAACCGTGACAACTGTTGCCAGACGTATCAGATATAAAAGTAGTTTCCTCATTGGCCTAACGCCTGAATTAAGCCGCGCCGCGAAGCGGCGTCGGCTTGAATGAATTGTTAGGCAGCAGGCAAGAGCTCTGCACGGCCCAACTCCGTAAAGATCTGCTGCGCTGGCCCCAAGCAATCAGCAGCACTGAAAGTGTCCGGGCCAAACGACCTGGAGAAGATGTCCGAGATTGCCTGCGCCGCATCTTCCGGACTGTGGAACCCGGGAACTCTAGCCGTGATCTTGGCAATTTGCCCGTCAAACTCATCGATTGGCGCGCCTTCTGCGATAAGACAGTAGGGGTCCCAGGCACGAATTACGCTACCCACGATCTCAATTGCTTTTTCATAGTCGCGACGATCTTTCATGCTGCCTAACACCTGAATTAAGCCGAGCCGCGAAGCGGCTTCGGCTTGAATGAATTGTTAGGCCGCGTGCTCATAGGTCCGCAGCATCCTCTACGAGTGCCCAATCTTTCATGTCTGGAACAACGCGCTGCGCTACAAACTCAAAAACATCGCCATACGTTGTGGCAACAATATTCCAAGTTCTTGGGGAGGGCGTGGAGCTGTCACCAAATACGGGATGGAAGTACACAACCTTGTCCGTGACGCGGCCGCCGACCAGCTCCAAGCCCGCGAAATCGTCACAATCTTGGCGCCTAGCGAATACAAAGACCTCGCCGCCGCTCACATCCTCACGACGGAATGCATTGGCCGCGAATGCCATCTCGTCCGGATCTCGGATGAAGTGCCAAGGCGTAAAGCTGGTCAGTCCCTGAGCGAGAAACCAGCGAAGCGCATTGGACCAAGAAGGATCAATCTTTGAATGTTCCATGATGTTTCCGAGCGGCCTAACGCCTATTAGACCCCGAAAGCGGGGTGTAGCAAGATTCTGATACGGGGCGATTTCCGACGTCAATCGCCGAAAGCCTTTGCAGGACGGGGCTCTCCGCAGTGGCCAAACGCACAGCGTTTCCGGGAGGGTCCGTGTTATCCGGCAGTCGGAGCGGTGCTAATCCGTTATTGCAGCGAATCTGCGGTGGTAACAGGTGTCGTGGGCGGGAAGCTTCAGTCGGCTGCGGGTAGTTGCGCAGGCACGTGGTGGGCGGCGAGGAAGGCGCGGAGCGAGGCGGGTTTGACGGGCTTGGTCAGCAGGCGGTAGCCGCGCTCGCGGGCTTCGCGCTTGAGTTCGTCGCGGCCGTCCGCGGTAAGTAGCGCGCCCGCGATCGGGCCGGGGCTGGCGGCGCGCAGGGCATCCAGGGTGGCCAAGCCGTCGAGGCGATCGTGCAGGTGGTAATCCACCAGCATCACGGCGGCGCTTTCGCCGACCTTCTCCAGGGCCTCGTCGACGGTGGTGGCGGAAATGACGTCCACTTGCCAACGTCCCAACAGTGCACGCATGCCGTCGATGATTTCCCGGTCGTTGTCCACGCACAGCACGCGCAGTCCGGCCAGCGAGTCGCTCGCCAGCGCGGCGCGGCGCGAGGAGGTGCGTCGCTCGCTGACCTGGGTGCCGCGCGGCACCAGGATCGAGAACATGCTGCCGCGATCCACCCTGCTGCGGGCATCCAGTTCGTGCTGCAGCAGGCGGGAGATGCGCTGGCAGATCGACAGGCCCAGGCCCAGGCCGCGTTCGCCCCAGTCGAACGGTTGCTGGTAGCGATGGAACTCGTCGTAGATCTGCCGCATGTGGTTGTCCGGGATGCCGGGGCCGGTATCCCACACCTGAAGCGCCACCTTCTCGCCGTGCGCGCGCATGCCGATCACGATGCGGCCCTCGCGCGTGTAGCGCAGCGCGTTCGCCAGGAAGTTCTGCAGCACGCGGCGCAGCAGCCTGCGATCGCTGCGCACCGGGATGGCGCGCGCATGCACGCGCAGCTTCAGGCCGCGTCCGGCGGCCACCGGCGCGTACTGCGCGGCCAGCTCGCGCAGCAATTCCCCGGCGTCGAAATCGGTGATCTGCGTGTGCAGGCCGCCCGCATCCAGCCGCGAAACGTCGAGCAGGCCGTCGAGAAGTTCTTCGGCGGCCCGCAGCGAGGCATCCACGCGCTCGGCGAGGTGTTGCCGTTCCTGCGCCTGCGGATCCGCCCCCTGTTCGCTATCACGCAGCGCGCTGACGAACAGGCGCGCCGCGTTGAGCGGTTGCAGCACGTCGTGGCTGATCGCCGCCAGGAAGCGCGTGCGCGATTGCTGCGCATGCTCCGCCGCCTGGCTGCGTTCGGCCACGCGCTGCTCCAGGGTCTCGTTGGTTTCCAGTAGCAGCGATTCGGCGAGTTTGAAGTCGGTGATGTCGTTGTAGCTGGTCACGTAGCCGCCACCCGGCAACGGCTGGCCGCGCATCTCGATCACCTGGCCGTCCGCGCGCACGCGTTCGAAGATGTGCGGCGAGCCGGCGCGCATGTAGCGGATGCGCTTGTTGATCTGCGCATCGATGTCGCCCTCGCCCAGTTCGCCGCGCTCGGCGTTGTAGCGGATCAGGTCCGCCACCGGCCGTCCCACGTAGAGCATGCCCTCGGGATAACCGAACATCTGCTGGTAGCGCCGGTTCCAGGCGACCAGGCGCATCTCCGGATCCACCACGCTGACGCCGGCGCTGATGTTCTCCAGCGTGGTCGAGAGGATCTCGCGATTGAAGCGCAGTTCCTGGCCCGCCTGGTCGAGGACGGCCACCACTTCGCCCAGTTCCATGCCCGAACCGCGCAGCACGCTGGTCAGCACGATGCGCGCCGACGCCGCGCCGATCGCCGCGGCGAGCAGGCGCTCGGTGAACTGCACCCAGGCGCGGTCGGCCGGCGCATGGGGCTGGAACTCGCGCTCCAGCACCTGCGCCTGCTCGGCGAACGCGCGGCGTGCATGGCGCTCGCCGACGACGCGTTCCGCGAGCGTGCGCAGGTCGCCGACGCGCACGCTGCCGGGCCACTCGCCGGCGACCAGTGCGGGACGCTGCGCGTACGGGTCGAGGAACGGCGCGGCGCGCAGGCGCTCGTCGACGCCGGGGCGCGAGCGCGCCGAGACGATCATCATCGCGCCGGTATTGATGAGCAGCGACCAGAACGTGCCGTGCGTCAACGTGTCCCAGCCGCTCAGGCCGAACAGCTGCTGCGGCCGCAGCCACGCGATGCCGAACGGACCGCTGTGCAGCCAGTGCGGATCGAACCAGCCGGCCTGCGTCATCGTCGGCAGCAGCAGCGTGTAGATCCAGGTGCCGAAGCCGAGCACCATGCCGACTTCCACGCCGCGCCGGCTGGCGCCGCGCCAGTAGAGCCCGCCGATCAGGCCTGGCGCGAACTGCGCCACCGCGGCGAAAGCCATCAGGCCGTACGAGGCCAGCGTGCTGTCGTTGCTGCTGCTGCGGTAATAGGTGTAGGCCGTCAGCGCCAGCAGCAGGATCGCCACGCGCCGGATCCACAGCACACGCGAGGCGACGTCGGCTTCCGCATGGTGTTCGGCCCAGCCGCGACGCAGCAGCACCGGCATGATCAGGTCGTTGCTGACCATCGTCGCCAGCGCGATGCTCGCCACGATGACCATGCCGGTCGCCGCGGAGAAGCCGCCCACGTAGGCGACGATGGCGAGCGCGGTGCGCCCCTCCGCCAGCGGCAGCGCCAGGACATAGCTGTCGTCGGCCACGCTGCTGCCGCCGAACAGCGCGACGCCCGCCGCCGCCACCGGCACCACCATCAGCGAGAACAGAGCGAGATAGCCGCCGAACAGCCAGCGCGCCTTGCGGATGTCGCCCACGTCGCTGCACTCCACCACGGCGACGTGGAACTGGCGCGGCAGGCAGACGATGGCGAGAAAGCCGAGCAGGGTCTGGGCGATGAAACCCACCGGCGGCGCGTTCTCGAACAGCGTGCGCGCCGAATCGGTCACCCGGATCGCGTTGCCGTCCAGCCAGAAGTAGGCGAACACGCCGACGGCGATCATCGCCACCAGCTTGACCACCGATTCCAGCGAGATCGCCAGCATCATGCCGTGGTGGTGCTCGGTAGCATCCACCTGGCGGGTACCGAACAGCGCGGCGAACAGCGCCATCAGCAGCGCCACGTACAGCGCCGGATCGGTGAAAAATCCATACGCGCTGTCGCCGCCTTCGCCGCTGAGCACGCTCAGGCTCATCGCCACGGCCTTGTACTGCAGGGCCAGATAGGGCACCACGCCGATCAGGGCGATCACGGTGACCAGCGCGGCCAGCCGGCGCGAGCGGCCGTAGCGCGAAGAGATGAAGTCGGCGATGGAGACGGTGTTCTCGCTGCGCGCGATCAGCGCGAGCCGCTCGATGATGCGCCAGCCGAAGAGCAGCAGCAGCACCGGTCCCAGGTAGATCGGCAGGTAGCCCAAGCCGTTGCGTACCGCGCTGCCCACCGCGCCGTAGAACGTCCACGACGAGCAGTACACCGCCAGCGCCAGGCTGTAGACCACCGGGCGCAGCCACGGGCGGTCGGGGTACATCGGGCGGCGGTCGCCCCACCACGCCACGCCGAACAGCAGCGCGGCGTAGCCGATCGACACCAACAGCAGGATCCAGCTGGAAACCAACGCCCTCTCCCCCGGCGCTCAACCCGTCGCCGAGTGTACTGCGTGGCGTGCGCTCAGGTGTCCGGCGCCAGCAGGCCGCGCACGGCCGTTTCGGCCTGGCCGCGCAGTTCGGGGATGGCGATGCTCTCCCACACGCAGCCGATGCGCAGGCTGCCGAGGATGAACACGCGCGGCTGCGACTGTCCCTGTGCGTCGACCATGCGGCCGTCGCGCGCGGCCTTCAGGCCGATGCCGTGCGGCCCGGCCTGTGCGCACCCTTTGCCCAGCAGATCGTGCAGCAGCGGGCTGCGCATGGTCTGCGCGCGCATCTCCACGCCGGTGGCGTTGACCACGTAGTCGACGTCGAATTCGTCGGTGCGGCCGTCGTGGGCATGCGTGCTGACGCGAAGACGACGGCCCTCGGCCATCACCGTGTCCAGGCGGCCGCGGTGCAGGCGCAGCTGGCCGCGCTCGACCAGCGATTGCAGCTGGGCGTAGACCTCGGGCGCGATGCGGTGACGATGCACGTCCCACTGGCGCACCACATGGCGCAGGAAGCGCCGCTGGTCCGCTACCGAAAGCGACTGCCACAGCGCCTGCCCGTGCGGGCGGATGCGTTCCATCACCGACTGCCAGGGCAGGCCGGCGGCGACCGCCTGTTTCGCTGCGTCGCGCAGGAAGCGCATGCGCGCGCGCAGGCCCATCGCCTGCAACGGTGCGGGATCGTAGGTGGCGGCCGGACCATGGCAATGCGGCAGCGGCAGCAGCGCATGCCGCGACAGCACGTGGATGGCGCCGGCGTGGCCGTTGTCGGCCAGGCTCAGCACGGTGTCCACCATGCTCAGACCGGAGCCGACGATGCACAGGTCGGCATCGGTCGGGATCGCCTTGATCGCATCGAAATCCCATGCGGCCAACGAACGGCCAGCCGGTAATTGCGGCGCGCCCCGGGCCGGCAGCGGCTTGGGCGTATTGCCCACCGCCAGCACGACGCCCTTGGCGTGCAAAGTGCCGTGTGTCGCCAAGCGCAGCGTGGCGCCATCCGCGCGCGGTTCGAGTTCTTCGACGCGGTCGTGCACCACCTGCAGGGTGGCCTGGCTCGCCGCGATGGTCTCGTCCAGGCGCACACGCAGGTAGTCGCCGTAGCGGCGGCGTTCGATGAAGGCGTGCGCCAGCGAGTCGCGATCGGGGCCGCCGGATGGCGTGGTGGCCACGACGTAGTCCAGGAAATCCGCGGGGCGATCATCGAACGCGCTCATGCGGCCCGCAGGCACGTTGAGCAGGTGCTCGCCATGCGTCGTCGCATACGCCACGCCCTGCGCGAGCACGTCGCGCGGTTCGATCATCACGATGCGCAGCGGCGTCGTGGCCTGGCGCAGGGCCTGCATCGCCACCAGCACGCCACCGGCGCCGCCGCCGATGATCGCGAGGTCGCAGGGCGGCAGCGGGGCGGTCGGGGTGTCTTCACTCATGCGCGCATTGTAGCGAATGGGCCGTGCCGTCCCGGCGCGGCCACCTACATCAGCGAATCGGCCAGCCGCGCGATGCCTTCACGGCTGCGTTGCCATCCCGGGCGGCGCTGCCATGCATCCGCCTGCACGGCGTCGGCGTGGGCCAGGTAGTCGGCTTCGATGGCGCGGATGCGCGTCACGACATCGGCGTCGTAGCAGACCAGGCCGATCTCGGCATTCAACGCGAACGAGCGGATGTCCAGGTTGATCGAACCGACCAGGGCGATGTCGTCGTCCACGGTGAGGTGCTTGGCATGGAGGAAGTGCGGCCGGTACAGCGCGATCTTCACCCCGCAGGCGAGCAGTTCGGCGTAGTACGACTGCTGCGCCCATGCCGTCAGGGTCTGGTTGTTGGTGGCCGACAGCACCAGCTGCACGTCCACGCCGGACAATGCGGCGATGCGCAGCGCGCTGAGGGTGGCGTCGTCGGGGACGAAATAGGGCGTGGTCAGCACCACCTTGCGGCGGGCGAGGTGGATCAGCGCGTTGACGGTGTCACGCGCGTTCTCGAACGGATACGCCGGCCCGCTCGGCAGCAGCTGCGCGGGCACGTCCTGCGCCTGCACCGACAGGTCCGGCTGCACGTCCAGCCGCTCGCCGGTCTCGATGTACCAGTCGCTGGCGAACACGCCTTCCAGATGGGACACCACCGGGCCCTGCACGCGCGCCACCAATTCGCGATTGGGATGGCCTGGGACGAAAGCCGCGCCGGCGAGGTTCTGCGAGCCCACGTAGCCGATGCGGTTGTCGATCACCGCTACCTTGCGGTGGTTGCGCAGGTCCATCCGTCCGCTGCGCCGCCAGCGCAGGCCGCCGGGCAGCATGTCGTGCACCGCCACGCCGGCCGCGCGCAACCGGCCGCGGTAGGCCCGCAACCCACGCTTGGCGCCAACGGCATCCAGCAGCACGCGGCAGGTCACGCCACGCGCCGCGGCCTCGCACAACGCGTTGGTCACGGCCTCGCCCACCGCGTCGTCGAACATCAGGTAGTACAGCAGGTGGACCTGGTGTTGCGCGGCGCGGATGTCGTCGAGCAAGGCGCGCAGGGAGGCGTCGTAGTCATCCAGCAGCGCGACCGCATTGCCGTGGGTGGCCATGAACGCGCCCTGCCGTTCGATCAGCGGGGCCATTTCCGCCGCGGCGCCGTCGCGCGGGGTCCAGCGTAGGGCGCTGAGCGGGCGCTGCTCCTCGCGGATGACGTCCGAGGCGCGCGCCTGACGTGCGATGCGTTCGCGCGAGAGCCAGGGATGCCCCAGCAGCAGGTACAGCGGCAGGCCCAGCAACGGCACGAAGCCCACCAGCAGCAGCCAGCTGCGCGCGGCGGCCGGGGTCGTGCGGCTGGGGATCCACCACAGCGCCGCCAGCCGGATCAGCCAGTCGATGATCAGCAGGGCCGTGCCGAAGGACCACTCCATGCGGCGCTTCCGTCGGGAAGGGGGATGTGCCGATTCTGCGCAGGCGGACGGGCAAAAGAAAACCCGCCTTGCGGCGGGTCTTCGGGAAGCGTGGGCCGGGCTTTCGCCCCAGGCTCACTTGATCTTGCCTTCCTTGTAGATCACGTGCTTGCGCACGACCGGGTCGTACTTCTTGATTTCCATCTTGCCCGGGGTGTTCTTCTTGTTCTTGTCCGTCGTGTAGAAGTGGCCGGTGTTGGCC
>Ga0247823_10003910_pt1 | contig 11994 bp, 9 predicted proteins | sample 13C_PalmiticAcid_2_FD_192426 | JGI IMG/M metagenome (GOLD analysis project Ga0247823, IMG submission 192426) | Soil microbial communities from agricultural site in Penn Yan, New York, United States - 13C_PalmiticAcid_Day30 | ecosystem: Environmental > Terrestrial > Soil > Agricultural land...
GCGTTCGCCTCTCATCCTCTCCTGAATGATCACAGCGCGGCAACAGCGGCACGCTTGATAGGGTCGGGGCACGGACAACGCCCCCTACTGAAAAATCCGGCGAGAAGGCCTTCACACAACCGTCGCGCCGTGCGAATCTGCGGCCTCGGACGGGCGGCGAAGCGAAGTGCATACTGTTTCGACCGCGCGAAAAAACTCTCTTCTCCACGTTGTCAACGCTTCACCAACCTTCTCTTTTCATCATCAGTTATCAGACCATGATCGATTTTTCAAAAATTAGGGAATGTCGCATGAACACTCAGCCTTTTAGATGGGCTGAAATATCGAATCTCTATTCACAGGCCGATTGCGCTGCGCTTTCCGAAACCTATCCTCACGATCACTTCCGGACCATTGAGGCTTATGGAGGAGAGAAAGATTACCGGTATGACGCCCGTTCTCTGATTCCAATGGGCGAGCAAACCATATCGCATGCCGAATTCCTGAGTCTTCCATGGCAGCAACTGGCAAAAGACCTGCTTTCCACTGAATACCGGATGGCGATGTCGTCAATCACCGGCCTTGACTTGACTAGCCTTCCGATGGAGGCGCATGTGTACCACTATGGCCGTGGCGGGCTTCTCGGCCCCCATCGCGATCTTCCTGAAAAAATGGTTACCCATGTCTTTTATTTCAACCACAAGTGGCACCCCACGGACGGAGGTTGCCTCGCCATCCTCAATTCTTCCGATGCAAAAGACATTGCCGCCTTGGTGAATCCGGTCATCGGGAATTCAGCCACCTTTGTGAGGTCAGACAATTCCTGGCATGAGGTGACACGGGTTTCAGAGCGAGCCAGCCAATCCCGGCGGAGCGTGACTGTGACGTTTTATCAGCCTGGATCCGTCAGTTCAATGTGGCCCGCAGGCGTGGAGATGGAATTGCACGACTACGCAGCTTGACCTGCTTTCTCGCTCAATGCACAGTCATCTCTGGTTTCGCTAGTTTTCAATGAAGCATTGAAGACAATCACCGGGACGCGGTTTTAACGCCAAGTTCGCAACCATTGGCAATACATGACCAGGCAGTCATTTTTTTATCTCGTCAATCTATTTATTCCCTGGACACACAGGGAACTTATCTTCTCATTAATTCAAAGAGAAATCCATTCCCGCTATCGAGGTTCTACTATTGGATTGATTTGGTCAATAATCAATCCTGCATTTACCCTTGCCGTCTACACGCTCGTATTCACAAAGGTATTTACAATTCGCTGGCCTGGGGGGAAGGAATCACCCATCGAATTTGCATTGCTTATTTTTATTGGCATGACAGTTTTCAATCTATTCTCGGAGTGCGTGCTCCGCGCACCAGCATTGATTGTCACCAATACAAACTACGTCAAGAAAATAAAATTCCCCCTTGAAGCCCTGCCCTGGATAAGCTTGGGTGTGGGCATTTTTCACATGCTTGTCAGTTCTGCCGTATGGTTGGCCTTCTATGGATTGACGATGGGAGCACCACCTGCGTCCTGCATTATTTTTCCGGTCATTTTACTTCCTCTACTTCTCTGCATACTCGGGCTCTCCTGGATCCTCAGTGCTCTCGGTGTATATTTTCGGGATATCAATCATATTATTTCAGCGCTATTGCTGCCACTCATGTTCTTGACGCCCGTCTTTTACCCGACAAGCGCCCTGCCTCCGGAGTTGCATCAGGCGATGGGAATGAACCCCTTGGCGCAAGTGATTGAAAATGCACGCATGGTAATTTTTTGGGGAGGCATACCAAATTTTATTGAATGGGGAGAATCGGTTATTTTCTCCACTATCTTTGCAATATCGAGCCTCTGCTTATTTCAGAAAAGTCGCGAGGGATTTTCTGATGTCCTCTGAATTCGCCATTGAAGTCGAAAAAATCAGCAAATGCTATCAAATTTATGACAAGCCGCAAGACCGCCTACTGCAAATGCTACCTTTCGCTGGGCAGCAGCGGTTTCGCGAATTTTGGGCACTGAAAGATATCTCATTTCGCGTCCGCAAAGGGGAAGCCCTCGGTATCATTGGCCGAAACGGAAGTGGAAAATCCACCCTTCTTCAACTGATCTGCCATACACTTCGCGCCACGTCGGGGCAGGTTCTGGCTCACGGGAAAATCGCTGCCTTGTTGGAACTGGGTTCAGGGTTCAACCCAGAATTCACCGGCCGTGAAAATGTCTATCTTAATGGAGCACTGCTTGGATTGAAGCGGGCAGAAATAGATGCTCGCTTTGATGAGATAGCCGATTTTGCCAATATCGGGGATTTCATCGATCAGCCAACCAAGACATATTCGAGTGGAATGCTCGTACGCCTGGCATTTTCGGTATCCGTCTGCGTAGAACCCGACATACTGGTCGTCGACGAAGCCCTTGCCGTCGGTGACGCGTCTTTTCAATTCAAATGCCTGGGACGGCTAGAAAAGCTGGCAGAAAAAGGGACGACTCTGCTGTTTGTATCTCATGACATGAGCATGGTCAAGAGATTTTGCAACACCGCAATTTATCTCACCGAAGGAATGTTAAAGGCATCTGGAACCCCGGAGACAATATCCGAAATGTATTTGCTGGATATGCGAGATGAACAACGCCGGTGGGCCAGCGGCGGGAAGACATCGGTCGCTAGAAAAAAAGAACTGAACGAAGCCCGCATCGCATTTGGGACAGAAGAAGGTGAAATTATTTCAGCTAGGTTCACCAATACCGAGAGTCACTACTCATCATTTGCCTACGGTGAGACGATTGATATTGCCATCGGGTATAGGGTCAGCAAATCTGTTTTACTGCCGAACATCAGCATTACCATCCAGGAAGCCCGGCTGCTCGTGGTTGGCGGAAAAAACTTCGACCTCCCTTACTCCAATGTGGAAAGCGATTGGCGAGAGGGAACCATTACTTTCCACTTTCCAGCGATCCTGGCGGCCGGTCGATATCACGTCACCATCAAGCTGATGAATGGCCGCACCGAAGAGACCTCGCTGCTGATTGACAAACAAGTAGGTATCTTGAGTTTTGACACAGTAGCTCACGGAAGCAATTCATTTCTTGGTATCGTCGATTTAGGAATCGAAGCAAGCACCCCGGTATCCAATACCCCTGACGAATGAAATTCTGCATCACCCTCATTCCGCTACGGAACCCGCACGACCCCAACCGCAAAATCAGTCGCAAAAAATTGATTTTCCAATAGCGTGTCTTCAATATCAAACAGCATCTGCAGCAGTGCCATTGAGCGTGAGTCAGTTTCTACAAAATTACCTGCGATTCCGTGCAGGGCGAATTGCAAAATGTTGCCCCCACAAGAATTAAATGCATGTTCAACAAAGTAATCAGACAGAACCGCACGGATATCTTGTGATCGAATTGCCTCGGAAGGGTCCACCCTGATCACGTCTGCTGGATCAGGAAGCTGAACCTTCAACTGTACTTTCCCAAAATGTTCCGGCTGAAATGATCGACGATATTCCGGAGGCAACAATCGGAATGCATTTTCAATGACCTCACGCTGGCGTTCTGAGAAAGCGAAGTGGTTCGCCCCAACATACTCATTAAAAAATACCCATCCCCCAGGCTTCAGGGCGATCCGAACCGACTCACAAACCGATTCCAGTTGCTTGATATGATGCAAGGAGCCATTAAACCAGACCGCATCGTAAATACTCTCGCCCAGCGGGGTTTCCTGAACATTCTGTACGTGATAGTTGATATTGGAAGCACCAATCAAATGCGCTTCCTTCCGGGCGATATCAATGGCACCGGATGCGATATCAATTGCGTCGCACTCGGAAAATGCATTCAGCCGAAAAAGGTCGCGCTCCAAGGTACCGCTGCCACAGCCAATGCTCAGCATTCTGGCCGAGGATGTCGAGCGGCGCAGGAATTCGCCCAGACAGTATTCCACCCACCAGCGATGATCTGTTCCCCTACAGGCAAGCCGCTGAAAACGCTGCTGAACAGCCGGTACAGCGAGCCAATAGACTTGGGGTGAAAAAGCATCTGAACTCGCCACATTCTTCGACCAATGGGCGGCAGTAATTTCGTCATCGGATTTCATTCCGTCTCCTGCCGATTGCGGTTGTGCGTGTGTGGCTTCCAAGCGCCCCATTTGCCTTCAAAGTAAGCCTGGTTTCTATCCCAGAGGGCCTGATACTCCCCTGTTTCAATCAATTTCCCAAACGATGCCTGCCCGTAATGATGAACAAAGGAATCTTCCGCGCACACTGTGCGATAGCCGGCAACGTGCATTCTTCGGCTGTAGTCATCATCCTCAAACATCCCAAGACCGAACATCTCATCCAGCGCTCCAATTTCATTGAAAACATCGCGCCGCATTGCCACGCAAAACATTGCAAGCATCGAGATGTCGAAATGGCGTCCAGCATGCGCAAGGGTATAGCGAGAAGCAAAGTCATGCATCTGCTCCAGGTTGAGGTAGTTTGTATCTATCTTTGCCTCATTTCCGATTGAATTGGTGACGGGCCCGACCATGCCTATATTCTCGTTCTGCAAGTGCCGAAGCATTGCTTCCAGCCAATCATTGGTGACCACAGTATCATTATTAAGCAATACGATATACTCCCCCTCTGCCAACGCAATTCCCTGATTATTCGCCGCTGCGAAACCTCTGTTGCTATTATTAATAACCACTTTTACCGTTGCGTGCTGGATCTGCATCTGTCGCAACATGTCTTCTGTACCATCAGAAGAAGCATTATCAACAACAATTACCTCATAGTTGGGATAAGTGGTCCGGGAAAATATGCTTTCGATACATTGTTTTGTGAGTTCGACGTTGTTATAGCTCACGATCACAATTGAGCACCTTCCATATAGCGCCTTGATGGCCTCATCGGTCGCAAGGTAGCGATGCCGCCAATCATTCTCTTTAGCCAGACCAATTCTTCGGCTCTTTAAATCCGGGTTACTCTCGGCCAAAGCTGTTTCAATTTTTTCAAGAAAATCCTCAAACTCAGAGGCGAAGTACACATAATCTTGATATATGGCCATTTCCTCAAGTGGCACGCTCACAACAGGCTTCCCCGCGCTCATGAATTCGTAGAATTTCACCGGATCGACCGCATGCGTAACCTTGTTCAACTTGAATGGAATAAGGCATACATCAAAGCCATGGAGATAGCGAGGCATGTCTTCATAAGGCTTTCGACCCGTGAGATGCACGTTGGGCATCCTGTCAAGCCCAGCCATATCTTTGACAAAACAATCGCCGACTAGCACAAAACTCCAATTGGGGCGATTTTCTGCCAAGAAACGCAGCAGGGAGAAATCTATCCAAGGGGCCAAGGCGCCGTAGAATCCAATAACTGGTGTTCCCAAGTGAGCAAGCAAGCCATTTTCCACACATCGGTCTGCAAAAAAATCATAGTCCACCGCATTTCGGACAAGGAGGCATTTTGTATTTTTTTGCATCCATTTTTTTTCTAGAATGGATGCCGTGACCGTTACCAAATCTGCATGTTTAACCAGTATTTCTTCTTCCTCTACAAGTTGCACTCCAATATCTGGAAAATCAGCCCATTCATCCATGCAATCATATTGCACACGCCAGGAACGTGATTTCTGCAGATCAATGGACAACGCCGTCCAGTAAGACAGATGAACAACAACCAAGGCTGCCCTTATTTCCGCATCAAGCGCCAAGCGGGAAAATGACTCGTTCCCAGCCCTTCGATTGGAAGGCGACATTCGCTCCGAATAGAAATCCTCATATTCATTAAATGCAAGGCTCACTTCGAATATTTTTTCGGCTACCTGCCTCAACTCATAGGGAGCGCCGCGCGCAGGCATTTTTGAGCGGACAATATAAAATACACGGTGACCATGGCCAGCAAATTGAGACATCATCTGCTGTGGTCTTTGATACCGGGCAGACCACTCAATATTGGCAAAACAAACAATATCAATTTTCCCATTGCATACCTTACCGAGCAGTGGCATGGCTGGTACATGCTGGGATGGAACTCCCTGCAACTGATTGTTTATCGATTCCGCATGCAGCCTTCTTTTAATGCGCCTTGGCAAAAGCATATTGCCAAGCGTACGGGCCAGCGTCGAACGGTCGGCCAGCAGATATATAAGATCGACAAGCAGATATTTCAGGCTTTTGCGACGCCACTCCGACGTCATCCTCGCGGCGTCAACCTCTTTTTTTAGCCAATCAATGGCAATGTCTCGAGACGCAATTGTCTCCTTGCCGAGGATCAACTCCCGTTCAATTTGCTGCATAGTCTGCCGCATTGCAGCTATTTCGTCACAGCACGCGCAACCGGGGAAGCATTCGCAGCCCCCATTGCTGGTGGTGCGCACGGAATTCGCGGAGGAATTTTCCTGCGGCTCTGAATATGTCTTCATGAGAAAATAGTGTTAATTTGCTTCAGATAGACAAACCTTGCACCCAGCGCCACGCACTGCGCAAGGGAGCAGTCATTCTCCAGGAAATGGATTCCTGCATTTCAAGCAGCCTTTTTTCAAGCTCGAGCGACCTCTCCGATGCGTCGACCAACTGCGTTTTTGCTGCATCAAGCAAATTTTTGCTGTCGCTCAAACGAGCCTCAAAATCTTGCAGTTCCCCGGGGGATTCTGACCTGGTGGCTCCAGCCCGTCGAGATTCACGTTCAAGAATGCCAGGCAGTGACATCCAAAAAGCATTCATGACGACCATGGAATCGGTCTTGCCACTCCGAACCATATCGGCAACATGATCCCAGTAATTTTCCAGCACATCATTTGCCTCGATGGCCAACTGCGAAGGCTCTTTTCGGCCAATCCGCTGAGACAGCCATTCGGGATCCTCGCAGCCTGCCGGCGGCAGCGGATGCACGGAGCTGTATTTGGAAAGTGCCGTGAATTTTCCTTGGGAAAGATCACTGGAACTGAACACCGGAATACCACACGACAATGCTGTGATCGCAAGATGATAGCTGTGCCCCACAACAGCCTCGGATCCGCTGATCAATGATGCCAGGGCCATTGGCGACGGCCATTCACCGAGACAGAAAGTACCTGGGAGATCAGCATCGATGAACGATTCGTGGTCACAAAGCACGGGGCCAAGGCGGAGGAGAAGGAAACTAAGGTTCGGCAGCTCAACTCGAAATTTCTTGACATAATCAGTAAATCGCTCGAGATTTTGAGTCGCTTGAATAACTATGTAGGGCGTCTTGAGGCCTAAGTACTTGAGGATTGCATCTGCCTCATCGGTTCCAGAATGAGACTTCAAACAGCGTCCAATTGAAAATGCTGTATCAGGCATCACATGCACACGCTGCGGGTCAACAAATGGCATGAGCGCGGTTTTCGAGGGCTCGTCTCGTACTGCAATATGAGTACTGCACTCCAGAGCCAGAGAAAGTAGCGGATGGCTCCAGCTTGGTATATCGTTGCAGTGCATGCCCGGTGCATTCCATATCACCGGAACACCATGTTGTGCACCAAGCAATGCCGGGGTCAGCCAGTATCCTGTGGGATGTTGAATCCACGCCACCGGCGGCTCATATCCAGGGGCGATGAATTTATCAAAACGTACAATAAAACCGCCGCCGATCAGGATCGCATCAAGACCACTGGCCATGCGGGGCAGGTCCGCAAGTGATTCCACCCCATATGGCCAATCCTGCGAAGATTTGGCGTGATAAGAGAAGGGGACGAGTTCAATGTTCCCGAGCCTTTGAGAAAGCTCCAGTTCAGCAATGATCGGAAAAAGCAGATCACCATAATTTTGAACATCAAACGTGCCAAAGATGCCAATGCGCCAGGAACGTTGATTTTTCATTGCATTGGAATCGCTTGTATTCATTTCTCGCGTTTGCAAAAACTGCTGACGAGGTAAACCATCACGGTCAACCAGACCAATATTATTCATCATCGATAGATCAGAGATCTAGGGTACTCCATCACGACCCGGACTCATACTTCTCTGCACTTGGTTTTCATGCGCGCTTTCTAGGATCTTCAGCGTCGCCAATCCCGCTCGCTCCCACGAAAAGCTCGAAGAGTGCCTGAGTGCATGCTCGCTGAGTTCCTGTCTCAAGTCTTCGTTGGTGATGAGTCTGGCGAGTCCGTCAGCAATTGAATCCACATTGAGGGGATCTACGAGTACACCTCCTCGCCCAACCACTTCTGGAAATGCTGACGATACGGAAGCCAGCACCGGGGTTCCAAATGACATTGCTTCCGCTACCGGCAAACAAAAGCCCTCCAGAAGAGACGGCGCAGCCAAGCATTGCGCATGCCGATACAGTGTTGACAGAACCTGATCATCAACATTTTCCAGGATGACCACCTTGTCCCTGATCCCCAGGGCTTCAATATCATTCTTCACGGAATTTCGGCCCCAGCTCGCAGCCCCCACCAGCACCAAAAGAATTTTGGCCTCCGTACGGTCGATCATGCGTTGAAAAGCCTGCAGCAATCTTGCCAAATTCTTTCGGGGCTCGAAGCTGCCCACAAACAGTACATATGGCCTTTCAATACCCAAGCTCCTTAAATGAACGAGCGGCAATGGGGGTGGCATATGCGCCCCGCCTTCGGTTGCAACTGACACTTTTTTCCGGACCGATTCCCCAAAATACCGTTTGATATCCTCCGCCGTTGATTCCGAGATCGCGATGATCTGTTGAGCGGCCGCAAGGCTTCGAGGCATGAAGAAGCGGTCCAGGCAGTACGTGACGCGGCGCATTGTTTCTGGCTGCTTCAGCCAGCAAAGATCATGAACGGTCACTGTTGTGGCTGTTTTTCGTGGTAACGACCACGGCAATCTATGCGCGGGACTCCAGTAGACATCGGGCTGATCAATGCTCCCCCAGATGACTTGCGAGAAGAACAGACTGGCGATCCTTCCGACATCACGGGGAAAGTAATCGGATCGACAAGTCACATTCGGCAGCTGGACATAATGAGCCGCTGGACAAACCCTTCCATAGAGCAACCAGTGATGCCGGCCTTGACTCTGCTCAATCATCAACGGCAGCAGGCATTTTATGTACCTCGCAATACCTGAACCGGGTATTTCAAGCATGCTGATGTCCACGGCTATGCGCATAGCTACATTTCCTTTTTCTTTTTTTGTTCCGAATCATCTGCCGATCCGGTATTTTTTGAGGTTTCTAAAATTCTATGGATCACCTCCTTGTAATGAATTGCTCTCTTGCTCCACGCAAACTCGGCAATGGCACTCTCATTCCGCAAAAACATCGATTCCAGGGCCCCGCCCAACCAGCACGCATGAATTTCGCGAAGGGTACGCTCAATTGAAGCTGCATTGTTCTGGATAACCCATCCCGCGCAGACTCGCATGATCAGCGCTCCGGCCTCATCCGTGGCCGCACTGGAAATATGCAATATAGGAGTGCCTGCACCAAGATATTCATAAATCTTTCCTGGAATCTGGAATGGCTGGCTATTGCCAATGCTAAGCAGCACATTGCAATTCTGCTGTGCCAAAATGCATTTCCCATGATCGGCAACCCCATGAAATTTGATGCCTGAAATACCGTCGAACAGTGATTGATACGCGACGTGATTTCCGTAAAAGTCGACTGAGATATCCAAATCACGAAGCGATCGCAACGCTATTGCCAGCTCGACGGGCGAACGGAAATCTGCGTAAAAATTCCCGGTATATACAAGGCGTAGAGACTTCGATCGATCGCGGTTTTCAATAAATCCACTATTTTTACTTGGAAACCCCTGCGCGATGCATGTGAATTTTCCGTCAACATCATGCAGGTCATGGCGCTTTCTCAAAAGATCAACAACAGCCGTTGTCGTCACCACCATCGCATCAGCATGGGTGATAATTTTTGCCTCAAAGGCCAGATCAATTCGCTGACGCCAGCGCGGCGTATAAGGAGCAACGACCGGGTCAGCAAGATCGATGATGAGTGGAATTCGAAAGATCCGTTTGGCCAGGAGGCCGAGAAGAAGGTCGGCCCCGGGCTCATGGGAAGCCACGATTGCACTGAATTTCGTCGTTCTGAGCAAGTGAATCAAACGCAAAGATGCGGTGGGTACCCATTCGGTACGCAGATCAGGAAATATGATCTGATCGAGTGCACGACGCCCCCAGCGATGCATTTTTAGCCAAATGGAGTCACCGCCAATGGGGCCCACAACACCAGCACCTTGTGATCGCCTGGATATATATAAATAGGCACTCTGCGAAAAGCCAACATACGGCCCAGGCCAAACCCGGTGGATGATCACTCCAGGCGCAAAATCCTGGTGAAAGGGTGGCAATGCGGGCATATCGGGACAAAGTACATGCACTTCTACGCCGAGCCTTGCCAGTTCATTCGCCAGATAGAACCATCGTAGTGACTGTGCTGAGACGATGGGAGGAAACTCATAGGCGATCAGAAGAATGCGCATAGCTACTTTTGGTCAATGCCTCTTGCAATATATCCACAATTCTTGCGGATGCACGGCCATCGCCGTAAGGGGAGTTTCGCGATGAAAATGATTGATAGAGAGCATCATCATCAAGCAGCTGCAACGATGAGTTGACAATGGAGTCAAAATCACACCCTACCAGCTTCGTCACTCCAGCGTCTATGCCTTCGGGTCTTTCAGTTTCATTGCGCAAAACAAGCACAGGCTTTCCCAATGATGGCGCCTCTTCCTGGACTCCACCAGAGTCAGTCAGTATGAAAAATGCAGATTTCATGGCCGCAACGAAATCCACATAATCAAGCGGCGGGACAAGGCGAATCCTAGGATGATCCGAAAGATATTCATATGCTGCATTTTTTATGGCAGGATTCGGGTGAACCGGAAAGAGAATAAAGATGTCATTCCGCACATCAGCCAGATGTCTTGCCGCTCGGCATATTTCAAAAAAAGGTTCCCCGATATTCTCCCTTCTATGTGCGGTAAACAGTATCATTCTGTATTTTTCAAATTCCGATGATACCGGTGATGGACAAAGATCTGCCGTATAGAGCAATGCATCAACAACCGTATTACCAGTTACATGAATGGTATCGGCGGCTTTTCCTTCCTCAATGAGATTATTTCGAGCAATATCCGTTGGTGCAAAATGCCACCGAGCCATATTTCCAACCACAACACGGTTCATTTCTTCTGGAAATGGATTGTCATAGTCCCTGGTTCGCAAGCCCGCCTCCACGTGCGCAAATGGAATGCGAAGATAGAATGCAGCAAGCGCTGCAGCCATTACGGATGTTGTGTCCCCTTGCCCAATCACAATATCCGGTTTTTCAGCCTGAAAACAACGATCCAGTTCACCAAGCAACCGAATCGTCAGTTTCGACAGGCTTTGGTTTGGCGCCATCACCTCACAAATGATATCTGGAGCCAGCGAAAAATGAGAAAGCATCTTCTCGACCAGAACAGGATGCTGTCCTGTCGAAACAATTCGCACTGATGCCCAGCTGGTGCTACGCAATGCGATAATCAGCGGCGCCATTTTAATGGCCTCTGGCCTGGTGCCAACTACGCAAATTATTTTTATTCTGTTGGACAAGTACATTACAAAAGGATGAAGCTGCGAAAAATAACAACGAGGCCGTTGCCAGCCACGCTCTTGATCGGATTAATCTCTATCGGAGAAATTCTCGTCTTTCGTTCATGCCCTGTATTTCTCACGCACATTAAAGTGGGAGTGAAAAAACACGAAGCCCCGGCTCCCCGGGACGGAGAGCTGCAGGATATTGCTACAACGCCAGCGGCCATCCATCGTACGCCCAGACCCCCTTGGACGCAGCCCGTCAATTTCATTGACATCGCACCAGGATGCTTCTGGTTATAGGAGCCCAGTGCGCACTCCTCTGCGGGGACGGAGGCTCCGGTTCATTGGGGCATCCGCAGTTTCGCGGAAGCCTGTTTGCCGGGGACCCTTGCGGGTGCCGCATTTAGCGCATATCGATGCTACGCAATGGTCTTTGCGCAGCCGTAGCGCTTGTCGGAACCTCGCGGCCTGTCCCATTGCTCCACGAACCTGC
>Ga0247823_10003912_pt1 | contig 11993 bp, 9 predicted proteins | sample 13C_PalmiticAcid_2_FD_192426 | JGI IMG/M metagenome (GOLD analysis project Ga0247823, IMG submission 192426) | Soil microbial communities from agricultural site in Penn Yan, New York, United States - 13C_PalmiticAcid_Day30 | ecosystem: Environmental > Terrestrial > Soil > Agricultural land...
AAAATAACAACCCGATCGTTGCCCGCGGCCATCAGCATCATGCCGAAGGTCGCAAACATCAGCAGGGCGTTGTACTCACCGACCGGAACGTCCTCCCGTTCGACCCAAACCGTCGAGATCAGGATCGTCATCGCCGTGACGATCAGGAACACGATCGAAAATCCGAGACGGAGATTGTCGTGGGCGATCATCCCGTTCCATGAGGTCGAGCCCAGCGGAGCCGACGACCAGAGGCCGATCAGCAATAACGCCGAAACGGCAAGACCGGCCAGCGAAATGATTCCTGAGGTAACCCGATCTTTCGGAAAGAAACTGTCGTAGAGCATCACGACCACGCCGGCAAACGCAACGACGAGTTCCGGAAGAATGATCGATACATTCGCATCGGGAGTGACCAGATCTGTAAGAAAAAACGTGTTCATTACTTAATGAGATTCTACGGCCTCAACAGTCTTAGCCGCGGCGTGGTCGTCTACGTTTCCGCCAGCTTGATGCATCACGCGTTTCTGGATCGCGTTCACGGAATCCTTCGCGGCATCGAGAAACGGTCGCGGGTAAACACCCATAAAGACCATCAAAAACAGAAGCGGTGCGATCAGTCCGATCTCGCGATAGCTCAGATCCGACAAGGCTTTGTTCTTTTCGTTTGTGACCTTGCCGAAGAAGACTCGCTGGATCATCCAAAGCAGATAGACTGCAGCAAAGATCACCCCAGTTCCGGCAAGCATCGTTGCGATGTAATTCCAGTTCGTCGTCGTGGTGACGTCGAGGATGGTCGATTTCCACATCCCGAGCATGATCAGGAATTCACCGACGAATCCGTTAAGGAACGGCAGCCCGACCGACGACATAGCCGTAAAGACAAAGAACGTCGCGTACAGCGGCATCACATTCGCGAGCCCGCCAAAATCGGAGATCGCTCGCGTATGGCGGCGTTCGTAAATGAAGCCAACCAGAAGGAACAACGCACCCGTCGACACACCGTGGTTGAGCATCTGGTACAACGCTCCCTGCATGCCCCATTCAGTGAACGCGAACATCCCAAGGATCACAAAGCCCATGTGGGCGACCGAGGAATACGCGACGAGCCGTTTCACATCCGGCTGCACCATCGCGACCAACGCGCCATAGATGATGCCGATGATGGCGAGGACAATGAACAGCCAAGCCCATTCGCGGCTTTGGTCCGGGAACAGTCCAAAGTTGAACCGCATCAGTCCGTAGGTTCCCATCTTCAGGAGTACGGCGGCGAGGATCACGGATCCTGCGGTCGGTGCTTCGGTGTGGGCGTCAGGCAGCCAGGTGTGAAACGGGAACAGCGGAACCTTGATCGAGAACGCTAGTGCAAAGGCCCAGAACATCAGCGTTCCGGCAGTCCCCACGATCGCGAACTGTCCAAGCTCGATCGACTTCATCATCGTAACGAAATCGAAAGTACCGACGCCGGTCTGCTCGGCGTGCAAATAGTACAGGCCGATGATGGCCGCGAGCATCAGCAAACTGCCTAGTGCAGTGAAAATAAAAAACTTGACCGCCGCGTAAATGCGATTGTCTCCGCCCCAGATACCGATCAGGAAGAACATCGGTACGAGCGAAGCTTCAAAGAACAGGTAGAAAACGAGCAGATCCAGTGACACGAAAACGCCGATCATCGCCGCCTCGAGCAGAAGGAGGAACGCGTAGAATGCCGTCGGCTTCTTCTCAACCGCGTGCCACGTCGACAGGACCGCGATCGGCATAATGAACGTCGTCAGGATGACGAGCCAGAGACTCAAGCCATCAACCGCGATGTGATAGTTCGTGTTGATCGCTGCGATCCAGACCTTGTTGACCTCGAACGAGAATCCTGTTGTTTTCGTGCCTGCAATGAGCGGCAGCGAGACCAGGAAATTAACGATCGTGATGCCGAGCGTCAGCCATTTCAGATGATCTTCTTGCTTCCAGAACATCTGATGCAGGACGATCCCAACCGCCCCGAAGACCGGCAACAGGATCAAGATCGTCAATAAATTCGTGTTAAAGAAATCCATATGCGTGTTCAGAGTGCAAGCTTAGCTTGTTCTGCTTCGCAAAGAGACAAGCTGAAGCTTGCACTCTAAACTATCCAACCAACTTCAATCCGTAGTAAATGAAATACCCGATAACGGCCAGGGCTCCGAGCAAGATAACCGCCGCATAGCTTCGGACAAATCCGACCTGAACCCGCCGCACGATATTTCCAAATTCCGCGACCGCACTTCCGATACCGTTCACGATGCCATCGATAAAGCCGACATCGAATCCTTTCCATAATCCGACCGTCGAGAGCTTAGTGATCGGGTCTACGATGTATCCGTTGTAAAACTCATCAAGGCGCCATTTCTCCTCGAGGATCTTCGGCATCTTCCGAAGCGGCGTCTTGTAGAACAGCCCAAAACCGATCGCGATACCCAAGACTGCAAGAACGGTCGAAAGAGCCGCGAGGTTACGTTCCTTCGCGATCACTTCTGGAGAATGCTCATCGTGCGATTCAGCGGCGGCTTCGGGTTTCGCCTCGGAAGCAAAGAAATGCTTCACCTCTTTCTTCTCAGGCGATCCGTGTTCTTCCTTTTCGGCGACCACAGGCTCAAGCGTATGCTCGAACGCGTTAACGTCGCCCGCACCGAAGATCGAACTCATCGCATACGGAACCCCGACCAATCCGCCAAAAGTCGACAGGACTGCCAGCACGATCAGAGGCACCGTCATCACCCAAGGCGATTCGTGCGGCTTAAAGTCGTGCGGCAGAGCGTGATGCTCGTCATCATCGTCCGCGTGGTGGGCGTCATGATCGTCGTGGTGCTCTTCACCCGGCAGAGCATCGTGAAAACGCTCCTCGCCCCAGAAGGTCATGATCATCATCCGCGTCATATAGACCGCGGTCAGGATAGCCGTGACAGTTGCAATGCCCCACAAGATCTCTTCGCCGGGAAACGCCAGACCGCCCGGGAAGTAGTTGTCCGCGGCGAATGTTTTATACAGGATCTCGTCCTTTGAAAAGAATCCGGCAAAGATCGGGATGCCGCAGATCGCAAGCCAGCCCGCCGCCATCGTAATGAACGTGATCGGCATATACTTGCGAAGATTTCCCATCTTTCGCATGTCCTGCTCGTGGTGCATTCCGTGGATGACCGATCCGGACCCGAGGAACAGCAACGCCTTGAAGAAGGCGTGCGTCATTACGTGGAAGATCGCAACAACGAATGCTCCGACGCCAGCGGCCAGGAACATAAATCCGAGCTGCGAAACGGTCGAGTAAGCGAGAACCTTTTTGATATCGTTCTGGGCGATCGCAATAGTTGCTGCAAACAGCGCAGTCGCCGCACCGATCACAGCGATGATCCACATCGCTGTCGGGGCGAACTGATAGATCGCGTTTGAGCGGACGACGAGATACACGCCTGCGGTAACCATCGTCGCGGCGTGGATGAGAGCGGAAACCGGAGTCGGCCCGGCCATCGCGTCCGGCAGCCAGGTAAGCAACGGGATCTGGGCCGATTTACCCGTTGCTCCGATGAACAGGAGGACGCCGACCGAGGTCAGTCCGCCCGCGACGATCGCTCCCCACGTAAAGGGATCCGCCGACATATGCGTAACGACGTAGCTGAACACGCTCTGAACCTCGACGCCGTCAACGCTCTTGTCAAAGAACGAGATCGAACCGGTCAGCGTAAAGACGAGGAAGATCCCCATCAGGACGCCCCAGTCGCCGATGCGGTTCATTACAAACGCCTTCTTCGCCGCCTTTCGAGCTTCATCCTTCTGAATGTAGTAGCCGATCAGTAGGTACGAGCAGAGCCCCACGCCTTCCCAGCCGACGAACATCAGCAAATAGTTGTCCGCGAGCACGAGCGTGAGCATCGCGAACATAAACAGGTTCAGGTATGAAAAGAAGCGGTAGAATCCGCTATCACCTTTCATGTACCCCGTCGCGAAAATGTGAATAAAGAGCCCGACGAACGTGACGAAACACGCGTAGATGCCACTAAGGCGGTCCATGCCGAGAGCAAAGTCTCCGCGAAATCCCCCGACGTTTACCCATGTCCAGATGTGATCGAGGATCGGCTTGTCCAGATATAGTGCACCGCCATTCGCAACGAACGCGATGTAAAAAGCAACAAGAGCCGACACCGCGATCGATCCGCAGGCGACCACCGAGCTAAACAATTCGTTCTTTAGCCGTCCGCCGACCAGCCAGTTGATCACCGCACCCGCAAGCGGGGCGAAGATGATAATACTTAAGAGATTGTTCTCGATCATCAGATCTTTACGTTCGTTATATTCGCGGCCTTATAGCCTAATTTCTTTTTCGGACCGTCCGCCGTGCTGCCGGCTTGGCCGCGGGCTTCACCACTCGTTTTGCCGGAGCCGTACTCGGGACCGTGAAATCATTCGGCACAGTAATTCGGTTCTCGGCGACAATGCTCTCGATCAATTTCTTCTGCTTCGCCTCTTCAAGGGAGGATTTAGCGTACATCCTTATCGGAAGCTCTCTTCCATCAGGATTCGCGGGATCCTTAACCATCGTCGAGATCAAAATGTGTCGAACATCGTACGTGTCGTCCGCCCCTTTCTTTTCAAGCTTGACGATGTGGAAGCCAAAATCGGTCTCGACCAACTCTGGGTAAACTTGACCTTCCTTAGCTGCGAGGGCGGCTCTTTCAAATTCGGGAACCATCACCCCTTTCCTTACACCGCTATACAGCCCACCACGGGGTTTGCCATCTTCTCCCTTATTCCCGGGATCCTCCGAGAATTCATTGGCGAGTGCGGCAAAATCTTCACCCTTCTTAGCTCGTTCAAATATCTCTTCGGCCTTAGATCGCTTTGACGTCGTGCTCAGCGTCGGATCCGCGGCAATAAATCTCCGGATCTCGTCGTCGTCCGCTGCGACCGCCGCCACTACCACTTCGGCATATCGCTTCGCCAAGAACTGAGCTTGCTGGAGCTTCACTTGGAGGGCGACTTTGTTTCGACCAGCTAACGGCAGAGCGGTTCGCCTGGCCTGATACTCTTCCGCGTATATTTGGATCTTGGCGTAGAGTTCACGAGCCTGTTCGATCTCAGCTTCGGACGGCACTCTGACACCGGTTCCCGGCGTTTCCCAAGCGAGCAATTGCAACTTTGCGTCAAGGAACCTTTTGAACCCTGCCTCTCGCCCGTCACGAACTTTTGTGCTCAGCGGCTTTGCGAGGGTTCCGCTCCAAAAGCTTGAAACGGAAGTCTTCGAAATAAACGCGAACGGCGGGAACTTGCCGCGAGCCTTATTCCTTATCTTGTCGTACTCAACAGCCGTTGATTCGTCGCGAATGTTCTCCAACTCAACACAGTACGGTGAATCTGAAGCGTGTCCTTCCTTGATGGCCGCGCTGGCAAAAGCGAACAACTCCCGTAGATTGTCAATTTGATCCCGTTTCAGTTCGGGTTCATCTCTAAATCTGTCCAACACTTTCGGATTCGATACCGCGATGTCCGCAAGCATCGACTCAATTTCGGCTCGGCTGATCGACTGAAACGTAGCCAACGGCGGCGGAGAGCAGGCGGCGTCTGCTTGGCCGTAAACACCTGCTCCCGCAGCGAAAGCGAGCATTCCTATCAAAGAGCATTTGAGGGATCGCGATCTCATCGCACCTCGCACAAAAACTAATTCTTCAACAAACTCGCATCGTCCACATCGACCGAGACTCGATTTCGGAAGAAGGCGATGATAATGCCGAGGCCGACGGCGGCTTCGCAGGCGGCGACGGCCATTACCATGAATACAAACAATTGGCCGGTAACGTCGGCGTAGTAACGCGAAAAGGCGACGAACGTCAGGTTCACGGAGTTGAGCATCAGCTCGATACACATGAACATCCCGATCGCGTTGCGCTTATAGATAACGCCGACCGCGCCGATTGTGAACAATATTCCTGATAACGCCAGGTAGCTGGCCAAGCTCGGTTCCATACTAAAATGCGATCCTGTAATCGTCTTTCTCGTCGTCCTGGTGACGAAGCTCGAGTTCCTTGTCGACGACCTGTTCGATCTGTTCCTGATTCAATCTTCGCGACATCACAACACCGCCGATGATCGCCATTAGCAGCAGCACTCCGACGATCTCGACCGGGAGCAGATATTGCGTGTACATCGCCTGGCCGAGTGAGATGGTTCTGCCCGCGGTCTCGGCTGTGTTTACTTCATGCTGCGGAGCACGCATCACGGCGTAGAAGACAAAAAACGTCTGAGCCAGCAAGATCAATCCCAATCCGCCGCCGACCGCGTACAAATAGCCAAGCCGGTTCTCACGCCGATCCTCGTCAAGGTTCAGCAACATGATCACGAACACGACCAGCACCATAATGGCACCAGCGTAGATCAGGATCTGCACGGCCGCGATGAACGGTGCCGCAAGCGTGACATAGATGCACGACAACGCGATGAAAACGCCGACCAGCGAGATCGCGCTATACAACGGGTTCTTGTGATAGACCATCGAGATCGCACACATGATCGCGAAGCCCGCAAATATGAAAAATAAAACGTCAGAAGCCATATTCTGTTCAGAGTGCGGGGGTTAGCCCGTAAGTACGCGATAGATCGCGCACTCTAAACCTAACTATTCAAAAAATACACGACCAGGATCGTGACAATAATGTTCGCGATCCCAACCGGAAGCAGAAACTTCCAGCCAAAGTTCATCAATTGGTCAAAGCGAAAACGCGGCAGCGTTCCGCGGACCCAAATGTAAAGGAACAAGAAGAAACATATCTTTCCGATGAACGCGACGTGGCTTACCAGAGCGTAGGGAATCGAACCCGGCTCAAGGATCTTGCCCAATCCCGGAACGTACCATCCGCCCAGGAAAAGCGTCACGCACATCACCGAAACCGTGAACATATTCACGTATTCGGCCATGAAGAACAGGGCGAATTTCAACGCCGAGTATTCGGTGTGAAAACCCGCAACAAGCTCGGTTTCCGCTTCCGGCAGATCGAACGGAACGCGGTTCGTTTCGGCAAATGCCGAGATAAGGAACACGACGAAGCCGATGAACTGCGGAATGATGAACCACTTGAACGGCGACCGGATCTGAGCTTCGATAATGCCGTTCAGGTCGAGCGATCCTGCGAGCATCACCACACCGATGATCGACGCTCCCATTGCGAGCTCGTACGAGATCATCTGTGCCGACGAACGAAGTCCGCCCATCAGCGAATACTTGCTGTTCGACGACCAGCCGGCGAGCATGATGCCGTAAACACCTACAGACGTAATGCCCAGCACGAAAAGTACGCCCATGTCGATCCGTGCGATCGTCAGCGGCATGTTTACTGCTTGTTCGGCGATCCACGCAACTGCCGGACCGATAGTGGGCCAGTCGGAGACATAGGGAACCAGCCATCCGAGCGGATCGGCTATTCGCGGCCCAAACGGATAAACGACGATCGGTAGCAGAGCACAGCTTAGTGCGACCAGCGGTGCAAGGAAATATACGAACTTAGTCGATTTGTCCGGGATCAGGTCCTCTTTGAAGATGAACTTAAAGAGGTCAGCAAACGGCTGTAAAACTCCCCAAGGCCCAACGCGGTTCGGTCCAACGCGGCCCTGCATCCAGCCAAGAACTTTGCGCTCGGCAAGCACCGTATACGCGACGATCATCAGCACGCCCTGAAACGCAGCCAGGATCGCGGCGCTAAATACGATAAAGGGAAAAGCAGTTTTAAGAACAGCTTCCATAATGCTCAAGCCCGCGCGTTAGCAAGGGCGATACATCCAACTTGAGCGTTACGCCCTACGGTCGGGCCTCCGCCAAAAAATCTTTACTCTCGATCACCGACACCAACCGCTGCGGCCATCTCCTTTCGAGCACCGCTCGGTTCGATCTGCACAAGCGGCGAAACGAGAAGGTTGTCCGGTTTCGGATTTCCGTTCGCGAGCAGATGGAACTGCGGCGTCTTACTCGTCATCGTCGTCAAACGGTGCAACTTGTGCCCAACCTTCGGCGTTTCACTGATCTTGTCAGCCGGCTGAACCGATTCGACATTTCTTCGAAGCGAATCTACAGCCGAAGCGACGTCGCGCGACGCGATCTCGTATTTCGCCTGTACCGGCTCCGATTCGTCCTTCAACGCCGGATATCGTAAACCTTGATACGCCGGAACCGCGTCCGCAACCGCCTTGAATGCGGAGGTCGCGGATGCTTCGAATCCGAGGTCGGCTCCCATTTCAGCGGCGATCAAACGCGTGATCATCCAGTCCGGCTTCGATTGATTCAGCGGCTCAATAGCCTTGCGAACTCTTTGGACGTTGCCGGCGTTGTTTGTGAACGTTCCATCAACTTCGGCAAACGACGCAGCCGGAAGGACGACGTCCGCATGAGCGGTCGTCTCGCCTTCGAAGAGTTCCTGCACAACGACAAATTCCTTGCCGGCAAGCAGCGAGGCATCCTGAAGGCTTCCCACGACGTATGCCGCCTTTGCAGAACTCAACGCATCTGCTTCGCTTCCACCGCCGAGTATGTCGATCGCACCGACGGAATTGTTGTATAGCGGCAGCGGATGAAGCAGCGCACGGCGTCCTTCGCCGGTAATGCTTCCGGCCGATGCAGCGATGATCGCCTGAGCGTCGGCGGAAATGTCCGATCCGCACACGATGATCACGTCGCCTTTCGTCTCAAAGATCGCGTTGCGTGCATCGCTGATCAGTCTGGCATCAACGCCGAGTTTCTCGGCCGCCAACGAATCATTCTCCGGGTTACCGATACACAGACCAAAAGCATCAATCGACCCCGCGTTAGCGTGGATAAAAATACTCGCTTTCGATTCCAATCGGATCGGTGTTTCGTTAATAACGATCAGCTTTGCACCGCCATTGCGAACCGCCTGGCGAATCTGTTTCGCTGTGTAGGTCTGTTCCTCTTCCGGATCACCGCCGATCAGCACGATGGTGCTGGCATAACGAATGTCTTTATGAGTGGCGAGCGGAGCACTCAGATTCTCGAAGAATGCCGCCATGCTCTGCCGATCGGCAACGCCTACTTTCTCGGTCTTCACCGCGTCGCGGGCAAAAAATCCGAGTGCGCCGATCGACTCGTTCGTCAGCCTTGGACTCGCGACAACAGCGGTGTCGGATCCGTGTGTCGAAAGTTTTTCCGCGGCGAACTTGATAGCCGCATCCCATGTTGCCGGGATCAGCTTTCCGCCCTTCGAATAGCGGATCAGTGGGGTCTTGATGCGGTCGGCGTGATTGATGAATTCGTGAGCGAAACGGGCCTTAACATCGAGAAACTCTCCGTTCAAGCCGTTCACGTATCGGTCGCGGGCAACGATACGATGCACCTCGCCGCCGCGTGATCCGATCGAAAGCTGCATACCGTCCGACGAGTAAACATCGGTCGTGATCGTCTGATCGAGTTCCCACGGGCGGGTCGCGTGACGGTAAACTCCGTCGAGCAGCGTTCCGGTCGGGCAGACCTCGATGCAGTTGCCGCATTGCGAGCAATTCAGCCATCCGCCGTAGGTGCCGATGACAGTGTTCGCACCGCGATTTCCGGCCTCGATCGCGTCCTCACCCATCCACTCATCGCAGACGCGCGTGCAGCGTTTGCACAAAATGCACCGCTGAGGATCGTTCGCGACGATCGGCGAAAGATACTTCTCCGGGGCCTTGTTCTTTTCTTCCTTGAACCGTTCCTCGACATCGCCCCAATCGAAGATGACTTCTTGAAGTTCGCACTCGCCGCCGCGATCGCACACCGGGCAATCGAGCGGGTGATTTGTCAGCAAAAACTCGCCCATCGACCGCTGAGCTTTTTCGATCTCAGGGCTCTTGGTCGTCACCACCATTCCGTCCGTTACTTTGATCGTGCACGACGTCTGAAGCTTCGGCATCTTCTCGATCCGAACCAGACACATACGGCACGAAGCCTGCGGCTCAAGGTCCTTGTAGTAACAGAACGACGGAATGTTTTCCGCGTTGTCGCGGCACACATCGATCAGGACCGCGCCTTTCTCGGCTTCGATCTCTGCTCCGTTAATGGTGACTTTTACGGTTTCCTGTGACATTTAGGGCCAAACAAAACTAGTCTTTTTTCTCAGCGGCAGCCGGCGTATTCTTCTTCGTGTTCTTCGGACGTGATTTTCCGTATGAACCTGCAAAGATCTTTCCGCGACGCGAACGCTTATCGCCTTTTCCCATAGCATTTACCTCTCAAAATTAAATCTTAGATACTAACGAATTCTCGCCGCACGCGCGAACCTAGGCGTTCGCATTGATCGCGTGGCCGTTGCTTCCGGCTCCGCTGACGATCCACTTCTTGAAATCCTCAGGGAACTGCTTGATCGCACTCTGTACCGGCCAGGCAGCAGCGTCGCCAAGCGGACAGAACGATTTACCCTCAATGTTATCGACGATGTCGAGCATCAGCTGTACGTCCTCAGGACGACCGCCGCCGGAAGTGATGCGATCGAATATCTTCACAAGCCAATCCGTACCTTCGCGGCAAGGCGTACACCATCCGCATGACTCGTGTTTATAGAACTCTGACAGATTCTTTGTCGACTCCACGATATCCACAGACTCGTCCATTACGATAAATCCGCCGGACCCGACCGACGAGCCGCCGGCAACGAGGCCTTCGTAATCCATCAGGACGTTCTTCCCGACGATCTGCTCGGCGTTCATAATGTAAACGCTCGACCCGCCCGGAATGCACGCTTTCAAGCCGTATTCGGCCCGCAGCATTCCGCCGCAGTCGTCCATAATGAACTTTTCGAGATCGGCATAGCCCATTGGAAGCTCATAAACGCCCGGCTTCTTTACGTGTCCGCTCACCGACCAAAGCTTCGTTCCGCCCGACTTCTCGGTACCAAGGTCTCGCCACGGAATCCCGCCCATCTCGATGATCTGCGGAACCGCGGTCAGTGTCTCGACGTTGTTCACCACCGTCGGCGATGCATAGACGCCCTCGACTGCCGGGAACGGCGGCTTCATTCGCGGATGCCCGCGGAAACCTTCGAGGCTTGAGAGCAGCGCCGTCTCCTCGCCGCAAATATAAGCTCCGGCTCCGGTGTGCGTATGGATGTCCATGTCGAAACCGGATCCGAGGATGTTCTTACCGAGAAATCCAGCATCGCGAGCCTCGGCGAGAGCGACATCCATGATGTCGATCAGATACTTATATTCGCCACGAGTGTAGATGTAGCCCGTGTTCGAACCCAAGGCCCATCCGGCGATGATCATTCCTTCGATCAACGCATGCGGGTCACGCTCCATCAGGTAGCGGTCCTTGAAAGTCCCGGGCTCGGATTCGTCAGCGTTACAAACGACGTACTTCTGCTTTGGCGAATCTTTCGGAACGAACGACCATTTCATTCCGGTAGGGAATCCTGCACCGCCGCGTCCGCGAAGTGCAGACGCCTTGACCTCGTCGATCACCTCGCCCGGCGCCATTCCAAACGCCTTATGCAGCGACTTGTAGCCGCCATGATCGCGATACACCTTCAGCGTATGCCCGTTCGCAACGTGCATCATCTTCAACTGAAGCGGTTCACAACCTATCGCCTTGATTTCCATAAATCTCTACTTAGGTCTTCTACCCGTTCGCCAGACAACGATTATTCCGATAACCACAACTGCTAACAGCACCAGTCCGAAGATGATTACTTGCAAAATTCCACGACCAATGGAGTCGCCTATGATTTCGGGCTGGAACATGACTGTGAACAGAGTCATTTCAGCATTCCCAAACGTGTCTACTCGCAGTCCGCCAAGATCTTGTCGACCGACTCTTTCGTCAAATTCTCGTGGTAATCAAACCCGATCTGCATCATCGGAGCGGTGCCGCAGCTTCCGAGGCATTCAACCATCGTCACGGTAAATCGTCCGTCGTCGGTCGTCTCACCCGGATGAATACCCAGCTTCGAGCAGATGTGATCGGTGATTCCTGGCTCGCCCATGATCTTGCACGACAGCGTCTTACAGATCTGTATGTG
>Ga0247823_10003913_pt1 | contig 11992 bp, 12 predicted proteins | sample 13C_PalmiticAcid_2_FD_192426 | JGI IMG/M metagenome (GOLD analysis project Ga0247823, IMG submission 192426) | Soil microbial communities from agricultural site in Penn Yan, New York, United States - 13C_PalmiticAcid_Day30 | ecosystem: Environmental > Terrestrial > Soil > Agricultural land...
CTGATGCACATCTCGGAACTCGACTTTGACCTGCCAACCGAGCTCATCGCATCCGAACCGCTTGAGGATCGCGATCGCTCCCGAATGCTCCGCCTCGACCGGTCCGCGTCCGAATACAAAGATTCCAGCTTCAGCGAACTGCCCGACCTGTTGCGCCCGAGCGACGTACTCGTTGTAAACAACACAAAAGTATTTCCCGCAAGGCTCTTAGGTAACTCCGAAACCGGAGCGGCGGTCGAGATCTTTCTCGTGCAGGAACTAGATGATGCGACGTGGACGGCACTCGCTAAGCCGGCTCGCCGCCTGCCGCCGGGCAAGACGATCCATTTTGGTCCCGGGTTTTCGGGCCAGGTTGTTGATCGGAACGATGACGGCCAGGTGAGGATATCGTTTCGATCCGATCGGCCTGTCGAAGAAGCGATCGAGCTTTACGGACGCACACCGCTGCCGCCGTACATCAAACGCGAGCGTGATTCCGCCGATACCGACCGCGAGCGATATCAGACGATATACGCAAGCCAGGGCGGAGCGATCGCCGCACCGACCGCGGGCCTGCATTTCACGCGGCACGTGTTCGATCAGCTACGCAGCAACGGAATTCAAATAGTCGAAGTTACGCTCCACGTCGGGTACGGGACGTTCGAGCCGGTAAAGGTCGAAGATCTGACCCAGCATCGCGTACAGCCCGAGCGATATACGTTGAGTCCGGAGGCCGCGGAATCTCTAAATCTCGCGAAGCAGGATGGCCGACGGATCATTGCTGTTGGAACGACGACAACGCGGACGCTCGAGAGCGTAGTCGGGAACTTTGGCGAGTTCGCGGGTTCCTCGGGCCTGGCGGACCTAACGATCTTGCCCGGATATCGGTTCAAAGCTATCGACGGATTGCTCACGAATTTCCATCTGCCAAAGAGTTCGCTGCTCGCGCTGGTTTCAACTTTTGGCGGCCACCATCTTATAATGAGCGCCTATCGACATGCAGTCGCCTCGGGCTATCGCTTTTACAGCTACGGCGATTGTATGCTGATCACTTAGAGTCTCGATGGCGTTTTTGGATTCGATAAAAAGCATCTTCGGGCCGGTCGGCGTTCCGCAAACCGATTCGGTTGCGCCTGCTCCACCGACTACTTATTCAATTCACCCGCTGACGGAAAAGCAGTCCAAAGAGGTGTTGAAACTCAATCTTCGCTGTTTTAGAAACGGTGAAAATTACACGAAGTACACGTTCGCGTACCTCTTCAACGAACCGCGTTCGATCAGCTATCAGATCGCGACCGCCGGCGGCGAAATGGCGGCGTTCGCGTTCGTTTTGCTGAATCCGGACGGCGCGGCGCACCTGACGACTATCGGCGTGGCACCGGAACACAGGCGTCGGGGCTTGGCGACCCGGCTGCTGAATCATCTGGACGAAGTACTCCGCATCAAGGGCGTGAGCACGATCGTTCTCGAACTCCGCGTCAGCAATTTCGAGGCGAAAGGGCTCTACACGGACGCGGGTTACTCGCTGGTCAACCGCCTTGCTAAATACTATTCCGACGGTGAGGACTGCTTCCTCATGGTCAAATCTCTCGTCTAGCTTTGCTGAATCTTCCCAAAATCTACCCGATCACCAACGTCGAACTCTCCGGCCTTTCGCATGCCGATCAGGTTCGCACCCTTGCCGACGCGGGCTGCAGATTCGTTCAGATCCGCGAGAAAACTGGCTCAAGCCGCGAGATATTCGATGCGGTCGTCGAATCGATCTCAGTAGCCAATGAAGTCGGGATGAAGATCATCCTGAACGATCGAGTCGATATAGCGATCGCCGCGCGCGCGCACGGCGTTCATCTCGGCCAGGACGATATTCCGCCGGCGGAAGCGAGGAAACTTCTTGGCGACGAGGCGATCATCGGCTATTCGACACATTCCGCTGAACAGGCGATCCAGGCCGCACAATTGCCTATCGACTATCTCGCGATCGGCCCGATCTTCGTGACGACGACAAAAGAGAATCCGGATCCGGTCGTTGGTTTGGACGGACTCAGGCAAGTCCGCGATGCGATCGGCGATTTTCCGCTCGTCGCGATCGGCGGGATCGATATCACGAACGTACACAGTGTTTTAGCCGCAGGTGCCGATTCAGCCGCGATCATCAGCGATCTTTTCGCACCCGGCGCGAAGCTCGGCGACCGTTTTCGAGCCCTCCAACAAGCCGCAAGCGTTTAACATTGATAAAAATGTCTTGCAATTCGATAGCCGATTGAGCGATACTTGCTTTGCGACGCCGCTTCACGCGTCTTCCTCAGAACGCTTCACCTTCCTTCTTCTTTAGTTCAAAGCCTCTCCGGAGCCCGTTCCACCAAAATGAGTTTGCTAGATGTTGCACCGATCATTGAGCAGATGCTGCTTATCTCTGATAATGTCAGCGATCTGAACTTCTCGTGCGGCCAAAAACCGCAGGTAGAGATCAACGGTACTCTCTATTCCGCCACGCCGCTCGGCATGGGCCGTCTGACGGCATTTCAGACCGAGATGATCGCGATGTCGATCTTGCGGGGAAACCCGGATGCCGCTCACCAACTGGCAAAGACCCGCACCGCCGACCTCAGCTACGCACTTCCCGGCAAATGCCGATTCCGCGTCAACATCTTCCAACAGCGAAATTCCTACTCGATCGTGATGCGTGTCATCCCGCACGAGATCCCGTCGTTTGAACAGCTCAATATTCCGCCGCAGCTCCGCGAAGTATGCGGCATCCGTAACGGCATCGTATTACTCACCGGCCCGACCGGATCGGGTAAGAGTTCGACGCTGGCCGCGATCATCGATCAGATCAACGAAACGAAGTCGTACCACATCGTCACGATCGAAGACCCGATCGAGTTTCTGCACAACCACAAGAAGAGCACGATCAATCAACGTGAGGTTGGTGCGGATACAAAAGATTTCGCCTCGGCACTAAGAGCCGCCCTTCGACAGGCTCCGAAAGTTATCCTCGTCGGCGAGATGCGTGACATCGAAACGACCGAGATCGCGCTCGAAGCGGCCGAGACGGGCCACCTCGTGCTATCGACTCTCCACACGATCGATGCGTCGAAAACCATCGACCGTATCATCGGCCTCTATCCGAAGAACGAAGAAAAAGTTATCCGAACTCGTCTGGCTCAGACGTTCCGATACATCGTCTCTCAGCGTCTGATACCGCGGGCCGACGGCAAGGGACGTATCGCAGCGGTCGAGATCCTGAAATCGAATCCGCGTACGCGTGAATATATCGAGAAGGGTGAAAGCGAGGGCAAGACATTGCTCGACGCGATCCGCGACGGTGAGATCGACGGAATGCAGGATTTCGACGGCGTCATCCGGCAGATGATCGAAGACAAGGTCATCACGCTCGAAGACGGCCTGTCGTACGCGACTAACCAGAACAACCTGCTGCTCCAGCTCAAGGGCCTTTCGTCAACGGAAGACTACATAAACAAAGATCGGATGGCTCGGCCCGCGGTTGATACAATGATGCCGCCGCCGAGCGCAATGCCCACGACCGCGTCCGTTCTGGACATGATGGATTAGCCCGACATACAAAGACACGCCATGATCATCCGCTGCGACAATTGCTCAGTCTCACTTCAGCTCGACGAATCCAAGATCCCGAGCGGCAACTTCACCGTCCGTTGCCCGCGTTGTCAGAATATGCTGCGCGCAAACAAGGATCTTAAGGGCGGCCAAGGGTCGGCGACGGTTCAGCAGCTTGCCGAAAACAAGGCCGCCGCCGCGGTCGATACGACGAACGGCAGCTTCGCAGAGAAACAGTCTGATTACGAGATCAACAACGCACTCAAGATGCTGCTTTCCGCGTTGAGGACGGGCGGCGACAAAGTCGAATCTTCAAGCGACGCATCCGAAAAGCCGCGACGGGTACTGCTGTGCCTTGGCGAGAAACGCGACGAGGTCGCGCAGAAATTGAGCGATGCCGGATATCGCGTCTACATCGCGCAGACGCCGGCACAAGCGAATGAAAGATTGCGTGAAGGGAAGACGGAGATCGTTATCTTCTCGCCCGATTTCGCAGCCGAATTTGGCGGTGCCGCTATCCTTCAGCAGAAGGCGAACGCGATGTATTCCAACGAACGCCGCCGGCTGTTCCTCGTCTCGCTCGAAGACGAAGGCACGACGATGAATGCTCACGAAGCATTCTTAAGAAATCTGAATCTGATCATCAACACGGCCGATATGCCGCAGCTGCCGCTCATCCTGAATCGTGCGGTGATGGATTTCAACGACCTTTATTACTACATGAATCGCGGCCTCGGCGCCGAAGCTATCTAAAAGTGTTCGACGAGCCTTCGCGCTCGCCGCACAAATTGTAGGGGCGCGACCCCGCCCGGCTTTGTCTCCTTTTCCCAGGCAAGACACCCGCCGGCAGCAACAGTTGCTGCCCCTACAATCCAAGTTCAAACCGCGTCAGCAGGTGATCGCCCGATCATCAGCCTTCCTACAAGCAGCAGCACAAACACGATGCCGGTCAGGACGATCGGCGGCAGGAAGGTAAAGACGACCATCCACACGAACGCGAACCCGAAGATCGCGAGGAAGATGTTAGTCACCCCGCGCATCACGGCGGCATCTACACGAGATCGCAGCAGGTAAAAGATCAACACACCGCCGAGCAGATATATCAGCGTCATACACATGCTCAGCCCGGTCAGCAGGTCGCCAAACGACCGGTGAAATCCCGCGCCCATATCGAACTTGTATCCGTCCAGCAGACTGAACAGTTGCCGCTCGGTGTCGTTCGTTCCTTCCGGTTCGACGAAGAACGACACCGAATGAATGGCGCCGGTAATGAGCTGGACGACGGCCGCCGCTTTTAGCCAGAACGTGTAGCTTTTCATTATCTATTCCCGATCGTTTTCCGGTTGTGTTATCACAAGCGGCTCACCGGTTTCAAGCAGCGTCTTGAGTCCCGAAAGGATCTCCTGCCATCCGCGATACACACCTTCCGTCAGCGGATGTCCCGGTAGGAGGTCGCTGTGTACGAGCGTGAGCTTACACGCCTCGCCAAGCTGCGTTATCTCGTAGGTGACGGTCGACTCAGGAGCGCCGCCGAGCTGCGGGTTCCAATGTGCGTTGAATGTCGTCACCAGCCGGTTTGGCGGATCGGACTCGATCACGCGCCCGTCCAGCATCGATCCTCCGTCAGGCGTCAGATATTGATACGCCGAGCCGGGCTTCCAGTCCGACTCGACTCGGGTACCGTAAAAATACTTCTCGGTAAAAGAACCGTCCGTCAGCGCTTGCCAGAGTCTTTCTGGCGTCGTCTTTATATAAACTTCCAGGACATGCTTCGTCATTTCCGCATTCTTTGCTTCTGCCATTTCAGCCTCCAGGTCGTACTTTAGTTCCGTGAGCGATCTCGCCCAGCCCTTCGAATACTTGCTCACCCAGCGGTCATAGACCATCTGGATCGGCACAGGATTCAGATAATGAAGCGTTTCCCGGCCTTCCTTGCGTGTCGTAACGAGTCCGGCGGATTTCAGTACCTTAAGGTGTTTCATCACCCCGAACCGCGTCATCGGCAGATGAGCCTCAAGTTCGCTCAGGCTGCGTCCTTGCTTTATAAAAAGCAGGTCCAAAAGCTTTCGGCGGCTCTCATCACCGAGCGCTTTAAAGACCGGTTCTTGCTCCATCGGCGCTACTATATGTGACTATATGGTCACGTGTCAATGAAAATTTTTATGTGGCGCCAAGCTCGCAAACAAGCATTTCAAGCTGGAGGCGTGACCCTTTCGCCCCGGATCCGCCGATCGAGGTTTTGATCGCAAGGTCGGTTTCCGCAAGGCGGACAACGGCGTGTTTGAGTTGCGCGATGTTAGCCCGTCGAGCGGTCGAGAGGAAGTGTTCGGGATTGCCGTAGAGTTTCGCGGCCTTTGTCACGGTGCTACGGTCCGCTCCACGTTCCATCAGATCTTTAGCGATCAGCAGCCGGCGGAAGTTATACGAAAGCAGTCCGATCAGCGCGATCGGTTCGGCGCCGTCATCGAGGATCTTGGTCAAGACCTGGATCGCCTTCTTCCGGTTGCCTCCGACGAGGTTATCGGTTAGATCAAAATTCGGTATCTCGCGAACGTTCGCGACAAGAGCGTCGACGAGGTCCGCATCGATCGTCGTCCCGGGCAGCGCCGATGTTGCAAGTTTTTCGATCTCGATCGTCAGCCGCCGCACATCCGGCCCGATCAGTGCGATCAGATGGCGAAGCGTCCGGTCGTCCATCTCGGCATCACGTTTCTTAAGTTCCTGTCCGGCCCACTTAACGAGGGCGGCGTCATCAAGCGGCGCAAATTCGACCGCTCCGGCACAGTCCTTTAACAGCTTCCCGACCTTGCGATTCCCGTTTAGCTCGTCCGCCAGGAAGATCACGACCGAACTCGGCGAAGGATTCTCGAGATACGCCTTGAGCGGTTCGAAATAGTCCTCCTTCAGCGTGTCCTTGTTCGCGCTTGTGCTTACGCGGACTTCCGAGATCTTAACCACCCGCCGCTCCGCCATCATCGGCAACTGATCCGCCGCCCCAAGCGCGTTCTTAATGTTATCGGCAATATTCAGGCTAAACGCGTCGTCATTAAAATCGCGAAAATCACCCTCACCAAAACACGCATTCACGATCGCCTTTGCCGCCAGGTCACGCAAATAAGTCTCCGCGCCATACAGCACGTACACGGGACGGACCTCGTGTCGCTTGAGTTGTTCCCTAAGTTGTTCGCGTGTTAAAGGCATTAAGAATAATGGCCGCAAAAATGCGCAAAATGCGCAAAAAGCGATCAATCCTTACTGAGCGCATACTTCTTGATTTGAAGCTTCTGATTGCCGAAATTGATCAGCAATCCGTGTTCGATTCGGGATGACCGGAGATACCCTAGAAGTTGTGCGACGTGCTCATCGTTCAAACTTGAACACGCCTTTAACTCTATGACTAGACATCCTTCAACAAAAAGGTCTACAAAATACTCACCTATTACGGTGCCGTCCTCGTCGAACACAGAGAGCGGATACTGTTGGTCAACTCTTATTCCCAACTTACGGAGTCGGTGGCCCAATGCGTTCTCGTAAACTTTCTCAAGATGTCCGTATCGATGATACTTATGAATGGCGAAACTCGTTTCCCGGACAATGTCACACAATTCAAATATCCGATTATGGGTCGGCGCGTCCTGGAAAAGACTAGCTGAAAATTTATCATCCATTTTTTGCGTCTTTTGCGCCTTTTTGCGGCAATTCCCCTACTTCTCCTACTTCTTCTCCTCTTTCACACCCATCCCATTCACGATCGTCGAGACAACGGATTCAGCAAAGGCGCGGGCCATGCGTTCGACGGCGGGGTCTTCTTCGTTGAAAAACGACCGCGGGTCGTCGCTGAACTCGAACGAATCGCGAAAGACGAAGTTCTGGTTGTCGTAGAGGATCTTGTTCGCACGCAGGTCGCGGATGGTTACGGCGGAGGTGATGACGACCTCGTAGACGCGTGCACGTCCTTCGCGGTCAAGTAGGACACCGCTGAACGTGAAATCGCGAATGTTGCCCTCGACGACGGCGTCGGCACCCTCGAGAGTTCCTTGCACTTTGAGCCCGCTGCCGCGGCGGATGATCTCACGCGAGACCGCCTCGGTAAATCTCGACTCGACCCGATATCGAAGTCCCTTCGCCTCAAACTTGAAGGCGGGAACAGCGATGTTCTTGATGTTCTTTGGCAGGCCTGTCCCGGTGACGGGCTTGTAACACTCGGTAAATCCCGAGACAAGAAAGACGAGCACTGCGAGTGCGACAGTCGAAGCAGGGTTTCCCAAACGCATAAACAGATTATCTCACACCCCCACGCTTCTTCTGCGCCATCACGGCTGACGCGATTCGAATCGCATCGACCGTCGCCTTTACGTCGTGAGCGCGGACGATTCGGGCTCCGTTCATCACGGCGACGACCGCCGCCGCGAGGCTTCCGCTCAGCCGCTCATCAGGCGCTGCTCCGTCGAGGATCTTGCCGATAAAAGACTTCCTCGAAACGCCGACAAGAAGCGCATTCCCGGGAAATGCATTCGCGATAGTATCAAGCTTCGCCAGCAATTCTAAGTTCTGCTCGACGGTCTTTCCAAACCCGATACCGATGTCGAGCACGATCGAACCCGCGCTCACGCCGGCCTTCTCGGCAGCAGCGATCGAGCGGAGAAAGTCATTCGAAACTTCCTCGATAATGTCATTAACCGGCGGCTGAGAGTGCATTGCGTCGAACTCTCCACGCGAATGCATTAGTACCAAACCGGCCTTTGTTTTAGCCGCAACTTCGGCGATCCGCTCGTCAAAACGCAGTCCGGCGATATCGTTAATGATCTCCGCTCCCGCGGCGACCGCAGCTTCGGCAACTCTTGATTTGCTCGTATCGATCGAGATCGGAGTATCGAAGCGAGCCGAGATCGCCTCGATCACCGGCACCACGCGGTCGATCTCAACCTGCTCATCCACACGAGCGCTTCCCGGCCGCGTCGACTCGCCGCCGATGTCGATGATCGCCGCACCTTCGCTTATCATCTCCTCAGCTCGTCGAACCGCCGCATCCAACTCCGCAAACCGCCCGCCATCCGAAAAACTATCCGGCGTGACGTTCAAGATGCCCATCACGATCGGATGTGACAGATCGATGTTTCGTTTCGAGGTTCGCCAGTGCATAAGGCGTAAACACGAGCGGTAGCGAGTGTGCCCGATCAACGTCGAGAAATTCTACTGTCGGCTATCCACTTGATATCGACGGAACCCGACCCGAAAGTTAGCGAGTTCGCTGTTCCAAAATAAACAAAGAGTCGAGTAGTTATTCTACTCGACTCTACTTTGAGGGGCACACTCCCTAGCGGTCGTGTTTCCGCCTATGCGGTAGCCGGATTGTTCGGCGTGATCGGCGGAAGGATCGGCTTCTTGAACGGTGCCGATGATTCTTCCTGCTTCTCTTCCGTGCCCTTATCGTCAAACGAGGTCGACGGATTTTCGGTATCGACCGGCAGGCCGGCGATAACGCGTTTCATCTGGGCGAGGTCGAGCGATTCGTGCTCGAGCAGCGCTTCGACGAGGCGGTCCATCGCTTCGCGGTTGTCTTCCAGGATCTTGGTCGCCCGTGTGTACTGCTCCGAGACGATCCGCTTCACTTCCTGGTCGATCTTGATCGCCGTGTCTTCCGAAAAGTCACGATGCTGGGCGATCTCGCGGCCGAGGAAGATCTGCTCTTCCTTCTTGCCGAACGCGAGCGGCCCGAGATCGGACATACCGTACTGGCAGACCATATTGCGGGCCAGTTCGGTCGCCTTCTCGATATCGTTCGAAGCACCGGTCGTAATACGGCCGATAAAGATCTCTTCCGCGATGCGGCCGCCCATGGCGTTCGCGATCATCGCAAGCAGCTCTTCCTTGGTGCGTCCAAGCACGTCCTGCTCAGGCAGGAAGAACGTCACGCCCAGAGCGCGTCCGCGCGGAACGATCGTCACCTTGTGGACAGGATCGCTGTCCGGGATGTTCATCCCGACAAGAGCGTGACCCGCTTCGTGGATCGCCGTCAGACGGCGTTCCTTGTCGGACATCACCATCGACCGTCGCTCCGGCCCCATCATCACCTTGTCTTTGGCGAACTCAAGATCGTAAAGCGTCACGACCTTTTTGTTCTGGCGAGCAGCGATCAACGCTGCCTCGTTCACGAGGTTTGCGAGATCGGCTCCGGTGAAGCCGGGCGTACCGCGTGCGATCACGTTTACATCGACGCCTTCGTCGAGCGGGATCTTACGCGTGTGTACTTTCAGAATGCCCTCACGTCCGCGAACGTCCGGATATCCGACAACCACCTGGCGGTCAAAACGGCCGGGACGAAGCAGTGCCGGATCGAGCACGTCGGGCCTGTTGGTCGAAGCCATCAGGATCACGCCGTCGTTCGATTCGAAACCGTCCATTTCTACGAGAAGCTGGTTGAGCGTCTGTTCGCGCTCATCGTGTCCGCCGCCGAGGCCTGCGCCGCGATGACGGCCGACCGCATCGATCTCATCGATAAAGATGATGCACGGAGCGTTCTTCTTGCCCTGCTCAAACAGGTCGCGAACACGCGAGGCGCCGACGCCGACGAACATCTCAACGAAGTCGGAACCCGAGATCGAAAAGAACGGAACGTTCGCCTCACCGGCGACGGCCTTCGCAAGCAAAGTCTTACCCGTTCCCGGAGGGCCCATCATAAGCACGCCCTTGGGGATCTTACCGCCAAGCTTTTGAAACTTTTGCGGGTCTTTAAGAAATTCGATGATCTCCTGAAGCTCTTCCTTGGCTTCGTCGACGCCGGCAACGTCCTTGAACGTCACACGCTTCTGCTGGTTATTAAGAAGCTTTGCTTTCGATTTGCCAAAGCTCAGGGCCTTATTGCCGCCGGCCTGCATCTGGCGAAGCGTGAAAGCGAGAAATCCGATAAGCAGAAGGAACGGCAGAGCCTGGATCAGTATCAGCCAGCCGAGTCCGCTCGATGCGGGCTCTTCGGTGACCTTGATGCCGCCTGCGGCGCCTTCAGTGGCCTTATTCGACTCGGCCATTTTGTCGACAAGAAGCTTGCGCGTCGCATCGCTCCCGATCGTGGTGACGTATTTGGCTCCATTGGCATCGGTGAACTCGATTCCCGAAGACTTGATCGCAGCCTCAGTGAATGCCTTGTTATCGATGCGGGAGATAGCCTCACTGATCGCTAATTCCGTCGGCGCCTTGCCCTGCTTGCTTTGCAAAAACCACACAAACGCAAGCGCCGTCGAAATGATCAAGAGCCACAATAAAACCTGTTTTGCTTTAGAACTCAATTTTCAGCCTCCAAGCCAACTTTCATCTAAATAAGAAAGCAGCACTGCCGTTAGATGAAAGTTACAAAAACGGCGTTGTTCCCTTTACACCAAGCGCCAAAGCGCAAGGCTAACACTCGATTGTAAGTGTCGAAAGGCGCTTTTTCAACCTATTTTCGGATGAAACGGCTCAGGAAGAGCCCCAAGGCGAGACCAATTCCGATCAACAACAGTGGAATTGGAAGAAAACGCATCAATATCCAGGCAAATGGAGCGGACGCAGGCTCTTCGGTGACTTTCATGGTTGTCCCTTCGGGACCAGCTTTCATGAACTCGCGGATCCTGCCGAACAGAAGTTCACGAGTAGCATCAGTTCCGATCCTCGTCACGAACTTATTACCGTTTCTGTCAGTAAACTCGACGCGATCCGCAGTAAATCGGGCCTCACTAAACTCTCCTCGGTCGATCTTAGCGATCGCATCGGCTATCGTCAGGTCGGTCGTCGCAGCATTCGACTCATTCTGCAGCCACCAAACGAACGAAAGGGAACCGGCGATGATAAGGATGAACGACAGGATGTGCAGGAGTTGGCGTTTCATTTCTTTTCGAGCGGAATGCGGTGATTGTAATGCCAATCGTCTCGGTCTTCAAGCAACTAATTTATTCGCGCCGGCTCCACGACAGGCGCCCGTCGTGTTTAACCACGTCGCCGCCCGGAAGTTCGGCGGTGCGCCCGCTCTTTTGGCTGTGAATAAGGGTGTAGATCGCCTCGGTATGTTTGATGCTGATACCGCGAAGGCTGCCGCGGTTTAGCCTGATCCAATCCCGCAAAACTGGGAAGAGATCGGCCTTTTCGAGAGTTTTCAGATGCTCTAGGTCCAGATCGCCGCCTTTGCTTTCGGCCAGGATTGTGGTCGCGATCTCGCCACCCGATGACGCGGGCGGTTCCGCCATTAGTTCGGATGTGCGACACAACGATTCGACGATCTTCGGATTCGCTTCTTCCATCATCGGGATCAGAACTTTCCGCACCCAAACGCGGCGGAAGTTGAGGTCCTCGTTCATCGGATCTCGGCGAAAGTCGATCTTGTTCTCAAGACAGAAGTTTTCCGTATCCCGACGTTTCGCCCATCTCAGCAGCGGCCGAACAACGCTGATGCCCGGTTCGGCAA
>Ga0247823_10003914_pt1 | contig 11990 bp, 11 predicted proteins | sample 13C_PalmiticAcid_2_FD_192426 | JGI IMG/M metagenome (GOLD analysis project Ga0247823, IMG submission 192426) | Soil microbial communities from agricultural site in Penn Yan, New York, United States - 13C_PalmiticAcid_Day30 | ecosystem: Environmental > Terrestrial > Soil > Agricultural land...
AAGTCAGTCCGTCGGCGTGTCGCCACGGCCGTCGCTCCACCGGGTGACGCCTGCCTGTGGACAACTTGTGGACAACCTCGCCACATGCGAACCGCCCCTCCCGCGAGTGGCGGAAGGGGCGGTTCGACGACCCGATCGGGTCAGCCGGCGGCCTTGACCTCGACGGTGAAGGCGGCGGTGACGTCCGGGTGCAGACGCACGTTGACCGCGTGCTTGCCAACGGTCTTGATGTGGCCGGACAGCTCGACGGCGCGCTTGTCGAGCACCGGGCCACCGGCGGCCTTCACCGCGGCGACGATGTCGGCCGTGGTGATCGAGCCGAACAGCTTGCCCGAGTTCGACGCGGCCTTGGCGGCCAGCGGCACGCTGCCGAGCTGGGTCAGCGTGTTCTTGACCTCCTTGGCGTGGTCGAGGTCGCGGATCCGGCTGGCCTCCTGGGCCCGGCGGATGACCTGGACCTGCTTCTCGGCGCCCTTGGTGGCGACGATGGCGAAGCCGCGCGGCAGCAGGTAGTTGCGGCCGTAGCCGTTCTTGACCTCGACGACGTCGCCGGGGCCACCCAGGCCGGTCACGTCAGTGGTGAGGATGAGCTTCATGATGCGTCTCCCCCTGATCAGCGAGCGGTCGAGGTGTAGGGAAGCAGGGCGACCTCACGGGCGTTCTTCACCGCGATGGCGACGTCCCGCTGGTGCTGGCTGCAGTTGCCGGTCACGCGACGCGCGCGGATCTTCCCGCGGTCGGAGATGTACTTGCGCAGCAGCGTGGTGTCCTTGTAGTCGATGTTCACAGGACGGTCCTTCTTCACGTCCTTGCAGAACACGCAGACCTTCTTCTTGGGCTTGCGAATCGGTGGCTTGGCCACGGTCTTACTCCTGGTCTTCGTCTTGAGTGAAATGAGTCTGGGGGATCAGTCGGCTGATCAGAAGGGAGGCTCGTCGTTGAAGCCGCCGCCGCCACCGCCGCCTGAGGCGGGCGGAGCGGAGCCCCACGGGTCGTCAGCGGGCGGGCCAGAAGGACCGCCGTATCCGCCGCCGCCACCGCCGGTGCCTCGACTGACCTTGTTGACCTTCGCCGTCGCGTACTTCAGCGACGGGCCGACCTCGTCGACCTCGAGCTCGATGACAGTGCGCTTCTCGCCCTCGCGGGTCTCGAAGGACCGCTGCTTGAGCCGTCCGCTCACGATCACCCGCGCGCCGCGGGTCAGCGACTCGGCCACGTTCTCCGCGGCCTGCCGCCAGATGTTGCATCGCAGGAACAGCGCCTCGCCGTCTTTCCACTCGCCGCTCGCCTTGTCGAACGTGCGGGGAGTCGACGCCACCGTGAAGCTAGCCACGGCCGCGCCGGACGGGGTGAAGCGCAGTTCCGGATCGGCGGTCAGATTGCCGATCACCGTGATCGTCGTGTCGCCTGCCATCGTCGCCTCCGGCCCGTCAGGCGTTCTCGCGGCGCATGACCTTGGTCCGCAGCACGGACTCCTGCAGCGAGAGCTGGCGGTCGAGTTCCTTGACCGCGGCGGGCTCGGAGTTGATGTCGAGCACGGCGTAGATGCCCTCGGCGTGCTTCTTGATCTCGAACGAGAGGCGACGCTTGCCCCAGATCTCGACCTTCTCGACGTTGCCACCCGACGTACGGATCACGTTGAGGAACGTGTCGAGTGAAGGAGCGACAGTTCGCTCATCGAGTGTGGGGTCGAGGATGACCATAACCTCGTAATGACGCATGAAGACCACTCACCTCCTGTGGACTCGCGGCCACGGACGATCCGTGGCAGGAGGGTCTGCCGAAGAAGCGTAACAGCGTGCGATTACGCCTTGCGCAGCACCCAGGTACGGACAAGTGCACCAGTGACCACCGACAGCGCCAGCACCGCCACCAGGATCGGCACTCCGATCGTGTCGGCGGGGCCCGCGGGCAGGGCCCGCGCCGCGCCCGCGTCGCGGATCTGCTGGTTGTCGGTCAGCAGGCCGAACTCGGGAGCGAAACCGGGGACGCTGCCGTACCGCGCGTTGGGCGACGGGATGTAGAGGCCCACCTTGGCGAAGGGCACCGAGCCGTAGTCGCGGGGCGCTGCGGCGAATGTGGCCGCGTCGTAGAGGCGTAGCTGGTCGGGCGCGGTGTAGCCGCCGACGGGCTGGGTGTTCGGCGTGGTCGGTCCGCCCGGGTTCTGGCCGGGCTTGGGAGTACCCGGCTTGGGCTTGCTCGCGTCGATCGCGCGCAGCGTCATGCCGCACTTCTCGGTGACGAGTTCGCGGACCCGGGCGACGGCGGCGTCGGTGTGCGGGACCAACTCCCCCATCGGCTTGACCGCGGTGGCGACGGCGTCGGCGATGGTGGCCGCGGGGATCTCACCCGTGCCGTCCGGCACCTCGCCGACTGGCAGTGCGCTGCCGAGCGGGAACGTGAGGGTGACCGCGGCGGCGCGCAGTGTGCCGAGACCCGGGGTCTCGTTGACCGCCTGCGCGACAAGCCCGACGACGGCGAGACGAGCCAGGTGGACCGGCTGTCCCTTGAACGCCAGCACGCTCTGATGGCAGTCCACAGCCAGGAACGGCAGTGGCGCGGCGACGGCGTGTCCGGACCCCAGGACAGCGGTCGCAGCGGCGGCGAGGGACACCAGAACAGAGCTGATCAGACGCCGCACTTAGTCACCCTTTCGTGGTGATCGCCACTGGTGGGTGAACGATAGCCGCCCGCTCAGGTCACGCGACTGTGCGGCGGAGGACCCAAGTGCGGACCAGTGCGGCGGTGACGCCGGACAGGACGAGTACCGCGAGCAGGACCGGGAAGGCGATCTTGCCGCCGCCGACCGGGCTCAGCGCGTCGGCGTGGCCCGCCTGGTGCACGCCGTCGGTGTCGTTGTTGGCGCCGAGGATGCCGAACTGCGGGGTGTAGCCGGGGACCGAGCCGCCGTACCGCATGCCGGGCGACGGGGCGAACAACCCGGCCTTGGCGAAGGGCAGGTTCGAGTAGTCGACCATCGGCGCGCGGCCGAAGTCGTAGTTGCCCAGCGTCAGGCCCGAGTTCGGCACGCCGCCGACCACCGGCTGGTTCGAGCCGGGGATGGCCACGCCGCCGCCGGGTGTGGTCGAGCCGCCGCCGGGGGTGCCACCGGTCGGGGGCTTGGTGCCCGGCGTCGTCGGGTTGGTCGAGCCGCCCGGCAGCGGCAGGGCGGCGACGCCCTGCTCGATGACGCCGCCGACGGTCTTGGCGCCGTCCTGGACGGGGGCGGCCGCGGTGTTGACCACGGTCACGACGATGGCGCAGCCCGAGGCCAGCGCGCTCTGCACCTTGGTGATGATCCCGGTGAGGAACTCGCCGATCAGGGGGACGCTCTGAATGGCCGCCTTGATCTTGGGCACGGCGGTGGCGGCGATGGTGCCGCCGGAGATGGTGGTGTTCGCGCTGGGGATCGCGCCGAGCGGGATGTTGCCCATGCTCGACAGCGCGCTGCTCACACCGCCCGCAAGGGTCGGGCCGAGCAGCGGCACGGCGCGCACGATGCTCAGCACCGGGTCGAGGACCGCGGCCGGGCTCAGCGAGATCGGGGTGCCGGGGGCGCCCTGGATGCTGGTGGAGCAGTCGCCGACCACGATGGGCTCGGCCGCCTGTGCGCTCGGGGTCATGACCAAGGCCGCCGTTGCCGTGCTCAGCGTGAGCACGAGGCCGGACGCGAACGTCTTCACACGGCGTCGCATGGTCACCCTCCGGGGTACTGACAAGTAGCTTACGTAGAAGAAACGACGATAACCCCTCGCTGTGACGGCAACCAGGGCTGATTGTGCGTAATTCACCCGTGCCGGGGCGATGATGCGTGACCGCGAACGCTGTCTTGACGCCCTCGCCGACTACGCTCGCCAGTCATGAGCATCGGCGCCCACGTCCGAGACGACGACCCGGTTGGCGCCGCGCGTGCGCGCGACGCCGAGGTGGTGCAGTTCTTCCTGGCCGATCCGCAGAGCTTCAAGGCCCCGCAGCCGCACCCGCAGACCGAGGAACTCCTCGCCTCGGATCTCACCGTGTTCATCCATTCGCCATACCGGGTGAACATCGCCTCGACGAACAACCGCATCCGCATCCCGTCGCGAAAGCTGGTGGTGCAGCACGCGGAGGGCGCGGCCAAGGTCGGCGCGAAGGGCCTGGTCGTGCACGGCGGCCACCTCGGCGCCGAGGAGGACCCGGCGGTCGGTATCGACAACTGGCGCAAGTTCTTCGAGCGCCAGCAGGCCGACGGCGGCTTCGGGGTGCCGATCCTCATCGAGAACACCGCGGGCGGCGACAACGCCATGGCCCGGCGGTTCGACATGCTCGCCCGGCTGTGGGACGCGGTCGGCGAGTTCGGCGCCGGGTTCTGCCTGGACACCTGTCACGCGTTCGCCGCGGGCGAGGACTTGATCGGCATCGTCGATCGAGTGATGGAGATCACAGGGCGAATCGACCTCGTCCACCTCAACAGCTCGCGCGACGAGTTCGGCTCGACGCGCGACCGGCACGACAACATCAGGACTGGCACGATCGACGCCAAGCAGCTCGTCGACGTGGTGGCCGCCGCGGGGGCTCCCGTGGTGGTGGAGACCCCGGCCGACGGCCAGGCGGAGGACATCGCGTTCCTGCGCGAAGCCCTCGGGCGGTGAGCGAGATGCCCGCAGGCGTGACAGCGACAGGGGAGGCGACTAGCGCGGTGCTGGACGCGCGCGAGGAGCGGAGTTCGGCCGCCGTCCGTCTCGGCCGTGCCGCGCTGGCCGGGCTCGTGCTGCTCTGCGGGATCACCCTGCTCATCGGCTTCGCCAACAAGGACCGCTGCGCGGGCCCCGAGTTCGACCAGTGGGGCCGCAGCCAGCCCGACTTCCACGAGCGCAAGTACGCCGACGTCTGCTACTCCGACATCCAGTACCTGTGGATCGGCCGCGACATCGACCGGCACGTCTTCCCGTACGTCGACGGCGGGATGAGCGAGAGCGGCGACCTCACCGGCGGCAGCGTCGAGTACCCGGTGCTCACCGGCCTGCTGATCTGGGCGGGCGCGCTGTTCGCGCACACCGACGCCGAGTTCCTGCTGTTCTCCGCGCTGATCATGGCCCCGTTCGGGCTGGCGACGGCGTGGCTGCTCGGTCGGCTGTCGCGCTGGCGGGCCCTCATCTGGGCACTGTCGCCGCCGCTGGTGCTCTACGCGTTCCACAACTGGGAGCTCCCAGTGGTGGCCTGCGGTGTCGCCGCCGTCTACGTGGTGCACCGCGGCTGGGGCAAGCGCGGGACCGACCGGCCGCTGGTCGACCGCGGCGTCGCCGCGGCTGTCCTGCTCGGGCTCGGGTTCGCGTTCAAGCTCTATCCCGCGATCTTCGTGCTGCCGCTGATGTTCTACGTGCTGACCGGCGGCCGCGGCGGCGCCGAGCTGCCACCGGGCAAGCAGCGTGACGTCGCGGGCATGATCCGGGTCGCGCTGGTGTCGATGGTCACGGCGGTCGCGGTGAACATCCCGTTCGCCGTCGCGGGCTGGGACGGCTGGCTGGCCTCATTCGTCTTCCAGGGCCAGCGCAAGGCCGACATCACCGCGAACTCGATCTGGTTCTGGGCCTTCCGCCCCGACTCCGATCCGGGCAACGAGTCCGTGCAGGGGTTCATCAGCTTCGCGTCGCCGCTGCTCGTGGTCGCCTCGTTCGTCGCGGCGGTGCTGGTCGGCTGGGTGCGCTTCAAGCGGGAGCACACGTATCCGTGGGTCGCGGTGTCCGCGGCGATGCTGTGCGGGTTCCTGCTGCTGCACAAGGTCCACTCGCCGCAGTACACGCTGTGGCTGGTGCCGATGTTCGTGCTGCTCAAGATCCGGTGGGGCTGGATCACGGCCTATTTCGTCGCCGACTTCGCGATGGGCGTCGGGATCTTCCTGTGGTTCGCGCGGATCGCGGCCAAGGAGCCGTCCGGGATGTACGACAGCTTCAGCGCCCAGCTCGTCATGATCGGCGTCTGGGGTCGCGCGGCTCTGCTTGTCGGTCTGTTCGTCGCGTTCCTATCGGCGCGCTCGACCTTCGATGAGGACCCAGCGCCCGTGCCGGAACGTGTCTCTAGCGCCTAGACCAGCTCGACTTCACGCTCGATCTGTCGCAGCGCCGCGGCCCTGCGCCGGGTCAGCAGCGACTCAGTGGTGATCACCACGAGCGCGAGCCAGACCAGCCCGAACCCGACCCAGCGGGCCGTGGTCATCTGCTCGTGGAAGACGATCACGCCGCACAGGAACTGCACGGTCGGCGCGGTGTACTGCAGCAGGCCCAGCGTGGTCAGCGAGACCTTGGTCGCCGCGGCGCCGAACATCAGCAGTGGGATCGCGGTGAGCACGCCGGTGCCCGCGAGCAGCAGCGCGTTGGCCCAGCCCGCGTTCCCGAACGTCCCGCCGCCGCCCGCGAACAGGTAGGTCAGCGCGATCGGGGCAAGCAGGAGGGTCTCCAGGGCCAGGCCCTCGGTCGAGCCGACATCGGCCTTCTTCTTCATCAGCGCGTACGTGCCGAAGGAGAACGCGAGGGTCAGCGCGATCCACGGCAGCCTGCCGTAGTCGAAGGTCAGCTCGACGACAGCGGCCAGCGCGATCGCCAGGCCGACCCACTGTCCGGCGCGCAGCCGCTCCCCCAGGACGACGACGCCAAGAAGGATCGTGACCAGCGGGTTGATGAAGTAGCCGAGCGAGGTCTCCACGACCTGGCCGCTGTTGACGCCATAGATGTAGACGCCCCAGTTGACGCCGATCGTCACCGCGCCCGCGGCGATGAACATGACCCGGCGGCGGTCGGCGAGGACCGCGCGCAGGTGGGTCCAGCGGCGGGCGACCACTATCAGCACTAGGACGGCGACGAGGGACCACACGATGCGGTGGGCGAGGATCTCGACCGGTCCGGCCGGTCGCAGCAGCGGCCAGTAGAGCGGGAAGAAGCCCCACATCAGATAGGCGGCGAAACCGAACAGGAACCCACGACGCTGCCCGGCCACGAGCCCTCCGATCATCCCATCATTAGCCCCGACCTTCAGTCTCACATGGACAGCGCGAAACTCCTACCTGCTTATTCCGCCGCGGCGGCCACAGGTGTGCGGCGCGGGAGCACGAACTTGTCGGGGGCGCCGTCGAGCACACCGCCCGCCGGGTCGTCCTCGCCCCACTTGCGGACCACGTCGCGGGCCGGGTGGTAGATCTCGTAGATCACCAGCGCGCACAGCGCGAGCACCGCGACGTCGCGCGCGACCACGAAGCCGAGGAACCAGTCCTCTGGCAGCCCGCGGTTGCCTTCACCCAGGTAATAGAACATGCGAGGGGCCCAGACCAGCGCGTCGATCGCCATCCACGCCAGCAGCGGCTTCCACCGGGGTATCGCCAGCACGGCGAGCGGCACCAGCCACAGCGAGTACTGCGGGCTCCACACCTTGTTGGTGATCAGGAACGCCGCGACGACCAGGAAGCACAGCTGCGCCACCCGCGGCCGCGTCGGCGCGTGCAAGGCGATGTACGCCACACCGCCGCAGGCCGCGACGAACAGCACGATCGTCACCAGGTTCAGCACCGACGGCGACTCGCCGAAGGCGAGCGGCCCGTCGAACCCGGGCCACTCGGCCCAGTGCATGACCACGTTGTAGAGCGAGTCCGGGTCCGCGCCGCGCTCGGAGTTGCGCCGGAAGAACTCGCCCCAGCCCTTTCGCAGCGGCTCGTAGAGCAGGAACGGCGCGTTCACCGCCACCCAGGTGCCGACCGCGGCGATCGCCGCGCGGGTCCAGACCTTCGTATGGCCGGATCTGACGCAGAGGATGAGGAGCGGCCCGAGCAGGAACAGCGGATAGAGCTTCGCCGCGCCGCCGAGCCCGAGCAGGATGCCCGCGAGCACCGGCTTGTTGCGCGCCCACGCCAGCAGCCCGGCCGCGGCGCACGCCGTGGCCAGCGTGTCGAAGTTGGTGAACGCGTGCACGATGACCAGCGGAGACAGTGCGATGAACGCCGCGTCCCATGGTCTGCGCCGCGCTGTTCTTGCCACCGCCCAGATCGTCACCAGCCACGCCAGGGCCAGCCAGAACGCGCTGATGTCGAAGTAGACGACCACCGGCAGCCCGGTCGGCAGCCAGCCTTCCCTGGCCAGCTCCTGCCAGCCGTCGGTGAGCTGGGCGTTGAACCACTGGAACATCCCGGTGATCACCGGGTACTCCATGTACCGCTCGTGCTGGGTCGGCTTGCCCTCGTCGTCGTACCACATCGTGAGGTACGGGAAGCCGCCCTTGTCCAGCCGCTCGGCCGAGTACAGCGGGACGATGTCGGAGTAGCACATGGCGGTGAACTGGCGGCTGGACCGCCAGTCGAGCTCCAACTGGACCGGGCCCTGGCCATTGGCCGCGTCGTACTGCTGGATGCACGGCGACTTCTGGAACCAGCCCAGCGTCAGCGTCACCACACCGATCAGCAGCGCCACCCGCAGTGGCGTCCAGAACCAGTGCCTGCCGACCGCGGCGTGTCTGCCGGTGATCCCGCCGAACGGCGCGCTGGCGTGCTTGGCCAGCGACTCCGTCCAGGTCGGCCGGTCGCGTTCCCGCGGCCCGAGGCTGGCGGTGTCGCCAACGCTGTCGCTGCCCACCGGGCTGGACTGAAGCGAGTCGACCTCTTCGGTCCGACCTGGATCAACTGACACGCGCGCGATGCTACGGCCTGACGCGGTCGTGCGGGGTGGACGCGGGGAGAAAAGCCGAAGGCGGCGCCCACCTGGGGTGGACGCCGCCTTCGATTGTCACTTCCGGCTAGTTGCCGCCGGGCAGCGGGATGATCGGATCCGTCGTCGTCGGCCGGGTCGGCCGGGTCTTGGTCGTGGTGGTCGTCGGATCCGGGTCGGTCGTCTTCGTCGGCTTCTCGGTCGTCGTGGTCGGCTGACCGGAACCAGACGGCGGGGTGGTTGTCGTCGGGGGCGCGCTCGGGCTGGAGGAGAACGTCGGCTCGGCCTTGCCGATAGCGACGAACTTGCCGAAGTTCTCCATGTTCTTCGGATAGACGGTCTTGTGATAGTCGTTCATGAACTTCTGCCAGATCTTCCCTGGCAGCCCGCTACCGTAGATGATCTTGCCCTTGGCGTCCCTCAGGCGAAGCTCGGTGCTGTCACCGCTCAGCGACACCGCCGCGGACACCTGCGGGGTGTAGCCCACCATCCACGCTTTGGCGTTGTCCGGCGTGTCGCCGTACTGGTGGGTGCCGGTCTTGCCCGCGCACAGCCTGCCATTGGCGCACTCGATGCCCGACGACTTCGGGATCGGCAACAGCGTCTCGGTGACGTTGCGGGCGATCTTCTGGTTGACGTCGGGGTTGTCGTCGAAAGCGTTCTTCTCCAGCAAATCCTGGGAGTTGGTCTCGTCGAACATGATCGTGCCGTCCGGCTTCTCGACCTTGGCGACGAGGTGCGGCAAGTGATAGACGCCGCCCGCAGCGAAGGTGGCATAGGCGGAGGCCATGTCGGTCGTGCTGACCTGGGTGTTACCACCGCCGATGGCGATGTTGATGTCGCCTGCGGCCGCGTCAAGCGGCGATCGCACACCCGCCCGCTGCGCCGCGTCGATCACGCCCGCGGGCTTGACGTCGTTGTAGACCATGTCGCTGAAAACGACGTTCAGCGACTCCTTCATGGCCTGCGCGACGGTGCACTCACCACAGGTGGGCTTGGACGCGTTCTTGACGATGTGCTTGCTGGTCGCCGGGAAGCCCTTGTTGGCGCTGTCGTAGGTCTCGAAGATGCCCTTGCCCTTGCGCAGCAAGCCGACCAAGTCGAACGGCTTGAACGACGAACCCGGCTCCTGCCGGGTCGCGGCCCAGTCGGTTCCGGTGCCGTTGGCGCTCGGGTAGTAGGCCAGGATGTGGCCGGTCTTCGGGTCGACAGCCACCAGCCCGGGGTGCAAGTTGGCGGGCTGACCGGCCATCACGTCGTTGACCGACTTCTCCGCGATCGCCTGCGCGGTCTTGTCGATTGTCAGCGTGATCTTGTAGCCGTTGCGCTTGATCGATTCCTCGCTGATGCCCCGGTCCCTGAGCTCGGCGTAGACCTTTTCGGGCAGGCCAGTCAGCGGACCGGGCAGGCCCGCGCCCTTGGTGTCCTCAACCGGGACCGGCGGGACGAACGCGCTCTGGGCCTTCTCGGCCTCGGTCATCCACCCGAGCGCGACCATGCGGCCGGTGACATAGGTCCACCGGTCCATTTGGTACTGGGTGTCCTTGTGTCGCGACGGCGTCTGGATCATGCCCGCGAGCAGCGCGGCCTGTGACTTGGTGATCGTCATCAGGTCATCGATGTTGTAGTACGCCTTCGCGGCGGCGGCGACGCCGTATGCGCCGCGGCCGAAGTAGATCGTGTTGAGGTACGCGGTGATGATCTCGTCTTTGGAGTACGTCTCGTTCATCTTGTAGGACTTGACGACCTCGACCCATTTACGGGTGAGGGTCGCGTCCTCGTCGCCGCTGGCCTTCTTGATGTACTGCTGGGAGATGGTCGAGCCGCCACCGCCGCCGCCGCTGATGTTGTTCCAGACCGCTCGCCCGATGCCGCTCAGGTCGAAGCCGGAGTTGGTCTCGAAGGTGGCGTCCTCCGCGGCGTACACCGCGTGCAGCATGTCCTTGGGGATCTGGTTGTAGGTCAGCATGACCCGGTTGCCGCCGCCGGGCTTGGCGAGCTTGGCCATCTCAGTGTTGTCCGACCAGTAAAGCGTGACGACCTTGTCCTGCTGGTTGGCGACCTCTTCCGGGCTCTCGACCTCGACCATCTGGTAGGTGATGAAGAACGCCAACACCGGCAAGATGATCATCAGCGCGGTGCCGACGTAGGCGGTCCGACGCACCCGACGCCAGATCTTCTTGCGCCGCAGGCGCTTGGCTTCCTCGTCGCTGACGGGGGTTTCGTCGGGACCGTAGTCGTCGTCGGCGTAGTTGTCCTCGTAGTCCGGTTCGCGGTGGGTCAGCAGCGCGGGCTCGGCTCGGCCCTGGCCCGCGTTCTGCGGGAAGTAGACGGTGGGGTCTTCGCCGGGATCGTGCCGCGGCCTGCCGGGCGGGACGGGCGGCGGTCGCAGGCCGCCCTGGGGCATGGCGACGGTCTCGTCGCCGCCGGGGCCGACCATCGCGCGGGTGGGGTCCGCGCCGGGGCCGTTCATGCCGGGGCCGTTCAGCCCGGGGCCGTTCATGCCGCGGCCGTTCGCGCCTGGGCCGTTCACGCCGGGCCTGTTCATTCCGGGTCCATTCATGCCAGGTCCATTGGGATTCATGCCCAGTCCATTGGGGCCGGGACCGCCAGGCCAACCGGCCGCGTTGCGCCCACCTGGCCCACCCGCCGGGCCAGGACCACCGGGTCCGCCTGCGGGGCCGGGACCACCGGGTCCGCCAAGTCCACCGGGACTACCTATGCCACCGGGGCCGACAGGCCCATTGGGGCCGCCAAGCCCGCCTGGTCCACCCGGCGAACCGGGGCCGCCGGGGCCACCCGCCTGCCGGGGTCCACCAAGGCCACCTGCTCCGCCAGCCGCACCGGGTCCGCCAAGCGGACCTCCGGCCCGTGCCTCGTTCGCAACGGGTGCGCCCGCGCCGAACGCGGCACCCGCCACGCCCGCGGCACCAGCCGCGCCCGCGCCTGCCGCGCCGAACGCGGCGCCCGCACCAGCGATGCCCGCGGCACCAGCCGCGCCCGCGCCTGCCGCGCCTGCCGCGGCGCCGGGGATGCCGGCTCCCGAGCCGCCCAGACCGGGCAGGCCGCGGCCGTTAGATCCGTTCAGCTCGTCACGGCCCGCAGTCCCAGGCTGCCGAGCCGCCCGTCGGCCGGGCTCCTGCCCAGCGCCGTGACTGGCACCGGCGTCAGCGGGCTCGCCGTGGCGCGCGCGCCGGCCAGCGGGGCCCGCGGGGGTGTTGGTGGAGTCGACGGCACCCGGCGCCCCAGGGTCGTCTTCCTCCTCCCACAGCGGGCTCCAGAACCCGGTGCGTTCGACGGGCTCGGCCCGCTGTGGGAGGAGGA
>Ga0247823_10003915_pt1 | contig 11990 bp, 9 predicted proteins | sample 13C_PalmiticAcid_2_FD_192426 | JGI IMG/M metagenome (GOLD analysis project Ga0247823, IMG submission 192426) | Soil microbial communities from agricultural site in Penn Yan, New York, United States - 13C_PalmiticAcid_Day30 | ecosystem: Environmental > Terrestrial > Soil > Agricultural land...
TGTGACGGGCACGAACGGCAAAAGCTCGACGGTCGACTTCCTCCGCCAGATCTGGACGCATATGGGCCGCAAGGCTGCGTCGATGGGAACGCTGGGTGCGATCGGTCCCTCAGGCGTGCTCGACCTTGGTCACACGACGCCGGACCCGGTGGCGATCCATGCAACGCTCCACAAGCTGGCGGGCGAGGGCGTGACGCATGCTGCGATGGAGGCCTCGAGCCACGGCCTCGCGCAGTATCGCCTGCATGGCGTCAAGCTCGCCGCCGGCGCATTCACGAACCTGACGCAGGACCACCTCGATTACCACGCGGACTTCAATGACTACCGCAATGCCAAGCTGAAACTGTTCACCGACCTGCTGCCGCAAGGCGCGCCGGCGGTGATCAATGCCGACAGCCCCGAGCTCGACGTGTTCGAAGCAGCTGCGCGCAAGGCCGGCCTCAAGCCGTTCACGGTCGGCTGGCGTGGCCGCGATCTGCGCATTGCCGAAGCCCTGCCGCGTGGCACGGGTCAGGACCTTGTCATCCAGTGGGGCGAGGGACCGAGCGCGGGCAATGAGCGCAAGGTCCACCTGCCTCTGATCGGCGAATTCCAGGCGCTGAACGCGCTGTGCGCTGCCGGCATTGCGATGGCGCTGGGCGATGATGTGAACCAGGTGCTCGACGGACTGGAGAAGCTCACCGGCGTGCATGGTCGCCTTGAGCTGGTTGGCCAGACTGCTCTGAAAGCGCCGGTGTTCGTCGACTACGCCCACACGCCGGATGGGCTCAACGTCCTCCTGCGCGCGGCGCGCCCGCATGTGCGCGGCAAGCTGATCGTGGTGTTCGGCTGTGGCGGCGATCGCGATGCGACCAAGCGGCCGATCATGGGCGATGTTGCGCGGCGTCTGGCCGACGAGGTCATCATCACCGACGATAATCCGCGTTCCGAAGAGCCCGCCAAGATCCGCGCCGCTATTCGCAATGGCGCGCCGGATGCGAGCGAGATCGGCGATCGCGCCACGGCCATCAACGAGGGCATCCGTCGTCTCAAGGCGGGTGATGCGCTGCTGATCGCGGGCAAGGGGCATGAGACCGGCCAGATCGTGAAAGGCGTCACGATCCCGTTCTCGGATTTCGATGTCGCGCGCGCAGCGCTCGATGAAGTGGGTGGCTCGCATGGATGATCCGACGCTCACACCGCTCTGGACCTCGGACGAGGCCGCGCTGGCAACCGACAGCAAGGCGCTCGGAACATGGGCCGTCAACGGCGTGTCTATCGACACGCGCAGCCTGCAGCCGGGCAATCTGTTCGTGGCGCTGAAGGATATTCGCGACGGGCATGAGTTCGTGCCGAACGCGTTCGCGGCGGGCGCGGAAGCGGCGCTGGTGTCGCGAGACGTCCTGGGCGGGCACCCGGGCCTGATCGTGTCCGACGTGCTGCACGGGCTGCAAAAGCTCGGGCTCGCGGCGCGGGAGCGCAACTCCGGCGTGATCTCGGCGATTACGGGTTCGGTCGGCAAGACGTCGGTGAAGGAGATGCTGGCGCGCATCTATCGTGCTGCCGGCAAAGCCCACTGGTCGGACAAGTCGTTCAACAATCACTGGGGCGTGCCGCTGACGCTCGCCCGCATGCCGCGCGAGACCCAACGCGCGATCTTCGAGATCGGTATGAATACGCCGGGCGAGATCGGTCCGCGGTCTTTAATGGTGCGGCCGCATATCTCGATGATCACCCGCGTCGCACCCGCACACCTGCAGGGCATGGGCTCGGTCGATGCGGTGGCTGACGAGAAGGGCCAGATCTTCGCAGGTCTGGAGCCGGGCGGTACGGCGATCCTGCCGGAGAAGGACTATTTCTTCGCCAAGCTGAAGCGCCATGCCGAAACGCTGCAGCCGACGGCGGATGTGCTGACCTATGGCGGCGCGCGCGGCCCATCCAGCGCAACGCCGGTCAACTACGAGACCGACGGCCTCACCTCGCGCATCGCGATCGATGTGATGGGCGATCTTGTCGTCGTGAAGCTCAATGCGGTGGGCGAGCACTGGGCGGCCAACGCCGCGCTCGCGATCCTCGCCGCAGTCGTCGCAGGGGTTCCGCCGCATCAGGCGGCCGAAGCGCTGTCTGGTTATGCGCCGCCGGCAGGACGTGGTGTCGCAGAGACGCTGAAGCTGCCGAAGGGCGGCGAGGTCACGCTGGTTGATGACGCTTACAACGCCAACCCGGAATCCATGCGCGCTGCGATCGAAGGTTTCGCGCGCCGTCCGGGCCGCAAGATTGTTGCGCTCGGCGAGATGAAGGAACTCGGCGAGGGCAGCGCCGCGCTGCATGCAAATCTGGCATCCGCAATCATCGCAGCAAAGGTTTCGGCTGCGGTACTTTCAGGCGGCGAGATGAAGCATCTGGCGGATGCGCTGAGCGCCCGCGACCAATCGATGCGAGTCGTTCATGTCACAGGTCCAACGGAAGCGGCGGATCAGGTGAAAAGCTGGTTAGAAGCGGGCGACGCCATCTTGATCAAAGGCTCGAATGCATCCGGCATGGCGAAGGTAGGAACGGCGCTCAGACATATGAGCGAAAGCGCCGCCTCCTCGCAGAAAGCGTCTGGGGCGTAGCATGCTGTACGAACTCCTATCGCCCTATCAGGGCGCGATGAACCTGTTCAGCTTCATCACCTTCCGCGTTGCGCTCGCGCTCGCGACGGGGCTGATCCTGACGTTGTTGTTCGGCCACCCGCTGATCCTCTGGCTCCGCCAGAAGCAGGGCAAGGGCCAGCCCATCCGCTCGGACGGTCCCGAAAGCCACCAGTCGAAAAAAGGCACGCCGACGATGGGGGGCTTCCTCATCCTGTTCGGCATCCTGTCGGGCACGCTGTTCTGGGCAGACCTCAAGAACCAGTATGTCTGGATCGTGCTGTTCGTGACGGTCGGGTTCTGCGCTGTCGGCTTCATCGACGACTACCAGAAGGTCACCAAGAAAGGCACGGCCGGCCTCTCGGGCAAGGTCCGCCTGCTCATGGAATTCGTCATCGCGGGCATCGCGGTGTTCTGGGTTTCGCACTACGCGCAGGAAACGACCGCCGCTGCGCTGGCAGCCGGCACGCTGGCCGCAGCGCCGCAGCCGGGCTTCGCCACGGGTCTGGCTCTGCCGTTCCTGAAAGACTTCATGTTCGATCTGACGATCTACGGCTTCATCGCGTTCGGCGCGTTCGTGATCGTCGGCGCGGGCAACGCGGTGAACTTCACCGACGGTCTTGATGGCCTCGCTATCGGCCCTGTCATGATCGCGGGCGCAACCTTCGGCTTCATCGCCTATGCGACTGGTACGCCGCGCTTTGCCGATTACCTGCTGCTGCCGCCGACGCCGGGAACGGCCGAGCTGGCCGTCGTGATGGGCGCGCTGGTTGGCGGAGGGCTCGGTTTTCTCTGGTACAACACGCCGCCCGCGAAGATCTTCATGGGCGACACCGGTTCGCTCGCGCTGGGCGGCTGCCTTGGCGCCATGGCGGTGTGCGTGAAGCACGAGATCGTGCTGGCGATCGTCGGCGGCCTGTTCCTGCTGGAAGCGCTGTCGGTGATCATCCAGGTCATCTCGTACAAGACGACCAAGAAGCGCGTCTTCCTCATGGCGCCGATCCACCACCATTTCGAGAAGCTGGGCTGGTCGGAATCGACCGTCGTCATCCGCTTCTGGATTATCGCTTTCCTGCTGGCGCTCGCCGGCCTTGCCACCCTGCGCTTGAGGTAAGGTCACAGTGATCCCTGTTCGCACATTCGAGGGAAAGGACGTCGCAGTACTCGGCCTGGGCAGGTCCGGTATCGCGACGGCGCGCGCCCTTATGGCGGGCGGAGCGCGCGTCTGCGCGTGGGACGAGAACGAAGCTGCGCGCAAGGCGGCGGAAGCGGCCGGCGTGCCGCTTGTCGATCTCGGCCGCCGCGACTGGCAGAACTTTGCCGCCCTCGTGCTCTCGCCCGGCATCCCGCTGAAATTCCCTGAGCCGCACCGCTTTGTGCGCATGGCGCAGATGGTCGGCGTGCCGGTGATCGGCGACATGGAGCTGTTCGCGCGCGCCGTGAACGAGCTCAAGGAATTCGAACGCCCACGCATCGTCGGCATCACGGGCACCAACGGCAAGTCGACCACAACGGCTCTGGTTGGACACATCCTCAAGTCCTGCGGCAAGGATGTGCGCATTGGCGGCAATATCGGCATTGGCGTGCTTGATCTCGAAAAGCTGCACGGCTCGGCGATCTATGTTCTGGAACTATCGAGCTATCAGCTCGATCTCGCCGAAAGCCTGCGCTGCGATGTGGCGGTGATGCTCAACATCTCGCCGGACCATCTCTCCCGCCATGGCGGCATGGACGGCTATGTCAGCGCCAAGCGCCGCATCTTCCGCAATCAGGGCCCTGAGGACTACGCCATCATCGGCGTGGACGACACGCGCTCGGGCGTGATGGCGACGCAGCTGTCGTGCGAAGGACTGCGCAAGGTCGTTCCGATCTCGGCCGAATACGGTCTCGGCCGTGGTGTCGCGGTGCTGGATGGCATGCTGCAGGATTCGATGTCCGGCCGCGCCGAGCATCCGGTGGACATCACCAAGGCGCGTGCGCTGCCGGGCCGCCACAACCATCAGAACGCTGCCGCGGCCTATGCCGCCTGCCGCGCGCTGGGGCTGGAAGCGAGCGACATCCTCGCCGCCATCGACACATTCCCGGGCCTGCCGCATCGCCTCGAGATGATCGGCGTGATCCAGGGCGTACGCTTCGTGAACGACTCGAAGGCCACCAACGCTCAAGCTGCCGAGCAGGCGATCCGCGCCTTCCCGAATGCCTGGTGGATCGTCGGTGGTCGTCCGAAGGAAGAGGGGATCGACGATCTCGTCCCGCTCTTCGGCCAGATCAAAAAAGCGTATCTCATCGGTGAATCCACCGAAGCCTTCGCGCGCACGCTGGCCGGCAAGCTCGACCATGTGAAATGCCGCACGCTGGATGTCGCTGTCGAGCAGGCGTTTGATGATGCACGCGCGTCTGGCGTCGAGGGCGCTGTCGTTCTCTTCGCGCCGGCCTGCGCCAGCTTCGACCAGTTCCGTGACTTCGAGCAGCGCGGTCTCGCTTTCCGCCAGGAAGCCGCAAAGCTTGTGAAGCGGCGCACGCCTACTGAACCGGCGTGATGCTATGCAGGTCTTCCGCAGGTCCGACCGATCGCCGCTCGCCGAATGGTGGCGGACTGTCGACAAAGGCCTGATGGCGGCAGCGCTCATCCTGCTCGGTGCAGGGTTGGTGCTCTCACTTGCTGCGGGTCCTGCGGCGGCGGCGCGCATCGGCTATGCCGATCCCTTCCACTTCGTCTACCGGCAGGTCGTGTTCGCGATCGCTGCGGCGCTGCTGCTGGTAGCGTCTTCCACATTGAGCGAAGTGTGGGTGAGGCGGGTCAGCGCGATCCTGTTCATCGGCTGCTTCTTCATGATGGCGGCGCTCCTGATGTTCGGCCACGAGGCCAAGGGCGCAACGCGCTGGTTGCGTGTGTGGGGCACAACCTTCCAGCCGTCCGAGATCATCAAGCCGGCGCTGATCGTGCTGTCAGCCTGGTTGCTGGCGCAGCGCGACAAGTTCCCGAGCGGGCCATGGGCGGTGATCGCTTTCGCGTTCTTTGCAGTGACGGTTGGCCTGCTTCTGCTGCAACCGGATGTCGGCCAGTCCGCACTTTTGAGCGTAGGCTTCATCATCGTCTTCTTCATTTCGGGGCTGCCATGGATCTGGGCGACGGGCTTCGTTGTCGGCGGCGCAGGCCTCGGCTGGACGCTGTACACACTGTTGCCGCACGTCCGGGTGCGGGTGGATTCCTTCCTCAACCCGACACAGAACGACACCTATCAGATCGACCGCGCGCGCGAGGCGATCGAGCGGGGCGGCTGGTTCGGCGTCGGGCCGGGCGAGGGCACGGTAAAGCGCGTACTGCCGGATGCGCACACCGACTTCGTCTATTCCGTTGCAGGCGAGGAATTCGGGCTCTTCGCGCTGACCTTCCTGACGCTCCTGTTCGCCGTCATCACCGTCAAAGGCGTGGTGGATGCTTCGCGCCATCAGGATATCTATCGCCGCGCGGCAGGCGTGGGCCTGTACTCGATCTTCGGCCTGCAGGCGGCGGTGAACATGTCGGTGAACCTGTCGCTCATTCCGCCCAAGGGCATGACCCTGCCGCTGATTTCCTCGGGTGGATCCTCGCTTCTGGGCAGCGCCCTGACCCTTGGCCTTGCTTTGGCCTTGACCCGCAAGCAGCCTGAAACCTCCCTCTCTCGTCTGAGACACGCATGACCTCTTCCCCCACCAAGCCACTGGTCGTCATCGCGGCGGGCGGAACGGGCGGCCACATGTTTCCGGCGCAGGCGTTCGCCGACGAAATGCGTGCGCGCGGCTGGACGATCGCGCTGGTGACGGACGAACGTGGCAAGAAGTACGCGACCAACTTCCCGGCTGACTGGCGGCTGGAAGTCGATGCGGCGACGTTCGGTTCGAAGATGCCGCATCATCTGCTCGCGTCGGCGCTGAAGCTGCGCAAGGGCACAGCCGAGGCGCGCAAGAATTTCGAGAAGACCAAGCCCTCGCTGATCGCGGGCTTTGGCGGCTACCCGTCCTATCCGTCGCTGTCGGCTGCGCGGGCAATGGGCCTGCCGATCATCATCCACGAACAGAACTCGGTGCTCGGCCGGGTGAATCGGCTGTTCGCGAAGGCGGCCAAGTATGTCGCCTGCGGTTTCGATCGCCTCGACCGCCTGCCGCTCGCCGCCGAAGACCGCAAGCGCGTGGTTGGCAATCCGGTGCGCAATCCGATCAAGGCCGTGCGTGATAAGCCGTATCCGGAACTGACCGACACCGGCCCGATCAACATTCTCGTCACCGGCGGCAGCCAGGGCGCGCGTCTGTTCGGCGAAGTAATCCCGCAAGCGATTGCCCAGCTGCCCGATGCCCAGCGTGCGCGTCTCACGGTCGTGCAGCAGGCGCGCGAAGAGCAGGTCGAAGCCGTCCGCTCCGCCTATCGTGACGCCGCGGTGAAGGCGACGGTGGAAAGCTTCTTCTCCGACATGCAGGACCGGCTCGCGGCAGCACACCTGATCATCGCCCGCGCCGGCGCCTCGACCGTTACAGAGCTGGCGGTTGCCGGCCGCCCCGCCATCCTGATCCCGCTCGGCATCGCCATGGACGACCACCAGACCGCCAATGCCGAGGGCATGGTGATGGGCGCGGCCGCTGACGTGGTGCCCGAGCCGAAATTCACGGCGGACATGCTTGCCCCGCTGCTGCTGGAGCGTATTTCCAACGCTGGCGTGCTCAAGGCGCGGGCGAAAGCTTCGTGGCAACTGGGCAAGCCAAATGCGGCGCGCGAACTCGCCGACCTTGCCGAGCAGGCAGCTGGCGTGACAGGAAAGCGCGATGCGTAAGTCACTTCCTTTCGACACGGGTCCCGTCCACTTCGTGGGCATTGGCGGCATTGGCATGTCCGGCATCGCCGAGGTGATGCTGAACCTTGGCTATGAGGTGTCGGGTTCCGACATCAAGGAAAACGCCAATGCGGCGCGGCTGGCCAAGCGCGGCGCCAAGATCATGATCGGCCACAAGGCCGAGAACATCGAAGGCGCGGGCGCGCTGGTGATCTCGACCGCGATCAAGGGCGGAAACCCGGAAGTCGATGCGGCGCGGGCGCGGGCGATTCCGGTCGTGCGTCGGGCCGACATGCTGGCCGAGCTGATCCGGCTGAAATGGACGGTCGCCATCGCCGGCACGCACGGCAAGACGACGACCACCTCGATGGTGGCGGCGCTGCTCGATGGCGTGGGCCTCGACCCGACCGTCATCAATGGCGGCGTCATCAATGCCTACGCCTCGAACGCCAAGCTCGGGCAGGGCGAATGGATGGTTGTCGAAGCCGACGAGAGCGACGGCACCTTCACCAAGCTGCGCCCGACGGTTGCGATCGTCACCAACATCGATCCCGAGCACATGGATCACTACGGCTCGATGGAAGCGCTTCGGAAAGGCTTCGATACGTTTGTCGAAAACCTCCCGTTCTATGGTTTCGCCGTTCTCTGCGCCGATCATCCCGAAGTGCAGGCGCTGGCCTCGCGCATCCCGGATCGCCGCCGCATCACCTACGGCTTCAACCCGCAGTCTGATCTCTGGGCGGTAAATGTCCGATCGGATGCGGAAGGCTCGACCTTCGATCTCGTCCTGCGCGCACGCGGCGCGAGCGAAGAGACGCGCTGGATCGGTCTCAAGCTGCCGATGGCAGGCCGTCATAACGTCCAGAACTCGCTGGCTGCGATTGCGGTCGCGCGCGAGCTTGGCGGCTCGGAAGAGCAGATCCGCGCGGCGCTGTCGAAGTTCGGCGGCGTGAAGCGGCGGTTCACGCCGGTGGGCGACTGGAATGGCGTGCGCATCATCGACGATTACGGTCACCACCCGGTGGAGATCGCCGCCGTGTTGCGCGCCGCGCGTGACGTGCAGGGCCGCGACAAGCGGGTGATCGCTGTCGTGCAGCCCCACCGCTACACGCGCCTGCGCGACCTGTTCGAGCAGTTCTCGACCTGCTTCAACGATGCCGACGAAGTTCTGGTCGCGCCGGTCTATGCCGCGGGCGAGCAGCCGATAGACGGTGTCAGCCACGCCACGCTGGTTAAAGGTCTCATCAACCACGGCCACCGTTCGGCGCGTGTGATTGAAGGGCTTGGCGCTCTCGCAAGCGAGATCAGCAAATCGGTGAAAACCGGGGATGAAATGGTCGTCTGCCTCGGCGCTGGCGACATCACGTCCTACGCCAATGCGCTTGCGGACGAGCTTCGTGCCCTGAAGGCCTGAGCCGCACTTCTCCACAGTCTCCGGATATTGAACGGAACGGGCCTTGTGCTGCCAGTTCCGTAGCGGCATTGATCGCCCCAACAAAAGCGTCACAAGGCGCTGTTCGGGTCCGGGAGAGGTAGAATGCGCAAGTCCATGTTGGTTGGAGCGGGCCTGCTTGCCCTGGGTCTGGCTGCGGCTCCTGCTGCGTTCGCGCAGGCCGCTGCCTACACGCCGCCGAAGACGAGCTGGGGTGTGCCGGATCTGCAAGGCAACTGGACCAACTCCTCCATTACCAAGATGACCCGCCCGTCCGGTATCGACTCGCTCGTGCTCACGCCGGCGCAGGCGAAGGCGCTGGAAGATGGCGATTACAACAACATCCGCACCAAGGAAGAGCTGAAGCCGACGGACCAGAAGGAAGGCGCGCCGGAGAAGGGCGCCCCGCTGCCGGCGGTGGGCAACTACAATGCTGTGTGGGTTGATCCGGGCGCGCATGTCGCCGTGGTGAATGGCGAGCTGCGTTCGTCGTGGATCACCGAGCCGGCGAACGGCAAGATTCCGTACAAGGCGGGCAGAGGCGGCGGGCGTTATGAAGGCGCGGTCGGTGGACCTGCTACGACGGCTGCTGCGGCGGCTGCCGCTGCTGCGCGTTCGTATGAGGGACCGGAGTCGCGCAGCGTGGGCGAGCGTTGCCTCGTTGGCTTCGGCAACACCGGCGGGCCGGTGATGAACAACGTGCTCTACAACAACACCTATCAGATCGTGCAGTCGCCCACGCACGCGATGATCCTGGTCGAGATGGTGCACGATGCACGCATCATTCCGATCGTCGCGAGCAAGGCCGAGGTGAAGCACGATCCGAGCGGCATCAAGAAGTGGCTGGGCGACAGCGTCGGCTGGTATGAGGGCAACACGCTCGTCGTCGAAACGAAGAACGTTCATCCGCAGCAGCGCGGCTATCTCTCCGACAACGGAACGATGATCGAGCGCTTCACGCGCGCCGAGGATGGCGTGGTGCTCTACCAGTTCGAAATCAACGATCCCGAGCAGTACAGCCAGGTCTGGAAGGGCGAGATGCCGATGCGGGCCGCCAACGGCGCTGTTTACGAATACGCCTGCCACGAGGGCAATTACGGGCTGCTGGGCATCCTCGAAGGCGCGCGGATGCAGGAAAAACGCGGCGGAACCCTGGAGCTGACCTCGGACGACGAAGGTTAACCGGACCCGCCCCCGAACCGTTACATCGCAGCAAGGCCCCGTGTTTGTTAGGTTTTCGGCAACCTTGCGGGCGCTTTTGCTGATCGTGTAGAAGGGGCGCGGGGCGCCTCGTTTGCAGACTATATTTCGCATGAAGAAGTCCCACTCCCTTATCGCCCTCGGCGCTGGCCTGATGATCGTCCTGTCGGCCGGCTTGCTGCTGGCCAACTGGCGGATGGCGGAAGCGGCCAATGGTCAGGTGCGGTTTGCGCGCCCGAACTATGATGCGGCGCGCGCGGGGGCTGTGATCGACCTGCAGAAGTATGGCGCGCTGGGCGATGTGAAGCGTCTGGCGGGGCTGAGCGCCGATCTGGGATCCTGCCACGATGCGCTGGCGGCAGCTGGCGTCGACTACACGATCCAGCCGGCCCAGCACGAAGGCGCGTGCGGCTACAACGAAGCCGTCGTTGTCGAAGCATCCATGTCGCAATGGAAAGCGCCGAAGGACATGGCGATGACCTGCGATCTCGCGGCGAAGATGCACCTGTGGGAGCGCCACATCGTGATCCCGGCGGCGGAGAAAATTCTTGGATCGCCGGTGAAGGAGATCAAAGCGTTCGGAACATTCCAGTGCCGTCGCGTGGCGGGGCATGCGCGCCTGTCGGCGCATGCGTTCGCGAAGGCGGTCGATGTGGCGGGTTTCGTGCTGGAAGACGGGCGCGAGATTTCGGTGCTGAAGGACTTCCGCAACAAGGGCGCGAAGGGTGATTTCCTGCGCGAGGTTCACGACCGGGCTTGCGGCCTGTTCGATGTGACGCTGGGGCCGGACTACAATGCCGACCACGCGAACCACTTCCATCTGGATGTGGGCGGGCAGTATTCCTGCCGCTAGCTAGCCTCTGGGCCGCGCGCGCGCTAAATCCGCAGGCATGACCAATTTTCTCGACCGGCTTCCGAAGGTTCGCGGCAAACTGCTGGCGGATGAAGCGCTTGCGCCGTTCACCTGGTTCCGGGTGGGGGGAGCGGCCGATGCCTTGTTCCTGCCGAAGGACGAGGAAGACCTCGCGGAGTTCCTTGCGAAGCTCGATCCGCTGATCCCGGTGACGGTGCTGGGCGCGGCGTCGAACGTGATCGTGCGCGATGGCGGGATCGTCGGCGTGGTGGTGCGGCTGGGGCCGAGCTTCGGGAAGGTGTCGACCGAGGGGCTGCGCGTGACGGCGGGGGCGGCGGCGCTGGATGCGCGGGTGTCGGTGGCGGCGGCGAATGCCGGGATTGCGGGGATGGAGTTCTTCTCCGGCGTGCCGGGCACGATCGGCGGCGCGCTGCGGATGAATGCCGGCTGCTATGGCCGCGAGACCAAGGACGTGCTGGTCGAGGCGCATGCGTTGAACCGGCAGGGCAAGCGCGTGACGCTGAAGAACGCGGATTTCCATTTCACCTATCGTCATACCGAGGCGCCGGAAGATCTGATCTTCGTCGAGGCAGTGTTCGAGGGCGTGCAGGATGATCCGGCAGCGATCACCGAGCGGATCGAGGCGCTGAAGGCGCGGCGTGAGACGACGCAGCCGATCCGCGAGAAGACGGGCGGGTCGACGTTTGCGAACCCCGATCCGCCGGGAACACCGAACCAGCGTTCGTCGTGGAAGCTGATCGATGAGGCCGGCATGCGTGGCGCCAAGCGGGGCGGGGCGCAGGTGAGCGAACTGCACTGCAACTTCCTGCTCAATCTCGGTGATGCGACAGCGGCGGACATCGAGGGGCTGGGCGAGGATGTGCGCGCGGCGGTGAAGGCCAAGTCCGGTGTTGAGTTGCGCTGGGAGATCAAGCGCATTGGTCGCGTGCCGGTGAATGCGACGGAAGAGGGCTATCTGGCCAAGGACGCTTAGGGCGTTTGGTTTTCAAACATCGTTCTGTAAGCCCCGCGCTCGTCCTTCGACGGACGCGCCTTTCAGGCGCTGCTCAGGATGAGCGCTAAAG
>Ga0247823_10003916_pt1 | contig 11990 bp, 10 predicted proteins | sample 13C_PalmiticAcid_2_FD_192426 | JGI IMG/M metagenome (GOLD analysis project Ga0247823, IMG submission 192426) | Soil microbial communities from agricultural site in Penn Yan, New York, United States - 13C_PalmiticAcid_Day30 | ecosystem: Environmental > Terrestrial > Soil > Agricultural land...
CGCGCTGGCGGGGTTGGTGCCGTGCGCGCTGCTGGGGATGAGGCAGATGTTGCGGTGGCTTTCACCGCGCGAGGCGTGGTAGGCCTGGATGACGAGCAGGCCGGCGTATTCGCCCTGCGAGCCGGCGTTGGGTTGCAGGCTGATGCCGGCGTAGCCGGTGGCCTGGCAGAGCCAGTCGCGCAGCTGTTGGTCGAGCAGCTGGTAGCCCTGCAGCTGGTCGGCCGGGGCGAAGGGGTGCACGTTCGCGAACTCGGGCCAGGTGATGGGGATCATCTCGCTGGTGGCGTTGAGCTTCATGGTGCAGGAGCCCAGCGGGATCATGCTGCGGTCCAGCGCGAGGTCCTTGTCGGACAGCGCGCGGATGTAGCGCAGCATGCCGGTTTCACTGTGGTGGGTGTTGAACACCGGGTGCGTGAGGAAGTCGCTGGTGCGGCGCAGTTCGGTGGGAATGAGCGGCTCCACGCCTTTTTCGAAGGTGTCGAAGGCGGGCAGGGCCTGGCCGTCCTTGGCGAAGATCTGCCAGAGCAGGGCGATGTCGTTGCGGGTGGTGGTTTCGTCGAGCGAGACGATGAGGTACTCGCCCCAGGCCTTGCGCAGGTTGACGCCCTGGGCCACGGCGCGGGCCAGCAGGGTGTCGGTCTGGTCCTTGGTGTGCAGGGCGAGGGTGTCGAACACGCCTTGCTCGCCATGGTGGGTGTCGCGGTGGCCGAGCTGCTCCAGGCCGCGGGCCAGGATGGCGGTGTAGGCGGCCACGCGGTTGGCGATGCGCTTCAGGCCCTGGGGGCCGTGATACACGGCGTACATGCTGGCGACCACGGCGGGCAGCACCTGCGCGGTGCAGATGTTGCTGGTGGCTTTTTCGCGGCGGATGTGCTGCTCGCGCGTCTGCAGCGCGAGGCGGTAGGCGGGCTGGCCGTGCACGTCCACGCTCACGCCGACCAGGCGGCCGGGCAGCGAGCGCTTGAATTCGTCGCGGCAGACCATGTAGCCGGCGTGCGGGCCGCCCGCGCCCATGGGCATGCCGAAGCGCTGGGTGGTGCCGACGACGATGTCGGCGCCCATCTCGCCGGGCGGCTTGAGCAGCGTGAGGGCGAGCAGGTCGGCGGCGACGATGAAGGCGGCCTGCTTGCCGTGCACGGTGGCGGCGTCTTTCGTCCAGTCGTGCAGCCAGCCGCTGGAGGCGGGGTACTGGGTGAAGGCGGCGAAGTAGTCGTCTTCCGCGAGCAGGGCAGCCCACTCTTCGCCCGACATCGCGATCTTCACCGTGAGGCCCAGGGGTTTGGCGCGGGTCTGCACCACTTCGATGATCTGCGGGTGCACGTCGCCCGACACCACGAAGGTGCTGCCCTTGCTCTTCACCGAGCGCTTGGCCAGGGTCATGGCCTCGGCGGCGGCGGTGGCTTCGTCGAGCATGGAGGCGTTGGCGATCGCCATGCCGGTGAGGTCACTCACCATGGTCTGGAAGTTGACCAGGGCTTCCATGCGGCCTTGCGAGATCTCGGCCTGGTAGGGCGTGTAGGCGGTGTACCAGGCGGGGTTTTCCAGCACGTTGCGCAGGATCACGCCGGGCGTGAGCGTGCCGTGGTAGCCCTGGCCGATGAAGCTCTTGAAGACCTTGTTCTTCTGCGCCAGTGCCTTGAGTTCGGCCAGTGCCGCGGCCTCGGTGACGGCCGGCGGCAGCTGCATGCCCTGGCTGCGCGCGATGCTGCGCGGCACGATGCCGTCGATCAGCGCGCGGCGCGAGGCCTCGCCGATGACCGAGAGCATGAGGGCCTCGTCGGCCTCGCCGATGCCGATGTGGCGTGCCACGAATTCAGACGGGTTTTCGAGTTCACCGAGGGGTTTGACAGACGGCATCAGCATGGAAGGCTCCGGCGCGGGAAGAGAGAGAAAGTCAGTTAGCCGCGAAGGCGTTGTAGGCGGTTTCGTCGAGCAGCGCGTCGACCTGGGCCGGGTCGGAGAGCTTGACCTTGAAGAACCAGCCGGCCTTGAGCGGGTCGCTGTTGGCCAGCGAGGGGTCGTTGCGCAGGGCTTCGTTGACTTCGGTGATCTCGCCGCTGATGGGCATGTACACGTCGGCCGCGGCTTTCACGGACTCGACCACGCCGGCCACGTCTTTCTGCGCGAAGGTCTTGCCGACTTCGGGCAGGTCGACGAACACCACGTCGCCCAGCGCGTCCTGCGCGTGCACGGTGATGCCGACGGTGGCGATGCCGCCGTCAACGGTGATCCATTCGTGGTCTTCGGTGTACTTGGTGGTCATGGAAAAGCTCCTGAAAAAGAGGGAAACAAAAAAGGGGTCAACCGCGGAAGTATCGGTTGGGCACGAAGGGCATGGCGCTGACCTGCATGGGCACGGGCTTGCCGCGCACCATGGCCACCACGTCGGTGCCGAGGGCAGCGTGTTCGGGGGTGACGTAGCCGATGGCGACGGGCTTGTTGGCGCTGGGGCCGATGAGGCCGCTGGAGGTCTTGCCGATCACTTCGCCGCTGGTGCTTTGCAGCTCGACGTTCTCGCGCACCGGCACCCATTCCTGGGCGATCAGGCCCACGCGCTTGCGCGCCAGAGGCTCGCTGCCGTCGAGTTGCGCGAGCACGCGGGTTGCGCCGGGGAAACCGCCGGCGCGCTCGCCACCGGTGCGGCGCACCTTCTGCATGGCCCAGTTGAGCCCGGCTTCCACCGGGGTGGTGGTGGTGTCGATGTCGTTGCCGTAGAGGCACAGGCCGGCTTCGAGGCGCAGCGAGTTGCGCGCGCCCAGGCCAATGGGCATGACTTCGGGCTGGGCCAGCAGCGTGCGCACGAACTGGTCGGCGCGGTCGCCGGGCAGGGAGATTTCGAAGCCGTCTTCGCCGGTGTAGCCGCTGCGGGTGACGAAGAGGTCGGCGCCGTGCCACTGGAAGGGCGAGCCGGTCATGAAGACGAGTTTCTCGACGCCGGGCACGAGGCGCTGCAGCACGTCCACCGCCAGCGGGCCCTGCAGGGCGAGCAGGGCGCGGTCGGGCAGGGGGATGACCTCGCAGCGCGAGCCGATGCGCGCCTGGATGTGCGCGATGTCGCCGGCCTTGCAGGCGCCGTTGACGATGACGAAGAGGTCGTGCCCGCGGTTGACGAACATCAGGTCGTCGATGATGCCGCCCTCGTCGTTGAGCAGCAGGCCGTATCGCTGCTTGCCCACGCCCAGGCCGATCACGTCCACCGGCATGAGGGTCTCGAAGGCGGCCGGGGCGTCGGGCCCGACCAGGCGCAGCTGGCCCATGTGCGAGACGTCGAACAGGCCGGCGGCCTTGCGGGTGTGGTGGTGTTCGGCCATGAGGCCGGCGGGGTACTGCACCGGCATGTCGTAGCCGGCGAAGGGCACCATGCGGGCGCCGAGTTCGAGGTGGAGCTTGTGCAGCGGGGTCTGGAGGAGCGGAGCGGCGGCAGCTGGCACGGCAAAGGCTTTCAGGCAATGGGGCAGGCCCCGACGGGGCGAAACACGGTTCATCCGTGCGCTGCCCCACTGTCCGCTTTACCTGAGAGATTCACGCGGGCGATGCCGCGCTTGCTCCTTCGGTGGGCTGCTTCGAGGAGCGGCCTCTCTCCAGGGGGGTACACCGGCCTTGCGGCCCGTGTTTGCCAGTCCTTTTGCCTGAGCGTTCAGGGCACCCGGTGTGCGGTGCCGCCTGCGCCTTCGGCGAGCCTTTCCGGGGACCGGATCGGCTTCTCTCCTGACCGCGCGAGTGTATCGCACGGCGGCGGGCGGCCTGCCGTTTCAGGGTGTTTCCAGGGCCGATTCGGGCAGCAGGCGGGCCAGCCGCTGGCCGATGCCGTCGGCGCGCTCGCTGCCGGCCAGGCGCTCCACGTCGGCCATCATGGCGCGGCTGACGACCAGCATTTCCTGCACGTCGCGGGCCTCGCGCAGGGCATCGCGGTAGCGCTGGGCCATGGCCTTGTCGCGCGGGGCGAACATGCGCTCGCTCAGGTCGAACAGGAACATGCGCGCGCTGGCGACCGAGCGTGGTCCGGAGAAGGCATCGGCCGAGACCGCTGGCGCGGCGGCGGGGGGCGGTGCGGGCGGCTCGTCCACCAGGTAGCCGCGCGCGACCAGGTCGGCCGCGAGCGCGGGCCCCTGACCCTCGAACAGGGCGAACAGCTCGGCATCGGGTTTGCGGCCGTCGGCCAGCAGCAGCAGGGCGCGCTCGCGCTGGGCGAGCTGGCGTTGGCCTGGCCGCAGCTCGGCTCGGCCCTTCTGGGTTTTGTTCAGCATGGCGCAGGGGCGTCGTTCACGGAGCCTGCACTGTGGACAGCCCGTGTGACGGTGCGGTGAACACCGCGCAGGTATCCGGCCTGCGGTCGGTTTCAGCCAGCGAACGTGGTTTCCGGCAGGCCTCGCACGCCCGGGACTTCCAGTGCAAACAGCGCGCCCGACAGCGGCGCGCTGGCCAGCGCCTGGGTGCCCAGGCGCACCGAGGCGCTGGTCACGTAGAGCGTGCCCAGGTCGGCGCCGCCGAAGCAGCAGCTGGTGGGGCGGGGCACCGGCAGGCGCAGGCGCATGAGTTCGCGGCCGTCGGGGGCGAAGCGCGCCAGTTCCCAGCCGTCCCACACGGCGACCCAGAGGCAGCCTTCGGCGTCCACCGTCAGGCCATCGGGTTTGCCTTCGCCCGCGCCGAAGACCACGAGCGGGCGGCGGTTGGCGATGGTGCCGGCGGCGAGGTCGAAGTCGTACTCGTAGATGGTCTTGCGGAAGGTGTCGGTGAAGTACATCCGCGTGTTGTCGGGGCTGAAGCCCAGGCCGTTGGGCACGGTGAAGCCGCTGTCGACCTTCTCCCAGCTGCCGTCGGGATCGACGCGGAACAGGTTGCCCCGGTTGGCCATGGCGCCCATGTCCATGGAGCTGACCCAAAGGCGGCCGCGCCGGTCGCATTTGCCGTCGTTGTAGCGGTTGCCCGGGCGCGCGGCGTCGGGGTGGGCGAACAGCGTCATGCGGCCCGTGTCGGGGGCCATGGCCATCAGGCCGGCCGGCGTGGCGAGCAGCAGGCCGCCCGAGGCCATGGGCACGACCATGCTCACCATCGCGCCCAGGGGGGTTTCGCGCAGCGCCCCGCTGGCGGCGTCGAGCCGGTGGATGGCGGGCGCGAGGATGTCCACCCAGTACAGCGCGTTGTCGCGGGGCGACCAGACCGGGCCTTCGCCCAGCAGCGCGCGCGCTTCGCCGATGGCGCGCACGGCGGGCGTGGGGGCGTTGGGGGGCTCGGTGTGCGCCAGCAGCGACATGGGTTGCCCCCCGGCGCTGTGCGTGATGGTGCGGGCCGCGCCGATCAGCTCGGCCGACAGGCCGTGCGCGCGCCGCGCATCCAGCCGCGCCGCGCTCGCGGTCACGGCCACCGCGCCGATGGCCCGGCCCTCGTAGTCGAACACCGGTGCGGCCACGCTCACGCGCTCCGGGTCGTATTCGCCCATTTCCAGCGCATAGCCACGCGCGCGGGTGAGGTCGAGCTCGTCACGCAGCGCCTCGGTGTCGACCAGGGTGTGGTCGGTGAAGCGTTCCAGCGGCGAGGCGGCCAGCAACTGGGCCTGCTGTGCGGGCGCCAGGCAGGCCGCGATCGCCTTGCCGGCGGCGCTGGCGTGCAGGGGCAGGCGCATGCCCACCTTGGACGCGGCCTGCGGTTCGCGGCCGGCGTCTTCGCCCGCCACCACCACCATCTGCTGGCCGCTCAGCACCACCAGCTGCACGCTCTCGTCGAAGGCGTTGCGCAGGCGCACCAGCTCGTCCTGCGCGGCCACGCGCAGATCGAAGTCGCTCCACACCTCGTGCGCGAGTTCCAGCAAACGGAACCCCAGGTGGAAGGTCTTGTTGTAGCTGTCGTGGCGCAGCAGGCCTTCGCGCATCAGCGTGCCCAGCATGCGGTGCAGCGTGGCCTTGGGTAGGGCGGAGGCCCGTTGCAGCTCCGTGAAGGTCATGGGCGCACGCGCCACCGACACGAGGTTGAGCACGGCCATGGCCTTTTCCAGCACCCCCAGTCCAGGGGCGTTGGTGGTGGAAGCGGGGGCGTTGGGCTCGGTGTCGGACATGGCGGATGCCGGATTCTAGAAGAGGTCAACCCAGGGTAAGTACCAATGAATGGAACTTGTCTGTCGGATTTTGATTAATCTAGAATAAAAGTTCCATTCAACGGAACAAACTGGATTCACGACGTGACATCACCTGCATCGCTTGCCGGGGTCTACCCCGTTCTCCCCACGCCTTTCGACGCGGCTGGCCAACCCGACGCCCAGGCCCTGCGCGGGCTGGTGCGCTACCTGCTGGAGGCGGGGGTGGACGGCATCACCTACCCGGGCGTGGCCAGTGAAGTCGGCCAGCTCACGGTGCCGGAGCGGCTGGCGCTCACCGCCGCCGTGCTGGAGGAAGTGGCGGGCCGGGTGCCGGTGGTGGCGGGGGTGTCCAGCGCCCAGGCGGCCACGACGGTCGAGCTGGCCCGCGCCGCGATCGCGCAGGGGGCGGCCGCTTTGATGGTGGCCGTGCCGGCGGACCGCCCGACGGTGGCGCTTCAGGTCGAGTACTTCCGCGAGGTGGCGGCGGCCGTGCCCGGCGCGGCGCTGGTGCTGCAGAACGTGCCCCAGCCCGTGGGGGCCGGCCTGGATCCCGAGGCGATCGTGGAGGTGGCCAACGCGGTGTCCGCGATCCGCTACGTGAAGGAAGAAACGCTGCCCAGCGGCCAGCGCCTGACGGTGCTGCGCGAGCGCGGCCCGGCCACCCTGGTGGGCGTGTTCGGTGGCGCGGGCGGGCGCTACATCACCGACGAACTGCGGCGCGGCGCGGCCGGCACCATGCCGGCGATCGAATTGGCCGAAGTGCATGTGGCGCTGTTCAAGGCGCACCGCGCGGGCGACGCGGCGCGTGTGCGCGAGCTGTTCACGCGCATGCTGCCCATCCTCAACGTGCAGGCGGTGTTTCGCTGGTCGCTCACCAAATACGTGCTGAGCGCTCGCGGGCTGCTGCTGTGCGAGAACCAGCGCGCGGCGGGCCCGCGCCTGGATGCGCTGGACAAGGCCGACGTGGACGCCTTCCTGGGTGACCTGCAGGATCTGTTGCTGCCCACGCACCCCGTGCGAGGGAGCGCGGGGTGAGGGGCGCGCGCATCGCGGCGGTCGAGACCTTCATCGTCTCGCTGCCGCGCGACACGCCCTACCTGGGCCCGCTGGGGGAAGGGGAGCAGGTCAACGCGCGCGGCTACCTGGTGCGCCAGGGCAACCGCACGATTTACCCGAGCACCGACATGTCGGTGCTGATCAAGGTGACGACCGAGGACGGCACCCACGGTTGGGGCGAGACCTACGGCATCGTCGCGCCCGACGCGGTCACGGCCATGATCGACGACGTGCTGGGGCCGGTGATCCTCGGGCGCGACCCGCGCGATGCGACCGCGATCCATGAAGACCTGTACGACCTCATGCGCGTGCGGGGGGCCTCGGGCGGTTTCTGGGGCGATGCGATCGCGGGCATCGACATCGCGCTGTGGGACCTCGCGGGCAAGCTCGCCGGTTTGCCGGTGGCCAAGTTGCTGGGGGGCCAACGCACGGCGCGCGTGCCCGCGTACGTTTCGGGCCTGCCCGGCCGCACGCTGGACGACAAGGTGGCACTGGCGCGCGATTTCGCGGCCCGCGGTTTCACCGCGTTCAAGTACGCGGCGGCGGTGTCGTTCGAAGGCATCGTCGATGAAATGCGCGCGCTGCGCGAGGCGCTGGGGCCGCGCGCGAAGCTGATGGTGGACCTGCACTGGAAGTTCGACGCGGGCGAGGCGATCCAGCTGATCGACCGGCTCGCGCCCTTCGATCCCTACTTTGTGGAAGCGCCGTGCGCCGCCGAAGACCTCGAAGGCCAGGCGCGCGTGGCCGCCGCCGCGCGCGTGCCGGTGGCGCTGGGCGAGGAGTGGCGCTCGGTGCACGAGGCGCTGCCGCGTTTCGAGCGCCGCGCGATGTCGATCGTGCAGCCCGAGATGGGCCACACCGGCGTGAGCCAGTTCATGCAGATCGGCCGCATGGCGCACGCCTTTCACCTGCGCGTGATTCCGCACGCGAGCATCGGCGTGGGCATCTTCCAGGCCGCCAGCCTGCATGCCTCGGCTTCGCTGCCCAACCTGCCGATGCACGAGTACCAGCACTCGGTGTTCGACCGCAACCTGCGCTTCGTCGACACCACCATGCGCTGCGACAGCGGCGCGTTCACCGTTCCCGAGGGGCCGGGGCTGGGCATCGAGCCCAACGCCGCGCTCTGGTCCTTCCTGCGCAAGAAAGCCGACGTTTCATGACCGCCTCCCCATCCGCCCTGATCGCCATCGACTGGGGCACCTCCAACCTGCGCGCCAGCCTGCTCGATGCGACCGGCGAAGCGATCGAGACGCGCGCCGCGCCGGGCGGCATCATGGCCGTGAAGGACGGGCATTTCGCGCAGGCCCTGCTGGCGCTGTGCGGCGACTGGATCGAGCGCCGCGCGGGCGCGCTCATCGCCAGCGGCATGATCGGCAGCCGCCAGGGCTGGAAGGAAGCCGCTTACCTCGACTGTCCTGCAGGCATCGGCGAAGCCGCCGCGCGGCTCACCCGGGTGGACGTGCTGCCGGGCGTGCCGCTGCACATCGTGCCGGGCCTGACCTGTCGCAACGCCGACGGCCAGGACGACGTGATGCGCGGTGAAGAGACGCAGATGTGGGGCGCCGACCTGGCCGCTGGCAGCTGCTGCGTGCTGCCCGGCACGCACGCCAAGTGGGCCTGGCTCGGCGAGGCCGGCGAGGTGACGCGCTTTTCCACCTACATGACTGGCGAGCTGTATGGCCTGCTGACCCAGCACGGCATCCTGGGCCGCCTCATGAGCTTCGGCCAGGCCGCACCCGAAGCCTTCGAGGCCGGTGTGCGGCTGGGTCTGGCGCAGAGCGACAACGCCACCCATGTGATCTTTGCCGCGCGCACGGCGGGCCTGATGGGCCGTGTCGCGCCCGAGGGTCTGCCGGACTACCTCTCGGGCATCCTCATGGGCATCGAGATCGCGAGCGCCACGCGCGCCGAGCGCCCGCGCGCGGTGGTGCTGCTGGGCGACGACGGCCTGTGCAGCCGCTATGAGAAGGCGCTGGCGCTCGCGGGCATCGCGAGCACGCGCGCCGCCGACGGCGCCACCACGAGAGGCCAATGGCGCGTGGCGCAGCAGGCCGGTCTGCTGGAGCTGGCGCCATGAGCGACCGCGTGGCCCAGGCGCTGGCGGCCCGACCGCTGGTGGCGATCCTGCGCGGCATCACGCCGGCGGAGGCGGTGGAGGTCGGTCGCGCGCTGCACGCCGCCGGCATCGGCGTGATCGAAGTGCCGCTCAACTCGCCCGAGCCGCTGGAGAGCATCCGCCTGCTGGTGGCGGCGCTGGCGGGCCAGGCGGTGATCGGCGCGGGCACCGTGCTGCGCGAGGAACAGGTCGATGCGGTCGCGGCGGCCGGTGCCGAGCTGGTGCTCTCGCCCAACTTCAACGCCTCAGTGGTGCGGCGCACCAAGGCGCTCGGCCTGTATTCGATGCCGGGGGTGGGCACGGCCAGCGAGGGTTTCGACGCGCTCGACGCAGGCGCGAACGCGCTCAAGCTGTTCCCGGGTGAGCTGCTGGGCCCGCCGGTCATCAAGGCATGGCGCGCGGTGTTTCCGCGCGGCACGCCGATGTTCAGCGTGGGCGGCGTCAGCCTGGACAACCTGCCGGCCTTCAAGGCCGCCGGCGCCAGTGGAGCCGGCATCGGCTCGGCGCTCTACGCGCCCGGCACACCGGCGGCCGAGGTGGCGCGCCGCGCGCGCGACTTCGTTGCGCGCTGGCAGGCCTAGACGTGCTGCATTTTTCACAAAGGAGACATGCCATGACCGCCCCGATGAACCGCCGCACCCTTGCCGTGGCGCTCGCGCTCGGCGCGTTCGTGGGCGCGGCCCAGGCCCAGGCCCCCAACGTGGCGCAGAGCTACCCGTCGCGCGCGGTGAAGTTCATCGTGCCGGTGCCCGCCGGTGGCGCCGCCGACGTGATGTCGCGCATGATCGCCGCGCACCTGCAGGCCCGGCTCGGCCAGCCCTTCGTGGTCGAGAACCGCCCCGGGGCGGGCTCCAGCCTGGGGATGGACGTGGTCGCCAAGGCCGCGCCGGACGGTTACACCATCGGCATGGGCAACGTCGCGGCCAACGCGATCAACCCGGCGGTGCGGCCCGGTGCCTTCCCCTATCAGCCGGTGAAGGACTTCGCGGCGGTGTCGATGGTCGGCGTCACGCCGCTCATCCTGGTGGTCAATGCCGAGAAGGTGCCTGCCACCAGCGTGCCGGCCTTCATCGCCCAGCTCAAGGCCCAGCCGGGCAAGCTCAGCTACGGCTCTTCCGGTGTGGGTTCGTCGCTGCACCTGGCGATGGAGCTTTTCCTGCTCCGCACCGGCACCTCGATGACCCATGTGCCCTACAAGGGCTCGGCGCCGATGGTCACCGAGCTGCTGGGCGGCCAGATCGAGGCCTCGATCGACGCGGCCGCCACCTCGCTGCCGCAGGTGAAGGCGGGCAAGCTGCGGGCGCTGGGGGTGTCGACCCGGGAGCGCGCCTTCTTCGCGCCGGAACTCGCGCCGATCGCCGACCACGTGCCGGGTTTCGACGTCCGGCCCTGGCACGGCGTGGTCGCGCCGGCGGGCACGCCGCAGGCCATCGTCGACAAACTCTCGACCGAGATCCAGGCCTTCCTGCGGCAGAGCGACACCGAGGCGAAATTGCGCGACGCGGGCGTGGTGCGCGTCGGCTCCACGCCGAAGGAGTTCGCGCAGGCCATGCAGGACGATTTCGAGCTTTACACCAAAGTCGTGAAGGACGCCGGCATCAAGCCGGACTGAAAAAACACAACCAGGAGATGACGTGATGAACCAACGATTCAACCGCCGCACGCTGCTGGCGGCCTCGGCCGCTGCGGTGGCCTCGGGTGTGCTGCCCGCCAGCGCCTGGGCGCAGGCGAGCTGGCCCGCCAAACCGGTCACGGTGATCGTGCCCTTCGCGCCGGGCGGCGCGGGCAACGGCTCGGTGCGCATCCTGGCGGAGATCATCGGCCCGCAGATCGGCCAGCCGCTCGTGGTGGAGAACCGCGCCGGTGGCGGCGGCATCCCGGGCACGCAGGTGGTGACCCACAGCAACGACGACCACATGCTGCTGATGGGCAGCACCACGATGACCATCCTGCCCGCGCTGCGCAGCGACCTGGGCTACGACGTGCAGCGCGACCTGCAGCCTGTGGGCATGATCTCTTCGCAGCCGCTGGTGTTCGCCGTGCCGGCGAACTCGCCGCTCAAGTCGCTGGACGACCTGGCCGCGCGTGGCAAGAGCAGCGAACTCACGGCCGGCAACAGCGGCGTGGGCACGCTCTCGCACCTGACCACCGAGTTGCTCAACCGCAAACTGGGCCTCAAGCTGCTGGCCGTGCCCTACAAGGGCGACGCGCAGTTGATCCCCGATGTGGTGGCCGGCACGATCTCGATGGGCGTGATGAACCTGCCGGTGGCGCTGCCGCTGATCCAGGACGGTCGGCTGCGCGCGATCGCGGTGACCTCGGCCAAGCCGGTGGCCTCGCTGCCCGGCGTGAAGACCCTCAACACCCTGGGCCCGGAGTTCGTGATCACCGGCTGGGCCGCGCTGTTCGCGGCGCGCAACGTGCCGGCCGCCGGCGTGGAGCGCCTGGGCACGCAACTGCGCGCGGCGCTTCAGCAGGAGAGCGTGCGCGAGCGCTTCGCCGGTTTCGGTGTGACGCCCGAGATCGCCACGCCGGCCCAGCTGCGCGATTTCATCGCAGCCGAAACCGCGCGCTGGGGCGACGTGGTCAAGAGCCGGGGCATCAAGCTCGAGTGAGCCGGCTCACATGCCGGCGTAGTTCGGACCGCCGCCGCCTTCGGGCGTGACCCAGACGATGTTCTGCGTCGGGTCCTTGATGTCGCAGGTCTTGCAGTGCACGCAGTTCTGCGCGTTGATCTGCAGGCGG
>Ga0247823_10003918_pt1 | contig 11986 bp, 12 predicted proteins | sample 13C_PalmiticAcid_2_FD_192426 | JGI IMG/M metagenome (GOLD analysis project Ga0247823, IMG submission 192426) | Soil microbial communities from agricultural site in Penn Yan, New York, United States - 13C_PalmiticAcid_Day30 | ecosystem: Environmental > Terrestrial > Soil > Agricultural land...
CCAGCATGTCGCCCGCGCGCGAGCTGCGCCTGCGCAAGCAGAACGGCATCAGCCTGCTGGCCATCAACCGCGACAAGAAGGTCATCCGCGAGAACGTCCGCGAGGAGAAGTTGCGCGCGGGCGACATGCTGGTGTTCCACAGCATCTGGCAGGACCTGGGCCTGGCGGCCGAGAGCCGCGACTTCGTCGTCGTCACCGACTACCCCAAGGGCGAGCAGCGCCCGCACAAGTTCAAGATCGCGATGACCATCTTCGCGATCACCATCATCATCGCGTTGACCTCCAGGCTGCCGGTCGCGCTGACCCTGATGACCGGCGTCGCCGGCATGCTCCTGACGGGCGTGCTGCGCATGGACGAGGCCTACAGTGCGATCAACTGGAAGACCGTCTTCCTGATGGCCGGGCTGATCCCGCTGGGCTGGGCGATGGACAGCAGCGGCGCGGCCGCCTGGGTGGCAGGACACACCGTGGAGCGCCTGCCGGACGGCATCCCGGTCTGGGTGCTGGAGATCGCCATCGCGCTGCTGACGACCGCGTTCTCGCTGGTCATCAGCCATGTGGGCGCCACCATCGTGATGGTGCCGATGGCGATCAACCTGGCGCTGGCCGCGGGCGGCAACCCCACCGCGTTCGCGCTGATCGTGGCGCTGTCGGCGTCCAACAACCTGATGACAGCCTCGAACCCGGTGATCTCGATGGTGGTCGGACCGGCCAACTACACCTCGCGCCAGCTGTGGCGCGTGGGCGGCCCGCTGTCGTTGATCTACACGGTGGTGGTGGTGCTTGCGGTCAACCTGCTGTTCTGGTGGAACGGCCGCGCCGGATGACCGCGCCGTCGCTGACGCTCACGCTGCTTCCGTCGCGCTACGCGGTAGCCCAGCTGCCGGCCGATGCCACCCTGCCCGCCTGGTGGCCGGCGAGCGGCATGCGCCACGCAGGCTGGACGGATGACGAACTCTCGCTCGTCTGCGAAGAACGCCACGTTCCCGATGACGTGCGCTGCCAGCGCGGCTGGCGCATGTTCAAGCTGCAGGGCCCGTTCGATTTCGCGCTGACCGGCATCCTGAAAGCGGTGCTGGATCCGCTGGCCGCCGCCGGCGTGGGCATCTTCGCCCTGTCGACCTACGACACCGACTACGTCCTGGTGCAGGCGCACCAACTGGACGAAGCGCTTTCGGCCCTGCGCGGCGCGGGCCATCGCGTCGAGGCCTGACCCGTCTCCGGCTAGCCGCGCCGCAGCAGGATGCGCGCGAACACCGCGCCGAAATGCAGCCAGATCGCGCCGAACACGCCCAGCCGGGTGAAGACGCCGCGCTGCGGCGCCTCGAACGTACGGAAGTAGCGCCACAGGCCCCGGTGCTTGTGCCATTCCACGAACACCGGCCGCGACCGGCTGGACACGCCGCGGATGTGCAGGACGCGGATGTCGTTGGCGACGGCGAGCAGCGCACCCGCCTGGCGCGCGCGGCGGCACAGGTCCATGTCCTCGGCGTGCAACCGGTAGCGCTCGTCGAAGCCGCCCAGGCGTTCGAACAGCGTGCGCGGCAGCAGCATAAGCGCGCCGGAGACGATATCCACGGGCTGCAGGATGCTGGCCTCGTCGACCGGCACGCCGAGCCTGGAGGCCGCGCCGGGCGACGCCAGCATCGCGGCGAACACCGGTTCGCGCCGGCGCGCCGCCGCATCGCGCACGCCGTCCTCATCGACCAGGTCGGCACCGAGCAACGCGTCGCCCGCGACGCCGGCAGCGTGCGCGCGCAGGCGCGACAGCGTGTCGATCTCCACCATCAGGTCGGGGTTCACGAAGGCGAGCCACGGCGACTGCGTATCGCGCGCGCCCTGGTTGCAGCCCACGGCGAAGCCGGGATTGTCGGGATTGGCGATGAAGCGCAGGCGCGCGTCCTGCAGCGCATGCCGCTGCACGATCTCCATCGTGCCATCGCTCGAGGCGTTGTCCACCACGCGGATCTCATCCACGCCATGCGCCACGCGCAGGCGCATCAGGCAGTCGTCGATGGTGCTCGCGCTGGCGTGGGTCACGACCACGACGGCGATGCCGCCCAGCTCAGCCGAAGAGGTCACGCTGGCGCTCCGGCGATCCGACATCGGCATACAGGGCAGCCAGATGCTCGCGCGGCTCGCGCAGCGGATCGGCCATCAGGAAGGTCGCCAGCCGCGGCGTGAAGGCGGGCCAGCGCGCATTCAAGGCATCCATGTCGCCATCGGACGGCCCGCCCTCGCCGCCGCGCGCGACGAACGCCGTCTCGCACAGCACGTTGCGCCAGCCGAGGCCGGACAGGCGCAGCGAGAGGTCCACCAGCGCCGCGTACCACGAGCCGTAGCTCGCGGCATCCAGCCCGCCGACGCGCTTGCGTGCGCTGCCGCGCAAGGCCACCGCATGGGCGACCGCGGCCGGGAGTTCGGGATGCAGCGGGGGCATGGCGGCGCATGCGTGCGCGGTTCGTTCGACATCTTCCGGTGGCGGACTCACTTCGCCCAGCCGCGGCCAGGCCGTGGTTTCGCCGGCATTGCACCAGGGCGTCGCGGTGGCGATGGCCGCATCGCGGGCCAGGCAGGCCGCGAGCTGTTGCAGCCAGCCGGGCAAGGGCTGCGCATCCGGCGACAGCACGACCACGTCCGCATCGCCGCAGGCCGCGAGCATCTGGTCCATGTGCGCCACTTCGCCGAGCATGCGCGGGCGACGCGTGTAGTCGGCCTGCAGGTGCGTGCGCGTCAGCCAGCGCTCGATGATGGCCAGACCGCGCGGACCGGCCTGGGCATCGTCCGCGAGCCAGAGACGCGCTCCCTCCGGGGTGCCGGCATCCAATGCTCCCAGGCATGCATCGAGCGCATCGTCATCGGTGCCGATGGGCAACAGGACGATGGGCAGGGACGATGCGGCCGACGACGTCACTTGGAGCGCGGTGTGTTCAGCGGTTCCAGCGCGCGGAAGCGCTTGCCGTATTCGTCGGTCAGGTCGTTGGCTTCCTGCGGGTTGCTGACGATGGTCGGCGTCAGCAGCACGATGACTTCGCTGCGCTCGGTGCCGGTGGTCTTCTTGCCGAACAGGCCGCCGATGATCGGCAGGCGGCTCAGGCCCGGGATGCCGGACGAACCCTGCGTCGCGGTGTCGCTGATCAGGCCCGCCAGCATCACCGTGTTGCCGGCCTGCACCGCGCCCTCGGTCTTGAAGCGGCGCGTGTTGATGCGCACGTTGCCGTTGGCGTCCGGCTCGCTGCCCGGCGAGCTCACTTCCTGCACGATGTCGAGGAACACCATGCCGTCCTTGGTCACGCGCGGACGCACCTTCAGGATCACGCCGGTGTCCAGGTACTGCACCTGGCTGTAGGTGTTGTCGGTGCCCAGGCCGGGGTTGACCGTCACCGAGGAGATCGGGATGCGGCTGCCCACGTTGAGCGTGGCTTCGGCGTTGTTGCGCACGAAGATCGACGGCGTCTGCAGCAGGCGCACGTCGGAGACTTCATCCAGCGCGCTGATCACGGCGGCGGCGTCGTTCTTCACCAGCGTCCAGACGGCACCGGCACCGCTCACGCCGCCGATGCTGCCGGCCAGCGTGCTCCAGCGGCTGGGACCGCCCGCGGCCGCTTCGGCGAACGGGCCGAGCCCGTTGTCCGTCATCGCGCGTTCCAGGTACCAGTTCACGCCGTAGCTCAAGTCGCCGGTCAACGACACTTCGGCGATCTGCGCTTCGATATGGACCTGCAACGGCATCACGTCCAGCTTCTCGACCACTTCGCGGATCGAGCTCCACGCGCTGGCGCTGGCACGCACGAGCAAGGTGTTGGTCTCCTCGACGGCGGCCACGCCCACGCGCGCGCCATCGACTTCCAGCGTCACCGCGCCGTTGCCGTTGTCGCGCTGGTTGAGCGACAGCGAGCCGCCACCGAGGCCGCCACCGGAACCGCTTCCGCTGCTGCCGCCGAAGTCGACGGAGCTGGTATTGGCGTTCATGCCGCTGTCGTTGATCTGCACCGGGTCGGTGCCCGGCATCAGCGAGACATTGCCGCTGCCGCCGGTCGAACGGCCGTCGCTGGAGGCGTTGCCGCCGGAAGCGCCGAAGACTTCGGCCAGGCGCTGCGCGAGTTCGCGCGCCTTGATGTACTTCAGCTCGTAGGAATACAGGCGGCTGCCCTCGCCCGCACCGTCGATGCGCTCCAGCCATTGCTGGATCTGGTCCAGGTAGGCGGGCTGCGGGGTGATCACCAGCACCGCGTTCGCGCCTTCCAGCGGCATGAAGCGGAACATGCCCGCGCTGGGCGTCTTGCTGTCGTTGCCGAATACCTTCTCCAGGTCGGCGACCACGCGCGTCGCGCGACCGGACTGCAGCGGGAACACGCCCACCGACATGCCGGACAGCCAATCAACGTCGAAGATCTCGACGGTGCGCAGGTAGTTCTCAAGTTCGCTGCGCGTGCCGGCCAGGGTGATGACATTGCGCGTGCTGTCGACGTTGACGATGGCGTTGGGGCGCGCGTACGGCTCCAGCACCTTCTTCATCTCGCTGGCCGAAATGAAGCGCAGCGGCACCACGCGCGCCTCGTAGCCGCGCGCGTTGGCGGCCGGACCCGTACGCGGGGCCACGCTGCCGGCCAACGCCTGGCCGGCGGGAATGATGTTGTAGCGGCCGCCGGTGTAGACCAGGCGCGCGTTGTTCCAGCCCAGCACCATCTCCAGCAGGTTCAGCGCCTCGGCCGGCGAAACCGGCTTGGGGGTGCCCAGCGTCACCGTGCCCTGCACGCCGGGCGCGATCACGTAATTCTGTCCCAGCATGTCGCCGAGGATGGCCTTCACCACCGCGTGCACGGACTCGCCTTCGAAATTGAAGGTGGCCGAGCCGCTGCTGGCCCCGCCCAGCGACGGCAGCGGCGCGCCGGCCGCGCTGCGATTGATCATCTGCCCGCTGCCGCGGCGGATCTGCGCCTGCGGACCGGCCGAAGGCGCCTCGGCTTCCTGCAGCGGCGCGGTCTGCGCGGTGCCGGGAACGACCTCGCCTGCCGTGGCGGGCGCGGTGCGGCGCACGTCCGGCACGGGCGCGCTGGCGCAGCCGGCCAACAGGCCCAGGCAGAGGGAAAACAGGATCACGCGTGACGTCATGCCGGCACTCTACTGTGTCTTGCCGGGCGTTGCCGGCGGCGGATTGGGGTTGGCCTGCTGCTGGCGCAGCTGCGCGCGGCGCTGTTCGATGCGCTGGCGGATCGCGTCCATCTGCTGCTCGGTCGTCGTGGCCGGCGCGGTCGGCGGTGGGGACGACGGATTCGGCGTGGGCATCGGCACCGGTGCGGGCACGGCCGACGGGGTCGACGACGGCGACGGCACCGTCGGCATCACCGCCGGTCCCGCATTGCCACCGGTCGGGCGGGCAGCGGGCGGGACGACGGGCGCATTGGGTGCAGGACCCGCGGCCGGCGGCACCGCGATCGCCGTGGGCGGCTGGCCACCAGCGCCGTTGAACACCCGGAGCTCCAGCTCGCGACGCCCTTCGGGCCCGTCGAACACGGCGCGGCGCGGCGACAGTTCGGTCAGGCGCCAGCCCGGGAAGCCCTCCGGCGCGTCGCCCACCTTCACCCGCAGGCCTTCGCCGCCCTGGGCCGGCTGGACGATCGCCAGCTCCAGCGCCGGCGTGATCAGCACACTGCTCAGGACCAGGTCGAACGCCGGTGCGGCGGCTTCCTCACCGGACAGGAAGAACGGCTTCGGCCGCCGGTCCTCGGAAAACAGCGGCCGCTCACCGACCTCGGCGTACCGGGGCATGTCCCCCAGTCGCTCCGGCGGCGCGGGCGGCAGCTTCGGCAACGCTTGAACGAGGGAAGGGTCCGCCGGCAGCGGAGTGATGCGCCCGCCCAGGCCGAACACCGCCAGTGCCAGCACGAGCACGGCCCACCCGGCCACGGTGGCCAGGATCCACGTGCGCGCGGTCCAGGCCTCAGGGCGCATCGGGCGCCTCCTGCGGTGCGGCGGGTGCGGGCTTGAGATAGCCGTAGAGATCGAAGTTCACGTCGAGCCCGCCAGCGCCGCTCTCGCTGGCCTGGAAGGCGTAGCGTTGCGCCAGGATGTTGAGGTTCTCGACGAACAGCCGTGGACTGCCCGATTCGATCTGGTGCAGGACGGACGCGAGCTCCGGCGCGCCGCAGCGCAGGCGCACCTGCACCACCACGCGCGGATAGACCTCGCGTCCCGTCATCGCCAACGGCGACTGGTTGGCGATGGCGCAGCTGCGGTTGCCGGGGCTGGCCTGCTTGACGACGGCTTCCAGGCGCTGCACCAGCCCTGCCGTGGCGAGTTCCACCGTCGCCTCCGGCAGGAAGCCGGGACGCTGCGCCTGCTGCGCCAGTGCCGCGGACAGTTCGCGCTGCACCTGCGGCGCCTGCGTCAGCTGGGTACGGATGCGCAGTTCGCGCGCGCGCAATTCGCCGACGCGGGTGCCCACCTCCTGCATCGGCACGGTCCACCAGGGGTGCACCAGCACGAAGTAGCCCAGCAGCAGCGCCGCGATGAGCAGCGCCAGGGCGAGCGCGCGATCGCGGTCAGTCATCGCCGGCGGCATCGGGCCCTCCCTTGGCGGCCGCGGCGGCGGGTTCCTGCTTGCCCAGCAGTTCCGCCGTCAGCGTGAAACGGTCCATGCGGGTGCGCGGGTCCGGCTGCAGCGCGCCGCTCAACGCCGGGTTGCGCCACAGTTTCGAGCCCTGCAACCGCGCGACCAGGCCGGACGCCTCCGGGCTGAATCCGATGAGGGTCAGGCGGTCGCCTTCGATGGCCAGCTTTTCCAGGTAGGTGTTGTCGGGCAGCCGCTGGGTCACCTCCGTCATGACCTCCAGCGCGGTGGGACGACGCGCACTCGTGGCGTTCAACGTGGTGATGCCGGCGACCAGGTCGACGAGCTGCTGTCGACCGGCCGCCACGCGGCGAGCTTCGTCCGCCCGGCTTTCCACCTGCTCGGCGAAGGCGTCGGCGGCCGCGCGCCGGTTGTCCAGCACCAGCCAGGCGCCCAGCACCAGGGCGACGACCGCCACGGCGACCAGGGCCAGGTGCAGGCCACGATTCGGTGCCCGGCTCGTCGCACGGGCGTTTTCCGGCAGCAGGTTCACGCCGGCCGGCAGGCCGGCGGCATCCTCGACGTCGGCACCGGCGAGGACGGGCGCGAGTGCGCCCAGCTGTGCGAGTGCGGTGTCGAACGCCGATTTCGGCACGACGGCGAGTTCGACATCCAATTGGCCGTCTTCGCGCACGCCGACAACGCGCGCATCGAAGCACGCGTCCTGCGCGGTGAAGGGCGTCTGCCGGTCCAGTTCGAACCGGACCACGTCGCGCAGGCGGTCCGCGGCGGCGGCCGGCAGCGGCAGGCGACGCCGAAGGGCCATGCCGCCCGGCACCAACCACCAGCGCGGCAACCCGGAGAGGCGGCTGCCCAGCACGGCATCGAGTTCGGCGGGGCTCACGGTGGACGGCAGGCGGGCGAGTTCGCGCCGCGTCGCGCCTTCCATCCAGCTCATCGCGATCTCGTCGCCCTGGCGCTGGAAGAACAGCCGCTCGCGGGTCAGGCCCAGCAGCACGCGCCAACGCGCGGGCAGGCAACTGGCCAGGGCCTGGCCCCACCAGGCCAGGAAGCTCTTCGGCCCCGGCCCCAGGCGTGCCCGGAACTGCTGCAAGGTGTCGCGTACGCCGCTCATTGTGGTGACGCTCCCTCCTCCCAGCGCAACAAGGTATAGGCCGATCCCGGCACGGGATTGGCGCCTGCGCGCACCACCGTCCTTAGTGACGCCTCGCGGCCATCGGTCAGCCGCGCACGGCTCTCGATACTATACGTGCCGCTGCCGGTGCCGACGAGTTGGGTGTCTCCGGTCGCGCCCATGGCGTTGCGCTGTGCCAGCCACGTGGCGGCATCCATGCCCATCGCCACCAGCACCGGCCCCTGCGCGTACGTGGCATCGGGCTGTCCGCGCCCCGAGTACAGCGTAAGGAAGGGCGCCAGTCGCGCGTACAGCGCCGGCGTCATGCCGAGCACCTGCTCGACTTCCGCCACGGTCTCAAACGGCGCGTCCTTCGCGCCGTAGTCGCGACCTTCCGAAGCGTAATCGTCATCCTCGGCGCCACCGGACGGCTGGCTGAGGTTGTCCGCGTCGCGCCAGTCCACGATGGCGCCCGCGAGCGCATCGCTGACATCCGGCGCTTCGCCCAGCGCCTGCATGAGGCGCGACAGCAGTCCCGCATCCGCCTGGTTGAGATCGACCTTGCCGGTCTCGTCGATGATGCGGACTTCCACCGCATGCCCATCGAACGACCACGCGTAGGGCCGCCCGTTCGGCTGCCAATGCGTCTGCGGATTCCGATCGGCCACGCGCACGAGGGCGTACTCGAGGCCTGCACGCGCGGTTTCCTGCGCCACCGCGCCGCGGCTGCCCACCTGTCCCTGCATGGCCTCCATCCGCGCGGTCAGCGCGAACGCACCGACCAGCGCGGTGAGCAAGGCCACCAGCCACAAGACCAGCAGCAGCGCGGCGCCGCGTTGGTGCGTCATGGCAACACCGGATTCGATCCGCCCGGCAGCAGGCCGCCACCGGCGCCTCCTTCGCTGCGCGCCAGCGTCACCACCAGGTCCGGCCAGCGTCCGCCGCGCGCGGCCTCGACTTCCACCTTCACCTGCAGCGGCAGCATGTCGGAGGTTTCCCAGCGGTCCTGCCAGGGACCCAAGCGGTTTTCTTCGTCGAGACCGCGGTAGCGGAAACGGACCGCGCGCAGGCCGTCGGCAAGCCGCTCCGGACGCTGCGTTTCCGCCCGTTGGTCCAGATCGTCCAGCGAGGTGTCGGGCTGCGCCACCGAGAAGCCGACGAGCAGGCGACCGTCGTCATCGGCCACCACGTCGTGCAGGTACGGACCGCCGTGGCCCAGGTAATCGGGCAGGTCGGTCACGAAGCGCATGCGCTGCGGCGTGCCGATGAAGCGCGCCTGGCGCAGCGTACTGCGGTCGGTGGCGAACACGATGGGCTGTGCCGAAGTGAGCCGCGCGCGCAGGTAGCCGTGCACCGCGCGCATGCGTTCGCTCGCCTGCGCCATCTCTTCGCCGCGCGTGGCGACCGCCGTCGACGAGCGCAGCGTCGCGAAGGCCAGTGCCAGGCCTGCCGCCATCAGCACGAGGGCGACCAGCACTTCGATCAGCGTGAACCCGGCGGCGTGGCGGCGCATCATGGCGGCGTCGCCTGATTGATGTCGCGCGGCGCCAATCGCAACGTGTGCCATTCCAGCGATTGCCCGCGCGCGCTACCCCAGCGCATGACCAGGCGCACATCGAGCAGTTGCGGCGCACCGGGATCGAGTTGCGCGCGTGCGGCGAGCGGATCGGCGAACGGCGTCACGTCCAGATGCCACTGATAGCGCCCGCGCTCGATCTCACCGTCGCGCTGGCCCGGCTGCAGCGGTTCGCCGGAGCCCAACTGCGCCAGCAGCGACTGCGCGTGCAGGGTGGCCCGGCTGCTGTCGGCGGCGTGCCGTACCTGTCGCGCCGCACCGGAGAGCGCACCGAGCACCAGTGTCAGCGCCAGCGCCAGCAGCGCGAACGCGACCAGCACCTCCAGCAGGGTGAAGCCGCGTTGACCGACGCGCGCGCCGCGCATCACGGCGCGCCCCCGATCGTCTCGCGCGACACCCGCACTTCGCCGGTGAGCCAGGCGACATCCACGCTCCATGCCGCACGCTCCGCCTTCAGCGTCACCCGCCCTCCGGTCGCGCCGCCATCCGGGAAGAACAGGATGGCGCCTTCGCCCGCGCGCGCCTGCGCCTGTCGCGCACCGGTGAAGCTCACCGACAGGCCGGGATGGATGCGGCCGCGATGGTCGCCCGCGGCTTCCCAACGGTGCCCGCGCGGATCGATGCGGAAACGCTGCGGCTGGCCGGTGGCGATCGCGCGCGCGCGGGTGTAGCGCAGCTGCGCGGCGATCTCCTTGGATTCGGCGCGCAACCGGATGCCCTCCAGGCCGCCGGTGAACGCCATCGCCGCCAGCAAGGCCGCCGCCGCGATCAGGGCGAGGACCAGCAGCGTTTCCAGCAGCGTGAAACCCGCGAGCGACGCACGTCCTGCGACGACACGCGCGGGCGGACGCGGTGGCGGGACGCAGGCAGCCATGGGCGGGCGCGTACGCTTACTCGTTCTTGATGTCGGCGTCCACGCTGTCGCCGCCGGCCTTGCCGTCGGCGCCGAAGCTGATCAGGTCGAAGCGCTGCGATTCGCCGGGAATGCGGTACTCGATCGGATTCTTCCACGGGTCCTGCAGCTCGCTCTCCTTCGCGTACGGCCCCAGCCAACCGGTGGCATTGCCGGGTTGCGCGACCAGGTCGGAGAGCTGCGCCGGATAGCTGCCGGTATCCAGCTGGTAGGTCTCGATCTTGCCGGAGAGCGTCTGCAGCTGCGACTGCGCCAGCTTCACCTTGCCGCTGTCCGCGCCGCCCATGACGCGGCTGCCGACAAGGACCAGGATGCCGCCGATCAGCACCAGTACGATGATGATCTCCAGCAGGCTGAAACCCTGCTGCGAGCGGACGGAACGGAAGGCGGGATTGGAACGCGTGCGGGACATGGTCGCGGGCTCTCCGGTGTACTCAGTTGATGGCGCCGGTCAGATCGTACAGAGGGACCAGCACGGCGATGATGACGACACCCACCACCGCGGCCAGGATCAGGGTGATGGCAGGCACCAGGGCGGCCAGCATACGGTCCAGCACCTGAGCGGTTTCCTGCTCGAAGGTTTCGGCCGTCTTCAGCAACATGCTGTCCAGGGCGCCCGACTCCTCGCCCACCTGGATCATCTGCAAGGCCAGCCGGGGAAAGCGCTTGCCCTTGCCCAGCGATGCGGACAGGCCATGCCCGTTCTTCACGTCGTCGGCCGCCGCATCGACATCGGCGGCCAGCGCGCGGTTGCCCAGCACGTTGCGGGCGATGCCCAATGCCGTCAGCAGCGGCACGCCGTTCTTCAGCAGCGTGCCCAGCGTGCGCGCCAGCCGCGCGGTCTCGAGGCGGGCCAGCAGCGGTCCGGCGAGCGGGCGACCCAGCAGCCAGGCGTCCAGCCGACCCCGGAACGCGGGGTCGCGGCGACGCCGGTCGAACCACAGCACCGCCAGCGCCGGCACGGCGATCAGCACGAACCAGAAGTCGCGGACGAAGCTGCCGACCCACAACACGCCGCGCGTGAACCAGGGGAGCGCGACGTCCAGGCTCTCGTACATCACCGCGAACTGCGGCACCACGTAGCCCAGCAGGAACAACAGCGCAAACCCCACCACCACCAGCAGGATCGCCGGATAGACGAGCGCGTTGATCACGCGTCCCTTCAGCGCACGCGTGCGCTCCAGGTAGTCTCCCAGTCGCTGCAGCGTATCGTGCAGGCTGCCACCGGCCTCGCCGGCGCGCACCATGTTGATGTACAGCCGCGAGAAGATGCCGTGCTGCCGCTCCAACGCCGCGGACAAGGGTGCGCCACTGCGCACGCCGTCGCGGATGTCGGTGATCACCCGGCGCGCCTTCTCGTCTTCGGGCAGGTCGAGCAGGATGCCCAGCGCGCGATCCAGCGGCTGGCCCGCGCCGAGCAGGGTCGCGAGTTGCTGGGTGAACTGCACCAGCCGGTCGCCGCCGAAGGCGTTCGGACGCCATAGCTGGTTCCAGCTCCGGCCCGCGCCCGCCACCGCCAACGCCGCTTCCACGGGCAAATGGCCCTGCTCCTGCAGGCGCGTCACCACCTCGGCGTCGCTGGCGGCCTCCATCTGGCCCTCCAGCATCTCGCCATGTGCGTTGAGGGCCTTGTAGCGGTAGAGCGGCATGCAGGACGGGCCGGGAAGAATGCGCCAACTTACCGCATTCGCCCGGCAACCGTCATGCGCGGCCTGGGCGGAACGGATGACCCCGGCATGCCGGGGCCACCCCTTCGCATCCGCCGCCCTCAGGGCGAGGTGAAGCTGCCCCGCAGGCAGGCACGTACTA
>Ga0247823_10003919_pt1 | contig 11986 bp, 13 predicted proteins | sample 13C_PalmiticAcid_2_FD_192426 | JGI IMG/M metagenome (GOLD analysis project Ga0247823, IMG submission 192426) | Soil microbial communities from agricultural site in Penn Yan, New York, United States - 13C_PalmiticAcid_Day30 | ecosystem: Environmental > Terrestrial > Soil > Agricultural land...
GGCGCCGGCAAAGCCGCTGCGTCAATGGCAAAAGCTGTTGAGGAGCATTGGCCGCAAAATGCATTGTTGAAAGGGCTAGTAGTCGCCCCTTATAACCATGGTCTTCCAACTCAACGCATTACCGTCGCCGAAGCTGCCCATCCTGTGCCCGATGAAAAAGGCCAATCCGCAGCAAAACAAATTCTCTCTCTCGTACAATCGGCGCAACCGGATGATCTCGTGCTCGCACTCATGTCGGGGGGTGGTTCAAGCCTTCTCTCGTTGCCTGCACCAGGCATTTCGATTGAGGCATTGCGTATCGTCACCACAAGTCTGCTAAAGAGCGGGGTGCCTATCCAGCAAATAAATACAGTGCGCAAGCATCTGTCCGCCATCCAGGGTGGGCGTCTTGCGTTAGCCTCGAAAGCGCCTGTGCACGCTCTAATCATTTCGGATGTCACGGATGATGATCCCGCTAACATTGCGTCAGGACCATGCGCACCGGACCCGACGACATTCGCCGATGCAGTAGATATTCTGAAGCGCTATAAAATCGATGCGCCGAAATCGATAAAGGCTCACCTCGCTAGCGGCCTGATGGGCGACACTCCTGACACCCCGAAACCAAGCGATTCCCTCTTTAACAAAGTTGAAAATCACGTTATCGCCAACAATCGCATGGGCCTTGTCGCCGCTGGCGCCTATTTCCAGCAGAGAGGCATTACGCCCGTATTACTTGGAGACAGCGTAACTGGAGAAGCACGTGAAGTGGCGAAAGTTTACAGCGCTCTTGCCCGCCAAATTCGTCAGCATGGCCATCCATTCAAGCCGCCAGTAGCACTTATTTCCGGGGGCGAAACAACGGTCACTATACGAGGCAACGGCCGCGGTGGCCGTTGCAGTGAATTTTTGCTGTCACTGATTATCGCGCTTCAAGGCTTGCAGGGTGTTTATGCTTTGGCTGCGGATACGGACGGGATCGATGGCTCGGAAGGGAACGCGGGAGCAATCGCCACTCCAGACTCGTTAACCCGTGCCGCCGCTTTGCACCTATCCGCTCAAGCATTGCTTGAAAACAATAACAGTTACAACTTTTTTGCCACCCTAAATAATTTAGTTATAACAGGTCCAACACGCACCAACATCAACGATTACCGTGCAATTTTGATCACTTAACTTATTACCATCATCATTCTCCGCGACAGCAAATTGGATAAGCGTATGACTAACCATATCTTGGATTCAGAAACGAACAGAATCTGAACTTCTGACCTGCGAACCAAATTACTGATCGCTGCATGAATAATTTAACGTCAGTTCTGGATAAGAGTTGGCCTTACTTAGAAACGACGTGCGACGGTTAAAGGTAAGCGGAGTTTGTTAGGCGCCAAGCAATAGGCGATTAAACCGGCAAGCAAATTGACGGTAAGTTAAAGACGGATCGATGACGGGTGTGTTCGATCTGGCAAAGGTTTTTGAGTTCGTCGACAACGGTTTCAATCAGTCCGCGCTGACGCAACAGGGCTAGATCGAATGGCGTACGCTGCATGGGCTTCATGTTTTTCTTCAGTTTGGTGACGAGTTCAACGCCGTGTTTTTGCAGAAACATCGTCAGCCACTTGGCTGATGCAACCTTTGTCCGCGTAGAGCTTGCCGAACAGGCCGTCGCATAAGTCGGGCGTCGGCTTGCGGTCATCGACGTTGCCGGGAGTCAGTTTGACCTTGAGCAATTCGCCCCGATGGTTGATCACCAGATGCAGCTTGAAGCCATAGAGCCAGCCAGTCGAGCTTTTGCCTCGTGCAGCGTAACCAGCGACAACCCGCGGATTCACCGGGTTGTCGCACACCGCCAAGGGCGTGGCGTCGACAATGGAAACGCCCGTGCATTGGCCTTTGAGCGACTCGAACAACGCCGCCAACGCCACGGAGCATCGGAGCAACAGCGCCACGCATCGTTGATAGCTGGGCAAATGCGGGAGCTCCCGCCGAAGAAAGGGATGGACGTAGGTCAGATAGAAGGCCTTGAATTGCCGATAACGCGTCTTCCGACAAGGCGATTCCCGGCGGACTCTACCGCTTGTGCTGGCCGCTGGCGATCAGCTCTTTCGTCCACGCGGGTTCAAACACCTTGCAAAAATCGTCAATCAGACAAAATAAACCAACTAAACTGTCCATAAGCGTCTCCGTCCTCGTGCTCACCCAACAAATCTCATGAGGGTTGTTAGGCGCTTTGCGAGTTCTATTGAGTCTTGCATAAATGCTTAACATGTTAGACCTGCAAGCCCGCACGCTTCCAGAACGCTTTGACCATAGACGGTCGGCGTTGCATGGATTGCAACCGATTGCGGGCAAACGTAGTGAGCACGGAGAAGTCGGGGCGCAGAAGTTGTTCAACTCATGTTGCTTCAGATATCCCTACACATACTCCGTCGGATTGAGCTCGGGGGGCATAACCGGGTAAGCGCTCGACTCGAATAGCGCCGTTGAGTCGCCGCAGATACTCCCGCACACGCCGGCTGCGATGAGCGGGCAATCCGTCCCAAACCGACCAGCAGCTTGGCGCTTGATCTGTCGCCGGACCACGGCCATCTACGACATTACCCAAAACAACATTAGCCTTCTCCACATAGAATCTACTGGTCAGTCACAGTGAATTATAAGGGTATGAATTGAGTCAAATCCAGAGGTGGGGTTGTCTGGGGTGATTGATCATGGCGCGCTTGAAATATCAGGTGAGGTTGAGTGAAGAGGAAAGGGATTTGCTTGAGCGGATGATTCGACGGGGTCAGGATTCGGCCAGAGTGTTATGTCGAGCGCGGATTCTGTTGAAGGCGAATGCGAACGTTAGCGAGACGGCGATTGCGGAAGCGGTGGAAGTGGTTCCGGCGACGGTGGAGCGAATCCGGCGGCGGTTCTGCGAGGACGGGCTATCCGGGGCCTTGCATGACCTGCCGCGGCCTGGCGCTGAACCGAAACTGAATGGAAAACAAGAGGCGCAGGTCATCGCGCTGGCGTGTTCGGAGCCGCCTGAAGGACGTGAGCATTGGACGCTGCGATTGCTGGCGGATCGAATCGTCGAGCTTGAGTTCGCCGAGACGTATTCATACGAGGCGGTGCGGCGAACGCTAAAAAAAACGAGACCAAGCCGTGGCAAAAGGAAGAATGGTGTATTCCGAAGGTAAGCGCCGAGTATGTGGCGAATATGGAGGACGTGCTGGATGTCTATGAAGAGGACTATGACGAGAAACGGCCGGTGATCTGCATGGACGAAGGCGCGAAACAACTGCTGCAGGATGTCCGAGAACCGTTACCGTCCCGACCGAAGAGTCCGGCGAAGGAAGACTACGCCTACCAGCGGAATGGGACAGCGAATCTGTTCGTAGCTTGCCAACCGCAAACGGGCCAGCGGCATATCGAGGTCACCGCGCAGCACACCGCGGTGGATTTCGCTCATTTTATGCAAGGGCTGGAGCAACGCTATGCGTCAGCGGCAGTCATTCGGGTGGTGTTGGACAATCTGAACACGCACGGCGCCAAATCATTCTATGAGGCCTTCGCGCCGGAAGAGGCGCGTCGATTGGCGAAGCGCTTCGAGTTTCATTACACGCCCAAACATGGGAGTTGGCTGAATATGGCGGAGATTGAACTGGCGTCGCTTGGCAAGCGCTGCCTCAATCGACGAATTCCCGATGCGGCGACGCTGACGCGGGAGGTGGCCGCTTATGAAAGCCAATCCAACCAGCATGCAACTCCGATCCAGTGGCGGTTCACGACCCCCAAAGCGCGTCTCAAGCTGAAACGGCTCTATCCAACTATTTCACCGTGACTGACCAGTACGACGTTGATCAACAAATGCTCAGTTCAATTTATTGGCAAATCGCTCGCCGAAACAAAATGGCGAATTGATTCGCCGTTGAGGAAAGGCGCTCCCGCCAGCTTTGATTGCTGTCCTCGGAGCGCCTTGAAACAAACTTATATCGAACCAAAGCCGTAAGTGACGGACGCGCCCACTCCCCAATCCGGGCTGCCGTCGGAAAATCCCTTTAATAAATATGCTTGGCCTTTCCAAGTCTTGTTGAACTTGTGGACTACGAATGCCGTCATCTCTCTTTGCGAAAAGCCGGTGTCGGAAGATTTCTCGCGATAGTCAAAACTGAAGCCGAGACTGTTCACGTCGTTCAGCTTATACGTGCTTCCGAGGGATGCGCTAAAGACATTGTCTAATTGAATGAACTCAGAACTTCCAAGATCGGTATAGCCGACTCCACCGAATAGCGTCCATTGATTGATCTGCTTGTACAGATCGACAAGAACACTGTAATCATTTTCACCGGTGCCCAAGCCCTTGTCTTCGTCAGCGGTGCCGAATTTTATTTTGCCGGAAAGATCGACGCCCCATTGACCTGCGGCGTTGTTGTAAACGTTATTCGTCACCGTGAAGACGACATCGCCCATGCCGGATTCAGATTCGGAAGATGTTGTTGATGTGGTTGTTGTCCCGCCGTTTCCGCCTCGACCCCTTCCTCGTTTATTAGGATTCGTGTTGGTGGTGACGCCAACGCCTGGAATAACGTCGGCGCCGCCGGAAATGCGCGTGTACGGAACGGAGAGCTTCAGCGTCCATGCGCCGCTATCCAATCGGGCGGTAACCGGCGCCGAAGTAATCCGTGTGGTGGTTGAAGTACCGTAATCGCCAGAACTGTAATTAGCGCCAACCCCCAGGCTAAGATTGGTGTCATCAGCTCTGCTGGTTTGCGTTGCAACCACCAACACCCCAACAACAAATACACATGCTTGCTTCGCTATCGACATATCTTCCTCCGACGAGATAAAGAAAGAGCGCGCAACTCGATTGGCTGCGCGCTCATGCGGTGCGATACGAAAACAATTATTTGCCAGGACGTTCGGCCTTTTCAGGACGCTCCACTTTCTGCGGCCGCTCCACTTTTTCAGGACGCTCGGTTTTCTCTGGCCGCTCTGCTTTTTCCGGACGATCCGCCTTTTGAGCACGCTCTGCTTTTTCAGTCTTTTCCGTCTTGGCGGCTTTCTCGCTCTTTACCCCTCCAGCCTTGTCGGTCTTTGACGCGCTGATCACTTCACCCAACTTAAATCCAAGCGAGTTCGCAATTTGACCCCAACCTTTTCCTTCGCTTCGAAGTTGCAAGACACCTTTTAAGTCAGTGGTTCCTGTGGATGTGGTTACGCTACCGCCGTTCAAGGCGGCCTGAATTTGTTCCGGCGTTGGATTGGTGATGCCCTGCTGGGTCAACTGAGCTTGCGCAAGCGCTAGCGCGATATTGATGTTCCCGTACCCCAGTTTGCTGGTGGCGGGCGTAAAGGTTGTGGATGTTGGCGTAGTGGATGAGCCGCTGCCAGAGCCGGAGCCGCTGGATGAACCTGACAACGTAACGCTGGATCCCGTGCGCAAGCCGTTCACCAATGATTTCGCATTTGCGTCAGAACCGGCGAACGCGCTGTACGTTGTCACCAACTTATTGGTGGGATTGCTGGCGGTCGAAGATGTCGTCGCGGTTGTCGTCGTTGTGGTGGAATCGGCTGAAAGCGCCGGCATACTACTCAATGTCGCGATAACCGCGGCTGCGATGGTAGCGATGAGGGAAGTTCTCTGTCTTGAATTATTCATAAATGCACCCCTAATGGTTGTTGTTTAACGGCGATAGGACCATCGCAATCATTATGCCAACGGCGCCAAAAATGACCCAATGCGGAGTCAATTAGTTGGCGAATAAACAGATTTATTTATCTCTACCAATCGGGCGAAAGCATCAATCCGTCGCCATTTGACGACAGGCGCTGACGCCGCAGGGCAGAATAAAATGAAATGCGTGGTTATTTTGACCAAACAATCTTCTGGCGCAGGATGGATTGGTGAAAGCCGATTGCGCGACTACTGACATGCCTGCCTTATTGCGACCGTCGCGATAAGCAATCAACGCCCTCTATTCGTTACTGCGTTAGGAAATAACTAATCGACCCAGATTAGTCCACTTTCCTGAACGACTCCTGTCGCGTGAATTTTTAGCACATTCTCAATGACGGAAATTGGATGTTTGCCGAGCGGCGCCTCCGTGCCCAATCCTGCCGTTCATGCCCGTGCTAGCTAAATGGCAGGTATCTGCTTACAACGGACGCTTTACCCTTCGTACGTACTCCTGGTGCTCGGCCTTATGTAAATATTTCCATAATCGACGGCTTACCATAAGTGGTCATTACACCCGCCGCCGTTCTTAAAAGCAGTCATTCGCCGTCGCAAAAGTGGGGATCTACGATAATTCCAATTCGTGGTAGAAATGTTAATTGTTTATTCCAGCAAGCCAGAATAACGAGAACAAGGCGACAAACTCGTTTTAGCGCAAATAGTGCGTGCAACACAGCTAGCAAAAATGCACGCAGCCAACAGGGTTTCGTTTCAACTATGAACAGGAATAGCCTGCCTTGTGCGTGTCTATTCGTTTGCCATTGAGGCCACAAAGGAAAGTCATTTGAGAGAAAACATATAGCAGCTCGACTTTGGCCAATTTGAAGGCTGAGCAAATGGCGCCGCCTCCGAGATAGCGGAACCGGCAATGGCGACTAAGATTGGTTTATCCGACCATCAACCCTTATTCAGGGAGCCGCCATTGCCAATGGAAATCGTAGCAGTTCTGTCGGCGTTTGCGCCATTGATGACGACGCCGACCTGGCTGAAGACGCAGGAGATGATCATCGGCGCGTTGTTGTGCCGGGGCGCCAGAAGCGTGACGTCGATTCTGCGAATTCTGGGCAAGGCGGAGGAGCCGCGCTTCGAGAAATACCACCGGGTGCTGAATCGGGATCGTTGGTCGTGCGCGCTGATGGCGAAGATTCTGCTGGGGCTGTTGATCGCGCTGCTGCCGGCGGATTTCCCCATCGTCGTGCTGGTGGACGAAACGCTGGAAAGACGCCGCGGCAAGCAGATCAAGGCGAAAGGTTATTGCCGGGACGCCGTGCGTTCGAGCGAGAAGACGGTGGTCAAGTGCATGGGATTGAAATGGATCTGCCTGATGTTGCTGGTTCCGTTGCCGTGGAGCAACAGGCCCTGGGCGTTGCCGTTTCTGACGGTGCTGGCGCCGTCGAAGAAAGCGAATGAAGCGCGCGGCCGGCGCCATCGGACGACGGTCGATTGGACGCGCGTCATGGTTCGTCTGGTCGCGCGCTGGATCAGGCGATCGTGGCTGTTGATCGGCGACGGCGCGTACGCCTGCATCGCCTTGGGTCATCATTGCAACGGTTTTGGCGTCACGTTGATCTCCCGCTTGCGCCTGGACGCCAACTTGCATGAAGCGCCGCCGTCCGTCCCGCCGGGCCGCAAAGGCCGCAAGCCGGCGAAAGGCGAGCGGATCGCGTCCTTGTCCGAGCAGACCAAGGACGCCAGCCTTCCTTGGCGAGACGTCACGGTGAAATGGTATGGCGGCGACCGGAAAACGCTGCGCATTCTGACCGGCCGGCATCTCTGGTATAAGGCGGGTGAGAAACCGTTATGGATTCGCTGGGTGTTGACGGTTGACCCCGATAAACCGGACCGCCCGGAAGCTTTCTTCAGCACGGACGCCGACATGGCGGCGCCATCCGTCATCGAATGGTTCGTGCTGCGCTGGAATGTCGAAGTGACCTTCGAGGAGGCGCGCGCGCATCTCGGCGTGGAGACGCAACGGCAATGGTCGGACAACGCGATTGGCCGCACGACGCCCGTGTTGATGGGGCTCTATTCGCTGGCCTGCCTTGATGGCTAACCATCTGCGCCGTTCCGTGCCGTGGCGTCCGGCGACGGCGGCTTGGTATGACAAAGGCGAGCAGATGACTTTCTCCGATGTCATGGCAATCGTTCGGCGCGCCATTTGGTCGGCGCGGTATTTCGCCAACTCAAACCGCGAGGCGGATGCCATGAATTTAACCCGCCAACAGTGCAGCTCCTTGATCGACCTGCTGGCGCAGGCGGCTTAAATGGCCAAAGTCGAGATAGCAGGCTATTCAACGATAAACGATAAAGAATTATTGTTCGAGAAAAAATCATCACTCTAGGGTCTGTTGACGTTTCACATGGGTAACCATAGAAGCGCACACGCCATGGCGACTACACTTTCGTAATTTCGCTTCAGCTTGTCGTATCGGAACGCCACAGCTCGATAGTGTTTTAGTCGGGCAAAGGCGTTCTCCACCAAGTGTCTGTAGCGGTACAGACCACGATCCAGATCGGCGTTTCCTTGAGTGGAGTTCCGCTTTCTGGGAATCACCGGGCGAGCGCCCTGCGCCTCGATCTGACGACGGATGCGCTCGCTGTCGTAGCCTTTGTCCGCCACGATCGCTTCCGCAGAGGGCGTTTGTGCGATTAGTTCGGGGGCGGCAGTACAGTCATTGACCTCACCGCCTGTAATTTCGAACGCCACAGGCAAGCCATGCGCATCGACAGCCAAGTGGATTTTACTCGTATTGCCGGCGCGACTTTTACCCACAGCCTCAGGCTGACCGCTGGCGGCGCCGGCGCTGTGCTGATGGGCCTTGGCATAGGTTCCGTCGATGAACACCCACTCGAAGTCCGGATCAACCAGCAGCGCGTTGAAAACCTGGCGCCACTTGCCGGCGGCTGACCAAGCATTGAAGCGCTTATAGATCGAATTCCAGCCGCCGAAGACATCAGGCAGATCCCGCCACGGGCAACCAACCCGCATACGATAGAGCATGCCCTCAACCGTCATTCGCAAATCGGGCTTGTGGTAAATGGCCTGTTGAAGCAAAATTTTCTTCAGCTTCGACCAAAGCTCGTCACTGAGCATTAATCGGGGCATCGCAAACTCGCAGGGTGATCGGTGTAGGAGCCTTAATTCTGCGGTTTTGCTCCTCTTCTTTCATCACCTCAGCACAAAACGTCAACAGCTCCTAAAAAATCCGCATCAACCGCCATTGCGATTGCATCAACATTTTGCATGCATCTTCTTTAGTTCGCGGGTGAAACTGCATGACGACCATGATCGTGAAGTTGTGCTTGGAACCATAGATGGATCGCGTCGATCAACGCCTTATCAACTGTTGTGTAGCGGATTTCGGCGCCATTTGGCAGATCGACATGGCGCACGCTTTCTAAGATCCGCGTCGCGCCACGGGAAAGTTCAGCAATACCGGGCATGTCAGCGCCATGGATTTTTGCAGGGGCGGAGAAGTCGCCGCGCGCAAAGCGAGCGGCTTCCTCTTTCAGGTGAGCACGAATCAAGCCGATCTGCTCTTTATTATTCACATCATTCGCAACAACGCGCTGTACGCCACCGTCTTTCAGCGGCTGAAATAAATGAGTCGTCTGGTCCAGGTCGAATGGCATTATTTGCGAACCGCGCCGCACTACCTCTTGCTCGCGTTGCGGATCGCTTGCGTAGAGGACATTAGGTAGCGCAAATAATAGTACGACCAAAACGAAATCGAATTGCTTTGATGGTTTCATGGGATTGTTTCCCGTGTGAACTCTGATAGGACCGTCACTGGCGAAACGCCAAACCGATCGATTTAAGCCGCGTGGTTAAAGCCAACTTGCTCATATTAAGGCGAGCATATAGGCATTGCGCTTCTGTAGTTTACAAAAGAAAATCTATGATCACTGAACCTGTTTGCAGGTCCTTATACCGAACAAGGAATAGGCCGGGCAGAATCGAAATATTCCCGTTGCCAGCGGGACGATGCCAATCCATCCCCATGCGCCGATGGCTCCTGTCACGGCTGCAATAATAAGCCCGCTGCCAAGGGTCAGCCGAACGACACGATCGATGTTTCCTACATTCATATCCATTTCAATCCTTTCGGTGATGGAACGCCATGTTGAAAGTAGCGTGTTCCACATGCATGTCCGCTTCAGGAGACAGAAGCCGTTCAGAGGGAAACGTTTAATCCATTAGTGGAATTATGCTCATTTTGTCGCAGCCTTCCTTGATCTAGCCCAGATATTTCATAAATTCGCGAGATGATCGCGCCGGATTTTGATTCGTAGGGGAATTTTGTGAAGGAGCGGCGTAGTTATTCATACGCCCGACGGAACAAAATTTTCCTACGGATCAAAAGACCAGCGAGGGCTCGTGCAATTTATGAAATATCCGGGCTAGGTCAACCTCACTTGAAACTCAAGGACTGTGGTTATCCGGCAAGCTTACTCGGCGACAACCGGTCGGAGAAAAAAAGCACCGCAATTACCACTATTGCTGCAAAGGGGCCGGCGACTGGATAGAGAATAGAAGCCAAGATAGGCGCGACTAGGATAAGTTGGCGTACGCCCCAGCTGTACAACAATCCCGCTCTTCGCAAGTAAGTGATCCCGCTGCTAGTCCAGCGTAGTCGTTCTTCGGAATCCACCGGCATCGCGCAAATGAAACCGGCATGGTTATAGAATCTAACGAGGTTGTAGAAAAAGTATTCCCGCATCTTGCCTTGAGTCCTCGCAACCGACAAGATCACGCCATCCGAATTTTCGAACACAAACATTCGATGGCCCGCTATAAAACAATCGACACCAATCCCCGCTTCCTCGCCGTTGATCTCGCCCGCCAACTGCTGCCGGGCACGTTCGAGCATGCGCTGAATCATTTGCTCGATCACGAGCTTGACCTGTCCGATCTCGACGCCCGTTATCGAAACGACGAGACGGGCGCGCCGGCGTATCCGCCGGCGGTGTTGCTGAAGATCATTCTGTTCGCCTATTCGCGCGGCATTATTGGCAGCCGGCCCATCGAGCGAGCTTGCCGAGAGCACGTGACCTTCGTCGCGTTGTGCGGCGACCAGGCGCCGCACTTCACGACGATCGCCGGCTTTATCCGCGCACTCGGCCAGGACATCGCCAACCTATTCGCGCAAGTGCTGTTCATCTGCGACGCGCAAGGCTTGATCGGCCGCGAGACGTTCGCAATCGACGGCGTAAAATTACCGAGCAACGCGTCGAAAGCGCGAAGCGGAACGCGTGCGGATTTCCAGCGACAGGCGGAGAAACTGGAGGCCGCCGCGCAGAAGATGCTGGCGCGGCATCGCGCGAACGACGAGCGCGAACAGGAGCCGGACTTGGCGGAGAAAGACGCGCGCCGCATCGAACGCCTAAAGCGCGACGCCGCCGAGATTCGGCAATGGCTGGTCAAACATCCGAAGGACCGTCGCGGCGGCAGCGGCGGCATCGTCAAAAGTAACCGGACCGATAACGAGAGCGCGAAGATGGCGACCGGCAAGGGCGTCATGCAAGGTTATACGGGAATGGCGGCGGTCGATCGTCAACACCAGATCATCGTCGAAGCGCAAGCGCATGGGAGCGGCAGCGAGCAAGCCCTGCTGATGCCGGTGATCGACGCAATGCGCGATCTGATCGAAGCGGATTCGCTAATTACCGCCGACGCCGGCATGCACAGCGAAGCGAATCTGCAGCAGTTGGCCGAGCGCCGCATCAACGCGTTGATCGCGGACAACGGCATGCGCAAGCGCGACGAACGCTTCGCAACGCAAATGCGACATAAAGCGAAATCCAATCCGCTGCACAACAAGTCGGCAAAGCAAGATAAGTCGGAACGATACAAGCCCTCGGATTTCGCCTACGATCCGACAACGAAAACTTGCGTCTGCCCGGCAGGCAAGCGCTTATGCCGTCATGGCGGCGCCGTGATCAATGGCTATGCGGTGGTAAGGTTCGAGGGCGCCCAACGCGATTGCCTGCCGTGTTCGCATCGCGACCGTTGCTTGCTCCATCCGGCGCGAACCAAGACGCGGCAAGTGGCGTTCTTCCAGGAAAAGATAGAGAACCTGCCGGAGCCGAAGCCATACACGGCGGCGATGAAGCAGCGCATCGACAGCGACGACGGCCGCCGTCGTTACGGCGAGCGCTTTGCGACGGTGGAGCCGGTGTTCGGCAACCTCCGGCACAACAAGCGGCTGAACCGCTTCACGCTACGCGGGCAAACCAAGGTCGATACGCAATGGAAACTGTATTGCCTCGTGCATAACATTGAGAAGC
>Ga0247823_10003921_pt1 | contig 11981 bp, 6 predicted proteins | sample 13C_PalmiticAcid_2_FD_192426 | JGI IMG/M metagenome (GOLD analysis project Ga0247823, IMG submission 192426) | Soil microbial communities from agricultural site in Penn Yan, New York, United States - 13C_PalmiticAcid_Day30 | ecosystem: Environmental > Terrestrial > Soil > Agricultural land...
CGGTGACCGAAGGCTTCCTGGCCCAGTGCCTGGGCGGACGCGCCGAACCCATCGGCCAGGATTTCACCGGCTCCAGCATCAGCGTGCCCGCCGGCGCCGATGGCGTTCCGGGCCTGACCGATGCGCTGAAGTCGCACCAGCAGGCGGTGAAGAAATAAAGCGAAATTCGCGCATGCCCCGCTCCGACCGCTGGTCGGGTGGGGCATGCGTTTCGATGCTGCCGACCCCAGTCAGAACGGCCTGGGAAGGACGTCCGCATCCACAGGGATTAAATCTGGAAAGGCCGCACAGGACACGGCCTTTCCAGATGTCTGATGTGCACGTTTCCGATATCGTCGCTAGTCGACTACATCGGTTTCCGCGTAGCAAACGTGGGGCATCGATACCTCCCCATTCTCCAGGTGAAACCTGCAAACGACATAGTTGAGAAATGGCTCTGCGGTTCCGTTTCTGACCATCGAATCCAGTTCATCGAACGTTGTAGCTGTTGATGCCGGCAGATAGACGACGTCAATTTCCTTTGAACCATCTTCATTCGTCTGAGTGACCGTTCTCGTGATCACTTCCTGATTACCGAGTATCACTGCGGCAGATCTCAAATCTTCCCTCACAGGGAACCTGTACCTGTCACTTCCAACCAGGAAGTCCATGGATTCCTTATCAAAAATCCTTTCATTGCGTGCCATGCACGCAATCGCGCCTACATCCCGCGCACGTAGATAGGAAAGAAAAGCAGATGGCATCTCATGTTCGTCAACAGATCTATTCTCGGGACATAGTGCATGTCCTTCCACAGAGAGCACGAAGATCCCGACGACTAGTAGCGCCCATCTTCTCATCTTTTCTGAGCCTCCTTTTTAAATTGGTTTTTCATTGCATCGGCTGGTTTTGTTTTCTTTGTAGCGGGACTCTCCACTGTTCCTGGCTTGTAAGTGTAGTGAAGATGCGGCGCCGTTATTCGCCCGCTTCCATCCGAAGTGGCAATTTTCTGCCCCCGCTTTACTGCTCCCCCCTCTTCCACCCCATCAACCGGAGATACATGTGCGTATCCAGACATGCTTCCATCATGATTCCTTATTACTATTTGATTCCCTCCCGGACCACCAGAGTAGATACTTACAACTTGACCGTTTTGCGTCGAACGAACCGACTCTCCAAATCTTGCTCTAAAGTCTGTCCCATTGTGTAACTTCGACTCCTTTGTAACAGGATGAATTCGATTCCCAAAACCTGATGTGATCTCGCCCTTTTCCGTAGGGAGGATCGCAATTGGAGCACCTGCTGTAGGAAGCACCTGAGCTCCCTCTCCTTGATGAAAGAAGGGTCTTATCCATCGTCCATCGGGATCGACGAACTTGTATGGATTGTTGTTGGCGTACCAATACCGATTGAAGTTCACTCCCGGACTGGAGTACGCCGTCACCGGGTCCACCGACAGGAACCGCCCAAGGAGCGGGTCGTAGTACCGCTGCTGCATGTAGGTCAACCCGGTGGCCGCATCCTGCACATGCCCGGTGAAGCCCGGGCCGTCCGTCAGCGCCCGGTTGACCAGTTGCCCGTAGGGTTCGTACTCGCTCTTCTGAATGATGGCCTTGGCCGCATCCGTCACCGCGATGGGCGTGCCCAGCGCATCGGTGTGCTGGTACTTCACCGTCGCCACGCTGCCGGCCATCTCCCGCACCGCCACCAGGCTGCCGCCCAGGTACACGTACTGGCTGGACTTGCCGGCCCGGCCGTCGTTGTCGAACACCAGTTGCCCGCTCTGGCTGTACAGGCTGTACTTGCTGGCCGTGGTGTAGTCCCGCACTCGCCGGCCATGCGCGTCGTAGACATAACTGGTCACACCATTGATGCCACGTAACCGGTTGCCGAAGTCGAAATTGAACACCCGGCCGTTGTGGTTTTTCAGGTTACCCTGCTCGTCATACTGCAGCCCCACCACCGTGGCCCCGCTCGCCGAGTTGGTCACGCTGGTCAACCGGTTGCTGGCGTCGTAGTAGTAGGTGTGGTCGCGGACGTGGCTCCCCCCGGTGACCTTCATCGAAGTCAGGTTGTCCAGCACGTTGTAGCTGTAGTTGGCCGTACCGAAACTGACTCCAGTTGTCTGAAGCAACTGGTCCAGCCCGTTGTAAATCATGGCGCGGCTCTGGCGGGCCCCGGTCGTGTAGTCGGTGATGCTGACGACATTAGCGTGCTTGTCGTAGACATAGCCCAAGTCCAGCACGCCATTGCTGTCGGTGCTGCGCGCCGGCAACTGGCGGGCGTTCTGGGTCATGGTGTGGACGATGCCATTGCCGTAGCTGAACTGCTTGAGCCCCCCGTTGGGGTAGTACTGCACCCCGGTGGCGTAGGGCCCGGCCTGGGTCGGCTGGCCCAAGGCATTGGGCGCGTAGGCCACGGTCTGCCCGTTCGGATAGATGTGCGAGGCCAGATGGCCCAGCGGCGTGTACGTGTAGCCGATGGACCAGTCGATGCTGCCCCACTGCATCCGTTCACTGATGGGCAGGCGGCGGCGGTTGTAGCCGTAGGTGGTGGTCACCACGTTGGTGCCGTCGTTGTCCACCGCCGTGCTGGCCAGTTGGCCGTCGGGCGTGTAGGTATTGGTGGTGTTGCCCCGCCCGTCCGGGAACACCAGCGTCTTGACCCGGTTGCGCGCATCGTAGGTGCGCATGGTCGCTCGAGACTTCACCTGGAGCCACCCTCCCTTGCCACTGCAGGACGCAGTGTCTCCAAACCCCCGCAAACCCATCGCTGAATGGATCAGATTGCCGGCGCCGTCATAGCCATACACTGTCGTGCCTGTCTCCGGCTCGATGACTTTGCATAGTTGCTGGGCGCTGTCGTAGGTAAAGCTGCGGGTCACCGCCAGCGTGCCGGCGGCGTTGCGCTTGCGGATGGACAGCGGCTTGCCGAATACGTCGCGGGTGATGTCGATGCCCACCCGCTCGGCCAGGTTCTGGCCCTGGTCGATGAGTACCGGGGTGTCGTAGCGGGGCTGGTCGAAGGCCTGGTGCCGGGTCACCGTCACCACGCCGCGCGGGCTGACCGTGCGCACATACGCACCGGTGGCATCACCCCGGTACTGGGTCGTGGTGGTCAGCAGCCCCTGCTCGCTGTCCTGGCTCATCGCGGTCACCCGACCCAGTGCGTCGTACTCGGTCCACGTGCCAGCAGTCAGTCTCTCGGTCGGACCCGGGTAGGACGCAAACGTTATTCTTCCCTCGTGGTCATAAGCGAACCGGCTGAAGCGTTGGGTCCCCGCCATATTCGCCACGTCATACTCGCGCACCACCGATGGACGCCATAGCGCGTCGTAGTAAGTCACCCTGCGTGCGTTGCCGGTACTGGTCGTCTGCCTCCAGTGACCGGCGGCCAGACCATACTCCGCCTGGGTCACCGGTTCGAAGGTCTGCGTCGTCTCTGTCCAGGTGCCGGCATCGCAAATGCCCGCCCGGGTCTCGGAGGGATGAGTCAGGCGGGATAGCCTCCCCATCGCGTCATGGCTGTAACAGGTCTTGTATCCATTCTCGTCCGTGGTCGAGGTAATCCAACCAGCGTCATTCACAGTCGCCGTTCTGGATGTGCTGTCTGCATGGACGATGAGCTGCGGGATACCACGCTTCCAGCTGCCGTAAGTGGTTACATTCCCGTTTCCATCCCTCGCCGACTTCAAGTTGCCGTCAGCATGGTAGCCGAGGGTCTGTTGCTGTTTGCCGAAGGCATAGGTTCTCGACGGCAGAGCTTTCCAGCCGTACTCGATCTGGCCGGTTTCCACGCCGTTGGTCGTCATCCGCTTGGTCTGTCCCAGCACCCAGAGCGTGGGATCATCGTGATATTCGACAGTCTCGGTCTTGCGATATCCGGTCGAACTCTCCGCCTGTATGCCAACAGGTCGAGCATTCCGGTCGTGGCGTGTAACCGACTGGACGAACCTCGCACCATCCTGACTAATCTTTCGTTCGAGAATCGGCAGTTGCAAAGCATCGAATTCCTTGCACCTATTAAAGTGGATGGTCCCGAACCAGCCAGCATATGCTCCCCATCCAAGCTTGCATCCAACCTCACGCGGAAATGGTTGTGGCCAATTCGAATGCGCGGGCTGGTATTTCGTCTCCTCGCTTCTCAGAATGCTGTCTCGCTCCCCATCTATGATTCCGTGTTCCACTTTCAGCAGTTGCCCTTCGTTGAATCGCCAGCGAGTTCCGAACGTATGCAATGCCACTTGCTTACCCGGTCCGACGACCCGTATCAGCTTCTGCTCGCGTCCTGCGTACTGGACGGCTCCTGGCAGCCCGGGATTGAATTCACCCCACGTGCCACCACCCGCGCTGTAGTAGGCGGGATATTCATACTTCCATTCGAGAGCAGGGACACCCGGCCCTGTTACCCTACGTGACTCGATCACATAGCCATCAATGTAGTTGGGCTCCACGAGATAGAACAAGCCTGGCGCCCTCTCCTGACACAGCTTAATGACACCATCCCTGCTCTGCCTCCGATAGGACACCCGATACTCGGCGTGTGCACCCGAAGGATGCGTAATCTTGATGTCTTGTGGGAAAGAAACGATGTCGAGTAGCCCCCAGTCTCGACATTGTCCCGATCGCGGGGGAAGATCCCGTGCGCTCTGAAGCTCAACGTCACGAATTCCGGATATACGCCACGACGGTCTTCCATCCGGCTGTGTCCAACCCTGAGGCGTCCACGTCCAGGTTCCTACCGAAGAGGCCAGCCGGACCGTCTTTCCGGCCCCGTCCTCCACACGCTCTATCCACCTCCCATCATTGGATTCAATGCGAGAGAGATTGCCGCGCTGATAGGTATAACTGACCCAATTCCCGAACCGGTCTTCCACGCGCGTCGCCAGCAGATATATTTGCTCCCGCATCAAACGCCTGGCATTCCCCTCATGATCAAGTGGGTCCCGCCTGATATCTTTGACAACCAAGGTAGGGGCCAGCACTCTGTGTGCATAAGAAAAATAGTATTTGTCACCGCTGGGTGTAACAGCGAAGAACCCCTCTCCTGGCAAGCCGTTCTCAATCTTCCCCAGGCATCCAATCCGATGATTCGCCTTGGTTCTCCATGGATATGACCTGCCGTCCATAGGTCCACCGTCATCTTCATTGGCGATCAGAAGTTCATGCATCCCATCACCCGGAATGTGCATCTGATATCCGCCCGGAGTGACCTCTTCGTCCAGCCAGGATCCCTCGCCGGTCACATAAGGTCGGTATGTCAGTGAGCAACGGCGATATTGTCCGTTCCCGTATCCCGGCGCTGCCATGCTCCAGTCTCCGTAGTTCGAGTTGTTGCCGCCGTAAGGCACAACCGCCTTGAGGAATGGAACTTCGACGAGGAACGGATACTTTTTCCATATTCCTCCTTTTGATTCGTTGGGATCGAAGGGGCCACTGACATTGATGTTGTACCTCTCTGTCCACGAAACCCTAAGGTTCGAGTTCCCGGGAATGTCTATGATCGGAAGTGAGAACTCCGGCTCACCCGTGAACAAATTGAGTTCCTCGCCGAAGTCGCCGTGACGAACCGGCTGCAGGGTGGTCGCGGCCCTTATGCGTTTCTGATAGTCGGCGTCGGGAAGCACGCCCGCGATGGCATTCCCGATGATCAATTCCGACATAGCGACGAAGAAGATTGCCAGCACACACTCGCGCTTGCGGCGGGACATCCTGTTTTCCAAACTTTCTTCCACGAGTTCCTTCTCCCGATGTGCGTGCTCCATCCTAGGCACGACCTTGAATTGCACTTTCGGAACGTGGACACAGTTCTGAAGTTAGTTAGTCATCTCGCTTTTTATTCTTCCCAGCTTCTGATTGAACAAGGTCAACAAAAAAAAACGCCGAACATGGTCGGCGCTTTTTCTTTCAACCTTCTTGTCTCGTGGACTACGCTGCCTTCTCCGCGAACTGCTCCTCCTCGGTCGAACCCTTCAGCGCGGTGGTCGAGGACTGGCCCTGCTGGATGGCCTGGGTGACCGCGTCGAAGTAACCGGTGCCGACTTCGCGCTGGTGCTTCACCGCGGTGAAGCCCTTGTCGGCGGCGGCGAACTCGGCTTCCTGCAGCTCCACGAACGCGCTCATCTGGCGGCGGGCATAGCCGTGGGCCAGGTTGAACATCGAATAGTTCAGGCTGTGGAAGCCGGCCAGGGTGATGAACTGGAACTTGTAGCCGTAGCTGGCGATTTCCTTCTGGAACTTCGCGATGGTGGCGTCGTCCAGATTCTTCTTCCAGTTGAAGGACGGCGAGCAGTTGTAGGCCAGCAGCTTGCCGGGGAACTTCGCGTGGATCGCCTCGGCGAACCTGCGCGCGAACTCCAGATCCGGCTTGCCGGTCTCGCACCACACCAGATCCGCATAGGGTGCGTAGGCCAGGCCGCGGCTGATCGCCTGGTCCAGTCCGTTGCGGGTCTTGAAGAAACCCTCGACGGTGCGCTCGCCGGTGGCGAACGGCTGGTCGTTGGCGTCGATGTCGCTGGTCAGCAGGTCGGCGGCCTCGGCGTCGGTGCGCGCGACCAGCAGGGTCGGCACGCCCATCACGTCGGCGGCCAGGCGCGCGGCGTTCAACTTCTCCACCGCCTCGCGGGTCGGCACCAGCACCTTGCCGCCCATGTGACCGCACTTCTTGACGCTGGCCAGCTGATCCTCGAAATGCACGCCGGCCGCGCCGGCCTCGATCATCGCCTTCATCAGCTCGAAGGCATTCAGCACGCCGCCGAACCCGGCTTCCGCGTCGGCGACGATCGGTTGCAGGAAGTCGGTGCTGTCGTCGCCCTCGGCGTGATGCAGCTGATCCGCGCGCAGCAGCGTGTTGTTGATGCGCTTGACCACCGCCGGCACCGAGTCGGCCGGATACAGCGACTGATCCGGATACATCTGGCCGGCCAGATTGGCGTCGGCCGCGACCTGCCAGCCGGACAGGTAGATCGCTTTCAGTCCCGCCTTGACCTGCTGCATCGCCTGGTTGCCGGTCAGCGCGCCCAGCGCGTTGATGAAGTCCTCGGTCTGCAGGTAGTGCCACAGTTTCTCGGCGCCGATCTTCGCGATCGAATGTTCGACCGGGACGGTGCCGCGCAGGCGCACCACGTCCTCGGCGCTGTAGTTGCGGGTGATGCCTTGCCAGCGGGGATTGGTGTCCCAGTCCTTCTGGATGTCCTGGGCGGTGGGCAGCTTGTTCATGGGCGTTCTCCGGATGGGGGGTCAGTCGATGCGGGTGTAGGCGGGCAGGGTCAGGAATTCGGCCAGCTCTTCGCTGCGGCTCAGCGCGTCGAGCAGGCCGATGGCCTCCTCGACCTTGTCGCCACCGGGCAGCGCCGCGCGATCGCCCAGGCGGGCCGGCAGGTTGCGCAGGGTGGCGTCGAGCAGGGCGAAATCGATGGCGGTCCCGTCGGCCAGATGCAGGCCGGGCGTGTGCAGCCATTGCCAGATCTGGGTGCGCGCGATCTCGGCGGTCGCGGCGTCCTCCATCAGCCAATGGATCGGCACGCAGCCGTTGCCATCCAGCCAAGCGGCCAGGTAGCGCACACAGACCTCGACGTTGCCCTCGAAACCGGCGCGGGTGATGGTGCCGGTGCTGGGGCGGATCAGATCGTCGCGGGTCACCCGCACGTCCTCGCGCAGCACGCCGTGCTGGTTCGGCCCGGGCATGTGCTCGTCGAAGATGGCGCGCGCGATCGGAATCAGCGCCGGATGCGCGACCCAGGTGCCGTCATGGCCGGCGGTGACCTCGCGCAGCTTGTCCGCGCGTACCCGCGCCAGCGCCTGTTCGTTGGCCGCCTCGTCGTTGCCGATCGGGATCTGCGCGGCCATGCCGCCCATCGCGTGCGCGCCGCGGCGGTGGCAGGTCTGGATCAGCAGTTCCGAATAGGCCTTGAGGAACGGCTGGGTCATGGTCACCTGGCCGCGCTCGGGCAGGACCCGATCGCGATGGCGGCGGAAGGTCTTGATGTAGGAAAAAATGTAGTCCCAGCGGCCGCAGTTCAGGCCGACGATGCGATCGCGCAGCGCGTGCAGGATCTCGTGCATCTCGAACACCGCCGGCAGCGTCTCGATCAGCACGGTGACCTTCATCTGGCCCTGCGGCAGGCCCAGCGCGGCTTCGATGTGCGACAGCGCGGTCTCCCACAGCGCCGCCTCCTCCATGCTCTGCAACTTGGGCAGGTAGAAGTACGGGCCGCGATCGGCGGTCGCCAGCGCGCGCGCGTTGTGGAAGGCGAACACCGCCAGATCGAACAGGCCGCCGGCGATCGGCTGGCCGTCGATCCGCACATGCTTCTCGTCCAGGTGCCAGCCGCGCGGACGCACCAGCAGGACGGCCTGCTCCTCGAACGGCTTGAGCGCGTACTGCTTGCCGTTGGGCGCGGTATGGGTCAGATCGCCGCGCACGGCGCCGATCAGCGCCTTCTGGCCGGTGAGCAGGTTGTGCCAGGTCGGCGCGGTCGAATCCTCGAAATCCGCCATGTAGACCTTCGCGCCGGAGTTCAGCGCGTTGATCACCATCTTGGGATCCACCGGGCCGGTGATCTCGACCCGGCGATCCAGCAGCGCCGCCGGCAGCGGCGCGACCCGCCAGTCGCCTTCGCGGATGGCACGGGTGTCATCGCGGAAGTCCGGCAGGCCGCCGGCGTCGAAGAACACCTGCCGTTCGCGGCGCGCCGCCAGCCGGGCCTGCCGACCAGGTTCGATCGCACGGTGCAGCGAGACCAGAAGCGCCAGGGCGGCGGGCGGCAACAGCGCGGCCTGCTCGTGGTGGCGGACGGTCAGGCTGATGCCGGGCGTGGGGCGGGGCGCGGGTTCGGTTTGGCTCAGGGCAACGGCGGCGGACATTTCGGGACTCCTGCTGCTTGGAGGCCTACCGTGCGCCGCAGCAAACTATTTGACAAAACAGTTTTGTCAATGCACTTAATAAGCTGAACTTATATTTCAGCCAAAATGCCTGAAAAACGCCCAGCCACGCTGCGATTCGCCTACAAGTCGGACCGGCTGAAGCCCCTGCGGGCGTTCTGCCAGACGGTCCGGCTGGGCTCGGTATCGCGCGCCGCCGAGGCGCTGTTCGTCAGCCAGCCCGCCATCACCCTGCAATTGCAGGCCCTGGAACGCGATCTGGGGGTGGTGCTGTTCGAGCGCAGCGGCCGCCGCCTGAGTCCGAGCCGCGAGGGGCAGTTGCTGTACGAGCTGGCCCAGCCGCTGGTCGAGGGCATCGACGGCCTGGAGGCGACCTTCCACGACAAGGTGGCCGGCCTGGACGCCGGCGAGCTGAACATCGCCGCCAACAGCTCCACCATCCTGTACCTGCTGCCGCGCATCGTGGAGCACTTCCGCCAGCAGCACCCGGACGTGCGCCTGACCCTGCACAACGCCATCACCGCCGACGGCACCGATCTGCTGCGCTCCGACGCGGTGGACCTGGCGGTCGGATCGATGATGGACGTGCCGGCCGACCTCAGCTACGCGCCGATCTACCGGTTCGAACCACTGCTGATCACCCCGCCGGATCATCCGCTGGCGAACAAGCCGCGACTGGAACTGGCCGACATCTCTCCCTACGGCTTGATCCTGCCGCCCAAACGCCAGATCACCTATCGCCTGGTGGATCTCGTGTTCCAGCAGCACCGCGTGCCCTACACGGTGGCGCTGGAAGTCGGCGGCTGGGAAGTGATCAAGCAATACGTGGCGATGGGCATGGGCGTGTCGATCGTCAGTTCGATCTGCCTGACCGACACCGATCGCGGGCGCCTGGCGACGCGTTCGCTCAGCGATTGGTTTCCTTCGCGCAGCTACGGCGTGATCGTGCGCAAGGGCAAGTTCCTGTCGCCACAGGCGCGCGCCTTCATCGAGCTGATCCATCCGGATCTGTTCACCCGCCGCGACTACGACGACAGCGGGCATTCCGAGCGTTGATCCAGCGTCGCGTTTGAAGCGGCCCGCGCCTTCGCCTACCCTACCCGCTCCGGACAGTATCCGCCGACAACTTCGGAACGCCGCGCACGATGAGCGTGCGCCGGTTCACTGGATCGCTTCCGGAGTCTTTTCGATGTCGTTGTCGTTCCCCCGTTCTTCACGCGTCCGCCGCGCCTGCGTGGCGCTGCTGCTGTGCTTTCCCCTGCTGTCCGTCCACGCCGCCGAGCCGGAGCCGGATTTCGCGCCGGTGCGCGAGTACATCCGCGCGCGCATGCAGGAGCGCGATGTGCCGGCGATGTCGGTGGCGGTGGCCAAGGACGGCCGCCTGCTGTGGGCCGAAGGCTTCGGCATGGCCGATCGCGAACGCGGCATCGCCGCCGATGCCGACACGATGTATTCACTGGCCTCGGTGACCAAGACCTTCACCGCGGTCGCGCTGATGACGCTGGTGCAGGAAGGCCGCATCGCCCTGGACGATCCCGTCAACCGCCACCTGGGCGAGGCCAGGCTGCATTCGTGGGTGGACGATGCCGACGCGGCGACCCTCCGCCATGTCGCCAATCACACGTCCGGGCTGGGCACCGCCGAGCAGTTCTTCTATGGCGAATCCGAGCGCGCGCTGATTCCGCCGATGGCGCAGTCCATCCAGCGTTACGGGCATCTGTACCGCCGCGCCGGCGAGACGCACGAGTACAACAACTTCGGCTATGGCCTGCTCGGCCACGTCGTCGAGCGGATCACCGGCCAACCCTACGGCGAGGCCCTGCGCACGCGGGTGTTCGCACCGCTCGGCATGCGGCATTCCTCCATCGACATCGCGCCGGCCCTGGAACGGCATGCGGCGGCGCGCTACGGCGGCAAGCGCGAACCGATTCCGTTCTACGGCTTCGCCGAGCCCGGCGCCGCGGCGATGTACGCCAGCGCGCCGGATCTGGCCCGGTTCGGGCTGTTCTTCCTCGGACGACCGTTGCCGGAACAGCGCGCAATTCTCGATGCCCGGCATCGCGCGGCCATGGTCGAGGGCGCGTTCCGCACCGATCCGGACGTCAGTTACGGCATCGGGCTGGAAGTAGTCGATGACGGCGGCTATCGCTGGTACGAGCACGGCGGCTCGATGTCCGGCGTCTCCGCCTCGCTGACGATGGTGCCGTCCGAAGGCCTGGTGGTGGCGGTGCTGGGCAACGTGTCCGGCGCGCCGGTGGCGCAGGTGCGCGAACGCATCTTCCAGCGGCTATTGCCGGGTTGGCGCGCACAGGCCGCCTCCGCCGCTCCCGCGGTCGCGCTTTCCACGTCGCGGCCGGATCCGGTCACCACCGCGCCGTCCGAATGGCGCGGCGACTGGTCGGGCACCCTGCATACCCACGAAGGACCGGTGCCCGCGCGGCTGCGCGTGCTGGCCGATGGCCGCGCGCTGTTCCGGCTGGGCGATCAGTTGTGGAGCCTGCTGGACCAGGTGGAAGTCGAGGACGGCCGTCTGCGCGGCTACACGCTCAGCCAGGTGCCGACCGCCGACGCGCGGCGGCGCCGGCACGCGCTGCGCGTGGATCTGCGGCTGCGCGGCGACGCGCTCGCGGGCGAGGCGATGGCCTGGTCCGGTCCAAAGGGGCCCGCGGGCGTGCTGGATCCATACTTCGTCTTCGCGCTGAACCACTGGCTGGAACTGCGGCGCGCCAATGCCGGGGATGAAGGCTGACGACAGGAACGCGTAACCTGTCGCCAACCATGCCCCGCGATACCACCCACACCCCGCCTTCTTCCGCACCGGCCTACCGCGAGGTCGCGCCGGCCGCGCCGCTGCGCGCGGGATTGACCTGTGCCTGGACGTATCAGGCGTCATCGCGGCCGGCGCCAGACGTGCTGGTCATCCCCGATGGCTGCGTCGATCTGATCTGGACCGACGACGAGGTGTTCGTGGCTGGACCGGATCCGGTCGCGCAGCCGGCGTCCATCGCGCCCGGCGCGCTGCTGGCCGCGGTCCGGTTCGCGCCGGGCGCCGCGCAGGCGTTCCTCGGCCTGCCGTTGCGGAACATCACCGGCCAGCGGGTCGCGCTGCGCGATCTCTGG
>Ga0247823_10003922_pt1 | contig 11981 bp, 15 predicted proteins | sample 13C_PalmiticAcid_2_FD_192426 | JGI IMG/M metagenome (GOLD analysis project Ga0247823, IMG submission 192426) | Soil microbial communities from agricultural site in Penn Yan, New York, United States - 13C_PalmiticAcid_Day30 | ecosystem: Environmental > Terrestrial > Soil > Agricultural land...
TATCCAGAACCTCACCGCGCTGATGCCCAAGGCGATGGCCTACCGCCAGAAGTTCTGCCCACAAGGCGCGGCGAAGTGAAGGCGCTGGTCGGCGTCGCGATCCTGATCGCCTGGGCGCTGGCGTTGCCGGCGCAGGCGGCGGTCAAGGACGCGCAGCCGAACGGCTTCACCGTCGAGAATTCCGAATGGGTGCCGGTTTCACCGCAGGTGGCGTACACCGCGCTGGTCCACGATGTAAGCCGCTGGTGGCCGGCCGATCACACCTGGTGGGGCGATGCGTCCAAGCTTTCCATCAGCGACAAGGCCGGTGGTTGCTTCTGCGAAATCAACGGCGCGCAACAGGCCTGGCACATGACGGTGACCTTCACCGATCCGGGCAAGCTCATGCGCATGACCGGCGGCCTCGGGCCGCTGCAGGGCATGGGCCTGCACGGCGCGCTGGAATGGCGCTTCGCCGAAGAGAAGGGCGGCACCCGTATCACCCTGTGGTACCGCGCCGGCGGCTACACGCCGGACGACATGAGCAAGTTCGCGCCCGTCGTGGACAAGGTGCAGGGCCTTCAGCTGGCTGGCCTGGCCGCGTTCCTGCGCAAGGACGCCGACGGCGCGCCGCGCTGACAATCACTCCAACGTTCGAGGAAAGGAAGACCGCATGAGCATTCGTTTGTCGGAAAAGGACAGTGGCCGCACGCTGGGCAGCATCTCGGAGGCGGACTTCCAGATGCTGGTGGACTACATGGAAGAGGAGTCCTCCAAGGATCAGGATTACTACGTCGAACACACCGCCATCGATGCGCTGGAAAGCCTCGGTGCGAGTGCCGATTTCGTCGCGCTGCTGCGCACGGCGGTCGGTGATTCGGAAGGCGTGGATGTGGTGTGGGCGGCAGAGTAGGGCTGCGCCGGACCGAATCCTCATGTCCCACATCATCCCCATGCAGCCCGTCCGCCATCTGCCGCGGGCGATCGCGTTCTACGAGCAACTGGGCTTCGCGGTGGAGGATCGCCGCGACGACTGGGGCTGGGCAAAGCTGCGCTGGGGCGACTGCCAGGTGATGCTGGATCAGTCGATCAACGTGAACCCCGACGCGCCCCGCGGCGCCGTGCTGTATCTGTATCCCGACGACATCCAGGCCTTCCACGCCCAGGCGCGTGCGAAGGGCCTGGACGTCCCCGCTCTGGACACGACGTTCTACGGCATGTGCGAGTTCCGGATCGACGATCCCGACGGCAACCGTCTGTGGATCGGACAGGCGACGGCGGGCTGACCTCTGCGCGCGTAGGACCGCGTTGGAAGAGAGTGTGCCCACGCACGGGCATGCCTCCCTTCCCACATGGAACCTGCCCATGCCCGTACAACGTGATCGCCCGTATGCCGGAATGAACTTCCACGTCGACCTCGGCCTGGGCGACGGACCCGATGCGGGCGTGGCCGAGGTGCTGTTCCCCGAAGCGCGCCTGCAGGTCAACGAGTACCGCAACGGCAACGACAAGGTGCCGGAGGCGACGAAGCTCTCCACACTGACCCACTACGACAATCTGGTCCTGCGTCGGGGCGTGATCGGTTCGCTGGCCTGGTACCAGTGGTGGGACGAGGCGCGCAACGGCGGCGACGCACGACGCACCGTCGCCATTACGTTGCTGGACGAGCAGGGCAATCCGGTGATGCGCTGGCGTTTTCTGCGGGCGCGGCCCGCGGCGTACACGCCTTCGCCGATGGATGCGGCGGTGGGCGACACGCTGTTCGAAACGTTGGAGATCGCGTTCGAGCGTTTCGAGATGGAGTGAAGCTGACGCTAACGGGCGTGCGGTGTCCCACATGCCCGCTCCCGACGATCTACGTCGGGAGCATGGCGCGCGCCGTCAGAGCTTGCTGAAGACCGTCGCGGCGACCAGCAGGCCGAAGCCGCCGACCACCAGCCAGAACGCGTGCGGTGCCAGCACCGGCACGTAACCGAACTTGGCGGCGATGCCGCCGCCGCCGAGCAGCAGGGCGATCAGCCAGACGCCGAAGGTGGGAGGGGTGAGTTTCATCGGGGAGCCTCGTGAGGGTTCGTAAGGGTGTCGTGGCGCGACCGGGAATCCGGTCAGAAGCTCATGAACAGGCCGCCATTGACGGGCAGGTTGGCGCCGGTGATGTAGCCCGCGTCGTCGGCGGTGAGGAAGGCCACGGCGCGCGCGATGTCGTCGGGCTGGCCGATGCGGCCCACCGGCACGGCGGCCACGGTGCGGTCGCGGACGTCTTCGGGCATCGCCCGCGTCATCGGGGTTTCAACGTAGCCCGGCGAAACGCTGTTGACGGTGACGCCCTTGCGCGCGACTTCGCGCGCCAGCGACATCGAGAAGCCGTGCAGACCCGCCTTCGCCGCGGCGTAGTTCACCTGCCCGAAGTTGCCGGTCTGCCCGCTCACCGAGCTGATGTTCACGATGCGGCCGAAACCGCGCGCCTGCATGCCGTCCACGGCGTGGCGGCAGAGGTTGAACACGCTGTCCAGGTTCACCCCGATGACGGCGTCCCACTGCGTCTTGTCCATCTTGCGCAGGGTGGCGTCGCGGGTGATGCCGGCGTTGTTCACCAGAATGTCCAGCGCGCCATGCTGGGCCTCAACGCCCTGCACGAACGCGGCGCAGGCCTCGAAGTCGGCGACGTCGACCACGGCGGTCTCGATGTCGAGCGTGGCCGTGTGCGCGCGGAAGTGCGCCAGCTGTTCGGGGGAGGGGGACAGGTCGGCGGCGATCACCTTGCGGCCGGCACGGGCCAGCGTCTGGCAGATGGCCAGACCCAGGCCGCCCAGGCCACCGGTCACCACGGCGATGCGTTGCGTCATGTGGAATTCCTGTGTTGCGGGCTAAAAAAAGGCCCGCGCAAGCTGCGCGGGCCGGGTTTCACTACGTGTGTTCTCAGCGTGCGCGCGTCTTGGGCGTCTCGCGCGGCGGTTCCTTCGGCTTGACCGTCGTTGGCCGGCCCAGGCCACCGCTGAGGTTGCGCTGGAACTCCTGCCACAGCTCGAGATTGCGCTCGGTCAGCTGGTTCATCATGGTCCAGGGGGTCTGGCCCAGCAGGTTGCCCATCTGGCTGCGGAACTGCTGCTGCTGCTCCATGAACAACTGCATGCTGCGCTCCAGGTAGTTGCCCATGAAGCCCTGCAGGGAATCGCCGTAGAAGCGGATGATCTGGCTCAGCAGCTGCGTGGACAGCACCGGCTCGCCGTCCTGTTCCTGCTCGCTGATGATCTGCAGCAGCACGGTGCGGGTCAGGTCGTTGCCGGTCTTGGCGTCGCGGACTTCGAAATCCTCGCCATCGACGATCAGCTGGCGCACGTCCTCGATGGTGATGTAGCTGGAGATCTCGGTGTCGTAGAGGCGACGGTTGGGGTACTTCTTGATGATGCGGATCGCAGCCATTGAGTCTTCGCTCTAAACGCGTATGACCGCAGCATGACGCAGCGCAACAGCCCTTGCAACAGGCCTCATGGCACGGAAGCCCTGTTCAGCCAAGGAAAAATGCTGCGCAGCATCCGAACGGACGACGCCCCTTGCGGGGCGTCGTGAGGTGCGTGAGTCGGCGCCGGTGGCGCCGCGCCGGCCCCATCACCAGCCCATGTGGTGGCCGCCGTTGATGTCCAGGTTGGAGCCGGTGATCCAGCTGGCCTGTTCGTCCACCAGGAACGCGACCGCATAGGCGATCTCTTCCGGCTTGCCGAGGCGGCCGGTCGGAATGTCGGCGGCGATCTTGGCGCGAACCTCTTCCGGCACCGCCATCACCATGTCGGTCGCCACGTAGCCGGGCGATACGGTGTTGACGGTGATGCCGAGCTTGGCGTTCTCGCGCGCCAGCGAAATGGTGAAGCCGTGCATGCCGGCCTTCGCGGCGGCGTAGTTGGCCTGTCCGTACTGGCCCTTCAGGCCGTTGATCGAACTGATCTGGATGATGCGGCCCCACTTGCGGTCGCGCATGCCGTCGATCACCGGACGGGTGACGTTGAACACCGAGTTGAGGTTGGTGTTGATGACGTCGCCCCACTGGGTGGCCGACATCTTGTGGAAGGTGCCGTCCCGGGTGATGCCGGCGTTGTTGACCAGCACTTCGACCGGTCCCAGGTTTTGCTCGACTTCCTTCACCATCGCCTGCGCTTCGTCGGGCGAGGTCACGTCGCCCTTGACCAGCGCGATGTCGTAGCCGTCGGCCTTCATCTGCGCCTGCCACGCGCGCGCCTTCTCTTCGTTGCGGTAGTTGGTGGCGACCTTGTGGCCCATGTCGGCCAGCTTCTTGCAGATGGCGGTACCGATACCTCCGGTGCCGCCGGTGACCAGGGCGACGCGCGATGTCATGTGGGGAATCTCCTTGGACCGCCGCAAGCCGACGGCCCCTCGATTCTAGACAGCGCCTGCGACAGGTTTGTTGTGCGCTGCAGCGAATGTCGCGTGGGGCGCTTTCTGCAGCGATCTCGGCTGGAAATGCCGTCGTGCGGCCGCCAGGGCGAGGGGCACGGACGGCGCGTCGGCCAGCGCGCTGGCGGGCTGGCCCAGCGCGTCCCACGCGGCACGCAGCGCCGGCAGCGGGGCATCGCCGTCGATCGGCAGCGCGGCCATCGACTTGGACAGCTTCTGGCCTTCCGCATCGACGATCAGCGGCAGGTGCAGGTAGCGCGGCGTGGGCAGGCCGAGCGCGCGCTGGAGGAGGATCTGCCGCGGGGTGGAATCCAGCAGGTCCGCGCCGCGCACGACATCGGTGATGCCCTGCTCGGCGTCGTCGACCACGACCGCCAGTTGGTAGGCCCAGAAGCCGTCCGCGCGCCGCAGGACGACGTCGCCGACGTCGCGATCCACCGCCTGTTCCACCTTCCCCTGCAGGCCGTCTGCGAAGCCCACGCGGCTGCCGTCAGCCACGCGCAGGCGGAACGCCGGTGGGCGCGCGGGATCGCGGGCGATGCAGGCGCGGTGGATGCCGCCGGCGGCGGCCAGGTCGGTGCGGCTGCAGCGGCACTCGAAGGCGAGGCCGTCGGACAGCAGCTGATCCAGTGCCTGCGCGTACCGATCATGGCGCCGGCTTTGCCAGACGACGGGAAGATCGGATGTCATGCCGAACGCCGCCAGCGTCGCGAGCTGCGCGTCCGCGGCACCGGGCACCTCGCGCGGCGGGTCGAGATCTTCCACGCGGACCAGCCACTCACCGTCGTGATGGCGCGCCAGCAACCAGCTGCCCAGCGCCGCCACCAGCGAGCCGAAATGCAGGCGGCCGGTGGGCGAGGGCGCGAAGCGGCCGCGATAGCGAAGGTGGGGATCGGTCCCGGTCATTCGTCGGAAAGGTGAGGAAAGCTGAACCATGCAGTCAGGCAGTTGCTTGAATTCACGCGCGCGCAGCCGCAATTCTGCGTCCGTATACCTTCGCACATCCCCACTCCCGGAGCTTCTGTCGTGTTCACGCGTGTCGCGCTGTTCCTTGCCACCAACCTTGCCGTGCTGGTCCTGGCAGGCATCGTCATGTCCCTGTTGGGCGTCAATCCGAACCAGATGGGCGGCCTGCTGGTGATGGCCGCGGTGTTCGGTTTCGGTGGCTCGCTGATCTCCCTGCTGACCTCCAAGTGGATGGCCAAGCGCGCCACCGGCGCGCAAGTGATCGAGCAGCCGCGCAACGACGCAGAACGCTGGCTGGTGACCACCGTGCAGCGCCAGGCGCAGGCGGCGGGCATCGGCATGCCGGAGGTCGCCATCTACGACGCACCGGAGATCAACGCCTTCGCCACCGGCGCCAACCGAAACAACGCGTTGGTGGCGGTGTCCACCGGCCTGCTGCGTTCGATGAGCCGCGACGAGGCCGAAGCCGTGCTCGGCCACGAGGTCAGCCACGTCGCCAATGGCGACATGGTCACCATGGCCTTGCTGCAGGGCGTGCTGAACACCTTCGTCATCGTGCTGGCCCGCGTGGTGGGCGGCATCGTCGACGGGTTTCTTTCAGGCAACCGCGAAGGCGGCGGCCGCGGCTTCGGCTACTACATCATCGTGATGGTGCTGGAAGTGGTGTTCGGCCTGTTCGCCACGATGATCGCGATGTGGTTCTCGCGCCGTCGCGAGTTCCGCGCCGACCACGGCGGCGCATCGCTGGCCGGCCGCCAGAAGATGATCTCCGCGCTGGAACGCCTGTCGCAGCAGCAGCGTCCCAGCACGCTGCCGGCCCAGGTCGAGGCGTTCGGCATCGCCGGCGGCATCGGCCAGGGCATGAAGAAGCTGTTCCTGAGCCACCCGCCGCTGGAAGAGCGCATCGCCGCGCTGCGTGCGCAGCAGGGTACGTTCGCCTGAGCCGCTTCGACGGCCTGATCAACGAGAAACCCGCCTTCCGGCGGGTTTCTTTTTTTCAGGCAGTGCGCCAGGCTCAGCCGAAGTCGTAGTTCATCGCCGGTCCCGGCGTGGCGAGGAAGTTGCCTTCCACGTAATCCACGCCCGTGGTGAACAGGAAGGCCATGGTGGCCGCGTCCTGGACGTGCTCGGCCACGGTGAGGATGCCCAGTGCCTGTGCGCGCTCGGCGATCTCGCGGATCTTCTGCTGGTGTTCCGCCGTCTTGCCCAGCTCTTCGCTGAAGACGCGGTCGATCTTGAGGAAGGTCGGCTGGAAGTGGGAAAGCAGCTGGAACGAATCCAGGCCCGCGCCGAAGTGCTCCAGGCCCACCTGGCACCCGAGCTTCGCCGCGGCGGCCTGGAAGGCCTGCGCATGCCGCAGGTGGGTGAACACCTTGGCTTCCGGCGTCTGCAGCCAGAGACGGTCGCCGGGCACGTCGAGCGCCGCCAGCTGGCGGGCGATCAGGTCGAGCAGCCGGTTGTCGGCGAACGATGCCGGGCTGACCTTCACCACCATGCGGGTGTCGTGGCCGGCGCGCTTGCGTTCGGCCAGCACTTCGATGGCACGGTTCACGACCCAGCGATCGATGTCGTCCAGCAGGCCGTTGTCCTCGGCGATGCCGATGAAGGACTGCGGCAGCACGACCTCGCCGTTGGACTCGAGCCGCAGCAGGGCCTCGTACACCTCGCCGGGCTCGCCCTGCAGGCTGACCACGGGCTGGAAGTAGAGGCGGAAGCTGCCGTCCTGCAGCGCTTCCTGGATCCGCTGGACCCAGTTCTGCACGCGCTCTTCCTCGGCGCGGTCCACGGCGCCGGGGTCGAAGATCTCGATGCGGTTGCCGCCCAGGTTGGTGGCGGCCTGCAGACAGTCGGTCGCGCGCGTCAGCACCTGGCCGACGCTGGCGATCTTCTCGCCGATCTGCACGCCGCCGATGCTGGTGGTCACCGACGCCGAGCGTTCGCCCACGTTGAACACGTGCGAGGCATACGCCGCACGCAGCTTGTCGGCCAGCGCGGCGGTATGCGCATGGTTGCCGCGCAGGAGCACGGCGAAGGTGCGCTCGCCGAAGCGGGCGGCGGTGCAGGCGTCGTCGAGTTTTTCCGACAGGCGGGCCGCGAGTGCGGCCGCCAGGGCGTCGGCCGAGTCGATGCCGATGTCCTGCAGCAGACGCTGGTAGTGGTCGGGTTCCAGCAGCAGCAAGGCGTACTGGTCCTCGCCGCGCGCGACCTGGGCCACGGCGGTCTCCAGCTCGCGCAGGAAGGTGGCGCGGTTCATCAGGCCGGTGACCATGTCTCGCTGGCGCAGGTCCTCGACCTCGCGCGCCAGCTCCGGATCGAACTCTTCGCGGCGACGGAACACCACCTGCACGCAGGGCTCGCCCTCGTAGGTGGCGGTGGCGAACTCCAGCGTGGCCGGGAAACTGTCGCCGTCGATGCTGCGGGCCTCCAGCTCGAAGCGCGGCGGCGGCGGTTCGCCCTTGCTGAGCTTCTTCAGCAGGGCCTTGAAGTCGTTGACGTACTGCGGACCCACCAGGTCCAGCAGGGACAGGCCTTCGACGTCCTCGAAGGATTCGAAGCCGAACATTTCCAGGTAGGCGTCGTTCGCCCGGATGTGCATGCCTTCGTGGATGTAGGCGATCGGGTCGCGCGAGGACGAGATCAGCGCATCGCAGCGGCGTTCGGTCTCGCGCAGCTGGCCTTCCAGGCGGCGCTGGGAGCGGCGCGCGTCCAGGTCGCCCCATTCGCGGCGCAGCACCGTCAGCACGTGATCGAAGCGCCCGCGCAAGGCGCTGGCGCGCGCGCCGGCGGCCTGGTCGGCGAGCAGGTCGGCCTCGGTCAGGCCGTCGGCCAGCACGATCACCGGGATGTCCTTGCCGCTGGCATCCACTTGCGAGAGCACGGTGGCCAGCGGAATGCCCTTGGCCGAGCGCGAGGCCAGCAGCAGGTCCATCGGCTGGGAGGCGACCATCTGCGCCAGTTCGGCCGGGTCCACCGGGCGGAGCGGGCGGACGGCGATGCCGCCGTTGCGCAGCGCGGAGACGATCGCCTCGGCGTCCTCGGCGCTGTCGTCCACGAGGGTCAATCGAAGGGTGGTGTCTTTGCCGATCTGCATGCAGCGGGTCCGCCAGGGGTGCGGGTTTAATCCACGAAGGGGCGCGGAGCGTCCAATGCGGGCGTCGCAGATGCGGCGCGCCGTCGCAGGTTGCGCGGCCTAGAGCGGGCGCTTGCCGGTGTCGCCGGGGACTTCGCGCACCAGCCGGGGCACCAGGTAGCCGGACAGGCGTGAGGCGAGCGCGGCATGCAGGGCGCGCGCCTGCGCATCGTCGACTTCGAAGTGGGCCACGCCGGCGACGCGGTCGAGCTGGTGCAGGTAGTACGGCAGCACGCCGGCCGCGAACCCGCGTTCGCTCAATGCGGCCAGCGCGTCCACGCTGTCGTTCACGCCCTTGAGCAGGACGGCCTGGTTCAGCAGGTGCACACCGGCTCCGCGCAGTCGGCCCAACGCGGTGTCGACGGCCGTGTCGAATTCGTTCGCATGGTTGGCATGCACCACCAGGGCGACCGGCCAGGGCAGGGCAACCAGCCAGGCCAGCAGGCCATCGTCGATGCGTTCGGGCAGGACGATGGGCAGGCGGCTGTGGATGCGCAGGCGGCGCAGGTGCGGGATGCCCGCCAGGGCGTCGGTCAGTTCGGCCAGCTTGCCGTTGGACAGCGACAGCGGATCGCCCCCGGACAGCAGCACTTCCTCGATCGTCGGGTCGTGGCGGATCAGGTCCACTGCCTCGCGCCAGCCATCGCGGGCCGCCGTCTCGTCCGCGTACGGGAAATGGCGCCGGAAACAGTAGCGGCAGTTGATCGCGCAACTGCCGGTGGCGACCAGCAGGGCGCGCCCACGGTATTTCTGGATGACGCCGGTCCCGGTCCGGGCCGCGCCGTCGCCGACCGCGTCCAGGCCGTAGCCGGAGGCCGGTGTCATCTCGTCGTCCAGCGGCAGTACCTGCCGCAGCAGCGGATCGTGCGGATCGCCATGTCGCATGCGCGCCACGAAGCCTCGTGGCACGCGCAGGGGGAACTGCGCCGCGGCGGCGTCCGACAGGCGCGGCGCCAGGGACGCCAGTCCCAGCAGGTCCAGCAGCTCGCGCGGATCGCGCACGGCCTCCCTCAGGGCCTGCTGCCAGCGGGCGGGCTGCAGCGCGGCAGGCTGTCGGGGGTCGGGGGCTGCGGTTATCATGTCGGGTCTGGAAACAAGCACCCGCCGGGTCCGGCGGGCTCCCCATTCTATCCGGCCGGCCGTGTTCCGCGGCGGGTTTGTCTTACCCAAGGAGTTTACCCATGGCCAGTTACGGCATGAACGACGTCAAGAACGGGATGAAGATCCTGATCAACAACGACCCGGCGGTCATCAGCGACACCGAGTACGTCAAGCCGGGCAAGGGCCAGGCCTTCACCCGCGTGAAGTACCGCCTGATCAAGAGCGGTCGCGTGCAGGAAATCACCATGAAGAGCACCGACTCGGTCGAGGCGGCGGACGTGGTGGACACCGACATGCAGTACCTCTACTCCGATGGCGAGTACTGGCACTTCATGCAGCAGGAGACCTTCGAGCAGGTGCAGGCCGACAAGGCCGGCATGGGCGGCGCCGAGAAGTGGCTGAAGGGCGAAGAGGACTGCGTGGTCACGCTGTGGAACGGCAACCCGATCCAGGTGACCCCGCCGAACTTCGTCGAACTGAAGATCACCGAGACCGATCCGGGCGTGAAGGGCGACACCGCCGGCACCGGCGGCAAGCCGGCCACGCTGGAAACCGGCGCGGTCGTGCGCGTGCCGCTGTTCGTCGGCCAGGACGAGGTCATCAAGGTCGACACCCGCACCGGCGAATACGTCAGCCGCGTGAAGTGATGGAACAGCTCGCGCTCTATCTCGGCGTCTGGGCCATCGGCGTATTGATCGCCGGGCTGGGCGTGATGCTGTGCTGGAACGCGACCCTGCCGCGGCTGTTTCCCAGCGTGCCGCGGCTGGGCTATGGACGTGCCCTGGCCCTGATGCTGCTGTGCTGGCTGCTGTTCGGCGCCGGCGCCATCGGCCTGAGCTACACGCTGGGATTCTGAGCCGAGGCCCCATGAGCGACCGCACCCCCGAAGCCTGCGACCTGTTGATCGAAGCCGGCTTCGTGGTGCCGGTCGTCCCGCACGGGGTCGTGCTGGAAGACCATGCGGTCGCCGTCACCGGTGGCCGCATCGTGGCGATCCTGCCGCTGCAGGACGCGCGGCTTCGCTTCGCGCCTCGCGAGACGGTGTCGCGCCCGGACGCTGCACTGATTCCCGGCCTGGTGAATGCGCACACGCACAATCCGATGACGCTGTTGCGCGGCGTCGCCGACGACCTGCCGTTGAAGGTGTGGCTGCAGCAGCACATCTGGCCGATCGAAGGCGCGGTGATCGGTCCCGATTTCGTGGCCGACGGCATCACCCTGGCGATCGCGGAAATGCTCCGCGGCGGCACCACCTGCGTCAACGAGAACTACTTCTTCCCGGATGTGCAGGCGGCCACGTACAAGCGCTACGGGTTCCGTGCGCGTGTCGGTCTGCCGGTGATCGACTTTCCCACCGCGTGGGCGACCTCTGACGACGAGTACTTCGAGAAGGCCGGCGAGGTGCACGACCAGTGGCGCGACGATGCCCTGATCGCCACCGCGTTCGCTCCGCATGCGCCGTACACCGTCAACGACGCCAACTTCGAGCGCGTGCGGATGCTGGCCGACCAGTTGGACGTGCCGGTGCACCTGCACCTGCACGAGACGGCGCAGGAAGTCCAACAGTCCATCGAGCAGTACGGGCAGCGCCCGATCGCGCGCCTGGACCGGCTGGGCCTGTTCAACGACCGCCTGATCGCGATCCACATGACCCAGCTCACCGAAGCTGAAATCCACCTGTGCGCCGAGCGCGGCGTCAGCGTGGTGCATTGCCCCGAATCCAACCTCAAGCTCGCGTCCGGTTTCTGCCCGGCCTGTGCGCTGGAGCGCGCCGGCGTGAACCTTGCCGTCGGCACCGACGGCTGCGCCAGCAACAACGACCTGGACATGTTCAGCGAGACCCGCACGGCCGCGTTGCTGGCCAAGGCGGTGGCGCAGGACGCCGCCGCGCTGGATGCCTTTTCCGCGCTGCGTGCGGCCACGTTGGGTGGCGCGAAGGCGATCGGTTTCGACGACCAGGTGGGCTCCATCGAACCGGGCAAGCAGGCCGATCTGGTCTGCGTCGACCTGTCCGCACTGGAAACCCAGCCGCTCCATCACGTTGTATCGCAGCTGATCTACGCGACCGGTCGCCAGCAGGTCAGCGACGTCTGGATCGCCGGCAGGGCCAAGCTGCTGCAGCGCACGCTGGTGGATATCGACATCGACGGCGTGATCGCCAACGCGCGCCAGTGGCGCGAGCGGATCGCCGGTATCCGCCTGTCCTGAGCCGTGCGTGACGGCGTCATGGCCGGGTCCGATCTACAATGACCCCATGACGACCACGACTGCGCCCCGCGACGACAATTTCAGCCAGGCCGAGCTCGACAAGTTCGGCGCGCTCGCCAACCGCTGGTGGGACCCCGATGGTCCCCAGAAAGCGCTGCATGCGCTCAACCCGGTCCGCGTGCAGTAC
>Ga0247823_10003923_pt1 | contig 11979 bp, 8 predicted proteins | sample 13C_PalmiticAcid_2_FD_192426 | JGI IMG/M metagenome (GOLD analysis project Ga0247823, IMG submission 192426) | Soil microbial communities from agricultural site in Penn Yan, New York, United States - 13C_PalmiticAcid_Day30 | ecosystem: Environmental > Terrestrial > Soil > Agricultural land...
ATCGCGGAAACGCCGCACCATATCCTGCGGCGACTTCAAATGCCGGTCAGCGCTGCGCTCGCGGCGCAGGCCGAGCTCGTCGATCGTGCACTTCTCACGGATCGCGGTGACCACGTCCTGCAGCATGCGTTCGTCCGGCGTGGCGTAGAGCACGTCCCCGGTCGCGAGCGGCGTGAGGCCGAAATGCCGGGCCGCCCGGTTGAGCTGGTGCAGCCGCATCGCGTCGCCGGGGCGGCGATGCTGCGTGAGGCAGACATGACCGCGATCGCCGAATATGTCCGTCATCCAGCGCAGCGCCAGCGGGTCGCCGGGATCGGCGATGCCGGGCACCAGCGCGCCGACCAGCCCTTCGGCGGCTTCGGCCAAATCGTCCCAATGCAGGAAGCACTGGCCCTTCTCGCCCTTCTGCGCGTCGGCGCGAGACTTGCCGAGGGTGAGCAGGCGGGTGAGCCGTGACCAGGCCGGGCGATCCTCGGGCCAGACCAGTACGGAACTGCCGTCGGTAAGGTCGAGCCGGCATCCCGCGATCATTCGGATCGGCACGCCATGCGCGACAAGCGCTTCGGCTGCCACCAGCGCACGCACAGCTCCGCCCACCGAATTGCGATCGACGATGCCCAGCGCGGGAAGGCCGAGCAAAGCCGCCTGGCGGAACAGTTCCTTGGGCGCGGATGCGCCGCGCAGGAACGAGTAATGCGTCGTCACCTGAAGCTCGGCGTAACTCATCCGAACACCCCGTGGAGATACCAGCTGAGGTCGCCCGTCACGCCGCGCTCGCCATCGCCGCGGCGGAACAGCCAGAAGCGGCGGCCGGCCTCGTCCTCGACCCGGAAATAATCGCGCACCGCATGCCTCTCCGCCGCGTGCCGCCACCATTCTCCGGTGATCCGTTCGGGGCCATCGGCGCGGACCACGCGATGCGTGCCTCCGCGCCAGGTGAACCGGCGGGGCGGCTGATCGGGCAGTTCGGCCAGCACATGGTCGAGCCGTTCGGGTCGGGCGAGCAGCCGTGCCGGACGCGGCCATTCGGGCCGCCACGGATCGGGCGCGCCGCCGCGGTCGAGCTGGCGGACATCGTCGGCTTTGTCGCGCGGCCCGCCGCGCTCGGGCGGATCGAGCACCGGACCGCGCGCCGCCATGCGTTCGGGCACGTCGCTTTCGACGGCACGCATCCGCCACAACCGCCGTAGTCCGATGCGCGTGGCGAGCGTATCGACCAGCGGGGCGAGGTCGGGCGCGGCCTCCTCGTCCAGCCGTTCGACCACCGGTTCGGGGGCGAGCGGCGCGGCGCGGCGGACATGCAGGGCGATGGCGTCGATGCCGTAACCCGGCTCGACATCCTCGATCCGGCGTTTGAGCAGGCGTAGCAGATGCGCCGGATCGCGGCTCGGCCGGGCAAGGCCGATGCGGATGCGCTGCGGCACGCCATCGACGCGATCGGCGATGCACTCCAGCGCCCGCACGCCCAGTCCTTCGGCTTCGAGCGTGGTAGCGAGCTTTGGAACCAGTGCGCCCAGCCAATGTTCGATCGCCTCGGCGGTGGCGATCGGTTCGGCGAAGCGCTGCCGTGCGACGATCGCTTGCGGCGGGATCACCGGATCGAGCGGTTCGGGCATGCGGCCCAGCGCCTGATCGAGCCGCAACACCGTGGTCGCGCCGAAGCGGCGGGCCAGCGGCGCGCGGGGCAGGGCGGAAAGCTGGCCGATCCGGACGATGCCGAGCCGCTGGAGCAACTCGGACGCGGCCGCGTCGATCCGCAGTGCTGCGGTGGGGAGGTCGGCGATTGCATCGGCCTGACCGCCGGGCGGGCACAGCGTGATCGGATGCGCGACGTGACGCGCCAGCGCCCATGCGGCGCCCGCCGTGTCGGCGATCGCGATGCGCGCGGTGAAACCGGCGCGGGCGAGCAAGCGGACGATGCGGCGCGCAAGCCGTTCCTCGCCGCCGAAAAGATGCGCGGTGCCGCTGATGTCGAGGAGTAATCCGTCGCCGCCCGACAGCGCCGCCACCGGCGACCAGCGCCGCGCCGCGAGAATGGCGAGGCGGCGCAGCGCGGCGAGATCCCCTTTGAGGTCGGCGGGACGGACATCCAGTCCCTTCACCTGCGCCCGCGCCTGAGTCACCGCCATGCCCGGAACCAGTCCCAGCGCCTGCGCGTGCGGACAGGCCGCGGCGATCTCGATCCGGCTGCCGTTGCGGATCGAGGTCAGGCGCGGTGGCCTGTCGCCACAGGAGGAGCGGAGCATCCGCACCGCTTGCGCCTCATCCCCCGCCCACCGCGCGCCGGGGCGCCAATGGCCCTGATGCCGTGCGGGCTTGCGGCCCGTGGAAACCGCGGGCGCGGCGGGCGCGGGGTCAGGCCGCGCGCCGGGATGCGCTTCCGCCCGCCACAGCCGTTCGACCGGCCATTGGGGCAGGAAGAGCGCAGCGACCCGTTTCATCGCACGCCTCCACTTCGATATCGAATGGATCCCCCCCCTTTTGCCGCGCAAGGCCGAGTGCCCAGCGCGCGCGACCCACACCCTCCACCGGCAATGGGGTCGAGGGTGCGCTGGCCACGCGCCAGCGCGTCACCGCCGCCGATGGCGCGCCGAGCGGATCGCCCGCCTGTCGCGGATGCCGCTTCATCAGCAGCGCGATGGTGCGCCCGCCTTCGGCGGCGAGCTGGAGCCGCCGCGTCGCGGGCATGCCGGCGCGGCGCGCTTCGCCCACCACCGCGCCGAGTCCGCGATGCCGCAGCCCTTCCTCCATGATCGCGAGCAGTTCGTCATCGTCCCCCGCTTCGGCATAGAGGACGCGCTTGGAGGCGAGGCCCGCCTGATAGAGGCCGGGCGCGAACAGATCGCGCCGCCGCACTACCCACAGCACCGGTCCCCATGCGCGGGCGGCAATGCCCGCGGTGAACAGGGTCGCGGCGGCATCGTCCGACAAATCGGGGGTCGTGGCCGCCACCTCATGCAGCGCATCGAGTCGCAGACCGCCGTCGGCGAGCCGCGCATCGAGCCTGCCAAGCCCGAACGGCAGCACCGGACGGCGGCGAAAGCCGCTTCCCTCGATGCCGCGCAAGGTTTCGCGCAACTGGCTGATGACGGCGGGATCGGCCATGATCTGCCTCAATACTCCGACTCGGGATGAGTTGTTCCTATTTTGTTCCATTGGTAGGCAGAGTCAACCGCTTGCCAATGGCGAGCGGGTGCGTATCATCCGGCTATCACACCCAGTTTTGGCACACCTTATCCCAGGGGAATTTGATGAAGCCCGTCACCGGCGCGATCCTGCTCGCCACCACCTCGCTCTTCGCTACCAACGTTCAGGCAAATTCGATGCCCCAGACTGCTCCGGCGCCCGCCGCCGCGCCCGCCGATCCCGCGCCGATGCTCGATAAATGGCCCGGCCCGTTCGACGGGGTGCCGCAGTGGGACAAGGTGACGCCGGCGATGTTCGGCCCTGCGTTCGAAAAGGCGATGGCCGAATCGCGCGCCGAGTTCGCCAAGATCCGCGACAATCCCGCGGCGCCCACCTTCGCCAACACGATCGAGGCGACCGAGAAGAACACCAGCGCGTTCAGCCGCGTCTTTCCGGTGTGGGGCGTCTACACCAGCAACCTCGCCACGCCCGAGGTGCAGAAGATCGCCGCCGAATGGAATCCCAAGCTCTCGGCCTTCTTCACCGAACTGAGCCTCGACCCCAAGATGTTCCAGCGCGTGAAGACGCTCCACGACAAGCGCCAGACGCTGGGCCTCAACGCGCAGCAGCTGCGCCTGCTCGAGCGCAGCTATCGCGGCTATGTCACCTCCGGCGCCCTGCTCGACGAAGCGCAGAAGGCCGAGGTCAAGCGCATCAACGGGGAACTGGCCAAGCTCTACACCGACTTCAGCCGCAAGGTGCTGGCGGATGAGGAAACCGCGATCTTCCTCGACAGCGAGGCGGACCTCGCCGGGCTTTCCGACAGCTTCAAGGCGAGCCTTGCCGAAGAGGCCAAGGCGCGCGGGCAGGCGGGCAAATGGGCGGTCAAGAACACGCGCTCGTCGATGCAGCCGTTCCTGATGTACTCGACGCGCCGCGACCTGCGTGAGAAGGTCTACAACGCGTACATCAACCGCGGCGACAACGCCGACGCGAACGACACCAACGCGACCATCGCCGCGATCCTCAAGCTGCGTCAGGAGCGCGCCAGGGTCCTCGGCTTCAAGACCCATGCCGACTACCGCATGGACGACACGATGGCGGAAACCCCCGCCAACGCGATGAAGCTGATGATGTCGGTGTGGCCGGCCGCGCGCGGCCGCGTGCTCGAGGAAGTCGCCGACATGCAGAAGCTCGCCGACGCCGAAGCGGCCGCGGGCAAGGGGCCGAAGATCACGATCGAGGGCTGGGACTATCGCTTCTATGCGGAGAAGGTCCGCAAGGCGAAGTACGACCTCGATGAGAGCGAGGTGAAGCCTTATCTCGAGCTCAACAACATGGTGAACGCCATGTTCTACGCCGCGGGTCGCCTTTACGACCTGCAGTTCAAGGAAAATACGGGAACCGTTCCCGTCTTCCACCCCGATGTCCGCACCTTCGAGGTGACGCGTCAGGGCAAGGTGGTCGGCGTCTTCTACCTCGATAATTTCGCGCGCGCCGGAAAGCGCTCGGGCGCGTGGGCGACCGCCTATCGCGGCCGTTCGGGACTGCGCGGTGACAAGATCGTGCTGGCGTCGAACAATAACAATTTCACCAAGGGCGGCGGCGGTGAGCCGACGCTGATCAGCATCGACGACGCCTCGACGCTGTTCCACGAATTCGGCCACGCGCTGCACAGCCTGATCGGCGACGTCTATTATCCCGGTCTTGCCGGCACGCCGCGCGACTTCGTGGAATATCCGAGCCAGGTGAACGAGAACTGGTTGCTGACGCCGGACGTGCTCAACCGCTTCGCCAAGCACTACAAGACCGGCGAGGTGATTCCGGCGGCGCTGGTGGCGAAGATCCAGAAGGCGCAGACCTTCAATCAGGGCTTCGACACGGTCGAGTATCTTTCCTCGGCGATCGTCGACATGAAGCTGCATGACCGCGAGACGCCGGTGACCGATCCCGACGCGTTTGAGCGCGAGGCGCTGGCTGAGCTCAAGATGCCCAAGGAGATCGTGATGCGGCACCGCCTGCCGCAGTTCAATCACCTGTTCTCGTCCGACGCCTATTCGGCGGGCTATTACAGCTATCTGTGGTCGGAGACGATGGACGCCGACACCTGGGCGGCGTTCGAGGAGACGGGCAATGTCTGGGACAAGGGTGTCGCCGACAAGTTCCGCACCGTCCTGCTCGCCACGGGCAACGAGACCGACCGCAAGGACGCCTACAAGGCCTTCCGCGGCCGCGACCCCGACGTGAAGGCGCTGTTCAAGCGCCGCGGCTTCCCGTCGGAGTGAAATCGAGGCGCCGCCGGCATCACGCTGGCGGCGTTTTCGCTTCAGTGGTTCGGAAGAATTGGATGCCCCGTGTGGATTCGAACCACAATTAACGGAGTCAGAGTCCGTGGTCTTACCATTAGACGACAGGGCATCACTGACAGGCGGGCGCAGATAAGCGGGACGCCGCCGGGGGTCAAGAGGGTTCCGGCCTCAACCCGTCTCATGCCCCCTCCCGCCCCTCGCCTTGCCGACGCTCCGGCGTTGCGCTAGCCTCGCTTCCAAGCACCGGCGGTCCGCTTCGGCCGTGACGGAAGAACATAAGTGAGTGGTTTGTGATGGGGGAAGGCTCCGCCAGGATGCCGCGCCCGCCGGCTCCGAAACCGGCCCGCCCGGCCCCAAGACCGTCTCCGCCCCAACAGGGACGGGCACGCTGGCCAGACGCCCGGCACTATGCCGCGCTCGATCTGGGCACCAATAATTGCCGTTTGCTGATCGCCCGCCCGCAAGGGTCGGGGTTCACCGTGGTCGACGCCTTTTCGCGAATCGTCCGGCTGGGCGAGGGGCTGGCGTCGAGCGGGCGGCTGTCCGACGCGGCGATCGAGCGGACCATCGCCGCGCTCAAGATCTGCGCGGAGAAGCTCAAGCGCCGCCATGTCGCGCTGTCGCGCTCGGTCGCGACCGAGGCGTGCCGTCAGGCGGCGAACGGCCCCGAATTCATCCAGCGCGTCTATCGCGAGACCGGGATCGTGCTCGACATCATCACCGCCGAGGAAGAGGCGCGGCTGGCGGTGCTGGGCTGCCACGCGTTGCTCGAGCCCGGCGACGGCCCGGCTTTGGTGTTCGACATCGGCGGCGGATCGACCGAGCTGGTGCTGGTCGATTCGACCCATGAACAGCCCCGCATCCTCGACTGGCACAGCGCGCCATGGGGCGTGGTCTCGCTGACCGAGGCGCGCGGCATCGCCGACGATCGCGACCCCGATGCGCGCGAGGCGGGCTATGCCCGGATGCGCGAGAGCGTGGCCGAAGCGTTCGCGCCGTTCATCGCCCGGCTGCCCGAGATCGCCGGAACGCCGCGATTGCTCGGCACCAGCGGCACGGTGACGACGCTGGCCAGCGTGCATCTGGGGCTGCCCTCCTACGACCGTTCGGCGGTGGACGGGCTGATCGTCCCGGCCGCGTCGATGCGCGCGGTGAGCCAGCGCGTGGCCGGGCTGGACATGACCGGGCGCTCGGCTATTCCCTGCATCGGCGCGGAGCGGGCCGATCTGGTCGTCGCGGGATGCGCGATCCTGGAGACGATCATGGATATCTGGCCCGCCCAGCGGCTCGGCATCGCCGACCGCGGCATCCGCGAGGGCATCCTCCGCCGCCTGATGGGGGCGCGGGCGCAATGAGCCGCGGTGGAACGCGAGGGCATACGCGCGTCCGCACGTCGCGCGGGCGCACCAGCCAGTCGGTGCGCTGGCTCGAACGCCAGCTCAACGACCCGTACGTCAAGAAGGCGAAGGCCGAGGGCTATCGCAGCCGCGCCGCCTACAAGCTGATTGAGCTCGACGAGAAGTTCGACTTCCTCAAGGGCACCAAGCGCGTCGTCGATCTCGGCCTTGCACCCGGCGGGTGGAGCCAGGTCGTGCGCCGCAAATGTCCAAGGGCAGAGGTGGTCGGCATCGACCTGCTGCCGGTCGATCCGATCGACGGCGTCACCATCTTCCAGATGGATTTCATGGACGACGCCGCGCCCGGCAAGCTGATTGAGGCGCTGGGCGGCGCCCCCGACCTTGTCATGTCGGACATGGCGGCCAACACCGTCGGTCACCCGCAGACCGACGCGCTGCGCACGATGGGGCTGGTCGAGTTGGCGTTCGACTTCGCGATCAACAACCTCGCGCCCGGCGGTACCTTTGTCAGCAAGGTGTTCGCGAGCGGCGGGGACGGCAAGTTCGTCGCCGAGATGAAGCGCGCCTTCGCCAGCGTGAAGCACGCCAAGCCGCCCTCGAGCCGCAAGGGATCGGTCGAATGGTTCGTGGTGGCGCAGGGCTTCAAGGGGCGTCCTGAGCCGGCCGAAGACCAGCCGGACGACTGACGTTACGCTGCCGCGTAGCGGTCGGTGGCGCGGATCAACTGGTCGAGGATGCCGGGTTCGGAGAAGGCATGGCCGGCGCCCTCGATCAGATGGAAGTCCGCTTCGGGCCATGCCTTGTGCAGCTCCCACGCATAGCGCGCGGGACAGGGCATGTCGTAGCGGCCGTGGACGATCTTTCCCGGAATACCGTGCAGCCTGTGCGCATCGCGCAGCAGCTGGCCGGGCTCGAGCCAGCAGCCATGGACGAAATAATGCGTCTCGATCCGGCCGAAGGCGAGCGCGAACTCGTCCTCGTCGTGATGCGCGGAAAGCGCCGGGTCGGGCAGCAAGGTGACGGTCTCGCCCTCGAACACGCTCCACGCGCGCGCCGCGGCGATCTGTTCCTCGCGCGTGCCCGTGGTGAGGCGGCGGTGATAGGCGGAGAGCAGGTCGCCGCGCTCGGCCTCGGGGATCGGCGCCGCGAAGCGTTCGTACTTGTCGGGAAACATCTCCGACACGCCGAACTGGTAGAACCAGTCGAGCTCGGGCCTGGTGCAGGTGTAGATGCCGCGCAGGACGATCTCGCTCACCCGGTCTGGATGCGTCTGCGCGTAAGCGAGCGAGAGCGTCGAGCCCCATGAGCCGCCGAACACGAGCCATTGCTCGACCCCGGCCAGCTCGCGCAGCCGCTCGATATCGGCGACGAGGTGCCAGGTGGTGTTGGCGTCGAGGCTGGCATGCGGGGTCGATCGCCCGCAGCCGCGCTGGTCGAACAACAGCACGTCGTAGCGCGCGGGATCGAACAGCCGGCGGTGGAGCGGCGAGAAGCCGCCGCCCGGGCCGCCGTGCAGGAAGATCGCGGGTTTGGCGCCCGGCGTTCCGGAGCGCTCGTAATAGATGCTGTGGCCGTCACCGACGTCGAGCATGCCCGACGCATAGGGTTCGATCTCGGGATAGAGGGTGCGCAATGTCATGGGGTGGTTGTGGAGGCTGCGGGGGGCGATGGGAAGCCGTGTTCCGCGCAGTCCCGGGCAGACCGGGAACAGACGGCCCGTCAACGCCCCCGCTGCAGACATGCCGGTGTCGCACGGACGCCGTAACGGGATGGCATTGGCATCTCCGCAGGGGAGGGGCGCGTCTGCCTAATAGATGCAGAGCGCGTTTCTCTGGACGTATCTGCAATCGTCGTAGCGGCGCTTGCGCTCTTCTTCTTCATATTTGCGCTTCGCATCTGCCGCGCCTTGGCCTCTGCGTGCCTGATTTGCGACGTCCGCTACGATTTCGTTATGAAGATCGTTCGATATCCACCCCGATCTCCCGTCAACCCTTACCCATGAGAAGCTATAGGTAAACCGTCCTGAAGTCGGCTGCATGAAAGCGACTTGCAGCTTCCCCCAAGTGCTATCCGGTGCCGGGCTGAAGGATTTGCTCAAATTATACGAACAGCGGAACGAGGCGGCCGACAGTCTGCTGCAGGCAAGATTCGATATGCTGCGATGCTCGTAATAGGCCATCCCCCCATATGGCGAAGGATACGCGACCGATCCTGCGACTTTATTGATCTTGCCACCGTACAGCGTCGCGAAGGTCCAGGCGTGGACTTCGAGGATTTCCTTGCCGGTTGGCGCCGCCCTGCCAGCCGGCGAAGCCGAGCGAGGTTTTACGCCTCTTTTCTGTGCAAGAGCCGAACCTGCTGCGCTGAAAAGCAGTAGAAAAATGCAGGATATCTCAAAAAATCTGCGCATTTCGCATCCCCCCGGACGGATTTTTTCAGAGGCCGCGCGAATTTTCAATAGCTTCGGATTGGGCGGGGACGCCGGGCAGAACGGGAATCCTTTGGACTGAGCATCGCGAAGCAGCCAACAGGTTCGGCAATCCCTGAACCGGGCGCGGCGGACGGCCTGATGTTACGCCGGCCGGTCGTCGCCCCGCTTATCGAGCCGGAAGTGGAACATGCGGCTGGGGCCATCCTCGGGGACGAGGTAGAGGTCGCGGCCCTCGATCGCCATACCCTCGCCGGTATAGGGGCCGCCGCGGCCGATCGGGCGGATCGGGCCGATGGCGCCCGCGCGCAAGGTGCGGGTGACCGTCAGCGACGGCCAGTCGATCCAGTCGACCGCGCCGCTCCACGGGGTGAGCGCCCCGCCCGCGACCAGCCGGTCGCCGACGAACTTCATGTCCTGATGACGTGTGGCCGAGGGGTTGCGCACGACGCGCGGCGGGGCGCGTTTGCCGAGATCGAAGATGTAGAGCAGCCGGCCGTCCCAATTGCCCGCGACCAGCGTGTCGCCCGATGCCGCGACGAAGCCGAGATGGTCGGCGACCGGGATCCTGCGGCGGACTTGCAGGGTCCGCGTATCGATCTCGACGAGGACTGCCGAGCTGCGCGCGCGGTACTCCGCGACCGGCACCCAGATCGAACCGCGCGACAGCGATATCCCGCCGGGGTGGTAGCGCGCGCCGTCGGTCAGCTCGAGGCGATGCAGGAACTTGCCCGTGCGGCGGTCGAAGGCATGGAGCCAAGCCTTGCGGTTCGCCTCATCGACCGAGGTGACCCAGATGCGCGCAGGTTCGAGCTCGAGGCCCTGAACATGGAACAATTCGCCGTCGAGCCGGAGTTCGCCGACGAGCTTCGCATCTTCGACCGGTCCGTCGAACCGGTCGGGTGCGGCGGCGGTCGACAGGGTCACCAGCGCCAGCAGGGGCAGGACGGATCGCGCCGCCCTGCCGGTCATCCAGGCCTTGCGGATCATCTGACTTGCCCCCGAGCAGCGTTATCCGGGAGCGCTTTCGCAAATTCATGTGTCAGAAAAGGCAAAGCCGTATTTCAGAATTGCTGCACGCCGAGCCCCGGTAGCCGCGCTAAATCGGCGCTTTTTCAAAGCTGGTGCTGGACTTGGCGGCGCCCGGCCAAGTAGGCTTCGCGCCGTCCTGCAAGGGGAAGGATCGATGAAGCATTTCGCACGCGCCGCCGCGGTTCTCGCTCTGGCGCTCGCGCCGATCGCCGCGTGGGGGGACTCAAGCCCGCAGGTGGTGCTCGCCACCCCCGGCATGGGCGACGGCGCGATCGAGCGCTTCACGATCCGGTTCAGCGCGCCGATGGTGCCGCTGGGCGATCCGCGCGCGGCCTCCCCCGCCAAGGTCAACTGCCCGGTCGGGGGCGAGGGGCGCTGGGTCGACCAGCAGACCTTCGTCCATGAATTCGCCAGCCCGCTCCCCGGCGGCACGGTGTGCGAATTCGAGCTCAACGAGAAACTGAAGAGCCTGTCGGGCTATGCGGTCACCGGATCGCGCAGCTTCAAGGTCGATGCCGGCGGGCCGACGGTGAAGGGCATGCTGCCGAGCCGTTACGGCGGGCAGATCGAGGAGGATCAGGTCTTCCTGATCGGCACCAACATGCCCGCGACGCGCCAGTCGATCGCGGCCGGCGCCTATTGCGCGGTCGAAGGGCTGGGCGAGAAGATCCCGGTCGAGGTGCTCGACGCCGGGCTGCCGGGCAAGCTCATCAAGGATCTCAACCCCGAGCGCTGGGAAGTGCGCAACTTCCTCAGCGATTCGGGCATCGCCGAGAAATTGCCCGACAATGAGGCGGACCGGACGAAGGCGCTGGCGAGCGTGGTCGCGGTCAAATGCGGCCGTCCGCTGCCGCCGGGACGCGACGTCGCGCTGGTGTGGGGCGCGGATATCGCGGGCGCGGGCGGCAAGACCGCGGGCGCCGAGCAGCGCTTCGACTTCACCGTGCGCAAGCCGTTCACCGCGCGCTTCGAATGCTCGCGCGTCAACCCGCAGGCGGGCTGCTCGCCGGTGCAGGAGGCGTGGGTACGCTTCAGCGCGCGGGTGCCCAAGGACGTCGCCGAACAGGTCCGCATCGAGCTGCCCGACGGCAAGAAGCTCGCGCCCGAGCTGTCGGACGACGACAAGCGGGCGAACACGGTCAGCGATTTGAAGTTCAAGGCGCCGCTGCCGGCATCGACCACGGCGAAGCTGGTGCTTCCGGCCGGGGTCAAGGACGAGAGCGGGCGCGTACTCACCAATGCCGAGCGCTTCCCGCTCGAGGTGCGCTTCGACGAGGCGCCGCCGCTGGTGAAATTCGCGGCGCCGTTCGGGATCATCGAGGCGGAGGAGGGCGGCATCCTGCCGGTCACCGTGCGCAACGTCGAAGCCTCGCTTCAGGGCAAGGGTCTGTCGGTCGCCGGCCAGCATATGCGCGTCGATGCGTCGGACGGCGTGATCGCCAAATGGCTGCGCAACATCGACAAGGCCGACGATTACGCGGTCGATGAGGTCAAGCGCGGCGAAGAGACGATCCGCATCAACCAGACCGGCGCCAAGTCGATCCTGCCGCAAGGCCTCGGCACCGCGCTTCAGCCGATCGCGCTGCCGGGCAAGGGCAAGGAGTTCGAGGTCGTCGGAATCCCGCTCAAGAAGCCCGGATTCTATGTCGTCGAACTGGCTTCGCCGCAGCTGGGGCAGGCACTGCTCGGCCGCAACGCGCCGCGCTATGTCGCGGCGCGTTGCGGC
>Ga0247823_10003924_pt1 | contig 11979 bp, 21 predicted proteins | sample 13C_PalmiticAcid_2_FD_192426 | JGI IMG/M metagenome (GOLD analysis project Ga0247823, IMG submission 192426) | Soil microbial communities from agricultural site in Penn Yan, New York, United States - 13C_PalmiticAcid_Day30 | ecosystem: Environmental > Terrestrial > Soil > Agricultural land...
ATCTTGAGGGCCATGGTAGGTCTCCGGTTGGTGGGTCAGTGGTTGCGCCAGGCGGCGCGGATGGCTCGGCGCAGGGCGTGCCAGAAGGGCATGCCGCCACGGCGGTAGAAGGCGTAGAGACGGAAAGTGATCACGGCAGCAGTCCTTGGAAATGCATGACGAGCAGGAACACCACGCACGCGGCGGCGGTGACCATGGGAGGGATGTCGGCGCGGCTCATTTCTTGAAGGCCGGCACCAGGGGCAGCTCGGGGCGCTTGGAGAGTTCGCGCAGCAGGGTCTGGACGGTGCGCGCGCCTTCGGACTGTTTGCAGCCCTTGCAGGACGGCTGGCGGTCCTGGCACACGCCCAGGGCGTCACAGGTGCGAGTCGGGCCGGTCCACTGCTCGCGCTCGGCGGCTAGGGCGGCCTGGATGGGGGATTGCGGGGCGCTCACGGCGTCACCTCGCAGGCCAGGATCTCGATCAGCTCGCCCGTCTCAACGAGCTGCGCCTCCTGCGCCTTGCACGCCAGCGTGTCCAGCACCTGCCCGATGAAGGCCGGCGTCACCAGCGAGAACGGCGTCTTCTGGATCGCCGCGCACGCCGCGTTGATGTGGTGCTCGTAGGCCGCCTCGTTCTCAGCCCTGCGCTCGGCGTCCAGCGCGTCGTCCACCTGCTGGGCGGACAGCACCGGGCAGCTCTCCCGGCGCTCCACGTTGTCGATGACCATCTGCTCTCTCCTTTGCCGGCTCCGATGTGGAGTCGATGGAGAGAATTTACCCGCAGGTAATCAGATCGTCAATACCTGCAGGTAAACATTTTTGTCGTGGGTGTAAAAAAGCCCGCACGGGGCGGGCTTTTTGAAGAGGATGTCGCGGTGGCTACAACCAGCCGAACCCTTTTGCCATGAGGCCGGCCAAGCCCAAAGACGCGGCGATCAGTGCGCCAAACAGGATTCTGAAATCGCGGTCCAAACGATCGCGCAGCCCGTCGAATTTGCCGGCGTGACCATGCAGGATCGTTTTGATTTCTGAGACGTCGCGCTTGATGTACTCCACATCAGCCTCGAGTCGTGCAACGCGTGCTTCCATGCCGCCATTGTCGCCTCCATCGGTAGGGCCGTCAAAAGGAGGGCCTCTTCTATCTCCCAATCTAGCGGCCATCCGGTAGACGTTGCTATCAGTCATTTTTCAAACCCTTTGCGATGAGGTGTACCAGCTTCATTGAATCTGGGTTCTGACTCGATATTTCCTCTTGGCTGCCCTCAAAGCGCTCAAGCCGCTCTGCAAGTGCACTCGCGAACTCTGGATCGCGTACTTTGATAGTCTCGAGCATCTCGACGACGATGATCAAAAGAGCCATCGACACTGGCGAGTACGCGTAAGGTTTCTCGTTTTCTTCTTCCATCGATTCTCCTGTTAATACCTTTTCCGCCATTCCCAGGGCGGCACTGCCTCCGTAGACCACAACGCGCGACCGGCTTCACGGGCCTGGAATTCGACTTGGGCAAGGTGCTCGTAGCCCTTCCCGTACTTCACGTAATACCAAGCCAGCCCGGCCCGAATCTGCTCCTGGCCAACGTCTTTGCCCTGGCACTCCACATCGGCGATCGTGCGCCGGTACCGATCTGTGCCCCTGGACGTGATCTTGGCGGCCTGCTGAAAGCACAGGGCGGCCAGGTGCTGCCTGGAGACATTCCCGAAGTCCTGGCCCTTCTCTGGCGCATCGATCGCGCTGATGCGCACCTTCACCTGCTCGTAGGCACCAGGCTCGCCGCAGCGTGCTGTGAGGGTGTCGCCATCTGCGATCGCCACCACCAGGCAGAGCAGGGCGGTGACGCTCATGTTCTCAGCGGTCGGTGCGGCTGCAGACCAGCAAGCCAGACCGGCTCTTGCAGTCGAGGCCACATTCGTAGTCTGCATTCCGGCCGCCGCCAGGCAAGACGCTGATCAGGTCGGCAGCGGCGAGTCGGCAGGCCTCCAGAGAAGGATGATCGCCCACAGCTTGATGCGATGAGAGATCTTGCTTGTTCGGGTAGACGAATCCGCTCCACCTCTCACCACAGGCAGTGAGCATGAAAATGGCCAGAACTGCGGCGAAGGGCAGGCGCGCTGCGCTCATTCAGAACTGTTCACTCTTCCAGACCGTCAGCACCTTGCCCAGCACCTCGAAGTCCATGGTCTTCTGATCGATGTCGAACGGGTCGTAGTCGGGGTTCTTCGACTTCGCACGCAGGATCAGGCCACCGGCGGTCGGTATGCGCTGAAGGGCCTTGATGAATCCGTGATCGCCGACGCGGAAAAAGAACACAGCATCGACCTCGACGACTTTGACGCCGCGGTCGACCAGCAGAGGATCCCCGGGGTTGAACATCGGTCGCATAGAGGGCCCGAACCCGGTCACGATGCAAAGGTTCTCGATGGCGGAGTAGCTGCGGACATTGAGGCGCAGCCAATCGTGGTCCACGTGCCAACTCTTGATCACCCCAGGTTGGTCATCCAGCATCAGCCGCCCGCCACCCATTCCCCCGCCCACGTCGAACTGTCGAATCACCACGTCTCCGTTTGCCTTGTTGTATTCGGGGGAGGGCTCCGCCACGCGACTGTGCGCCAAGTGCAGCTTGGGCTGGACCTCATCCATCCAGCCCTCCTGCTTGCGGCCGCCCTTTTCGAGCTTTCGCGCGGTCACCTCTCCGATGTTCTTGTAGCCCTCGTCGCCAGGTTCCTTCAGTGCGCGGCTGATGTAGCTGGCTGCAACACCTGAGGCGCGCGCCAGCTCGGCGGCCGACAGCGACTGCAGCAGCTCGCGCAATTTGGCCCTTCGGCGGTCAAAAACATCCATGCCGAAGAAGTTACCAGAGGGTAATTTACCTTCGGGTATTGACTTTGCGTTACCCATGGGTAAACTTTCCGACATGGACTTCAAAACCTTCTTCACGAATTTGCCCGTCGCCGAGCGCGAGTCCTTTGCCCAACAGGCGGGGACCAGCCGGGGCTACTGCAACCAAGTCGCCTACGCCAACAAGCAGATCGAGCTGGGCATGGCCGACGTGTTCGTGGCGCTGGGCGGCGGGCACCTGAACCTGGACGAACTCCCGCTCACAGACCGCGCCATCGCACAGCGCGCCATCCGGGAGCGTGTTGCAGAACCCGCACCCGGCGGCGTCGCATCCCAGCCCGCAGGGCAGGGGGTCTGAACCGTGCCACGGATCAACGACCCGTGGATTCGGCAGCGCAATGCCTTCCGCATCTATCGGTGCGGCGAGGCTGAGGCCATCCGGTTGAACGCTGGTCGCCCCTTGCGCGACCCCGGCAGTCTCGCCTTCAAGTACGCGACGCAGCGCACCGCTGCAAACAAGCGCGGCATCGACTGGCGGCTGTCCTTTGCTGAATGGCTTGGCATCTGGGAGGCCTCGGGCCGACTCGCTCAGAGAGGCGTTGGCATCGGCCGGTATGTCATGGCCCGGCATGGGGACTGCGGTCCTTACAGCGTTGGGAATGTGTCCATCCAGCTCGCTGTCGCGAACTCGCGAGACGGGCTTCTTACAAGGCTGGCGCGGGGTTGATTTTTTCATACCCCGATCGTCTTTTTTTGGGCCTATCCAAGGTCCGCAACTGCTCTCAACAAGGTTGCGCGAGCACATGAACCAACTCTCCCTCCCCAACGAAATCCGCCCCGAAGAGGTCATGCGCAAGCAGAGCCTGGGCGGCGCCATCGAGCTCTGCGCGGAGCTCGGCGGCTACTCCCTGGACAAGTCCCTGCAGCAGGAGCTGGGTGTGGACAAAGCCCAGTTCTCCCGCTGGCAGTCCGGCACCGAAGGCGTGCAGTGGCCCAAGTTCGAACTGCTGATGGACAAGTGCGGCAACGACGCGCCGGTGCTCTGGATGCTGCACCGCCGCGGGTACGACCTCTTCAGCCTGCGCCGGCGCGAGTCGGATGTGGAGCGCGAAAACCGGCTGCTGCGCGAAGAGGTACAGGCGCTGCGCCGCGTCATCGGGAGCCCGGCATGAACACCATCTTCTGGCCCGGCACCACCATCCCGATCAGCCGGGGCAACGGCTTTGAACTCGCTGCGCGCGCGGCGCGCGGGCCCAGCATCTTCTGCAACCTCACCAGCAAGCAGGCCACGGCCGGAGCCCACGGCGGCCACAAGAGCGCGTCCGTGGTGCCGGTGGTGGCCGGCCTGTCCAAGCGCGCCCAGAAGCAGCTGAAGGCCACCGGGGTGCAGATGTCCACCAAGAGCGACCCGGTGAAGGCCCGGCGCATGGCGAAGGCGAACATCTGATGGACTCGACCACCGACACGCCGCGCCAGCCGCTCAGCGAGGACGAGCTGGACCTGCACATCCGCGACTGCGGCCGGCGCATGACCGCAGCCGGCACAGCTGGCGACAGGGCCGCCATGAACGAATGGCGGGATCGCATGTACGAGGCGATCAGGAGCCGCAGCCCGGAGCACCAGGCCCGGCTGACCGCCCGCATCGACTCGGCGATCTGGTTCCAGGGTGATGAAGCGCTGGCCATGGGAAAGGCGCCACCTTGAACTACTACGAGCGCCACATCGGCGACTACCTCAAGGACACCGCGCATCTGTCGCTGCTCGAGCACGGGATCTACACGCGCCTGATGGACGTCTACTACACCCGCGAGGCCCCGCTGCCTGATGACCAGGTGGCGCGCCTCATCGGTGCCCGCTCAAAGGAAGAGAAGGAGGCCCTGCAGGACGTGCTGGCCGAGTTCTTCCAGCGCACGGAACAGGGCTGGGCGCAGGACCGCTGCGACAGGGAAATCGAGCGCTACCAGGACAAGCAGCGCAAGGCCGCCGCCAGTGCGAACGCACGGTGGGGCGCACAGCGCTCGCAATCCGAAGGCAATGCGAACGCATCCGGAACGCATGATGCGCCGGGCATGCGTTCGCATAGCGAAGGCAATGCTCCCAATCACCAGACACCAGACACCAGACCCAAGAGAAAGAAAGGAGCTAAAGCTCCCCTGTCGGCCGAGCTGCCGACGTGGATGCAGTCGCTGATCGACCTCTGGCACGAGGTGCTGCCTGAGCTGCCGGGCGTGGCGGTGATGAACGTCGAGCGGCAGCAGGCCGCCAAGGATTTCCGCGACTGGGTGCTGACCACCCGCCGCAAGGACGGCACGCCGCGCGCCACCAACGACGACGAGTTCCTGGCCTGGACCCGCGACTTCTTCACCCGGACGCGCTCGAGCGACTTCCTCATGGGGCGCGGCCCGCGCTCACCCGATCACCAGAACTGGCGGTGCACCTTCGAGTACCTGCTGTCCGCCAAGGGCATGCAGAAGGTCATCGAGCAAACACAGGATCCCCAATGAACATGAACGAACCTGACGGCTTCCTGGCCGACCCCGAGGCCGCCACCCTGCGCGTGCCGCCGCACTCCATCGAATCCGAGACGGCGGTGCTGGGCGCGCTGCTCATCAACAATTCCGCTTGGGACCGCGTGGGTGACCTGCTGGCCGAGGCGGACTTCTACCGGCCCGCGCACCGTGTGCTGTTCAGCGCGATCGCGGCGCTCGTGAACTCGAACAAGCCCGCCGACGTGGTGACGGTCTTCGAGCGGCTGCGCGACCAGGGCAAGGCCGAGGATGCCGGCGGCCTGTCCTACATCAACGAGCTGGCCCAGTACCTGCCCAGCGCGGCCAACGTGCGGCGGTACGCCGAGATCGTGCGCGAGAAGTCGGTGCTGCGCCAGCTGGTGGCCGCCAGCGATGAACTCGCCGCCGCGGCGTTCAACCCGGGCGACCGCACGGCGGCCGAGGTGCTGGACCAGGCGCAGCAGCAGATCATCGCGCTGGGCGACCAGGGCGCGCCGCGCGACGACTGGGAGGGCACGGAAGACGGCATGGTGGCGCTGCTCGATCGCATCGAGGACCAAGCCCAGGGCACGGGCGGTCAGACCTTCGTGCCCACCGGCCTGGCTGAACTTGACGAACTGCTGAATGGCGGGTTCCGCGAGGGGCACCTGATCGCGCTGGGGGGCCGCCCTAGCATGGGCAAGACTGCGCTGGCCATGAGCATCGGAAACACCTTTGCCGAGGCCGGCCACGCGGTGGGCATGCTCTCGATGGAGATGCCGCGCACCGAGGTGCACGAGCGCCGCATGTCGATGGTGTCGCAGATCCACCTGAGCCGCGTTCAGCGCGGCGAGCGGCTCCGGGATTTCGACTGGCCGCGGATCACCGAAGCGACCGAGCGCCTGCGCCGCACGCCGTTCTACACCAGCGACCAGGTGGGCCTGAACATCAACCAGGTGCGCGCCAAGGCGCGCGCGCTCAAGCGTCGTCACGGGCTGCGCCTGCTGATCGTGGACTACCTCGGCCTCATGGCTGGCACGGACAGCAAGATGTCGCGCGCCTACCAGCTCGACGAGATAACCAAGGGCCTCAAGGGCCTCGCCAAGGAATTGGGCATCACCGTGCTGATGCTCGCCCAGATCGATCGCAAGGTGGAGCAGCGCACCGACCAGCGCCCGCTCATGTCCGATTTCCGCGATAGCGGGTCCGTGGAGCAGGACGCCGACGTGTGCATCTTCGTGTACCGAGAATGCCGCGCGAAGCCGGGCCTGCCCAAGGAGTGGGACTACATCGCCGAACTGATCGTCGCCAAGCAGCGCGGCGGGGCCGCGGGCAAGGTGGAGGTGATGTACGTGGGGGAGAACACCCTCTTCAAGGACTGGCCCGAGGACCAGCCGAAGCCGGAATCCCGGGTTCGGGTGAAAGGCGGTGACCTGTGATCGTGCTCGGAATCGACCCAGGCCTGACCGGCGCGTGCGCCGTGCTGGGCCACAACGGCCTGCTGGCCGTCTTCGACCTTCCCACCATGCCCATCCCGGGCGTGGGCCCGAAGGCGCTGGTGCAGCGCAAGCTGGACGGCTTGGCGCTGCGTCGCCGCATCCTCGAACTTTGCCCGGCCACCGAGCCAGTGGCCGCGGTGGTAGAAGCCGTGGGCGTGACCGGGACGAAGAACCAGCACAGCGTGCAGACCCAGGGCTCCCTGCTGCGCACCCTGGGCGCCATCGAGTGCGTGCTGGAGTGCTTGAACCTCGCGGTGGACTACGCGCACCCGCAGACCTGGAAGCGCTTCTACGGGCTGATCGACTCCGAGCTCAGCGACACCCAGCGCAAGGCCAAGGCCCTGACCACGGCTCGCACGCTGTACCCGGGGTGCACCGACATCGCCCGGGCCAAGGACCACAACCGCGCCGAGTCGATCCTGATCGCGCACTGGCAGATGAGGACGGCCGCATGAAATCCTCCTGGGCCAACATCCTGCCGGCCTCCGTGGTGGAGCAGGCCGCCGAACAAGACTTCGCGCTCGAGCACACCGAGCAGCCGGACCCGAAGGACGCCGACACCGAAGTGGCCACCGACCACTGGAACCTGCCTCCGGTCAAGGCTTGGGAGCCCAAGCCCGAGCCCACGGTGCTGCAGCGCATCGCGGAGGCATTCCGGTGAGCAAGGTCGTCATCATCAAAAACGACCAGGGCCGCCTGGAGGGCATCGACCCGCAGGGCCAGCGCGCCTACCAGAAGTGGCGACGCCTGGTCACCGACTTGCCTGTGGGCCAGACCCTGAGCTTCAGCTACCGCATGCCGCGCAGCCCGGCGCACCACCGGCTGTTCTTCGCCAAGCTCAACAGCCTGCTGGCGCGCACCGAGGCCTTCACGAAGCTGGACGACCTGCGCCGCTGGCTCACGCTGGGCGCCGGTTACGCCGACCTGATCCCCGGCCTCGACGGCAAGCCCAACGCCATCCCGCAGTCCCTGGACTTCGAGAGCATGGACGAAGCCGACTTCGGCGAGCTGCACCGCCAGGTGGACACCTTCCTCTGGTCGGCCCGGGCCCAGGAAACCCTCTGGCCCCACCTCGACGAAGAGGCGCGGTACCGGTGCGTGGAGAGCTTTCTGAGGGAGTTCGACTGATGCAATCCAAGAACAAGAAAGCGCCCACCGTGGCCGAGGCCGCATACATCCGCTACGTGGCGCTGCAACCCTGCGCAGTGTGCGACGAAGGGGGAGGCGAAGCCGCCCCATCCGAAGTCCACGAGATCGAACAGGGCAACTGGTGGCTGTCCATCGCCCTGTGCCGCGACTGCCACCAGGGTTCGTTCAACGGCCTGCACGGCCAGATGCGCATGTGGAAGCTCAAGAAGCTCGACGAGCAGAAGGCCCTGGCCATCACCATCCGCCGGGTGTTCCTGGCAGCGAGGGCGCACGGATGAGCATTTCAGCTCAGTTTGCCGTGGCAGCGCTTGTACTTTTTCCCGCTGCCGCACGGGCAGGGCGCATTTCGTGCGACCGGCTGGTAGATGCCTTCGGCTTCCATGGATTTTCTGACCTCTTCATTGCCAACGACCATAGCCAGGTCCATCAGTTGAAACTGTGCAGAACCCAAGGTGGACTTCTTTGCGTAGTTGGGAACCAGGACCTTCAACACCTCGTGTGCAATCTGGCGCAAGGCGGCGAGCTCCGGCCCTTTCATTGGAGTGGATCCAGCCGGTGTCACTACGTGCCAGGACAAGGAGTTCCCCCGGGAGATCGAGGCATATCGCTCGTCCAACTCTTCATCGACGTGGGCGCCTCCGTCCTGGTTCGCCACCACCAGCACGAGATCCTTTCGCGTCAGCGTGCGACCAGCTTTATCCCTGAAGATGACCATTTCCCACCACTGGTCAAAAGGCACGCGCGACGTGCTGTTGGCATCGTCCAGGACAGCAAAGTAACCCCCGCTATCCGGGCCCACCTGCGTGCCTATGAGTCCGTGGTAGCTGAATGCGGACCCATCTCGATGCGGCTTGGCACTTTGAAGGAAATCGACGCCCTTCATCCCGAGTTGCCCCAGCAGCGACTTGGAGGTGTTGCCTCTGTCATGCAAAAGCGTGCGCAGTGTGACTGCCAGGCGTTTGGCCTCCGACTCGTTGCCGCTGTCGAAGGCGTCCGCCGACGATTTCAGAAACCCGATCTGTTCTGCCAGTTGGTCCAGAAGATCCCCAGCTTCGCGCGGAGTCTTTGTGCTCATCCTGTTCCCCTGAATTGCCCGCTTTTCGCCGGAATGGACCTCCCGCCCCAGCCGCGCAGCTTGACGCACATCGTACGCCGCAGGCGGCGCTCTTCCTTCCCACTACGGAGGCACACCTGATGACGGCCGCCATCAACACCGCGCCGCCTGTCGGCAACCTGCGTATCAGCAACCGACCTCGCGACGCCGAGGACATTCCCATCGGCACCACCGTGAAGACACCAACCGGCGCACTCGCACGCGTCGAGGGATACCGTGGCGGCCGTCGGATGGGTGGGGGCGACAAGGACAACCACGAGCGCCTGGTGTGCCGTTACATCAACCCGAAGAACCGCCGCTGGGCTGTCGTCGTTCTGCGCGCCGAGTTGGTGGAAGTAGTACCAAAGGAAGAAACCCATGGGACGTAAAGCAGCCACGAAAGCCACGCCAGAAAAAGAGGTGAACGAGCTGGCGATGCTGGTGTTCCTATCCGCCGTGAGCGAGGGGGCGACCATCGGCGAGGCCGCGCTCGAGGCCGGCGTGAACCGAAAAACGGTGTACCGCTGGAAGGAAAGCGACGCCGAGTTCGCCGAGGCCTGGGACGAATCGCTGGAAGAGGGCACCGAGCTGCTGGAGCGCGAGGCGGTGCGCCGGGCCGTGCATGGCGTGGAGGAGCCGGTGATCTACCAGGGCCAGCTGACGCCGATCTACGAGCACAATCCGGACGGCACGCTGAAGATGGTCGAGACGCGGGAGCGCAATGCCAAGGGCCGCATGGTGACGGCGTACAAGCCGGTGCAGGCGGTGGACGCCGAGGGCAACCCGCGCTTCCTGACGGTGCGCAAGCCCAGCGACACCCTCCTGATCTTCATGCTCAAGAGCCGGCGGCCCAACACTTACCGCGAGCGCGGGAGCATTGAGCACACGGGGGCCGGGGGCAAGCCTCTGCCCACGCCGGTGGCAGGCGGCGGCGTGTTGGTAGTGCCGGGGATCATTGCCGACGCGGCGGCCTGGTCTGCTGCGGTGCGGAAGGCGAAGCCGGGGGATGCTGCTTGACCAGGCTACTTGCCCACGCCCAGGTAGTAGCCGATCGCAATGCCGGCGAGTGTGCCGACGACAGTGGAAATCAGCGGGTTTTCGGAGATGCGCAAGAGAGCGCCCTTCCTCGGTGGCCCTCCCACTTCCACCCCATGAAGCACCTTGCTCGTGACGTCTGGGAGCTGTTCCGCCACCTGTTCAACGGTGGGGAGTGGCGGACGTCGGCTCTCCGTGACGTCGATCCAATGATCCTTGTGCCACGCGAAGGCCTTCAAGTTCTCGTCCGCGAAGACCGCGTCAGATGCCACGATCTTGATCTCACGCAGGCCATCGATGCGACGGATTTTCCCCTCATTGGAGAAGAGCGAGCTTGCGCGGTATGGACCAACGATTCGCCATTCAAGATCCTTTTCGGTGACGTTCCACATGAACAGCGTGAACGGGCCGTCATCGCTCTCGCGGATCAGGAGGTGGTGGTAGGGCATGGTGCCTCCGTTCTGATGTCGTGGAGTGGCATGCAGCAGGGGCCGCGCCGATGATTCTGCCGCACTCGACGCCCATCGCCTGGAAGCCGCACCCCGGAAGCCAGACCTTGTTTTTGGCCTGCCCGGTGTTCGAGTGCCTGTACGAGGGCACGCGCGGCCCGGGTAAGACCGACGCCTTGCTGATGTCCTTCGCCCAGTTCGTGGGCCGCGGCTACGGCGCCGAGTGGCGCGGCATCCTGTTCCGCGAGACCTACAAGCAGCTGGCCGACGTGGTGAAGAAGAGCAAGCGCTGGTTCCGCAAGTTCGTCCCGAACGCCCGCTTCCTTGAGTCGCATGCCGACTTCAAGTGGATATTTCCGGGCGGCGAGGAGCTGCTGCTGCGCGTGGGCGTCAAGGAAGACGACTACTGGGACTACCACGGCCACGAGTACCCATGGATCGGCTTCGAAGAGCTGACCAACTGGCGCGACCTGAATTTCTTCGAGATGATGCAGTCGTGCTGCCGCAGCTCGGTGCCAGGCATGCCCCGCATGGTGCGGTCCACCTGCAACCCCTACGGGCGCGGCCATGCCGCCGTGAAAGAGCGCTACCAGCTCGGCCGCATGGGCGTGCCCCCCGGCACCATCATGCGCGACGGCGCCACCGGCCGCGAGCGAACCTACGTGCACGGCGACATCCGCGAGAACACCACGCTGCTGGCCAGCGACCCGGACTACATGGCCACCCTGGAGGGCACCAAGGACCCCAACCGGCGCAAGGCCTGGCTGTACGGTGACTGGGACATCCACATCGGCGCATTCCTCGAAGGCGCCTGGGACCCAGAGAAGCACATCGTCAAGCCGTTCCCCATCCCCTCGCACTGGAAGCTGTGGCAGGCCATGGACTGGGGATATGCCAAGCCCTACGCCGTGGGCTGGTTCGCCAAAGATCCCGAGGGCAAGACCTACCTCTGGCGCGAGCTGTACGGCATCGCCAAGGATGACAAGGGCCGCCTGCTGGCCAACACCGGAACGAAAGAGACGCCCGACAAGGTGGCCGCGCGCATCCTGGCCAGGGAAGCGCACGACGAACGCCTGGGCTACGAGATCGGCCTGCGCCTGACCGGGCCGGACCTGTTCGCCAAGGGCGGCGCGCAGTACGGCGCCCAGAACACGCACAGCCAGACCTTCCGCCGCGCCGGGCTCAACTTCCGCCCGTGGTGGGCAGGGCCCGGGAGCCGCAAGGCCGGCGCGCTGCTCGTGAAGCAGGCGCTGGAACTCGACGAGCTGGCCATCTTCTCCAGCTGCGAGCACACCATTCGCACCGTGCCGGCGATCGAGCCGGACCCGGATGACCCGGACGACGTCGACACCGAGGCGGAGGACCACTGCTTCGACATGCTGAAGGCGGGCCTCATGCGGCGCACCAGCACGCCGGCCGAGGCGGTGGCCGGATCCGGGCTGTCGCTGCC
>Ga0247823_10003925_pt1 | contig 11978 bp, 7 predicted proteins | sample 13C_PalmiticAcid_2_FD_192426 | JGI IMG/M metagenome (GOLD analysis project Ga0247823, IMG submission 192426) | Soil microbial communities from agricultural site in Penn Yan, New York, United States - 13C_PalmiticAcid_Day30 | ecosystem: Environmental > Terrestrial > Soil > Agricultural land...
CGCGTCCGCCTGACACACCAGGCTCCCCCAACCCCCCCGTCTCCCCCTGTTTTTTCTGATTCGATCCTGCGTGCGTTTTCGCGCGACGCGGCACGTGCCACAGCCTCCGCTGTGCTGTCTGCCGCACAAGCGGAATTAACCGTTCCGGAGTTTTGGTTTCCAACCGACTCCCTATACGGAAAGCCCGCGGCTGGTCCTGTGCGAAATAATCTCGAGAAAATTCCCGCTGTCACTCGGATACACCGGTGACGCATATCCCGTATCACATCAAAACCAGGGCACTTCCTATGAAGACCTCAACGCTTCTCCTTGCGCTCGTCGCACTCGTACTCGGCGTTTCGACCGCCGCGGCGCAGAACGGCAACTCGACGAAGATCGACGTCTGTGGCACCTACTACAATCCGTGCTGTGACGAGTATGTCGACCTGTGCGTCCAGTACAATTTCGTCGTTGGCAAGAACGGCCAGATGAGCAACCTCAGCGTCCACGGCTCGGGCACGGGCTCGAACGGCAACGAGTACGTCGTCAGCGGCAAGTCGAACACGCAGGTTCGTCAGAACGAGGATGGCAGCGGCTCGTACTCGGTGTCGCAGTCGGAGACCTGGGTCGCCAAGGGCAACCAGGATTGCCAGTTCAAGATCCATTACACCGTTCGCTTCGACATCGACGCCTACGGCAACTGGACGCCGACCGTCGAGAACGTGCGCATCACGTGCGCCGGCACGGAGCTCGGATAAGCTCCGCGACGACCAGCACACAGTAGAGAAGACGGGCCCGGCATTCTGCCGGGCCCGTTTCGTTTCGTTGAATTCAGTCAGGCGGCGCGAAACAAACTCTCGGCACGGGAGTCGCTTTTGGAGCGACGGCCGTTTCCACGACGGCCGTGTTCGCAATGAACACCGCTGCGACTCACCGATACGAGGACATACGAATGCGCCACGCCCCACTGAATCGGCGCGACATGCTCAAGCGCCTCGGTCTCGCCGGAATCGGCGGGCTCGCGGGCACGTCATGGCTGTCGAACGTCGCGCTCGCAACGACCGCATCGGGCGCCACGCTCGATCTCAGCGCCGTCGATTGCGTGCTGACACCTTCGGTCACCGAGGGACCCTATTACTTCGACGCGAATCAGGTGCGGTCGGACATCACCGAAAGTCGGGGTGGTGTGCCGTTCCGGCTGTCGATCGGTGTGGTCAACGTCGACGAGTGCCTGCCGATCGGCAACGCGATCGTCGACCTGTGGCACTGTGATGCGCTCGGCCTGTACTCGGGTTACAATCAGCCCGCCGGCGACATGCGTGGCGAGGACTTCATGCGCGGAATCCAGTTGACGAACGCACAGGGCGTCGCGACGTTCGATACGGTTTTCCCCGGCTGGTACCCGGGGCGCGCGAACCACATGCACATGAAGGTGCGCTTCAATCAGTCGACGTACGTCACCTCGCAGCTCTTCTTCCCGCAGGAGCTCGGCGATCTCATTCACACGACACGCGAGCCGTACAGCGCGAAGGGAGCCAACCCCACGAAGAACACCCAGGACGGGATCTACAACGGGATCGCGACGAAGAGCGCCGTCACGGTGACCATGGCCCAGGACGGTCAGGGATACACCGGCACGGTCACGCTCGGCATTGTGGGACTGGCCTCCGCGGTGGAGATGACGGCGCCGACGCCGCGAGCGTCGCTGACCGCACCGTTTCCGAACCCGACCCCGTCGGTGACGACGCTCTGGCTCACGCTGCCGCGGGGCGAGCAGACGGCGCGCATTTCGGTCTTCGATATGAGCGGTCGCCGCGTCCGCGTGCTTCACGACGGACCGTTGCTCGCCGGACGCCACCCTGTGGAGCTCGACGGCGACGACCTGCCATCCGGCACGTACGCGGTGCGCGCCGACATCGGCTACGAGATCCTCGTCGAAACCGTGACGATCGCACGCTGACGCAGCGCGCGCGACGGAATGAGCGACTGGAGGTTCAACACCATGAATGCGGGCCTGGCGAATCTCGCCAGGCCCGCATTGTCTGTCCGCAATCGATTCTCACCCGATACCGGGTTACTCTCCGATCAGGCGATTGAGATGCGTCGAGACGAGCGCGCTCTCGCGGGCGTCGGCCACAGCACACAGCGTGCTGCGGACGTCGTCGCTGCTGCGCGGCGACGCCGACACGACGACCGACTCACTGCCAGCGAACGACAGGCTGACCGCATCACAGGACGCGCTCACGATCGTCACCGGGACGACGACCTCACTCGACGACGAGGCGCTCAGCGCGGTGCGGTCGTTGCCGCTGGTCGCGCCCATCTGCACGTCGATGCCGGAGGCGACGCGATCGTTGCCGCTGGTCGCACCCATGCTCGCATCGAGCGTCGTGCGATCGTTCGCACTCGTCGCGCCGAGCTCGGCGTCGATCGTCGTGCGGTCGTTGCCGCTGGTCGCGCCGAAGTCGGCGTCGATCCGCGTGCGATCGTTCGCGCTGGTCGGTCCGAACTTCAGATCGATCGCGTCCGGTGACGCAACGCGGTCGTTGCCGCTGGTCGGACCGAACTTCAGATCGATCGCCGAACGATCGTTCGCACTCGTGGCGCCCATCTTCGCATCGATCGTCGTGCGGTCGTTCGCGCTCGTGGCGCCCATGCTCGCATCGATCGTCGTGCGGTCGTTGCCGCTGGTCGGACCCATGCGAACGTCGATGCCGGTCGCGACGCGATCGTTACCGCTGGTCGGACCGAATCGAACGTCGAGTCCGCGCACGTCATCCGACGGACGAACGAGGCTCATCGAGACCGGTCCGTCGTTGTCGCTGACCATCGTCGAGCGCGACTCGCGGCCGCTCTCGCCGTAGCCGGTGCCGATGCCGGTCCAGTTGCCGAGCGCCGACGCGTCGAACGACGAGCTGCTCGACATGTCCGACGGAACGAGCCGACCGTACGCCACGAGCCGACCGTCGCGCAGGCCGAAGCGATTGACGACGAACGATCCGTCATAGGCCTCGAGCGACCCGACCGTATATGCCGACGAGCTCTCCTGTGCCGTCGCCGCCGTTCCCGCGAGCGTGCACGCACAGACCGCGAGAGCGATGATCTCCTTCAGACGATTCCGCTTCATTACCTCACCTCAGTCCTTCGGTTTCACAACGACTGGCTCATGACCAGTCCCCCATTGCACTCGTTCCTGTAGTTCTTACCGGAACCGTGCCCGAACCCATTTGCGGGGACGGAACGATCAATTCACGGCAATTTCGACGCCCGGCATTGCTGATTTAAATGCGGTTTTGCGCATCGGGACACAGGGTCGCCAGCAATGCTTCGGAGTTCGGCGCGTCGAGCCCAAGCTCCGAGATAAATCGTCGGCCGACATGCACGGACTCTTGGATGCGGCGCGCGCGCGACGTATGTTCGTCCACCCACAGGACCCCCTCCCTCTCCCCCTTCGCTTTCGGCGTCGTACGGACCTCGCATTGATGTCCCCGAGTATCCGCGCGCTCGTGCGGGGCTCACGCCGGCGCATTCCCTTCGACATTTCGCCTCGCTCACGCGATGGCGCACTCCGCCAATAACAATGGGCAGGCGGAGCCGTCCTCGCACATCCTTTCCAGTTGGGGACCTCATGAAACTCTCTCTTCTCGCAGCCACCCTTCTCATGGTCTTCGTCTCCGCATGCGCGCCGGAGTCGCCGACGTCGTCGAGCAGTTCGGACGGATTCGGCAAGGCAGTGCCGGATCGGTTCACGTTCCCCATCGCCGTCAGCAGCGATTGCTGTGGTAACGAGATCCTCGAATTCGATGTCAACTATCACCAGGTCGTGCGCGGCAACGGTGTCGCATACAGCTGGAAGGCCAACGAGTGGGTGACCGGCGCAAGCGGCAGCAACTACCACGTGGTCTTCACGGACAACGGCAACCAGCGCTTCGACGAGGATGGATTCGGCGGCTGGACCGGTACGCTGCACATTCGTGTCACGCGTGACGACGGCTGTACGTTCACGGTCACGATCAAGCTGCGCATCTCGATCGACGCCAATGGCAACGTCGTCAAGGAAGTCGTCGAGCAGACGGTGACCTGCGGGTAGGCTTTGACGGACATGGCAAATGGCGAACGGCCGGCCCATCGATCGATGGACCGGCCGTTCTCGTTTCAACCCTCGATGCCGACCGCCCTCTCGGCCCTGCTCTCACGGTCCCCGACGGCGATCATGTCCGCCGGCCGCGTCCGGTGAGACCGGCGACGACCTCGACGAGCGCATCGGGCTCGATCGGCTTGCCGACGAACGCCTGAAAACCCTCTTCCAGAGCACGGTCGCGATCGCTGCCGCGCGTGTACGCGGTGACCGCGACAGCGGGGATGCCGGCGCCCAGGCGGGCGCGCACCTCGCGGATCAGCTCGAAGCCGTCACGCCCGGGCATACCGATGTCGGAAACCAGGACATCGGGCGTTGCGGCGTCGAGGTGCACCAACGCCTCCGCGACGTCGCACGCGGTCGCAACGCGCGCCCCGCTGCGCGCAAGTACGCTGCGGAGTAGAGACCGCGTGTCCGGATCGTCGTCGACGACGAGGACATCGAGTCCGTCGAGGGACGGGCGCCGTGGGGTCGTCGTCGCGGTGGCGCCGTCGGCCGATGCGGGCGCAGACGCATCGAACGTCGTCGGCAACCGCACGGTGAAGCGCGCCCCGTGGCCCCTGCCGCCGCTTTCGACGCGGACGCTTCCGTTGTGCAGGCCGACCAGATTGTGGACGATCGCGAGCCCCAGGCCGAGACCGCCATGGCGCCGTGTCGTGCGGCCGTCGGCCTGGCGGAACCGATCGAAGACGTAGGGCAGGAAGTCCGCGCTGATGCCCTCGCCCGTGTCCGACACGACGATCTCGATCGCGCCGTCGACGCGCTCGAGCCTCAGCTCCACCAGACCGTCGCAGGCGGTGAACTTCACGGCGTTCGACAGCAGATTCCAGACGACCTGCTGCAGCCGCGCCGCATCGCCGGTCATCATGCCGACACCGGGCTCGACGCTCGCCACCAGTCGCACACCCTTGAGCTCGGCGGATGGACGGATCGCCTCGATGGCGGCGTTGATCGCCTCGGCAATGTCGAAGCGCCGCAGCTCGAGCCGGAGCTTGCCGGTGATGATCCGCGAGATGTCGAGCAGATCGTCGATGAGCTTGGATTGCGCGCGTCCCTGCCGCTCGATGATCTCGAGGCCCTCGCTGGCGGTTGTGTCCGGTGGAATCTCCTCACGCAGTATCGTCGCCCACCCGATGATCGCCGTCAGCGGCGTACGCAGCTCGTGCGAGACCGCCGCGAGGAACTCGTCCTTCAATCGGCTCGCGGTCTCGGCCTGCAGTCGTGCCTCGCGCTCGAGCGCGTGCAGCCGCTCGCGCTCGGTGATGTCCTCGATCGACGTCTCGTAGTACAGCACGTCACCCTCCGGATCGCGCACCAGCCTGATGTTCTCGAGCGCGTGGAAGCTGCCTCCGTCGGCCCGGCGCCAGATCGATGCGAGGCCGACGACATGCCCGTTCTCCTGCAGGCTCGCTTCGAGCTCCTCCGGCGCCGGCGCCACGCGGGACGCGGCTGCGCCGGCATTCGCGAGATCGGCGAACGAGTCGTAGCCGAGCATCGTGGCAAAGGCCGTGTTCGCGAGCACGACGCGTCCTTCGGCGTCGATGCGCCCGAGGCCGATGAGCGCATCCTCGAAGACCGCGCGGTACTGCTCGGACTGCGACCGGTAGCGCAGCAGCGCTTCGAGACGCGCCTTGAGCTCGACCTTGGAAATGGGCTGGCGCACGATGTCGTCGTAGCCCATGGCGAGCCAGGGCTCCCCCTTCGCGGTCGCCGACAATAGGATGAGAAATGGCAGAAACGACGGTCCCGCGCGCCACTTGAGCTCGAGCAGGCGTCGGTCGTAGCGCCGGGCGCCGCCGATATCGGCGATGACGAGGCTCACACCCGAACGCACGGTCGGAGCAGGGTCCGAAAGGTCGGCGACGCAGACGCGATAGCCGAGCCCCGTGAGGAACTCGGCGAGCAGCCGGCGATCGACCGGACTGGCGAGATAGAGATCGATCTGATGCACTGGCGTCGCCGCTCCGCTTCGTTGGTGTGCCCGCGTCCGGCCCTGCGGGGCCGGCGAATCACCGCTCGATCGTTTCACCGTCGGCGCCGATTGAAAAGGCAGGAATGCCGGAGAGAATGCCGCGGAGGAACGACAGCTTCCCGCTCACATGGATTCCATCGGACGAGATCTTCAGTTCGCGGAGCTCGGGCTGGAATCCGCCCAGCCGCTTCTTCAGACACCCGATGACCTTGATCACCGAGCTACGGTACTCGGCATAGCGCATCAGCACGATGTTGTCCGCGACGTGGCTTACCCCGAGATCGGTGGCGCGCAGGTCTCCGGTGATGAACTCCACCTCGTTGAGGAGCATCGTCGTTACGCCGCGGCGGTTGAGGTGCGTCACGAGGTTGTGAAGGTGCGCGACGGGCGTCCCGAACTCCTCCATCGCGAGCGTGTAGCCGCGGAGGCTGTCGACCGAGACGACGCGAGCGCCACCGTCGACGTCACGGCGGACCATCGAGAGGAACTCGTCGGGGTACAACTGCAGGGCGTTGACCGGGACGATCCTCATCCGCCCGTCGGCGAGCAGGGGCTCGACGTCGATGCCGACGTTGCGGCTGCGGCGGAGGATCGAGTCGATCGACTCCTCGAACGCATAGATGACGCCGGGGTAGCCGCGCTCGGCCGCCGTTGCGACGAACCGCACCGAGAGGGTACTCTTGCCGACGCCGGGCGGTCCGGTGAGCATCGAGGTCGTGCCGGTCTCGATGCCGCCGGCCAGCAGCTCGTCGAGCTCCGTGACACCGGTCGACAGGATGTCCTCGCTCGGCGGCGTGCGGTCGATCAGCTCGATGCGATGGGGAAAGACCGTCATGCCCGTGGCCGTGATGCGGAACGGGTGCAGTCCCGAGATGAAATCCGAGCCGCGCAGCTTCTCGACCTGCATGCTTCGCAGGCCGATCACCCGGTTCTGCGAGACCTGCATGCGAAGCCGGATGATCCCGTCGACCGCAAGGGCCACCGATGCCTCCTGCTCGAGCTCGACGGGCTCGTAGGCCAGCAGCGCGGTACAGCCGCAATGATCGAGGAAGTTGACGAGCCGCATCAGGTGCTTGCGGAACTGGTAGTCGTCGACCGAGAGGTAGCGCAACTGCGTCAGCGAGTCGATGACGATGCGGCTTGGCCGCTGCTCCTCGATGACGCGAAAGAGGTTCTGCCACGTCGGGATGCGCTCGACGTCGCTGGCCGGGAAGATCTCGTACTCACCCTCGCCCGGTCCGCTCGACTCGTCGACGTAGGTCAGGTCGACGATCTCGATGCGATCGATCGGCCAGCCGAAGCTCTCGACGTTCTGGCGGATCTTGTGCGCGGGCTCGGCGAGGGTCACGAACAGCGTGCGCTCTCCGGCCTCGACACCGGCCGCGAGCCACTGCATCGACATGACCGTCTTGCCCGTGCCGGCGCTGCCGACGATCAGGTAGCTCGAGCTCGTGAAGAATCCCCCGTGGAGAATCTCGTCGACGCCCGCGATTCCCGAGGACACTCTCTTTCGTGCCATGCCCGTGTCTGTTGAGCGGCGCTTCAGGACGGGCCGCAGCTCTGCGTCCCGCGCCGGTGTGCCGCGGTGTAATCTTCGTGTAATGCGGAGTCTCTACGTTCACCGGCCGGGTGCTCCGTGACGGACGGGCGCCGGGCCCGCGGAGAACCGGGCCGGCGACGGACCCGGAATCGCATGCGTCGCCGGTCGCGACGAGCATGTTTCGCGACAATCCCCACATGTCATGCCAGATCTTGAATTCAGTCCCGTCGACGAGGTCGTTCGCCACTGCAACGGCGAGCTCGTCGACATCGTCGTCCCGGATCTCGAGGCTGGTGGCGTCTATGTCGTCAGCCGGGCCCGGACGCTCCTCGTCGCGCTCGACGATCTGCCCGAGCTGCACCGGCGGGGGATCTTCCAGGGATTCGTCGTCGACTACCTGAGAACCCAGCTTCTCCTGTAGCACGGGGACGCGCCGCGACCACGCGCCGGATGCCGCCCCTCAGGCCCCCCGGCAAGAAAACACCGCCAGGTTCCGCCGGACATATTTACCTTTGTTTACCTTTCGGGCCGTGTCTCCTCCCGAGCGGGCGTAGCGGTGCGTCGAGGGCGCGCGTTGCCCGGCGATTCGCCTGCCTCATTCCGACCGTTCGACCGACACTCTTTCCCTCACCATACACGGTGGAACCCTCCATGCTCTTCTCTACCGGCTTCACTCCACGGATACTGCGGCGGATGCGATCCGTCGTGTTCCTGCTCGCGCTGCTGCCGACGCTCGCGTTTGCGCAGCTCAGCGGAACGAAGACCATCGGCACCGGCGGCGACTATGCGACGATCGATGCCGCGATCACGGCACTGGTCGCCAACGGCGTCAACGGGCCGTTGACGTTCCTGATCAGCTCCGGCACCTATGCGCCTCCGACCGGAGGCTACGTCCTTCCGGCCGTCACGGGCATGAGCTCGACGAACACGGTCACGTTCAAGCCGGCCTCCGGCGCGACGGTGACGATCGCCGGCTCGACGAGTGACGGCACCGCGATCTTCGCGATCGACGGCGGCAAGTACTACATCATCGACGGCTCGAACTCGACCGGCGGCACGTCGCGCGACATGCTGCTGCGTCAGACGAGCACGACATATGGCGCGACCATCTGGCTCCGCAACGACGCCGACTACAACGTCATCAAGAACGCGACGCTGCAGTCGGCCAACGGCACCGGCGGACTCAGCCTGACGCTCGGCGGCATGACCGTGTTCGTCGGGCAGACGACGGCCGCCTCGGGCAACGACTCGAACCTGATCCAGAACAACCTGGTCGGCGATCTCAGCGGAACGTATCGCGGCTTCCGTGCGATCTACATCTACGGTGGATCGACGACGACCCCGAACATCGGCACGCGGGTCATCGGCAACGACGTCGTCAACTTCGGCAACGTCCAGGCCGCCTGCTACGGCATCTTCATCAGCTACCACAACCACGGCACGCTCGTTCGGGGCAACACCGTGCGCATGACGACGACCTCGGGCACGACGTTCTCGCAGGTCTACGGCATCTACATCAACGAGCAGCTCGCCAGCCCCCTCGGCAACAGCAACAACGTCGCGATCGAGGGGAACAAGATCTACGGTCTGCAGACGGCGCAGACGTCGGAGACGATCTACGCGATCACCTACTTCGGCGACAACAACACCAACAGCTCGTCGCCGCGGTTCGTCAACAACATGATCGCGAACGACCGCGGAGCGACCACGACGACGTTCTACGGACTCTACGTGTCGGTGACCAACACGTCGTCGAACGTCGCGATCCAGCACAACAGCTTCTCCCTTGCCGGCAGCGGCAGCTACTACTACCTGCTGTTCCTCAACAACAGCGGCACCGCGACGATCAACCACCGGAACAACATCTACCATTCGACGTGGTCGACCTCCGGCGTGGCGCTGTACGTGGCGAACCCCACCGGGTGGACGTCGAACAACAACCTCTTCGAGATCAACACGACGGCAGCGAACGTCGCCTACTACAACGGCGTCTTCTATAACTCGCTGACGGCGTTCAAGGCGGCGGCGGCACCGAACGAGACGGCGAGCATCAGCGGCAACCCGCAGTACATCTCCCCCTCGACCGGTGACCTCCACATCGACGTGATCCGTGCGACGCCGGTGGAATCGGCCGGAGCGTACATCGCGACGGTGCCGACCGACTTCGACGGCAACACCCGTAACACGACCGCGCCGGACATCGGCGCCGATGAAGGCGGCTTCAACGGCGGCGGCATCGTCATGACGCGGCCGGTCGGCGGCGAGACGTATCTCGGCGGCGCATCGGTTCCGTTCCAGTTCACGCTCAACCGCTCGATGCCGGTGCACATCGACTTCTCGACCGATGGCGGTGCGACCTGGAGCATCATCGGCAACTACAACCTTACCCCCGGGACCTGGTCCGGGTCGTACACGACCCCCGACATCGCGACGACGCGGGCGATGTTCCGCGTGATGAACAGCGCCAGCGCGGTCGAGGGCGATACCTCCGGCACGTTCAGCCTGTTCCAGCCGACTGTCACGATCGTCGCGCCGAACGGCGGAGAGATCCTCTTCCAGTCGGACAACTACTCGATCCGCTGGATGTCGACGGACATTCCGTTCGGTGCCCTGGTCGCGCTCGATTACTCGACCGACAACGGTGCGAGCTGGACCGAGATCGCGACGAACCTGACGTCGGCGAACTCGCCGGCGATCAATAGCTACAACTGGATCGTCCCGGCCGCGCAGACGACGCAGGCGCTGGTGCGCGTGCGGATGCTGGCCAAGCCGGTCAGCGACGTGTCGAACGCAACGTTCTCGATCCGCAAGTCGATGAACCTGCTCTCGCCCAACGGTGGCGAGCAGTGGTTCGTCGGGGAGACCGAGTGGGTGCACTGGTCGGTCAATCGCGTCAACAAGCTGAACGTCGAGTACTCGACCGACAACGGGACGACGTGGCTGACGCTGGCCAACGGCGTTCGCGCGTTCATCGACAGCCTGCGCGTCATCGTGCCGAACACGCCGACGACACAGGCGCTCGTGCGCATCGTCAATGCGGAGCAGCCGCAGTTCACCGAGCGCTCGGCCGCGACGTTCTCGATCCTCTCGACCGCACTGACGATCACTTCACCGAACGGCGGCGAGAAGTACGAGCAGAGCCAGCCGGTGACCGTCACGTGGGATGCGTTCATCAACGAGACGCCGCTGCGACTGGAGTACACATCGAACGGCGTCAACTGGGAGACGATCGCCACCGGCATCTCCTCGGGATCCGAGTCCTACACGTTCACGCCGCCGGCGTTCCCGACGAAGCTGGCGCGCGTGCGACTGATCGTCGAGGGACGTGAGATGCTCGGCGACGCGAGCAACGGCACGTTCGAGATCATGGAGGCTCCGGGCATCGCGATCTACACGCCCGCACAGGGCGAGATCCTGATGGCCGGGTCGAGCTACGAGATCACGTGGGGAGCCAACCGGGTCAACACGGTGAACATCGAGTACAGTCCGACCGGTGGCACGCCGGGCTCGTGGCAGCGGATTGCCTCGAACATCCCGGCGCTGCGCTCGAGCTTCACGTGGACCGTTCCGAATCAGGTGACGCCGAGCGGCAAGATTCGGATCGTCGAGGTCGGCGGTTCGATCATCGCCGAGACCGGTCTGTTCTCGATCGTCACGCCGGTCGCGTCGGTGCGCGTGCTGCGCCCGAACGGCGGTGAGGTCTACACCTCGGGCGATCCGATCACGATCAACTGGACGTCGGCGCTCGTCGGCACCGTGAACCTTGAGTACACCAGCGACGGCGGCGCGAGCTGGCGGGCGATCCCGGGCGCGACCGGCATTCCGGCGGTGCCCGCATCGTTCACCTGGACCGCACCGGCGCCGGGCACCGGCTACCGCGTGCGCGTCTCGAGCGGCGGACTCTACGATGACTCCGACAGGAGCTTCGAGATCAAGCGTGCGATCGTGCCGAGCATCACGATCCTGTATCCGAACGGCGGTGAGAACCTGATGGTCGACTCCGCCGTGTCGATCACGTGGCTGGCGCGCGACTTCACCGCGAACGTCTCGATCGATCTGTCGATCGACAACGGCGCGACGTGGACGCCGATCGGCACCGCGACGTCGGCCTCCGGCATCTACAGCTGGACCGTACCGGCGACGCCGACGCAGCAGGCGCTCGTGCGCGTGACCGGCGGCGGGACCGAGGACGTCTCCGACGCCTCGTTCGTCATCTCGCCGCGCCCGGTTCCCGCGATCACGGTGCTCTCGCCGAACACCGCCGACGTGATGTGGACAGAGGGCGACTCGGTGACGATCACGTGGCAGTCGAACGACGTCGCGACGCTCGACATCCAGTTGTCGACCGA
>Ga0247823_10003926_pt1 | contig 11977 bp, 10 predicted proteins | sample 13C_PalmiticAcid_2_FD_192426 | JGI IMG/M metagenome (GOLD analysis project Ga0247823, IMG submission 192426) | Soil microbial communities from agricultural site in Penn Yan, New York, United States - 13C_PalmiticAcid_Day30 | ecosystem: Environmental > Terrestrial > Soil > Agricultural land...
GACCCTTTCAGAGCAGGGCAAACCGCGTCGCGGAGCTGATGGCTTCGCACAACGTCGGACAGCGACTCGACCAATTGGTCGCGGGGCGTGGCGACGCCGAGTCAACGACGACGCGGCTCACCTCGGGCAGCCCGGTCGCCAGCATCCTCGAGCTCAGCGCCGTTTCCGACAACGATTTGATCGTGCTCGGGGCGCGCCAGCGCTCCGATCTCGGCTGGCAGTTCCGTAACGACATCGCCCGGCAGGTGTCGGCGCTGGCACAGTGCGCGACGTTAACGGTGCACGACCGCGATCAGGTCGACAAGATCGAGCGCATCCTGGTTCCGGTCGACTTCGGTCCGGTCACCGATAGCGCCATCGCGTGGGCACGACTTTTTGCGCAGCGCTTCGCGGCCGAAGTGCATATCCTGAACGTGGTCTCGCGCGAGCAGCAGCCCGAGCGTTTGGTCGAGCGTTCCGGCAAGGTCACACGTTCGTCCACTGTTGCGTCTCACGTCAGCGCGCGCAGCGCCGCGCTTGCGGCAGACTTGGTCAGCGCAGGTGTTCGCGCGACGGGCGACGTCGTCATCTCGGGCGGTGTCGTCAACGGCATCACCGACTACAACGACCGCGGCGAGTTCGACCTGCTCGTGCTCGGTCTGACCGGTCCACCGCGTGGTGCGGCACGACTGACGCGTGGCCTCGCGGCCACGTTGCGCAACCGCATGTCCATTCCCCTGCTTTCGATCAGGCAGGCCACGGGCGATCCTCCGAACGCGAACGCCGCATCGAAGACGGCTGGGCGCTGAGGCGCAATCGCTACAAAGCAGCATGGGCCGATGAGCCCAGGCTCGGCCGACCGCGCACGTGCACTTGTTGCGAGCCGTGCCGCCGCCAGCTCCTGCTCGCTTGCTGAGCTCGTCGTCCGAGAGGCGACTGATGTCGTCGAGCACGAAGCTCAGCCGGGGCACCAGCGTCGAGAACTCGGGGTCATTGGCCAGGACCGGATCGAACTTCCTCGAGCGAGTGTGCGCTGCGATCGCTCTTCGCGAAGGATCCGTCGCTGGGAGCCAGCTGCTTCGGCGCCCACGGCGACGCTCGGGCCCTTCCGCTGCTCGAGCAAGCCATATGGGACTTCGAGCCCGACTGGCCCACGCCTACGGCGCTGATCGGCCTCGCCGATCTAGTGGAGGCCTACGAGCAGCTAGGTGGAACCCTCCCGGAAGAGCTGCGCCTTCGGCGATGGACCGCAGTTCATCATCCGCGATCGTGACAACAAGTTCGGTACCGAGTTCGACCGAGTTGCCAAAGGCGCTGGCACGCGAGTCATTCGCACCGCGGTGGTGCCCCGCTGATCAACTCCATCTGTGAGCGCTTCCTCGGCAGCCTGCGACGCGAGTGCCTCGATCACATCCTCATCCTTCACGAACAGCACATGCATAGCTGGTCGTACACGCCGATCCAGTTCGTACCAGTGGCCACGACGATCGTTCGATTGCTAACGTGATCTGTTTCCGCTGGTAGAAAGCCGGCCTCTTTGAGCATGCGGTACGTGCTGATCGCCGAACGGCTAGAGACGCCGGAAGCTGCGTTGCCCAAACTCGCCAAGGCAGGCACGGTGCCCTGTGTGCTTCCCGCTGGAGCGAACGACGGCACGAACGCGCAGTCGCACAAAGCGTTGAAGCCCCGAGACTTTCGTCTCGAGGCTTCGGGGTTGAGCAGACGATCCGCTGCACCAACCCGTTTCTCCATCTCTCTATAGAGGAGGCAACTCGCTCTCCATGGAGAAAAGCGACAAATATATGCCGGCCGCAGGGCCCGCTGATCGCTTGCTGGAGCAAGCGTCACTCGGGCTGTTCGAACAGCTCCCGGGCATCGTTCAGCGTGGCCGCTCCACGTAGCCAGCGGTCGAGTATCGCCAGGTCCGTGCACCCCTCAACCCGAGCGCGCTGCTCCGCCGTTACGGCTTTCTGCCGCGCTTCCAGGACGGCGAGAATGGCCGCTGCTTTCGCTTCGGCACGGCCCTCATCGCGGCCCTTGGCCTGCAGTTGTTCAGCGATAGTCATGAGAGTCTCCTTCGCTTCAGGGGCGTGGATCTGGACCTGGTCATAGAACGTGTCCGGCGGTACCTCGGCGACGACGTAAAGGTAGCGGAAAAGGGCCAGGACTGCATCCCGGCCGCTCGGGGCCCGGAGAAGGTCCGCGATGAGGCCTGCGAAACGCGGCAGGCTGGCCAGCAGCCGCTCCGGCTGGCGCGAGTCACGTAGCGCCCACAGTCCCAGGGTCACGGCCGCTCCGAGTGCTCGCTTGCTCAGCTCGTCGTCCGAGAGGTGACTGATGTCGTCGAGCACGAAGCTCAGCCTTGGGCACCAGCGTCGAGAGCTCGGCGTCATTGGCCAGGACCGGATCGAACAGCGCCGCGAGCTCCGTGGGCGACGTCCAGCCGTCTTCGCTGTGGTGCAAGACGACCGGCACGACGAGCGGAAGGGGCAGCTTAGGGTGACCGAGTGTCTTGGCGTTCTCGACGTGCCAGTCGAGCACGCGCACGATGTACTTCAAGAGCCTGAGCGGCATCAGGGCGTCGGGCGTGCTCTGGTGCTCGAACAACACGTACAGCAATGCCCTCCGGCCAGCGATGCTGGTCGAAAACAGCAGGTCGGTGTGCGTGTCCGACAGCAAGTGGTCGACATGGCTGCCCGATTCGAGCCTGAGCGACTGCCAATCGATCCTCCGGCTCAGCCCCTCCGGCAGCACCGAGCGAAGCGCCACCGCCGCGTTCTCGAGATTCGAGAACGTGTACTTCACGAACGCGTCGTGCGGGCTATTGGGCTCGACCAACGCGCGCGACGTTAGCACGCTGGCCAGGCCGCCGCGGATCCCTTTCGCGTGGAATGACGTCGCGGGGGCTCAGCCGTCACCTTGGAGAACTCCGCGTTGCAATAGACGACTCTCGTCTCGGAGTCGACAACGAGGGAGCTCAGCGTATCGAGCAGCCGGAATTCACCATCGGCCGTCGCTGCTCCCATCGGTTCATCCTCCTGCATTGTCTCCTTCGGGGCCCGACGCGCCGATCTCTTTCCCGAACTACGACCTGCAACGCCTGTGCCCCGGAAGGGCGTGGCGGCGGCCAGAAGCGGTGCACCCGGCATCGGCGCGACGGTCCAGGTCTGCTGTGCCTCGCCTCTCCAGTGCTCCGATATCAAGACGACCCCAGATACGGATCCAGGGCCAGAGCGCGTTTCTTCTGTGAGGAACGTAAGGAACAGCTCTTGCCCGGACCGGATGGAAGGAGATAAGGAGCAGGCGATGTCATCGACTGGCTATGTCGCATTGAACACGGCCGGGGGGGAGAATGGACCCTCTCCTCTGCGGCGCCAGTTGAAGCGCGAAACAGCTGCACTCCATCGTCGCCTCGAGAAACAGCTGGGACTGCTCGATCCTTCGCTTTCGCTCCAGCGATACCGTCGAGTGCTCCAAATGTTTTACGGGTTCTACGCTCCCGTCGAGGCCAGTCTGGTTCCCCTCGCTGCGGCGGGCCCTCCGCTCGGCTTTCCACTGCGCGCGCGCTCCGAGCTCATCGAGCATGACCTCCTGGCGCTGGGCCTGTCTCGGCGCGACCTCGCCGAACAACCTCGATGCGCCACGCTGCCCCGGCTGTCGTGCCGCGAGGACCTGGCGGGTTGCCTGTACGTGCTCGAGGGAGCCTGCCTTGGGGGACGGGTCGTCGCTCCTGTGCTGTACCGACGATTCGGCGTGGCTAAGGGCAGCGGCGCGTCATTCTTCGTCGGCGACGGCGAGGGGACGCCGGCGAGGTGGGGGCTCGTGCTCGCCTGGCTCGAAGGCTTGGTACCTGCAGGTGCGCGAAGCGAAGAGATCGTCGCTGCGGCACGGGCGACCTTTCAGACGCTCGCGCGATGGCTGGAGCGGCAAGGAGATTCGCCACCATGAGTCGGAGTGCGATCGACTTGACCGATTGCGACCGGGAACCCATCCACATCCCGGGGACGGTTCAGCCCTATGGGGTGCTGTTGGTACTGGCCGAGCCGGCGCTGACCGTCGCGCAGATCAGCGAGAACGTGGGTAGTCACCTTCCGCTGCGTCTCGAGGAAGTCCTGGGCCAGCCCCTTTCCACCGTCATCGATCCGGCGTCGGTCGACGAGGTGCGGGAGGCGCTGCGCCAGGGGCGCTGGTACGAAACGAACCCGTTACGCATCAGCGCACACGGAAAGCGGTTCGATGGGACCGTCCACCGCCATGATGGCGCGGCGATCCTCGAACTCGAGCCGGCTCCGGAGCCACCGATATCGACCGCAATGCGTCACCCGTTCCGGCTAGCGCTGATGCAGCTTCAGCGCGCGAGCACGGTCGCCGAGCTCGCCGACGTCGTCGTCCAGCAGATGCGGCTAGTGACCGGGTTCGAGCGGGTCATGTTCTATCGGTTCCGCGAAGACGGCCATGGGTCCGTCGATGCGGAGGCGAAAGAACCGGCGCTCGAGCCGTACCTGGGCTTGCACTATCCGGCCTCCGACATTCCTGCCCAGGCGCGCCAGCTGTACCTCAAGAACTGGCTGCGATTGATCTTCGATGCTCGAGCCACGCCCGCGCGAATCGTTCCGACCCTCCGGGCGGACACCGGGAGTCCCCTCGATCTCAGTTTTTCGGTGCTACGCAGCGTCTCACCCATTCACCTCGAGTATATGGCCAACATGGGAGTTCGCGCTTCCATGAGCATCTCGCTCATCGTTGGCGGTCGTCTGTGGGGACTCATCAGCTGTCTGAACCATTCCGGCCCGCGTCGCGCTTCCCAGGAGATGCGGGCGGCATGCGAGTTTCTGGGTCGCCTTGCCTCGCTGCAGATCGCCGCGCTCGAGGATCACGAGCTTTTGGCACAGCGCAACTCACGACGAACGACCGAGGAAGCACTGGCTGAGTCGATGCGCCAGAGCATCGGCGAAGAGAACGTACTCGTGGCCCTGCGGGCGCTCCCGAACGAGTTGATGGCACTGGTTGCCGCCGAGGGGGCCGCGGTCGTAGGCGCCGGGGAGCCGGTGACGTGTGGCCGCACGCCGCCGCTGGAGCTCGTCCAGGCGATCGCAGCGTGGGTCCAAGAGAAAGAAGGGTTGAGGCCTTTCTCGACTGCGTCGCTCGGGGCCTTGTTCCCTCGGGCAAGAGAGGCCAGCGACGTCGCCAGCGGCCTGCTCACGTTCGCGCTGCCCGGCGCTCCCCAGCGGCGACTCCTGTGGTTCCGCCCGGAGATCGTCAAGACGGTGAGCTGGGGCGGCGATCCCTCCAAGCCCGTCGCGGCAGATTCCGGCGAGCGCCTGCGCCCCCGTCATTCGTTTGCCGTCTGGCGCGAGGACGTGCGATTTTGCTCGCAGTCGTGGACGGCGAGCGATCTCGAGGCCGCAGACGAGCTGCAGCGGCGTGCTATCGAAGTCGACCTGGAGCGCCGACTCGCGAGCGAGCAACGGGCGGTGCGGGCACGGAACGACCTGCTCGCTGTCGTGTCTCATGACCTCAGAAGCCCGCTGTCGGCCATCCTGATGCAGACTGAGGTGATGTTGAAACAGGCACACAGCGACGAGGAGATCGCGCGTCGATCGCGAGCGAGCGCGGAGCGCATCCGAAGATCGGCAACGCACATGAAGGCGTTGATCGATGATCTGCTTGATCTGGCGAGAATCGAGACGCAACGCTTCGCTTTGCATCTCGAGGCCGTGGACAGCCGGGCCATGGTCGAGGAGGCGCGGCTGGCCGCCTCAGCCACGGCGGAGGCCAAGCAGATCACCCTCGCGAACGAGTCGATCGATTCAGCGACGGTAAAAGCCGACCCCGAGCGGATCTTCCGCGTGCTCACGAACCTGATCGACAACGCGATCAAGTTCACCCCCGAAGGAGGCACGATCACCGTCCGCGTGGAGCGCCGCGGCGACGAGTTGTTGATCACTGTCCGCGACACGGGCCCCGGCATTGCCGTGGACCAACTGCCGCATGTGTTCGATCGCTACTGGAAGGGTAGGCCAGCAAGCCAGGTCGGCGCGGGGCTGGGTCTCTATATCGCCAAAGGAATCGTCGACGCCCACGGCGGGCGGATCTGGGCCGAGTCCTCGACCGGCGGAGCCAAGCTGAGTTTCACGTTGCCGCTCGAGTGACGAGGGTTGAATCGCTCACCAGCAAGTCTTGAACGTGCGCCGGAAATCGGCGAGACAACTCAGCGTGTTCGCAGTCCTCGCCTCGCGTGTCCGGACCGTCGTCGGTCGCGTGCTCAAGTCGGCCAGGACTGCCCTGCGCGACGTAATCCGACCTGCGCCGATGGCAGGGGGCCTAGTGCGTGACGCGTTGCGCAGCCGGGCCGAGCTCCTGTTCTGGAAGCGACGCTCCAAGCCCACCGCGCACCGCGACTCCCGCATCGACTCCGACACGGTCGAACTCGTTCGCCGCATGACCCGTGAGAATCGCCTCTGGGGCCTTCCTCCGAAATCACAGCGTGTGGGCATGCGACTTCCTGCAGACCTACGACGTCTGGTTCCGCCCTATCTTCGCGTTCTTGATCATCGACGTGAGCACCAAGCGTGTCGTTGATGTCTCCGTCACGCGAGCGCCTACGCAGGCCTGGACGGCGCAGCAACTGCGCAACGCCATGCCGCTCGACGATGGGCCACAGTTCCTCATCAGGGATCGCGACGACAAGTTCGGCGCCGACTTTGGTCGCGTTGCCAAAGGCGCGGGCACCCGTATCATCCGCAGCGCGGTGCGCGCGCCCCTGATCAACTCCATCTGCGAACGCTTCCTCGGCAGCGTGAGGCGCGAGTGCCTCGACCACATCGTGATCCTCGGTGCGCGTCACCTGAGAAAGGTCCTCGAGGAGTACTGCTTCGCCTACTTCAACGGCGCGAGACCCCACCTAGGGTTGGCTCAGCGTGTGCCGGTTCCGATGTCGGACGAATCGGACCGCGCCACCGGGACGATCGACGTCACGCCGGTGCTCGGCGGCCTGCATCATGACTACCGAATGGCCGCGTAAGCAGCGCGGACGAAGCAAATAGCCAGGACAGGTTCTGATTCGCCGTCCTTCCTTAGGACCGTGCTCGCCTACCAGCGGGCCCCGGGGCGTTCGGTCTCGGGCGTGGCAACGCGCGGACTTGACCCCCCGCGCAACCGACCAACCTTGAATGGTATGCGCGCTTCGCTCATGCTCGCGGCGCTTGCCCTGCTCGGCTGCGCCTCGACGCACAGTCAGCCGCGCGACGTCACTTTCCAGACGCTGCCCGGCGGAACCGCCACGCCCGGGGCAGACGGGAAGGTGACTCAGTTCGAGCTGCAGCAGATCGTGCAGCGCTTCACCGGTACCTTCGCAGACAGTTTGCTCGCCGCCGGCTTGCCGGTGGTGGACGCGGCCGAGGATCCCCAGATCCAACGACAGATGCTCGAGCGGGTGAGCAGCTACTATTCGGCGGCGCTCGATGTGGCGTCGGGCCCCCTGCCGGAAGTGAGCGTGCTCGACATGCTCGTCTTCCTGCGACTCAGTCGCAGCGTGATCGAGCGCCATTGGAAGCCGGCTCTAGGCGACTCGATCGATACCTTGCTGCAGACGTTTCGTGCTTCCGAGCAGAAGGCCTGGGAGTTCAGCAAGACCATTCTGAGCGAGAAAGACCTGCAGACCCTGAGCTGGTTGATCGATAACTGGCTGGAGCTGCATCCCAGTACCGTCAATGTCGAGATGGTGCGCTTCGTGCAGTTTGCCGCGCGTGCCGGTGACGTCAGCGAGGAAATGAGCGAGCGCGCCGCCGGCCTGATGGGCAGCGTACGCGGAGCCACCCTGCTCGTGAACCAAGGTCTTCTGCTCGGCGAGCGCGCGATGTTCCAAGCCAATCGCGTGCCGACCGTGATTCGTCTGCAGACTCGGCTCGGCGCCATGGAAGTCGTCAGCGATTCACTGAAGAACGGCCAGTCGATTGCGCAAGCCATCGAGGGACTGCCAGATCCCGACCCGGTGATCCGGGACCTGACCGCGCTGACCCGGCAATCGAGCGATCTGCTGCGCGAGTCGCGGACCACGCTCGAGGCGCTCAAGCCGCTATTGGGCGACCAGGGCGTGGGGGCAACGATTGACTCGACCAATCGCCTGGCGGACAAGGGGCTCGAGCTGGTGCAAGAGGTGAAGGGCCTGAAACCCACCGATCATCCGGTACTCGCCGCCAGCGTGGGCACTGATTTCGATCGCTTGGTGCGGCGCATGGTGGCCTACCTGGCGCTGCTGGGGGCGGTCAGCAGCGGGATCTTCTGGGGCGCCTACTACCTCGTGAAGCGCCTCTTGCCGGAAATCAACGGAGCGCGCAGGTCAGGCTCTAACGGAGCTCGGCTCCGAGCGTGATCCCGGGTCCACCGCAGGATCGTCCAGAAATCTGCCTTCGACAAGGTCTTGAAGGTGACCACGAAAGCGGCCAAACATGCGCCGTGTTCGCGGTCCTACACGCGCGACTCCGCAGGGAGCGCGCACAGGCGTTGGTCGCCGAGATGCTCAAGCACGGCCTCGCGAGCCGCTAGGCCGAGGGCGGCTCGGCGAACAGCACCTGAGGAACGTTCTCGAGACGGAAGGGCAAACGACTAAGGCTTTCCTACATCGCTCGACCTGCAGTCGTCTGGTGGTGAGCGCGCTCACTGAAAGCGCAGTCGCCTGATCTCGGGGGTCAGGCGCTTGGCGACGATATAGCCGCCCCAGAACACGACCGAGCAGGCCGCGCCGAGCAGCCCGAGGTACGTGACCACCCGCCGCGCCAGCCGCTCGACCCGTACCTCGACCGTCGTGGCCAGCGCCTGCACGTCCTGGGGCTCGATAGCGTGCACCTCGCGCGCCAGCTCGAGGCTCGTCTCCGCGAGCTTGCGCGTGGAGTCGATGGTCTCCCTGAGAGCGCCGGGCTCTCCGAGCAGAGGTTTGAACGCGTCGATCGCGGCGTGCGTCTCGCGGACCGCGGCCAGCGACTGCGAGCTCAGCGCCGTGAGGTCGTGAATCACGGGGGTCGCGGTCTCGGGCACCTTGGCCAGCGCGCCCTGAAGCTCCGTGGCGCGGTCCAGCGAGTCGGCAACGATCTCCTGCGCGCCGAGACGCGCTTGCAAGCGCACCAAGAACGGCATGCGGGTGGCGAGGAACATGGCGCGATCGCTCAAGAGCAGCGCCTGGTCGGCCGCCTGGGTCGCAGCCTTGACGCTGCCGAGCAGACCCGACGCGCTGCCCTTGAGCTCGTCATCCAAATCGCCCGCGCGATCCGCAAACTCACCGAAGCGGACCATCGCGACAGAAATGCTGTCCGGGTGACGCTCGAGCCATGAGTCGATCAAGGTGTGCAGCTGAGCCTTCTGCTCGTTCGAGAGCAGGGCGGAGGCAAGGTCCCAGGCCTCCCGCTCCGACTCCTTGAAGGCCTCGAGCAGGGGCAGCGCGTCGTCGCCGAATACCTTGGGCATCCAGTAGCGCTCGAGTGTGTTCCGGGTCAACGTGACGAACACGACCATGTCGAGCACGTTGACCTCTGGCAGCGGACCCGAGGCGATGTCCAGGGCGGACGAGACGTAGAGCGCGCCGCGTCTCAACGCGTGCCGCCGGATCTCGGCGTCCTTCGACTTGAGCAGGGGCTCAGCGGCGTCGCTGGTGCGATCCAACAAGCCGCCGGTGAAGCGCTGGACGGATTGTTGCATCTCGAACTGGTTCACAGAGCCCGCTCGCGAGCTCTTCGCGCCCGCCGCAGGCTGTGAAGGCGAACTGGAGGACCGGACGTCGCGCGGCGCCGGCGTGCCGCTCGCACGTTCGACGAGCGTCGTGCTGGTGAGCCCCGACCACAAGCGATGCGCGAGCGCCCTGGCGAAGCTCACCCTCACGACGCCCCTCGAACGGGCCTGGGTCTCGGGAAACGAGGGCGACGTTTGTGGGTCGATTCGTCGTGGGGCGTGGCGCGCTTCACGACGTAGGCGCCGGCCCAGTAGAGAACGATCAAGGCAGCGCACAGCAGGCCGAACCGTATTTGCGCCTGCCTGGTGAAGCGATCGGCGCGGGCTTCGAGCGCCTGCACGACGTCCTGGGCGCGTTCGGGTTCGAGGGCGCGGAGCTCGGCCAGCAGCTCCCGCGCGTCCGAGGTGACGAACCGCAGTCCGCGCCGTCCCCCTATTCGTGGAAGGGCAGCTTCCGACATGACTCACCTTCAGTGGATTTGTTTCACCAACGGCGGCTCTGCTTCCGAGACGAAGGTCAAGAGTGCAAATCCGGGACCGGACACGGGGCAATGGCATGAGGGCTTTGTCACGAACACCGACTGCGGCCACTGGGGCACGATCGTGACTCCGCGACACGGACCCGAGGCAACATAGCCCTGGCGGAGGTCGTCGGGCCCTGGGGCTGCCACGTCTCTGCGACACCGGAGTTGCAGAGACGTGGCCTTGCACCTCGCCTGGGCTCCGAGGAAGAGCACCCCGAGCCGAGCCTCGAAACTCATGAATCCGCGATCGAGCGCTCGTGGGTCGAAGTACCGGGAGCTCGAGCGCTCCGTCCGGACAGCTCATGCAGGTTAGCTTCGTTTGGGAAGCGCGAGCACGCTCCGGCCTGTTGATCGCTCAAGACGGAGCCATGCTACTCGTCCCCAATCAGCGCCTGCTGTGTCCCCGCGACGGCGCCTCTTGTGCCTTTGGTCTTTATGACGGGAGCAAACGCGCCCGCGCCGAAGGAGAAGACCGATATGGGACACCATGAGACCAAGCAGCTGCGCGCGGCTCGACAACTGTTGCCCACGCCGTTGCCCACTCTCCATCTCGCCGGGTGACCCATGGGAATGGAGAACGCCACGATTATCGAGAGACACTGGAAATTCGGCGCGGTAGGCAACTCGTAAGCGCGCTCGATTCAGTACCCTGACCCGACGCGACGACAGCATTCCCGCTGCATCGTTGACGTCGCACAAAGAGATTCGGCCGACTGAACTCAGCCGGCCGGATCACTTGGGTTGAGCAAACGATCCGCTGGACCAACCCGTTTCTACAATTCTCTATAGAGGAGGCAACTCGCTCTCCATGGAGAAAAACGGCAAATGTATGTCGGCCGTGGGTTCGGCTGATCGCATGCTGTAGCAAGGGGCACCTGCCCTGTTACTCCGATAGCGGAGGCACGCTCTGACGTCTTGCGCAAGCCAGCAAGGGCTTGTCGTCAGCGAGGTGCTGTACCTGGAGCCTTGTTGCTGGTCGGCACCTTTGCCCCGATCAGGTTCCCGTCCTTGTACTGCTCCGTCTTCGTGAGCTCTCCCTCTTCCGTGTAGTAGCTGAAGGTGCCGTCCTTCTTGTCGGCCTTGTAGCTGCCATCGAGCTCCTTGATCCCGTTCGGATACCAGCGGGCTGTGGCACCATCCTTCTTGCCGGCTGCGAACTGTATCTCGTCGAGCGGCTTGCCATCTTCACGGTACGAACGCCAGACGCCGACCTGTTCGTCGTTGGCGTAATTACCCTCGCTGTGCTTCTGGCCGCCGGGATAAAAAGTGCGGGCGGTGCCGTGACGCATGCCGCCCGCGTACTCGATCTCCTCACGAGCCTTGCCGTCCTCGTGGAATGCTCGAGTCATGCCGTGTCTCTTGCCTTCGCTGTACTCGACCTCCTCCACCAGCGCGCCGTCCTCGCTGTAGCTCTTGAAGACACCGCTTTCTTTGCCACCGCGGTACTCGCCTTCCATCTGTTTGGTGCCGCTCGGGTAGTTGCGGACGAAACGGCCTTCGAGCACTCCGTTCTGGTAGCGCCCCTCCTCGGCCACCACGCCCGTGTCGTGCCAGAGAGTGAAGCGCCCGTGCTGCTTGCCGCGGTAGTAGACCTCCGAACGCGCGCGCTGCCCGTTCCTGTGAAACGTCGTCTTCGGGCCGTGCAGGGCGTTCCCCCGCTGGCAAGCCACCCAGGCGCCGGCCGGCGGCGCCGAACCCTTGAGCTCCGCGCCGTCGGGGCATGGCTTGTCATCCGTCCACCACTCCGTGGG
>Ga0247823_10003927_pt1 | contig 11972 bp, 9 predicted proteins | sample 13C_PalmiticAcid_2_FD_192426 | JGI IMG/M metagenome (GOLD analysis project Ga0247823, IMG submission 192426) | Soil microbial communities from agricultural site in Penn Yan, New York, United States - 13C_PalmiticAcid_Day30 | ecosystem: Environmental > Terrestrial > Soil > Agricultural land...
TACACCGCTCGGGCCGCCAAGCGCCACGGTATTGACTACCTCATTCGCGGCATTCGCAATACGACTGACTTCGACTATGAAAACCTTATTCAGCAGGCCAACGTGGACGTGCTGCAGGGCGCAAAAACGATCTTCGTCATGCCGCCGCGGGATCTGGGCTCTGTGAGCTCCACGTTCGTGCGCGCATTACAGGGACCCGTAGGGTGGCATTGGACCATGCAGAAATTTGTGCCGCGTCCAGCCTACGAAGCATGGATTCTGGATTGGCTACGCAAGGATTGGGTGAAATTATGGCGTTATGGCTCAGCTAAGCCGGAAGCCATCACTAACGCTGATCGGTGGTTCGAACAGCTCGTGGGCGATACCGCTTATGGGGCATCCCGGCGCAAATATCACAATCTAGATCACCTCGTGCATGGCTTGAGCGAAATTGCGGTTTGGGCGGCTAATACAGGCGCGAAGACAGAAGAAGTGGAGGCGCTGAAAAAGGCGTTTTGGTTCCATGACGCCGTGTACGCGGCGCTTCGCAAAGAGATCTCGAACGAAGAAGCCAGTGCACAACTTTGGCTTGAAGCCAAGCTGGATACTGATGGAATCGAAGGGACTGCCAACTTGATTCGAGTGACCGACCATCTACAGCGGCAATCTATTTCTCATCCACTGAAAGACGTCATGCTTGGCGTTGATCTGGCGATATTGGGGCAAGCGGAAGATGTATACGATGCTTACGCTTGTGCTGTAAGAGAAGAATATCGCTGGATGAGTGATGAAGCATATTGGTCAGGAAGGAAGGCGATCCTGGAGCATTTCCAAGGCCGTGCTAATAAAGGAGAGCTGTATGCTGATCCTTATTTCGCAGGTATGTATCAAACCACGGCGTTGAAGAACATAGAGCGAGAAATTGCGACTTTATGAGAGCAGCCGTAGAGCTATAGGCCAAACCGGACGGTGACAGTTTTCAGAAACTGTCACTTCGGTAATGTCTGCTTCGGCCGCGATTCTGTTTAGAGGAGCCTTGGTTTCCTTCGCCATGAAGACAGCAGTGCGACGAACATTTTTCGGCAACAATTGCGCCAATTATTGGCTCGGTTGCGCTAAAATATGGCGCATGAGCAAAATCAGCGACGCCCTTTTTTCCAAGTCAACCAAGGTTGTTTTGGCCAGTGTTTTTGCACGTCCTGATGGGATTCATCTGCGTGCGCTAATGGGGCTTACCGGACTTGGTTCGGCATCGGCGCAACGGGAATTAGGCAAGCTGACCGATGCGGGATTGTTGATCAAGGAAGAAGTTGGCAAGGTCGTTCTATATAAAGCCAATACAGCCTCACCGATTTACGCAGAGCTTAGCTCGATCATTCGTAAAACCGAAGGCTTGGAACATGCCATTAGATCTGCCCTCCAGCCATTTCAAGATCGTATTGAACGCGCTTTTATTTATGGGTCTGTCGCAAAACAGCAGGACACGGCAAGCAGTGATGTTGATCTCTTTGTGCTGACTGACGACCTTGGAAGCGCTGACCTGTATCCACAGTTTGTCGATATGGAGAAAAAATTGGGACGAAAAATATCACTGACTGTTTATCGTCCGGCCGAATACCAGCGGAAACTGAAAGCTAAAAATCATTTCCTCGTTTCCGTCATGGACGGGCCAAAGATCGAATTGATTGGGGGGCATGATGAGTCATAAGGAACTCGAGAACCTGGTGAGAATCAGGCAACTCAAAAAAGAGCCGTTTTCCAATCCGAGTTTGATACTTACATCCGAAGCGCCAAAGAGCGCCTGCAGGATGCATCCGCGTCCGAGATTTCGTTGTCGGGAAAATTCTTGCTCGGATATAGCGCTTCGTATTCGTTTTCTTTAGCAGCGCTACGTAAATTCGGATACCGCCCGGCCAACCGCTATGTCGTTTTTCAATGCTTGCCGCACACTTTGGGAGTAGGCACCGATATCTGGCGTGTGTTGGCTGATGCGCATGATGTGCGCAATGGTTTTGAGTACGAGGGTAGTAATGAGGTGACCGAAGATCTCAGTGAGCAAGTCATCCGGTGTGCGAAGGCGCTGGGAAAGTTGTTGTGATTTTTGGCATCAAGTGACGCACAAACCTACCCCCGTTTTCTTGGACACTTCCTCTATCCGGAACATGGGAGCTCGCTACTCGGATTTTCCGAGGCTGAGCAAGTGCTCAAAATCAAATCTGCTCGGGCTTTTTGTTTCTCACATCGCTCGGGAGAAACTTCGAACCATGTGGGCGTAAAGCGCAGTCGGCTTCATTGATTGGACAATTTGATTGGTGGAAAGCGGTGCAATCGATAAGGCTGATTGCACCCTGCAGGGCTTGCATCTCCCGTGACGAGCGTGGCAGCGCATGTGCTACTCTTTACCAACGAAACGTGGTAATTTCCAATAATAAATCTGCAATCTATCTACACATGCCAAAGCCCCTGCCAATCAAGCTCAGGAAAGAGCCGCTCGTCGAAGCTGTATGCCAGCTTCGGATTATAGGCAAGGTCCCTCTAAACACAGTTTTCCCGGGCCTGTTGCTTGCGAAGTACCCGGCGGATGTCTCTCAGCTTCAGCAGTTGCCGGCAGCAATGCTCCCCGAACCGGTGCGAGCGATGCAGCCGGACATGGCCTTTGTGCCACTCGTTCAGTTGAGATTCAAGAATGTTTTGGTGATGATCGGCGAACGTGCGATCACAGTGTCGAACCCGGCTCCCTACCTTGGATGGGCCGGCTTCAAGCCGCTCATTGTCGAGGTTTTCACCGTCCTGCTCGAGTCAAAGCTGGTTTCTTGGGTTGAACGCTACTCACTCAAATACACAAACGTGTTTAAGGCGGACAAAGCTTCGGATTCGTTGGGTGCACTTGCTTGGTCGCTAAGTGTAGGCCAGCTTGACCTCGATAAGGGCGCCACAACCGTGCGTACACAGACCTTAACCGACGAACTGGTAACGATCGTTACTCTTAGCGGCAGCGTCATTGTCCAAGCTGAGGGGCAAGTGCCCGTACAGGGGGCGTTGATTGACATCGATACGATCTGTCAGAACAAGCCGCAGGAGGCCAACGCCTTTGCTGTATCGATGTCCGGCGAGTTGGATCGGGTTCGACGCGTCAATAAGGATGCGTTCTTCGAATGTCTAACTGATGAGGGGATTCATGCACTTGACCCTGTCTATGAGTGATCGTCTTCAGTACCATGTGCCAGGATTGTTCTATGGCACGGTCGGCAGTTCGATGATAGCCATTGCCCATCTGCTGGCCATTCCAATGGCCAATGCAGCCGAGGCTCAGCGGTCCACGTCGCGTGGCGTCATCATTGTGGAATGCGCGACTGCGACATCCAACACGCAGCAGTCGTCCACGATCAAGGTGGGACTCTTGCAAGAAGATGTCTCCACATTGATCAGCGATGCAGCAAAGGCTGCGATCGGAACCACCGGCCTTAAACGTCTAGAGAACTTCTTTCGACTGCAGGCCGGATGGGACGGGAAGGGCAGCAAGCCAATCGAGTTGAAATCCGTCGAGGTCTTTTCTAGCTTCTTTGCTGAGACTGGTCTTCGCCCAAACCAGCTGGGTGTCTTCATGTCTGCTCAGGGCAATGTGGTAGTTAACTGGCTCGATCAAGAGGGTCAGCTTGTCGAGTTGGAGTTCCTGCCATCTGGCGTGGAGTACTTCATAGCGAAGAGCGGAGAGGAAGGCACCACCATGGGCGACATCGGCTTCAGCAAACTGCTTAATCGGCTCGCCGAGCCCGTCGAAGCCTGATGGCGAAGGGCGATTCAGTTGACGCTATTGAGGAAGTAGTTCGGGCAGGCATGTATCCCTATTGGGATGCCGATCTGCAGCGCGCCACCCCATCCGCTTTCACTGCAGCCGAAGTGTCAGTAAGCAGGCTAGCAATCCTCGACTTTGCTCAGATCGTCTCGATTTTCAAGAGTGACTTCAATGGAAGGGTGCATCCCGACGGCGAGTCTATGAAGGTACGCAGTACAGGGCGCGCCACGGTCGCTAACATCATCCAGCAGGCCGAAGAGCCGATGAACGACAAGAACAAGAGCTTGCCCAATGTCGTTTTGACAGTGGTTGAAGACAAAATCGAGAACGAGAGCGGTGCCACTGACAACCCCGCCCATGCGTTGATCTGCGGCTGGAGCCGCGAAAACCCCACTCAGTCTCGCAAGATTTCACGCGGCGTGGCTAATCGCCTGCTCGATGTGTTTAGGTGGGAGCCTTTGCCCGATTAGCTCGCGCCATCTCGTTTGCGTTTCTTCAGTGAATTCGGGTTACCGGCTAACTTAGCGAGTTGAGGCGGAGAGAGCCTGCGGGCAGTCACTCGCAATCGTTCGCCAGCGCCCCATGTCTGCGTTGCAAGCGTCATAGATGGCTCTGGCTAAATATCCGCCATGGGCATTCAGCACCAATTCAAGGTTGATAGGACCGGTCATTGCCGAACGGCGGCTATGGCCGGATTCTGTTGAAAAACTCGTTCAATGAAGAAAACGATGAGTAAGTTAGAAAAGTCGACCTCTCAGAACTGCCTACAATCGACAATCATCATTCGATTGTAGGCGTGGAGACCTCACAAATCGCTTTAAAAGTCGCAGCCAAAGAGTTTTTCAACACAATCGCCGAAGTGTGGCCCGCCGAGTGATTTCGTTGAATGTCTTCTCCACTGCGGGAAGCTGACGGTCATCAGTCGAGCGAGCAAGCGTCTGGTGTGGGCAGGTTCCAGTCGTCAGTCCAATAAAACAATCATGGCAACTGGCGCGAGCCGCGCTTCGATGAATTCCGAGCCAAGTGGCAACAACGATTGTGAGCGCAGTTATTTATGACTACATCAGAGGCTCCCTAAGTTTTTCTCTTCGCTTCCAAGGTAAAGAAAAACGTAGCGCCTCGATCCACTCCCGCCTCCGCCCAGATGCGTCCGTTATGCCGCGCAATAATTCGGCGAACGGTCGCCAAGCCGATACCTGTTCCTTCAAATTCCGTCGTTGATAGCCGTAGGTCAAACCTCAGTTTCGGATGCATAGTCAAACCACTGGCATGTTAGTTGCTCGATACATCCCTATGGATGCCAAGAACAAGTTAAAATCGTGTCGATCGCGTTCGGCATATGTTTTTTCAATCGCTCGTTTGATCCAGCGTTGTTCCGTTACTCTCGTGAGAATATCAAGTTCGAAATAATGTTCACTTCCGATACAGCCACTCCCGCAGCAAGAAAAAATAGCGATCCCCAAGAGGCATCTTCTTCCGAGTCGTCCATTAATGTGGCAAACACCACCTCTGTCGCTCCTGCGAATGGGCTGCACCACATTGTCATTGTTGGCGGCGGCGCGGGAGGGTTGGAGCTGGCGACTCGCCTCGGCGACAAGCTGGGTCGGCGCGGCAAGGCGCGAATAACCCTCGTCGAGAAAGCGCGCACCCATTTATGGAAGCCGAAGCTGCATGAGGTGGCGGCTGGAAGCATGGATATCGGGCATCACGAGCTTGATTATTTGGCGCAGTCGCATTGGCATCACTTTCATTATCGTTTCGGCGAGATGATTGGGCTCGACCGCGCCGCTCGTAAAGTGCATATCGCACCAACGGTAGACGAGGACGGTAATGAAATCACGCCGGCGCGGACCATCGGCTATGACACCTTGGTGATTTCGGTCGGCGGTCAAACCAATGATTTCGGAACTCCAGGGGCGGCGGAGTATGCGATCTCCCTCGATACCCAGCGGCAGGCCGAACGCTTCCATCGGCGATTGGTTAATGCCTGCATTCGCGCTCATGCCCAGACAGCGCCTCGACGATCGGATCAATTGCACGTTGCAATTATTGGCGCCGGCGCCACTGGGGTGGAGTTGGCTGCCGAGTTGCATAAGACGACACGCGAGCTTGTCGCTTTCGGGCTGGATTCCATCGATGCGGAAAAAGACATCAAGATTAGTGTTATCGAGGCAGCAAGCCGAGTTCTCGCGGGGCTGCCGGAGCGATTTTCGGAAGCCACGGATGCCCTGCTCAAGGGGCTAGGCGTCCAAGTTCGCACGGGGGCTCGGGTGACTCAGGTGCAGCCAAATGGTGTGCTGTTGGAGAGTGGGGAGCTGATCCCTGCGGAGCTTATTGTGTGGGCGGCTGGGGTGAAGGCGCCGGATTTTCTTAAAGGGATAGACGGCCTGGAAACCAACCGTGTCAACCAGCTTGTGGTCACGCCAACATTGCAAACTACCCGCGATGAGAACATTTTTGCTTTTGGCGATTGCGCCTCCAGTCCCTGGCTCGGCACGGATCGGACGGTGCCGCCTAGAGCACAGGCTGCGCATCAGCAAGCCTCCCATCTTTATAAGAGTTTGCGTAACCGACTCAGTGGTAAGCCGCTCAAGCCCTTCCAGTACCGTGATTTCGGCTCGCTTGTGTCGTTGGGTGAATACAGCACGGTGGGAAGTCTGATGGGCGGTTTAATAGGCGGGAGCATCATGATTGAGGGCTACTTCGCCCGTTTGATGTACGTCTCTTTGTACAAGCTGCATGAACTGGCGTTGCATGGTTTTCCCAAGGTGGCGCTAGACACCCTCGCACGGTTGATTACTCGCCGCACGGAGCCGCAAGTTAAGCTGCACTGAAGTTTCTTATGGATTTTTTCCTGAAGACCTCTATAAATCTACTACGCGGCAAGAGTTTACCGAGTCAAGTCCTTGCCGGTTTTTATGGGGATCTCAGGATGCGGCAGAAGGGACGAGCGGCTTCGTAAGCGCATGACGCGACTCGGCCTCACGGCGCCAGGAACGTGGCGCTGCTTATATATAACGCAGTAATTTTTCGGGCGACTTTAAAAAACAAGCGCCAAAACAGATTTTATTTCTTTTCAGGGAAAAATAATGGCTAGCCAGCCGAATGACCCCGCACAATTTCTGGCCAACTTGTTTCGTACTGGCCAGGAAATGATTCAAAAATTCACCTTTCCTAACATTTCCGTCGATAGCGATAAAGCAAATACGGATCCTGCATCCGCGTTCTTTGCGGCTTCGAAGCATTACGCGGACATGCAGCAGACATACGTTAAACAAATGACCGATTTATGGTCAGGCATGTTCGATGCGTCGAAGGAGATTCTGCCCCTGAGCGCATCGGCGAAAGATGACGATAAACGCTTCAAGAGCGAAGCGTGGCGAGAGGATTTGGGGGCCGATTTACTTAAACGGACTTATCTTGCCTATTCCGGTTTTCTCCAGGAGTCCGTCGATTCCGCGCTACTGGACGAAAAAGCAAAGGGCCAGTTGCGCTTTGCCGTTAGGCAGTTTGTTGATGCAATGAGCCCCGCCAATTTCTTCGCCACAAATCCCGAAGCGGTTCAACTCGCGGTGGAAACACAGGGAAGAAGTATCGCCGAAGGGATGGCGCTTTTCTTCCATGATATGTCCAAGGGCCGCATTTCGATGAGCGACGAGCGCGCCTTCGAAGTGGGCGTGAATCTCGCGGTAACCAAAGGCGCTGTGGTCTTTGAGAACGAACTGATCCAGGTCATTCAATATTCGCCGCTTACCGAGGAAGTGCATTCACGGCCGCTCGTGATCATTCCTCCCTGCATCAATAAGTTTTATATCCTCGATTTGCAGCCCGAGAATTCGTTTGTGCGGTACGCGGTTGAGCAGGGTTTCACCGTGTTCATGCTCTCGTGGCGCAATATCACCCCTGAACTCGGACACTTCACGTGGGACGACTACGTGGAAAGCGGCGTGATGGATGCGATCAATGTTGCGCTCGACGTGACGAGTGCGGACAAAGTGAATGCGCTTGGCTTCTGCGTGGGCGGAACCTTGTTGGCTTCGACTTTGGCCATCATGGCGGAACGCCGCGACGACAAGGTCGCCAGCATGACGTTGCTTACGACGATGTTGGATTTTGTCGATACGGGCGAACTCGGCCTCTTGATAAACGAGCAGAGTTTGGCGGCGCGCGAGACAACGATCGGTAATGGCGGCGTCCTGCAGGGCAAGGAGTTGGCGTATATATTTTCATCGTTGCGCGCCAACGATTTGATCTGGCCGTATGTCATTAGTAGCTATCTTAAAGGGAAAAATCCCCCCGCTTTCGACATGCTGTATTGGAACTCGGACAGCACCAATTTGCCCGGTCCTATGTATTGCTGGTACGTGCGCAATACCTATCTTGAAAACAATCTGAAGACGCCCGGCAAGACGACTCAGTGCGGCGCGCGGGTGGATTTTTCGAAGATTACCGCGCCGACGTTTCTCTACGCGTCCAGAGAGGACCATATTGTTCCCTGGCGCACCGCGTACGCATCGGCGCAACTGCTGTCGGGCGAGACAACCTTTGTATTGGGCGCCAGCGGTCACATCGCCGGCGTGATCAACTCGGCGGCTAAGAACAAACGTAATTACTGGGTTGGCGACAAGCCGGAGAGTGATGCCGACAACTGGTTTTCCGGCGCGAAGAGCGAACCGGGAAGCTGGTGGTCTAATTGGAGTGTATGGCTTAAACAATACGCCGGCGAGAATGTGCCGGCGCGTGTGGAATTGGGTAATCAGTCATATAGAAGCATCGAGCCTGCGCCTGGGCGGTACGTAACAACAAGCGTAGACTAAAGATGCCGGTTTTGAGGGCTTCTCTATAAATTGGAGCGATCAGCTTGAGGTCGAGTCGGGAAAGTTGTCCGATAGGGGTAGGGTGTGCGTCGCGGGTTTGAGAACGAGTCGCGCAGTAGAAAATTTATAGAGTTGCCTGTGCCTTGCAACGTGTTAATTCGGAGACGGAAATGGATGATGTCGTAATCGTTGCCGCCGTGCGGACTGCGGTGGGTAAGTTTGGTGGATCGCTGGCGAAAATCGCAGCGTCCGATTTAGGCGCCCATGTGATCAAGGGCTTGCTTGAAAAGACCGGCTTGAAGCCGGATCAGATCAGTGAAGTTATTCTGGGCCAAGTATTGGCGGCTGGCGTTGGTCAGAATCCCGCGCGACAAGCGGCGATTCGCGCTGGTTTGCACAGCATGGTTCCCGCTATGACGATCAACAAGGTTTGCGGTAGCGGCCTCAAGGCGACGCATCTTGCTGCTCAGGCGATCAAATCTGGCGATTCGCAGATTGTCATCGCCGGCGGACAAGAAAATATGAGCGCTTCGCCGCATGTGCTTCCCAACTCCCGTGACGGATACCGCATGGGCGACGCCAAGATCGTCGATACCATGATCGTTGACGGCCTGTGGGACGCCTTCAATCAGTACCACATGGGAACAACCGCGGAAAATGTAGCAAAGAAATACGAAATTTCCCGGCAGGAGCAGGACGAATTCGCTGTTGCGTCCCAGAACAAAGCCGAAGCCGCTCAAAAGGCCGGCAAGTTCAAGGATGAAATTCTTCCTTTGGAAATTGCGCAGAAGAAAGGCTCGATCGTTTTTGATACCGACGAGTATGTTAAGCCCGGCGTGACCCTGGAAGGAATCTCTGGGTTAAGGCCAGCGTTCTCCAAGGATGGCACGGTGACTGCGGCCAATGCCTCCGGAATCAATGACGGCGCCGCTGCGGTTGTCATGATGTCGGCGAAGAAAGCCGAAGAACTCGGCCTGAAACCCCTGGTGAAGATTCGCGCCTATTCGTCGGCAGGTGTTGATCCTTCAATCATGGGAATGGGGCCAGTGCCGGCGAGTCAGCTTTGTCTCAAGAAGGCTGGCTGGACCGTGAAAGACCTCGACGTCATGGAAATCAACGAAGCTTTTGCCGCGCAGGCGATTGCCGTGAACAAAGAGATGGGTTGGGACACAAAGAAAATCAATGTTAATGGTGGCGCTATCGCGATTGGACATCCAATCGGCGCATCCGGCTGCCGCATTTTGGTCACCTTGATTCACGAGATGATCAGACAAGATGCAAAACGAGGACTGGCTTCTCTTTGCATCGGCGGTGGAATGGGTGTCGCATTAGCAATCGAACGATAGCCTACTAAGAGATGAACAAGGAGAGGATAAAATGGCTAAGCGAATAGCAATAGTTACAGGTGGTATGGGTGGATTGGGCGAGTCCATTAGCACGAAATTGCATGATGCTGGATACACCGTCGTCGTTACGCATTCCCCCGGCAACACCAAGGTTGGCGATTGGTTGACGACCATGGAGTCCCAGGGCTACAAATTTCACGCTTATGGCGTGGACGTGGCTGACTATGAGTCCTGTCAGCAGTGTGTGGCGAAGATTCAAGCCGAAGTGGGGCCCGTTGATATTCTCGTCAACAACGCCGGCATTACCCGCGACATGACTTTCAAGAAAATGACGAAGGTCGATTGGGATTCAGTGATGAAAACCAATCTGGATTCCGTGTTCAATATGACCAAGCCGGTATGCGAAAGCATGGTTGATCGTGGATGGGGACGCATTATTAATGTGTCGTCGGTGAACGGCTCCAAGGGCGCCTTTGGTCAAACCAACTACTCCGCTGCGAAGGCTGGGATGCACGGTTTTAGCAAGTCTTTGGCGCTTGAGGTGGCTAGGAAAGGCGTCACGGTCAACACTATTTCCCCTGGATATATCGGCACGAAAATGGTGACTGCGATTCCTAAGGAAATTCTGGATACCAAAATTATTCCGCAGATCCCTGTCGGACGTTTGGGTAAGCCCGAAGAAGTTGCTGGGCTTATTATTTACTTGTGTTCGGAAGAGGCTGCATTCGTTACTGGCGCGAACATCGCCATTAATGGCGGCCAGCACATGCAGTAAAAGCTGGAACTGGATCCCCTTCCTTTTTATTGGGAGGGGATGATTTGGAAGCTGCTTGACTTGCTGTCAGGCAGCTTTTAACTGCCGTAAATACAAAGAGACTGAGGCATACGCTCCTAGCCACCCAAGAAAAGTGGCGATGCCAATGATGGCTGCGCCAATTTGCCAAGGCACGGCTTCCGGACGGAAGCTGGGCGCGTAAATCTCGATTACTTCCATTACATTCCCAGATAGCCAGAGCAGTCCCGCAATCCCTAATCCTAGGGCGAGCAGTCCACCAAGCAATCCTTGAAGCGCGCCGAAGTACAAAAAGGGGCGTCGTACATAACCATCGGTTGCGCCAATGAGTCGACCCACTTCGATTTCTTCACGTTGCGTGAGAATTTGTAATCGGATGGTATTCCCTGTTACCGCTAGTAACGCAGCGCCCAGGACGGAGGAGAGCATGAGAATGACCTTTTCCCCTGCATTGCTAAAGGCGGCTAGACGTCTCGCCCACGCTGAGTCCAGTCGTGCGTATTCGACCTTGGGCAGTTTCGCCAAGTCATCGCGCAACGCTTCAAGATCCGCCGGCTCGCTGGATTTTCCGCGCACAACGAATGCATGCGGGAGAGGGTTTTTGTCCAATGCCTCCAGTACATCGCTTAATCCGGCTGCCGCCCGCATTTCTTGAAGGGCTTCGTCTTTAGAGATGAATTTGAATGTGGCAATGCCACGATGCGCCTTTAGGGCGGCTTCCAGCGCTTGAACGTCGATGGCTTCCGCGTCTAGCGAGAGGAAGAGATTTACTTCCGCTTCCGCATTAATGTGCCCCGCGATGTCTTGCATATTCATCAGCACAAGATAGAGCCCGACCGGAAACGCCAACGTTACGCCAATCACCAGAATGCTGATCAGTGTTGCGAGCGGGCTTTGACCGAAACGTTTGAAGGCGCGAGCAAGCGCATCGCGCTGATGGCGGACCCATATCTTCATGCTGCAACCCCGTTCGCTAAATGTCCCTTTTCGAGATGTAGTCGACGCGGCTGATAACGAGCCGCCAACGCTTCATCATGAGTGGAGATGATCACAGTCGCCCCTACTTGGTTGAACGAGCGGAACAGATCCATGATGGCGACCGCATATTCCGCGTCAAGATTACCGCTAGGTTCATCGGCGATGAGAATGGCGGGGCGATTGACGATGGCGCGGGCGATGCAAAGCCGCTGCTGCTCGCCACCGGAAAGTTGAATTGGATTCGCCTTCTCGCGATCCAGAAG
>Ga0247823_10003928_pt1 | contig 11960 bp, 6 predicted proteins | sample 13C_PalmiticAcid_2_FD_192426 | JGI IMG/M metagenome (GOLD analysis project Ga0247823, IMG submission 192426) | Soil microbial communities from agricultural site in Penn Yan, New York, United States - 13C_PalmiticAcid_Day30 | ecosystem: Environmental > Terrestrial > Soil > Agricultural land...
GCCGCACACTGGAGCCGTCCTGCTCGTCCACTTCATTCTGGAAGCCGGGCATCAGCGGGATGACGATGACGGCGCGCCAGTCCTCGTCGTTTTCGTGGGCCCGCAGGATGCGGCGGACCAGGGCGTCACCGATACCGTTTAATATCTTGTTGTTCAGTGTCTCGGTGCTGGTGATGAAGAACTGGTTTTCCATGTAGACAAAGTGGTCCGAGTTCTCGATCATCTTGATGTATGCCGACTGGATGCTGTGCTCCGTGTCCTCGATCCCGAGCGACCACGTCGTGGCGGAACGGAGGATTTGCACTTCACAGGTCCCGGTGAGGCCCATTGCCTCGAGTTCCTCGGGCTTGCAATCCGGCGGGGGCAGCAAGAACGGGGTAGGCCGGGTGGGCTTCCGTCCACGCCGCACATAGTTCCATCGTTGAACAAAATGGCGAGTAAGATCTCGGGCCGGCTGGCCCACGACCTGCATGGCGATATCATGCCAGGGCATGCGCGGTGTCATGGACCTGTCATACATCTCCTCATACGGCTCGTGGAGCTTGGAGAAGTCCAGGACTCTGGGGTTGGAATAGTCTTTGCCAGGGAACAACTGGCAGTGTTCGGCATCCTTGGGGGCGTCCTGGGGCTCGAACCCGGTAGGCTTGTCGTCCACCACGGGATGTTTGGGGGTGTCCCACCGGCCAAAGCATAGGTCGATACCACCGACGAACGCGATGTCGTGGTCCACAATGCAGATTTTCTCGTGGTGAGCAAAGAAGAACTGGTTTTTCTTGAACTGGTGCGGTGACCGCTGGATAAATATGTTCGGATGGAGGTTGAGCAGCGAGAACTTGGTGTACTCGGAATCGATCGGGATGGCAGCTTCGACGTTGCGGTAGACGATGACGAAGATCTTGACGCCCTCGGCAGCCTTCCGCTGGAGCAGACGGTCGAGACGCCACTTCTGACTGATACAAGCCGGCCGCCTCATGTACAGCTCGGGACTCAGCCACCAATCGTGGATGTAGACGACGTCCTTGGCCATGCTAATGGCCCGGGAGACGTTCCACATGTAGTCACGGCCATCGACCAGCCACTGGGCGTGGACTCCCGTCCGGACGGGAGCAAAGCTGCCGAAGCGATTTTCGAGGTGCCAAGGGGTGCTGTTCAGCATCTCCATGATGGACTCCTCAAACTGCGCGATGAGATGCTGGTTGGGAGAGAAAAGCTTCACTTTTCGTTCTGATGTGATGATCTTCAGTGTGTGGTGCTTGTCGGTTGGCCGGCGAGCAGAGGGGTCGAACTTCTCAATGTCTTCGTCTTTCTCTCGGCTTTTGGCGCGAAGATGCTTCTCTTTACTCTTGGTAACAATTCTGAATTTTGAGTCGACGAGGTAGACATCGTAGATGTTCATGTTCTCGGGCGATTCGACACAGACAATGTAACTTTGCCGTACCAGGAACCACTTTCGGCTGTGCCTGGCGATCACCTTGCCCGGCGTGAGCACCCGGCGAAAGTCGAGGCCCTTGGAGGATTGGATGTGCAGGTAACATTCCTTTCCGTGGTAGCTGCCCTCGGCCGCGAGGCGGACCCCGAGAGCGGACAGCTCAAGGAAGCGACACAGGCGGTTGCTGTCGGCTCTGAACATGAGCCAGCGGATCATGTCCTGAAGATACTTCTCCAGCATCCTCTGCTGCCGTTCGACATATTTTCTCCTCAGCGCAGCAGCGTCGGAAACAAATTGGCCGAGGTCGGCATTCGAGCCCAGGACCGACGGCTTTCGTCGGCCACCAAGGTAGGACATGCGTGATCGCTTCTTGCGCATGGGTGGTCGATCCTCAAAATCGGTGCCCTCCTGCACTGTTCCCTCGCCAGCGGTGAGGTCACCGGCAGTTTCCTCGTTGGCGGGGTCCTCTTCCTCGTTGTCATCCAGACCTCTGACGCCGCGGAGATATGGGAAGGCAGACAGGGGAAAGCGCGGTTGCTTGGGCCGCCCATGATCGGAGCTCTTGGTGGGGAACCCCTCGTTGCCCAAGGTCAGCTTGTACTTCCAGTGTAGGTTCATGATGTCTTTGATGGTCCGCTTGATGGTCCATTTCATCTGACTCGGGCCGCTCCCGTACTCGAGTTCCATGGTGAAGATCCAGTGCCTCTCGCTATCTTTATCCGGAGCCGGAGTGCTGTCAGTAATCCGCAATCTCAGCTGCTCGAGCAGGACGGGGATTCTCTTGTTGCCGTGCTCGTCCCGCTGAATCATGCTTGCGAGCATCAAGACGGCCGGCGCGCCGCCAAAGAGCTCTGCCATCAGTTCGGCGGATTTGGAAAAGTCAAACTGCTCGTCCTTCTTTTGTCGCAAGAGCTTTAACGCACCCTTGACCTGGCGCCATTTCTGGACGCCAAACGTCGAGGCCCTGTCCGCGCCAAAGAACGGTCTCCTAGGGCTCATGGCGTCACCATCGGACACGCCACCGCCACCACCACCCAACGCAGACAGGCGCCTGAAATGATGTCCTACGCGAAGACCTGACGGGCTGTCGGCCTCCTCCCCTTCTTCGCCCGTCCTGGACATCCAGTTCACCCCTCTCCTTGGGCCGCCTTGTCCAGCAAGACGGTCGCGGCCCTCGCCCTCGGAAAAGCCGTGGTCGTCGATACCGGCCAGGGTGGCACGTCGCAAGAAGGCAAGACGGCTCTGGGCATCCGGGGTGTCCGGCCCCAACGAACTGACTTGGGGAGTACTGGGCACCGAGTACGACTGCATCCTAAGTCTTCGCATCCGCCTCTTCTTCCTTTGTTTCCCTCTCGCACGCCCCGTGGCGGTCTCATCCGCAGTCTCTTCGGCATCTGCATCGTCGTCGCTGCCCTCGGCCATTGCGCGTGATGGCCGGTTTGCTTGTCGAAGTGCGGTGGGCGAGCTGGACGTTGATGGCAGCTCAGGTGTCAAGGCGGGCATTCGTGGAGTTTGCGTCCCGCTGGGACCAGGCGAAGCAAATTCCTTCAACTTGGTTATGAACCCGGAGCCACGAAGCTTCCCCAGGGCGTCCCTTGTGTCCCAGGAACCGGTCCTCGAGTGCGTCGCCGCTGAATCCGGGGGCGCCTCATCGCGCGCAAATTGTACACTCTTCCGTCCAAACAGCGGAGAAGGCGGTTCGGGGATGTCGGGCACGTCGGTCGGCTGCAATGGAGGCACATCGGTGTTCATGGCTGGCAGTTTTGCGACTGGGGATATCTTGTCGTGTGGGTGTCCTCCATTCAGGTAGTCGGCGGGTTCGTCCTCGGTAGGGCCTTGTGTCCCCTTGGCCGCGAAGTCAAACTCGTCGGAACCAAGAGGTGTTGCCGGCCCAAACACCTTGGCCTGGGGGATTGTGGGCATTTCTGAAAAGGTGCCCGAGGACATGTTGGTCTCTTTTGGTCGGGACGTTTCGGCCATGGTGCGAAGGTGTCTCGCTCCGTGCGAGGCAAACGATGCCCGTGCCTATGAGTCCGCCGGTTGTATGCCCCCAATCCTCAATAACGAGGCATGCCGCACTCGCCACGGCGTAGAGCTGTTTCCGGCGCCAACAGCAGCGACGATGAGGTTGCACCAACGAGGCACCCTCCGACACCCCGGGGTTGAGCGGCGCGGCTGGATCTTCGGTTCGCTTCCGTTACTGGTGCGAGCGTGGTTGTATCGAGTGGAAAGGAACAGTCAGAAGTTGTTGCAATGCCGTTGACGAAGGATCGCAGACCCGTTGGGAGGCCGCACGTGGGCAGTATCCAGTTGAAGGTGGAGGAGTGGAGGGTTACGCGGAACGTATTAGGCCGCCGTGTTGATGGTTGATGGTCCGATGGGTCCGCAATGGGTCGCTTCGTAGGTACTTCGTATCTCTTGGAATTTCGGGTTTCCACGGTACTTTGAGCACAGGGAGGCGCTGATCGGCGTTGTGCGGAGAGGAGGATGAAGACGAATGCGTGGGAGGATGCAACTACTTGGTGGGTAGCGAGGTAGCGACGCCAGTTCTCGATTCTGGGTTACCGTTCTTCTCATGGATTTGCAACTGGAAACCTGGAAGTGGTATCGACCTGGTACTTGGAACAGGGGGCCGCTGGTCAACGATGCAATTTGGCAGCGTGGAGCAACCCCCACAACCTGTGCAACCACCCCTGGCAAGGCCCAGGCATGTTTCAAGTTTAGCGCGTCACAGCACTGCGTACTATACAGAACGTTTAATACAACACCAATTCGAGGAAACGCCGCTTCCAGGTTGACGAAGCTCCTCCCATACTAGCGGCGATTGAAAACTGGAAGGGAGAAAATCTGGCTTCACTGATAATCTGAGACCGAGACAATTAAAACCTATCAGAAACCACCTAATATTGTCCAGCGTCAAGCTGGCGCCGACATCTGAAAATGTCATCTCGTCTGAAGCTGCCAGATGTAATGTTGCGTATTGCTTGTACTGTACCAAGCTGACTTGGAGTAATCCAGAAACGCAGAAACGGGATCAAGACGGACTTGCACCTGACAAACAGCTTCAGAGGAGGCCCCGATATCGTGTAACAACCGAAGCAAGTTGCTCAGATACCCCTGGTACCGAGCGGGGGAAGCTCGACCTTAAGAGAACTCTTTTGCTCACTGCTCCGTCCTACTGCTTTTGCAGGTGACAAGGTTGCCCCTCTACGCTTGAAGCTGCAGCGGGGTCCAAAATTCGCGTCTCCAACAGCAGCGACGCGTCTTGCATCTGCACTTGGATCCAGCCCAACACCGCGAACACCCAGATGCCACCACAATGCCCAGGTATAGCAACCCATTGCCCCGCAAAGCCTGAACTCGACAACTGACATCGATACAGAGAAATAATCACCATCCAAGCCGGCCAGTGCGGCAACAGCAGTTAGTTTCCTCCTCCCTGGGCACGAATTTGGTCAACTCTGTGCGATGACAAGACTAACTCGGCGGCGCAAAGTCGGCAGTCAGTTCTGGCAGCAGCTTTGCCAGGAACACGGGATCAGTCAAGACGGGAACCTCGAGGACTTTGCGACCGAAGGCGGCGACCGCAAAGATGTATTCTACTACCAGAGCGATGACACGCGGTACATCCCACGCGCCATCCTGATCGACCTCGAGCCACGGGTACGTCGTCTCTCTCTCGGCTGAGCCATACACAATGCTAAGAGTCGCCTCAGGTGATCCATGGAATACAAACGGGCCCGTATCGAAACATCTACAACCCCGAGAACTTCTACGTCGGCAAAAGCGGTGTGGGGGCGGGAAACAATTGGGGCGATGGGTACCAGACGGGGGAGTCGGTGCATGAAGAGATCATGGAGATGATTGACCGAGAAGCTGACGGTAGTGACTCGCTCGAGGTGAGTATTGGCCCAGGATGACAGCGGGACGTGAGCTCACTCGTGATAGGGCTTCATGATGCTACACTCCATCGCTGGTGGCACCGGGTCCGGCCTCGGCTCGTTTCTCCTGGAGAGGTTAAACGACCGATTTCCCAAGAAGATCATCCAGACATACTCTGTCTTCCCAGACACGACCAACTCGGGCGACGTTGTCGTGCACCCCTACAACAGCATGCTGACCATGAGGAGGCTCACACAGAACGCCGACTCGGTCGTTGTTCTCGATAACGGAGCCCTAGCACACATTGCGGCCGATAGGCTCCATCTACAAGAACCGTCATTCCAGCAGACCAACCAACTCGTGTCGACAGTCATGTCAGCCAGCACAACGACTCTCAGATACCCCGGCTACATGCACAACGACCTCGTCAGCATCCTCGCGTCACTCATCCCTACGCCACGATGCCACTTCTTGATGACCGCCTACACGCCCTTCACGGGAGACCAAGTCGAGCAGGCCAAGACTGTCCGAAAAACCACCGTCCTGGACGTCATGCGCCGGCTGTTACAACCAAAGAACCGCATGGTGTCGACCGTCCCGGGGAAGAAGAGCTGCTACATCTCCATTCTAAACGTCATCCAAGGCGAAGTTGACCCCACAGACGTGCACAAGAGCTTGCTGCGCATCAGGGAGCGCCGTCTCGCCACCTTTATCCCGTGGGGCCCGGCCAGCATCCAAGTGGCCCTGACCAAGCGAAGCCCGTACATCCCCATGGCACACCGCGTGAGCGGCTTGATGCTGGCCAACCACACCAGCATTGCCACTGTAAGTGCTCACCCTCTACTCACCAAGCCGTTGCTGATCCCCCATTGCAGCTCTTCAAGCGGATATTCCGGCAGTACGAGGGCATGCGAAAGCGCAACGCCTTCTTGGAGGGGTACAAGAAGACGGCGCCGTTCTCCGACAATCTCAGCGAGTTCGACGAGGCCAGGGAGGTGGTGGCTGACCTCATTGCTGAGTACGAGGCGGCCGAGGATGCGAACTACCTGAACCCGGATCTGGGAGAGCAGGCGACGTCGGCAGAGACTGACAAGAGGATGGGATGAACAGTGTCGTAACTCGATGCTGTCCGGGTTGATGAGCGGTGTTGGTATCTGGCTTGGAAGATAATCCAAGGTCGCTGGGATGAATGTTATGTCATGGTACTGGCGTTTAGGAGCACAAAGGACGGAAGGATAAGCTGTCATGCAATATCGTCATTTTATATTCAAGCAGTCGCAGAATGTTCCACACTCAACTAGCCAAGAAAGGGGGTAACGGGCGAGTTTTGCCAGACGATGGTCGGGTTTTCGAAATAGGCTCTTCGGTCCAGAGCCGCAACCCAGCTCAAAGTTGGGGGTAATTCCTGTTTCTCAACCGTGACAGAATCCCCAGGCACGACGGGCCATCACACGGTCGATGAGCAACTTCATTCGAAAAGTTTCTAGACATGCCCAACCCCAGAGAACAAAATCCCCTCAAGGGTCCGCCAACGAAAACCATCATGGGACTGCGAGGCAACGGCATACTGTACAGCCCAAACGCGTTCGGCTCAGGCGATTTCTAGACCATATGTACAGAATCGGCACAACAAAAGAAAAGGCGCCTGGCAAGAAGATGATATCTCTGCCTCCCCGCTTTCCCCAATCTCCAATCTCTCCTTTTCCCAGGCCCGGTTCAAGACCAGCATTTCCGCCTTGACCCTCCCCTCCTCCACATCGAAATAATTCCCCTCCCAAAAACGGCAACCAACCCATTACCCATCTACTTGCGATACCACATCCTCGTGATCTTGGTATTCCGCATCTTCCTCTGCAGCTGGAAGATGCCGTACATCAGCGCCTCGCTGGTGGGCGGGCACCCGGGCACGTAGACGTCGACGGGGACGATGCGGTCGCACCCCCGCACGACGCTGTAGCTGTAGTGGTAGTAGCCGCCGCCGTTGGCGCACGAGCCCATGCTGATGACCCAGCGCGGCTCGGGCATCTGGTCGTAGACCTGGCGCAGGGCCGGGGCCATCTTGTTGGTCAGCGTGCCGGCGACGATCATGACGTCCGACTGGCGCGGGGACGCGCGGAAGATGATGCCCAGCCTGTCCTGGTCGTAGCGCGGGGTGGACAGGTGCATCATCTCGACGGCGCAGCAGGCCAGGCCGAAGGTCATGGGCCAGAGGGAGCCCTGGCGCGCCCAGTTGGTCATGATGTCGAGGGTTGTGCTGCAGGTTGATTGGGGCACTCGTCAGCCCGCGGCCTTTGTGAAGGGGGGGAGGGGGAAGCAGAGTGAGGACGAGCGGGACGTACAGAGCGTATTGCACCAGCCCCTTGGTCACCTCCTGGCTGGGAAGCGGGACTTCCTTGCGCTCGCGCTTGGCGAGGCCGTACCCGGCGTGGGGCTGGACGGCGCTCGCGGCATCGTTGCGGGACGAGGTCGAGAGGGCGGCGGCGGCGCGGAAGGGGGCGAGTGAAGTCGTTGGCCTCGCTGTGCAATTGGGTGCGGCGGTCAGCTTCGGGGTCGAGCAGTCATTGTGGAAGACGGGCAGCAGTGGCGAGCAAAACGCGGGAAAGAGAGCAATCCAAACTCACCTCGCAGGGCCAGCGAGGCGCCTGTCCTCGCAGAAGACAGCATCTTGTGATGTGTGTGTGTGCCGAAGCGGGCTGGAAGGAGTGGAGAGTTCCAAGTCGTTGGCAGGCGTCGCGAAGTCAAAAAGGGCCCTCCCCGCGGCGATTCAAGGTCGTTGCGTTGATATCCGATCGCTTTTCGCCGCTGGGCACACGGGCCAGCTCGCTGGAGCACAAATGGCCCAGCCATTATTGGCCAGAGCTGGCGGGATTGGACCCACACACTTCGCAGCTGCTATTTTGCCGGAGTTCTTCCGTCCTCACCTCCAAAATGTACGTCACTAGGAAGGCGAATGCAGGCGATGGATGGTTCAGGGTGATTGGTCTTCACTTTCCTTCTCTTTTTCTTTCTTCATTTTCCCTTTTCTTTTTTCAGAGAGAGGGGGGTAGTTTCAAGACCGGGAGGCACCATGAACCACAATTGTCAATTCGTCTTAGACAGCACACCTCTATCAAGGGCTTCTCCCTCGTGGGCTTCTCTTACATCTAGGTGGCTATCTGGCTGTGTAAAACCCAAGTTAACCAAGCCAAGAATTCCATTTCCCGACCGCTTTACAGTTTGAAAGCACCACTGCTCTGCGGCCCCTTCTGCTCAACCACCTTCTTCCCATCCAAGCCCACCACCTCACCCTTGCGGTTGATGACCTTGACCCCGCCCTTCTTCAGGTCACTCATGGCCTCGCGCTGCGCCTGGGCCTTCTTGCTGACCGGCTTGTTCGCGTCGAGACCGCCGGCCTTGCGGATGCGCTCCTTCTCCCGCCTGCGCCGCCGCAGCTTGTCCTCGCGGCTCATCTCCTGCTTGGCCACCGGCAGCCCGCTCTTGGCTACAACCTCGCCCTTCTCGGCCGTGTCCTTGCCCGGCGCGTACACCTCCTGTGGCGCAATCATGCTCTCGCCACCGGCGACGCCTTGGGCCGTCGTGGGCTGGGCATCCTCCATAGCAACCGTGGCCACGTCCGCGACAACCGTGAGCGTCGGCGCGGCAGGCTTGGGCTTGTAGTGCCAGCTGCAGAGCGCGTCAAGCTTGGCGCTGATATCCTTCCACATGTTCTTGATCTCCTCCTCGTCGCGGCGGACCTTCTCGTCCGCTGCGCTGACGTAGGCATCCGGGTTGGCCTTCTTGACGTGCTCTTCTTCGTAAATCTCGGCCAGGCTCTGCTTGCCCTTGGTGTCATCAACCTCCACCATACCGCGCCGCGCGTCGTTCGGGTTGCCGAGGGTGTCTGGCCGTCTGCGGAGCACCTCGTCAAACTCATTGGCCAAAATGCGGCGCTTGATGAGCTCCTCGATGGATTCTGAAACATCTTCGGTGATGACAGGGACTGGCTTTCCGACGTGCTCAAAGTCCAGATCCTCTTCGAGCAGCGAGTTCAACGGGCGGGCTGCGGCAGTAGCCTCACCAGAAAGAGTCCAGGCACGCTTAGCGACCAGCTCGGCTTCGAGCTTGCGGATCTCCGCTGCAACCTTGGCCTGCCTCCGCTCGTGGGCCGAGCGACGTGACTTGGGGTTGCCGGCGGAGACATCGGATAGGGCGTCCTCGGAGTCGGATCTCTCGGACAGATCGTCAAAGAGGTCACGACGGACGTCGTTTTCGGCCCTCTCCATATCGGCGTCGTCCGGTCTTGACGGCTCGGGAAACTCTTTGCGCGGTTTGAAGCTTCCCGGCTTCCTCTTCCTCCTCGGCGGAGCAAAGAAATCTTTGTAGTATATGTCGTTGGCGGTGAGGTCCAGGCCCATATCGTCAAGATCATCCTGCAAGTTCCCTCCCTCCTCGTCGTCGCTCTCTCCGTCCAGATCCTCCATATCCTTCTGGCTGAGTGCGGCAGCTGCCTCGTCGTCCTCGTCGTCCTCATCCACATCCATTTCCGACTCGTCATCCTCGTCATCCTCATCCCCGCCTTTCTTGCTGGGCTTCTTGGCCGAAAACGGATCCCCATGCCAGTCGACTGACTCGTCGTCGCTGAAATGGTCCGTGTTGGGGTCTGCGCGGGCATCCTGGTCCTCGAACCATTGTGACTGCTTGTTGAAGTCGTCTATCGAGAAGAAGCCGTCGTTGAGGCCATTGGGATCCTCGACAAACTCTTCTTCGGGCTCGTCATCGAAGTCGTCACCTTCACCCTCTTCCTCCTCGTCTTCTACTGCGGCGTCGCTGGCTTCTTCATCATCCTCCTCCCCCTCCTCTTCGTCTTCATCCTCTTCCGCCTCGAGGTCAAGCATTTCGTCGTCCTCATTGTCCACGCCAGAACCTTCCTCATCGGACTCCTCTGTGTCGCCGTCGCTGGCGGACTCATCCTCGCCAGAGCCCACCTCAAATCCATCCTCCCCAAACTCAATGGCCGTGGCATCTTCAGCATCATCCGCGCCATCCTGCTCGACCTCGTTGCTCTCTTCGAGCTCGCTGAGCACTTGGCGAGATTCATCCAATGCGCTGGCAATGATCTTCTTGGCCTGCTGCCAGACCTGGCCCGTCTCGAAGCCGTCGACGTGGAGTCTCCTGATCTTCAAAACGGCCGCCTTGCCCTGGGAGCCGTCCCGTTTCCGCTTCTTGCCGGCGTCGCGCAGCCTCTGCTGCTGCTGGTCGGCGACCTGGCCGGCCAGCGCATCGAGGGTCTCCTTGGCCAGCTGGAGCGACCCGGCGGGCAGGAGGGGCGACGGGCGGAGGAAGGCGTGTCTGTTGGAGGGGAAAGTCGAGTCGAGGAAGACTGCCAGGGCCGAGCCGCTCTCGAGTTGAGCGATTGCGTGGGCCATGGCTGGCGCGTGCGAGAGGGTGTGCGATGTGGATGTGAGGGAGGAGGTCGTGCTACCCGCGCCCGCCATGCTTGGCTGGTTGTGCGTTTGCAAATGCCCAAGTCAGACACCAAAACGAACACAACCTGAGCTGGACCTAGGCTGAACCTCAGGCTGCAGACCAGATTTTGCCCGTCTCAGCGTCGGCCAAAAAAATTCGGATGGTCGATGTCGAGCCCCACTCCTTGCTGGCAGAATTGGCCAATCAGTGCGGGATACTGAAAGCGGTGAGTGGGAGCCTGTGAAAGTCCCCGCCCACACAACGGCAGCCGCGATCTTGGCTCTTGGCCTGCTCGACTTCATGATTCGTCTTAGACGATTAAACAGTGGCCAACTGGCTCTCTCTTCATCATCTCACTTTTCGCTGGCTCTACGTTGCAAAACATCCCGCTACCTTATCAATGGGCGTGTGGCTTACCAACAGCCATAAAGCACCCACATACAAGATGGCTACGCTCAGAAAAATAAAATCAAGGTGCCTTCAGAGACCCTCCCCACCGTCGCCGTGAGCTCCCAGGCTTCGCTCCCAAGCCTCATGTGCTGTCCCAGTCTCACACAGTAGAGCCATGGACAACTACCGAGCTCAAGAGACGAGAATGAAGCAACGCACTCGGTCATCCGCTTTCCCAAGCCCCTCAGTGGGTTTCATGGTCCACCCCTTTGGTCCAAACCAGCACCAAGGGCCAGAGTGCCGCTGCCGAGAGCCGTCACCGGGCTGATTCGGGGACTAAGGCATTGTTTCTATCGCCTTGTGGTTCTGGAAGCAGAAGACCAGCCTACCGCTGCTCATGCATCTACACCGCCTCCAAGCCGGCCCTTCACCTCAGTCAAACCGGGCGAGGCCGCGATGGTCACCCTCCTTCCGTGGAACTCTCTGGCACCCGACGACCTTGCAGACCGACTAGGGAGCCTGGACCCTGCATCAAACATGCATCCTCCCGGGTGTTCTGGGGTGTGGAATGGTCAGGGCGAGCAGCAAATGCAGCGAAGCCGGTGGCGGCGACGGCGGCAATGCAGATAGGTCTGCTAGAGTTGCGCTGATTGGCACAGCACAAAATCAACGGCTGGGTAGGGGTTGCATTTTGCCGTTTTGGTGACACAACAGACCTTGCCGCTCCCGGTGTTGCTCCGAGGCTGGCTTCAGCACCCCTGACGCCCAAGAAGTCCGCGGGAGGAACATCCGGACAGCGATCACGCGAGGGGTT
>Ga0247823_10003929_pt1 | contig 11954 bp, 12 predicted proteins | sample 13C_PalmiticAcid_2_FD_192426 | JGI IMG/M metagenome (GOLD analysis project Ga0247823, IMG submission 192426) | Soil microbial communities from agricultural site in Penn Yan, New York, United States - 13C_PalmiticAcid_Day30 | ecosystem: Environmental > Terrestrial > Soil > Agricultural land...
GCACAGCTGGTCGCCGCGCACCGTCTCGTCGAGCGTGGCGACTTCGGTGAATACCGCGCGCTGGACGGGCGCGGCGCCGGCGGGTTCGGGTCGACGGGACGCTGATGGCCGGAGCCTGGCTCCCTCTTCTGCTGATTGCCGCCGAGGTGCAGGAAACCCCGGCGCCGCCTCCGGCTGCGTCCGCGCCAGCGCCCGAGCAGAGCGCCGGGATCGACTGGGCCAAGCTTCCCGACCTTCCCTATCGCCAGACGCCGCTGATGACCGCGCCGATGAACGCCTATGTCCAGGGGCAGGCGCGCGTGAACAAGTGCCGCCAGCGGCGGACGGTCGACGGCCGCCCGGCAATGCGGGTGGAAGTCGCGGTGCTGGTCCATCCCGAAGACGGCGTGCGCGCCTCGATCCCCCGCGCGATCGGCTGTGCCTCGGTCGAACAATATGCCGCGGGCCTCGTCTCCAGCTTCGCGCGCAACAACCTCGCCCCGCGCGCCGCGACGGCGGAACAATGGTATCGCGCCACCGTCACCTTCATCTGGGCGAAATGACCCTCAGCGACGAAGAGCTCGAACGCTACGCCCGCCATATCATCCTCAAGGAAATCGGCGGCGCGGGGCAGATGCGGCTCAAGCGCGCGCGGGTGGCGGTGATCGGCGCCGGTGGAATCGGCTCACCGGCACTCCAGTATCTCGCGGCGGCGGGAGTCGCCCGGCTTACGGTCATCGACGACGACCGGGTCGACCTGTCCAACCTCCAGCGCCAGACACTGTTCGGCACCGACGATGCCGGCAAGCGCAAGGGCGATGCCGCGGTGACCGCGCTCCACCGCCTCAACCCGCATGTCGAGGTCACGTCGCACCCCGTCCGCATCGATACCGCCAACGCCGATGCGTTACTCGCCGGGCATGACGCGATCCTCGACGGCACCGACAATTTCGAAACGCGCTTGCTCGTTGCCGACGCCGCGCTACGCCACCGCATCCCGCTCGTCAGCGCGGCGGTCGGCGAGTTCGAGGGCCAGCTCGGCGTGTTCCGCGGCTGGGAGGCGGACAAGCCCTGCTATCGCTGTTTCACCGGCGCCGACCCCGAACGGCCCGGCATCAACTGCGCCGAACAGGGCGTGATCGGCGCACTCACGGGACTGATGGGCAGCCTCGCCGCGCTCGAGGTGATCCGTGCGATCGTGCCGTTCGGCGAGGACAGCGCAGGCAAGCTGCTGATCGCCGATACGCTGGCGCTGCGCTTCCGCACGCTCACCTTGCCCAAGGACCCCGGGTGCCCGGCATGCGCGGCCTGACGATCCTCGCCGCGACCGCCGATATCGAACGGTTCCGCGCGGCGCTGTCGCTTGCCTGCGCGCACGCAGCGGTGAGCGGCCATACCCGGCTCTATTGCCATGAAGCGGCGGTGGCGCTGCTCGTCCCCGGCGCCGATGCGGGCGACGACGCGCTTGCCGCCAGCGGCCTTGCGACGCGTGCACAATTGCTGGCCGAAGCGCTGGACAGCGGCGTCGCGCTGATCGCCTGCCAGACCGGCCTCGCGGCGCAGGGCATCGCCTTCGACACCCTCGCAACCGGCGTCGAGCCGGGCGGCCTCGTCTCGCTGCTCGCCGGATTGAACGACGACCGGCTGGTCACGCTCTAGCCGCGCTCGCCCCGATCAACGCGGCCACCGGAAACCATTTTCCTACAGCACCGCTTTCGCGATATCTGGTTCGTCCCATGTGCAACCGGGACCCCTGCCCTTCGCCAGAACACGCCCGCCCGGCGCGCCGGTGGCGCTTCGGCGCGCGCTTGCGACGCGAACCTGTCGCGTCGGTGACGCGCGCCTGTTCGTTCGTGGCGCGTCAGCGGCGCGTGCGCGACGCCTCGATGGCGCCCCGCCGTCGCGTCACCGTCGCATTCCCGGCGCCTTTCCGGGGCGTTGCAGTCGCTTCCGCTGCGAAACCCCTGTTTTGTGTCAACTTCGTCAAGCGACGATGTCAATCGGCCGGAAAGCCCTGCCGCTTGCCGCCGGCCTTGTGCACGACGCCGTGGCGCATCACGAAGTCGACCTTCTCCATCCGCGTCACATCCTCGATCGGGCTGCCCGAAACCGCGATGATGTCGGCATCCTTGCCCGGCTCGATCGTCCCGATCGATGCGGAACGGCCAAGCGCCTCGGCTGCATTGACCGTCGCGGCCTTGAGCGCCTGTGCGGGCGCCATCCCGGCCCGCACCATCATCGCGAATTCCCGAGCATTATCGCCATGCCTGGACACGCCGCTGTCAGTGCCGAACGCGACCTTTACCCCTGCCGCAAAGGCCTTGGTGTGGCTGGCCAGCGCCGCCGCGGCGGCTTCCTCGGCTTTCGGAATCGTGGCGGGCGGGAGCATGCCTGCACGCGCCTGCTGGAGCGCAGCGGCAGGCGCCATCATCGTCGGGACCAGCCAGATCCCCTTGGCCTTCATCGCGGCGATCGCCTCGTCGTCGAGGAACGAGCCGTGATCGACCGTGTCGACACCCGCGGCAATCGCCGCCTTGGTCCCGGCAACGTCATGGCAGTGCGTCGCGACCTTGCGGCCAAGCCCGTGCGCGGTGTCGACGATCGCCTTCATCTCCTCCTCGGTCATCGCGCGGCCAAGGCCGCCCGACACGTTGGAGAGCACGCCGCCGGTGGACATGTATTTGATCACCTGCGCGCCCAGCGCGACCTGCTGGCGGACCGCGCGACGGCAATCGTCAGGACCGTCGCAGGTGTTGATCACATGCTGGTGGACGGCATCGGCAAAGGTTTCCGAAAGGCCGTTCGTAGGATCGCCATGACCGCCCGAGACCGAGATCGGATTGCCCGCGTTGACGATGGTCGGGCCAGCCACCGTGCCCCGCTCCACCCCTTCGCGCAGCGCGCGCATCCCGCGCGCATCGCCGCCCAGGTCGCGCACCGTGGTGAAACCCGCCTCCAGCGTGGTCCGCGCATTGTCGATCGCGAACATCATGTTGTCGCCATCGTCGCGGTTGAGCGCGGTCAGGCGGTTGCGCATCGGATCGCCGCCAATGCCCCAGAAATGGACGTGCATGTCGACCAGCCCCGGCATCACAAACCGGTCCTTGAGGTCGATCAGCTCCGCCCCTGCCTCGGGCTCGGCATAGCCGGCGCGCACCTCGGCCACCTTGCCGTCGCGCACGACGATCGTGCTCGGCCCGCGTGGCGCCTCACCCGGTTTCGCCAGCAGTGCGCCGGCATGGATAAACCTGACCTTCGGCGCCGGAGCGGTCTGCGCCGCGAGCGGGGTGGCGGCAAGCAAGGCGGCGGTGACGGCGACGATACGGCGCATTTCGGAACTCCCCCATTTGTTACGCGAGAAACTAGCGGCAACCCCAGGCACCGCCATCACTTTTTCGCGTCAGTCCTGGTGAGCGGAACAACATGGTCGAGCAGCGCCGCAAAGGTCCGGCCGGGCTCCTCGATCATCGGCAGGTGCGCCGAATGCTCGAACCACACGACCCGCTTGTTCGGCGCGGAGAGACGGCTCGCCCAGTCTGCCGCGAGCTGCGAATCGGTCGTGGTGTCGTGGCGGCCGAGGAACAGGATCACCGGCGTCTTGACCTTGCGCAGTTTCATGAAGCCGACGTCGGCGAGCCGCGGCCACAAATTGGTCACCGTGAACAGGCTGCCATCGATCCACGCCTTACGGTCGGCAGGCGTGTATTCGGGCGAGAGGCGCGTCGAGCGATGGTAGAAATTCGCGTCGGCACGATAGGCCGCGAGCGAGCCATAGCGGATCGCATATTTGCGCCATTCGTCGGCCTGCTGGATCGTGAAGCGGTCGCCATCGGGATAGGGCGCCAGCGCCTCAACGCCCTTGATCGCTTCGGTATCGCCGCGCTTCTTCGCCTGTTCGATCGTCCACGCCATGCCGGCGCGCTCGTTCTTCTTCCAGTCGATCACCTGACCCATGCCGATATAGGCGTGGAGCAGGTCGGGCCGCCGTTCCGCCACGGCGAGCCCCACCGCGGTACCCCAGCTATGGCCGAGCACCACCACTTTGCGCTTGCCATAGCGTTTGCGCAGCGCCTCGATCAGCTCGATCGCGTCGTCGACATAGCGGTCGAACGTCAGCGTCGGGGCGAGCGTCGCGGGATCGTTGAGCAGATAGGACCGCCCGGCGCCGCGCTGGTCCCATTGCACCATGGTGAAATAGTCTTCCCATGGCCGCTGGAAGGTCCAGGCGATCGGCATCTCGACCGCGCCCGGCCCGCCATGGATGAACAGCATGATCGGGTTGTCGCGATCGGCACCGCGGACGTTCACCACCTGCTTCGCGCCCCCCAGGGTCAGCTCGAACGTTTCCTGCACGCCGCTGGGGACGACGATGCGTCCGATGTCGGCGATGATCTCGCGTGCGGGTGCATAGGGATCGGGCGTCTGGGCAGCGGCCGGGGACATGGCAAGTAATGGCAAGGTCAGCGAAATCATCCGGCGCATTCATCTCTCCCTGTTTATGGAACAAAGCTAGGATCGGTCCTCGCGTCCCGCAATCCGAAACGCCCTGCTTGCTGAACGAAACATGCAGCGACCGTTCATCGATTGAAGCGCACAGTTTATCGTATCGATTTGGAGGGGCGTGATGGGCCGCATCTGGCGACTGACCGGAATGGGAATGTGCAGTGCGCTGGCGCTTGCCATGCCGGCGCTGGCCCAGCCGCTGACCGTGCAACTGCGCGAACAGCCCCGCGACAGCGCGTCCGCGGTGGACGATGCCGACTATCAATGGATCGACGACGCCGACGCGCTGCTCGACGCGATCGGCGACGCGCCGCCCGATTTCACCTTCGCCTATGACCGCACCGACATCTGGGGCTGGCGCACCGGCACCGGCCACGAAATCTACGCCGAGCCGTTGGGCGGAACGATCCGCTATTATTATTTCGAGCCGGGCGGCCGCGAGCCGTTCCTCGTTCAGGACGAGGATTTCGCCTTTGGCTACCGCCCCGGCGGACGGCTGATCGTCGCCTATGACCGCAATGGACGGCTGCTCTCGCGGAGCGAAGGCGACCGCGAGACGGACCTCGCCGACTGGCTCTATCGCCGCGGCCGCGCGATTCATGCCTCGGCGCAGAATGACCGCGGCTGGGACTCGGTCGATGCGGGCTATTGGTCGGAGCAGGTTCCGATCATCGTCGACCTCCGGTTGCGCTGGTCGTCGGGACGCGACCGGTATCCGGGCTGGCGACGCTGGCACGGCCACTCGGGGGCTGCGAAGTGGCGCGAACCGCTCACCGCAGAACGCCAGCGCCGGTGGTCGGCAGGCGACCGGTTCCGCCGCTGGCAGCAGGGCGGGTTCCGCGGTCCGCCGCCGCGCTTCGGCGATGGTGCGCAGACTCCGACGCCGGGCGTTCGCCCGCCGCGGCCGGGCTGGAGGCCCGGCATGACCCGGCCGCACTACCCCGACGGCACACCGGGCACCCGCCCGCCGCGTCCGGATGGCCGGTCCGGCTGGGTCCGGCCCAGACCGCCGGTCGATACGACGCCCGGGGGCGAGTTGCCTCTGCGTCCCGACCGGCCAGGCTGGGTCCGCCCGGGACCGTCGATCATCGGCGCGCCGCCGGTCGTCCGTGCGCCGATCGAGAGCGCGCCGGACCTCGATCGCCCGCAACGCCCCGAGCGCCCGAACTGGACGCGGCCGAGGCAACCGGGAGCCGATTTCACGCCCGGTATGCGGCCCCCACGGTTTGAACGGCCGCCCCGCGAAGGAAGCGCCCCGGATCGGCCGATCCGTCCAGCCGACGATCGTCCGCGCTGGCGTCCGGACGGTGCGCCGCGCCCCGCAACCGCGCAGCCCGGCACCGCGCCTTCGGAACCCCCTCGCATGCGGCCCGAACGGCCGGGCTTCACGCGCCCACCGGGTTTCGCGCCCGTCGAGCGGCCACAGGTCACGCCACGCCCGACACCGCCCGCGCCCCCGCCGACCTATGTGGCTCCACCTCCACCTCCACCGCCACAGCCACAGCCACAGCCGCGGTCATCTGAGCGCGTGATGGACCGCCCGATCGAGCAACCGCAATAGCGCGCGATCAGGCCGGGGCTCCGGTGAAGGGCAGGATGCCGCGATACTGCTCCAGCGGCGGCGCGCCGGGAATGACCGCACCGCGGCGGAGCAGGAAGACGTGGCGGACGATCTCCGCCTGCTGCTCGAGCCCGTACCGCCCGAGCCGCCAACCGGGCTTCAGGCTATAGTCGTACCGGCAGAAGGGATGGCGGCGCAGGGGCAGGAAGATGCCCTTCTGGTGCTGCCAGATATGCGCCATCTCGTGAATGAACAGGCCCTGCAGATCCAGCGAGGCCTGTGCGAAATCGTCACGATAGTGGCACCCCTTGGGATGGAAATGGATGCAGCCCATCGGCGCCATGGTGATCGTCCGCGGCTGGAAGAAGATCCATTTGCGGTTCGCGACCTGCGCACGCTCATAATCGATCGCGTCGCCGAAGACGCTGCTGGCGAGTGCGATCTCGCCGATGGTGAGCGGCCGCCGGGCACCGGTACGCGAAGCTTCCTCCATCTCAGATATCTTCGTGCACCATGTCGATCTCGCGCACCCCACGCTCGCGCCGGGCGGCATTGACCAGTTCGCGCAGCTTTTCGCGCCGGGCGCGTGCCTGATCGACGTCGCGGATTACCAGAGGACCCGCCCTGGTCGTCTCGTCGGACGAGGTGATCGTGATGGTGCCGATATCCGCCCATTGGTTGATCAGGCTGAAATCGATACGCACGTCCTTGATGCGATACAGCTCGATCTCATCGATCGACTTCACGAAAATGCCCCTGTGCAGGATCATCCGGTCGCCGGTCACTTCATAGGTAACGGCCAGATTGGCGATCCATTTGACCAGCACGATGATCAGCCCCACGCCGACAAGGCACAGCAACAGCGTCCCCCACCCCGTCAGCGTTCCGCGAAGCCAGCCCCAGGTCGAGGAACGAAAGCGATCGATCGTCATGCAGGTTCCTTTGTCGGCTCTACAGGGCGAGCATAACGCAAAGACGGGCGGCGGACAGCCCGGCGTCGCTACGGCTCCACGCACATGGTAACGTCGACAGAACAAACCATCGGAGGAGGGATGTCATGCAGTTCGTGATCCGCGCGGTACTGGCCGCCAGCTTGCTGACGAGCGCGCCCGCCGCGACGGCGACTACGCCCGAACCACAACCGCAACCCGCAGCCGCCGCGCGCGCGCTGTTCGCGATCGTCTATCGTGCCGGTCCGGCATGGAAGCCCGGCGTTCCGATGAAGGAGCAGGGACTGCGCGACCATTTCTACTATGTGAAAGCGCTGCATGAACGCGGCGACATCGTCTATGCCGGCGCGATGGGGCCGGACGGTGGCCTGATGCTGATCCATGCCGCCGATCAGGCCATGGCCGACGCGATCGCGACAAATGATCCCGCGGTGAAGACCGGGATCTTTCTTGCCGATGTGCGCCTCTACACGCCGCGTTTCGTCGGTACAGGCGCGGCGGCGGCGGCCACGCCCTGACCGATCTTAGTGCGCGCTGTGATCTCCGGCATCGCCTGCAGCACGCACCGCGGCATTGACCTCGATCGTCTTGCCGTCAGCAAAGGACAGGCGCAGCGGAATGGTGCCTCCCGCACGCACCGACGGCGAGAGATCGTAGAGCATGACGTGCTTGCCGCCCGACTTGAATTCGACCTTCGCGCCAGCGGCGATGGCGACGTCCCTGATCGACGCCATCGTCATCATCTTGCCTTCGTGCTTCATCTCATGGATTTCGGCACGGATCGCGGCGGGGCTCGATACCGCGACCAGACTGGTTGCCTGCGTTCCGCCCTTAACCGTGAAATAGGCGGCGCCGGGACGTCCGCTCACCGCGGGGAGGCGAACCCAGGCGTCATCGACCCCCAGTTCGGCCTGCTGGCAACCTGCCAATACCGTGCTCGCCAAAATCGTCGCGAAAACCGCCCGCATCACGCCCTCTCCTCCCGATTCGGGAACGTTGAAGGCGGTCCTATGCCCCGCTCTGCCTTGCGGCAAGGCGCGGCTCACCTATATCGCGGCTTGTAACAGCTGGATTGCCTTTTCAGGGATCCGGTAAGTGGTTGAAACTTTTAGATTAGGCACGGGGGCCAATAGAGGACTCATGGCAAAGGTTATCGGAATCGATCTCGGCACCACCAACAGCTGCGTTGCAGTGATGGAGGGCGGCAAGCCCAAGGTGATCGAGAATGCGGAAGGCGCACGCACCACGCCTTCGATCGTTGCATTCGCCAAGGATGGTGAACGCCTGGTCGGCCAGCCGGCGAAGCGCCAGGCTGTGACCAATGGCGACAACACGATCTTTGCGGTGAAGCGCCTGATCGGCCGCCGCTACGACGATCCGATTACCAAGAAGGACACCGAGCTGGTGCCCTACACCATCTCCAAGGGTCCGAACGGCGACGCATGGGTCAAGGCCGGCGGCGAGGATTATTCGCCGTCGCAAATCAGCGCCTTCATTCTCCAGAAGATGAAGGAAACCGCCGAATCGTACCTCGGCGAGACCGTGACCCAGGCGGTCATCACCGTTCCCGCTTACTTCAACGACGCGCAACGCCAGGCGACCAAGGATGCCGGTAAGATCGCGGGTCTCGAAGTGCTGCGCATCATCAACGAGCCGACTGCCGCGGCGCTCGCCTATGGGCTTGAGAAGACCGACGGCAAGACGATCGCGGTTTATGACCTTGGCGGCGGCACCTTCGACATCTCGATCCTCGAGATCGGCGATGGCGTGTTCGAGGTGAAGGCCACCAACGGTGACACCTTCCTCGGCGGCGAAGACTTCGACTCGAAGGTCGTCCAGTTCCTGGCGGACGAGTTCAAGAAGGCTGAGGGCATCGACCTCACCAAGGACAAACTCGCGCTCCAGCGCCTGAAGGAAGCCGCCGAGAAGGCGAAGATCGAGCTGTCGTCGGCTGCGACGACCGAGGTCAACCTGCCCTTCATCACCGCCGACGCCAACGGGCCGAAGCACCTCGTCAAGACGATCACCCGCGCCGATCTGGAGAAGCTCGTCAACGACCTGATCCAGCGCACGCTCGAGCCGTGCAAGAAGGCGATGGCAGATGCCGGCGTCAAGGCAGCCGCGATCGACGAGGTCGTGCTCGTCGGCGGCATGACGCGCATGCCCAAGGTGCGCGAAGTCGTGAAGTCCTTCTTCGGCAAGGAGCCGCACACCGGCGTGAACCCGGACGAAGTCGTCGCGATCGGCGCCGCCATTCAGGCCGGCGTGCTGCAGGGCGACGTCAAGGACGTGCTGCTGCTCGACGTGACCCCGCTGAGCCTCGGCATCGAGACGCTGGGTGGCGTGTTCACCCGCATGATCGACCGCAACACCACGATCCCGACCAAGAAGTCGCAGACCTATTCGACCGCTGACGACAATCAGCAGGCGGTGACGATCCGCGTCTTCCAGGGCGAGCGCGAGATGGCCGCGGACAACAAGATGCTGGGCCAGTTCGATCTGGTCGGCATTCCGCCCGCCCCGCGCGGCGTGCCGCAGATCGAGGTCATTTTCGACATCGACGCCAACGGCCTGGTCAACGTGTCGGCCAAGGACAAGGGCACCGGCAAGGAACAGCAGATCCGCATCCAGGCCTCGGGTGGCCTCTCGGACGCCGACATCGACCAGATGGTCCGCGACGCCGAGCAGTTCGCCGAAGAGGACAAGAAACGCCGTGCCGGCGCCGAAGCGAAGAACAACGCCGAGAGCCTCGTCCACACGACCGAACGCCAGCTCGCCGAGAATGGCGACAAGGTCGACGACGCGCTGAAGGGCGAGATTCAGGCCGCGATCGACGAGGCCAAGGCCGCGATCGAGGGCGGTGACGCCGACGCGATGAACGAGAAGAGCCAGGCGCTCGCGCAGGTCGCGATGAAGCTGGGTCAGGCAATCTACGACAAGCAGCAGCAGTCCGAAGCTTCGCCTTCGGCAGACGCAGCGACTGCGGAGAAGACGGATGGCGACGATGTCGTCGATGCCGAATTCTCCGAGGTGGACGACAACAAGGCGTAAGCTATGCTCACCCCCGCCATTTTCGAATTTCGGGAATGGCGGGGGGATGAGCGGGGGCCGAGTGAATGACCACCCAGATTGATTATTACGAATTGCTCGAGATCGAGCGCAGCGCGGACGACGCCACCATCAAGGCCGCCTTCCGCAAGCTCGCGATCAAGCTTCACCCGGACAAGAATGGCGGGTGCAAGGATCACGAGGCGAAGTTCAAGGCCGTTAACGAGGCCTATGACTGCCTGAAGGACCCGCAGAAGCGCGCTGCCTATGACCGGTTCGGCCATGCCGGACCGGGCGGAATGGGCGGCGGCGGTCAGGGACCGGGCTTCGACGCCTTTTCCGACATCTTCGAAAGCGTATTCGGCGAATTCATGGGCGGCAGCCGTGGCGGCCAGCAGGCACAGCGACGCGGTGCCGACCTGCGCTACGACATGGAAATCAGCCTGGAAGACGCCTTCCATGGCAAGCAGACCGATATCACCGTTGATGTATCGGGCATCTGCGACCCGTGCGGCGGCACCGGCGCTTCGCCCGGCACCATGGCCAAGACCTGCGGCACCTGCCGCGGGCATGGCAAGGTGCGTGCGCAGCAGGGCTTCTTCATGGTCGAGCGGACCTGTCCCTCGTGCCATGGCGCGGGCAAGACGATTACCGATCCGTGTCGCAATTGCCGTGGTGAGGGTCGGGTCGATCATACCGTGACGCTCGCGGTCAATGTCCCGCCGGGTGTGGACGAGGGAACGCGCATCCGCCTGTCCGGTCAGGGCGAGGCAGGCGCACGCGGCGCGCCTCCGGGCGACCTCTATATCTTCCTCCACATCGCACGGCATTCGATCTTCGAGCGCGAGGGCACGACGCTCTACGCGCGCGCGCCGATCAGCTTCACCACCGCGGCGCTGGGCGGGGAGATCGAGATTCCGGGGCCGGATGGTGAAGTGCACCAGATACGGATCAACCCCGGCACCCAGTCGGGCCGCGAGGTACGGCAACGCGGTGCGGGCATGCCAGTGCTGCAGGGCCGTGGACGCGGCGATCTGGTCGTGAAGCTCGAGGTCGAGATCCCGACGAAGCTGTCAGTCGAGCAACGCGAACTGCTCGAGCAGTTCCGCACGCTGGAAACCGGCGAGGAATGCCCGGCATCCACCGGCTTCTTCGACAAGCTCAAAAAGGCGGTGGGCGGCTGCTGAGGCCGCCCGCTGACCTTACCTAGCGCGATCCCGAGACCGTCCCGAAGAACGAGTAGGACACGTCCTGCGCCGGTGTGTTCTCGTGCTCCTGGCGGGTGAAGAGATAGGCAAATTCGACACCCCTGGGTCCGAAGAAGCCCCCCTCCACGCGAATCGACCTTACGATGACACCGCCCGTGCCCGGTAACGGCGCGGGCGCCGGCGGCGTTGCCGAACCGCCGATCAGACCCGAATTCGCCAGGTTCAGGTTGCCGACGATGTCATGGGTGCCGAGCGCGGTATTGCTGCCGCCGTTCGATCCGATCAGGTTGAGCTGCGAGGTGAATTGCCCGGTCGTCATGTCGACGACGAGCGTCGCCGTGCTGGGCGACAGATCATATTCGATCATCCCCCCGGGCCGCTTGACGAAAGCGCGCCCGCGCACGGCGAAGGTGGTGAAGGTCACGGTGGGCCCGACCGGGGTGTCGGTATTCAGCGTCGGAACACCAAGCACGCAATAACTCCCCCGGCCCTGACCCTGGACCAGCACCGATGCGGTGCGCGAATAGACACCGGGGTTAGGCTGTACGAGGTCGAAACGCTGTGTCGCGCCAGGAACGACCGTGTCCGGCTTGGTATAGGCCGAGGTACCACCCAGGCTGCCCGAGATACGGTTCGCGCTGCCGAAGCTGTTGCTGAGAACCGTGAACGTCTCCCCCGTGGGGTTGAAGGACACGGCCCCGGAAT
>Ga0247823_10003930_pt1 | contig 11953 bp, 10 predicted proteins | sample 13C_PalmiticAcid_2_FD_192426 | JGI IMG/M metagenome (GOLD analysis project Ga0247823, IMG submission 192426) | Soil microbial communities from agricultural site in Penn Yan, New York, United States - 13C_PalmiticAcid_Day30 | ecosystem: Environmental > Terrestrial > Soil > Agricultural land...
CTATCGCTTAGGGCGCGTGTTCATTGCCGGCGATGCCGCGCATATCCATCCCCCGTCCGGCGCGCAGGGGCTCAACACCGGAATGCAGGATGCGTTCAACCTGGGCTGGAAACTGGTTTCGGCGATCAGGACGCGCGATCCGGCAATTCTCGATAGCTATGAGGCCGAGCGGCTACACGTCGCGGCCGCAATGCTCGATCTCACGAGCAAATTGCACACGACCGTTTCAAAATCCCGAGGCGATCTCACCAACCAGTTGGGCCTGAGCTATGCTGGCGGCCCACTGGCGAAGGGGCTGGCGCGTGAGGGCCTTAGCGCAGGCGATCGCATGCCCGATCAACGCCTCGCCGATGGCCGGCGACTTTACGAAGCCATGCGCCACGGCGGCGCGACGCGGATCATGCGCGCCAGCGGAGATCATCTCCTCATTCGGCCGGACGGCTATATTGCGGAATTCGGTGGAGCGGAGACAGCCACCTATTTTGGTCACGACGTGCTCCACGTGCACGGTGTCGGATAGGTAGGCGCGCCCCACTCTCGTGCATGCACAGATGCGATTACGGTCGATTTTTGCCAAGTCCGCAGGAACACTCGCGTGCTGGCATCAGACTGCCGGCGAGGAGGCCAGCCGGTCTCTGCGCATTTCTGTCGCTAGCACGCGAATTGGCGAAGAGGGATTAGCGGAAGTGGCCGGTAGCGGACGGGCAGCTTTCGGATTAGAAAGCATGAATGCTGACATAGAAAATCTGTATTTAGCTTCGCAAGAACGTCCAGCGCGTTGCGCCGCTTTGCAGCACCAGCCTGCCACCGCCAAGTTGGACGGCATATTGCTCCGACGTTCGCGCAAGGTCGGAACTGCCTTCCTGGCCACAGCTCGATACAAAGCGTTCGGTACCGCCTTCGATCGCGAAATGTGCCTTGCCGCCTTCTTCAGCGACGCGCCCCTGCTTCACTTGCGTCGTCGTCATCGAACAGCCTTCTTTCTCAGCATAGCGCTTGACGATCTTCCACACAAAACGGCCGTCCCCTTCGACTTCAAGCGTCATGGAACGCGTCACCTGCATCAAGACCGGTTCGGTGACGATCGCGGTGCGCGTAGGGGACCCATAGCCGGCGGTTCCACCAAGGCTGGTGCCATAGGACACGCCGACGTTCGGCTGGAGCTTGATGCGCGGGACAAGAACCAATTCTTTGCCGCTGCTGGATTGCGTCCAGCGGCCTGTGGCGCTCGCCGGTGTCGGCTGCGCATGGAGCATCGAAGTCGCAGCGATCACCGTCGTCGCGATAAGGATGGCAAAATTCCTCATCAAAATCCTTTCATATGCGGCTAGTTTTCCAAGAGAACTGAGCGCGACGTCGAGGTCGGCGGCTCAGTATATTTCGTGCCAGTTTTCAACCTCCGAAGAGCTGTTCGCCAGCCCAAGGCAGATCAGACCGGGCCGGCTGACCGACGCGCCGCTCCGCTCCAGCCGATACTCGAGCCGGCGGCACTGAAAGCCGTCGACCCGTTCTTCGGACGTCACGGTCAACGTGCCCTTGGAGGCTCTACCCTGCCAGCGGTGGATGTGGCCGATCGGCCAGCTTCCAACGCGCTTGGCGCGTTCATTATATCGTCCGCTGAACTCGTCGAACGGGAAGGTCGGGCGGCCATCGAGTTCGATCCCGCCTTCGCAGTCGTTGCAGCTCACTTCGCCGAACTTGTTATACTCGGCCTTCTTCGCCTCGACGTCGGGTGGCGTCTTGAGGCTGTCGATGTAACGAGCCTTCGTCACTGCCGAACGGAAAGCAACCGGGGCTGACGGCGTCTCTGGCGCAGTCTCAACCGCAACGGGCGCCTCTTCATCGGACCTGCGGTCCTGGCGGGGCTTTGCCGATCCACTGACCACTTCGCCGACAAGCTTTTCCGCATTCTGCTCCGCCTTTTCAACGGCGCGATCGGCCAGGCGCTTCAGAAATCCCTGAGCATAAGCGTCATGCGCAGATATCAGGAGTGCGGGAGCGGCGAAGGCCGCGCACAAAATGCGTTGCATGTTGGTCTCCGAAACTTTCACGATGAGGAGGTCAGCCGAAATCTGTCGTCAGAGTGGCGGTCAGCCGGCGCGGGAGGTTGTAGAGGTAGATGCCCGACGACCCGTTCGCCCAGCCATATTTATTCCCGATGTTCGCGACCTGCACGCGCAAGGTCGCGGGCGCCTTGCCGAGCTTGAAACGGTAGCGGCCGCCGAGCGACGCAATGGCGCGCGCGGGGATGACGAGCTTGCCGTCTGTGCTAGCAATGCGATCCGATGTGCTTTCCACGACGAGATCGACCGAGATGGCTGGCGCGAAGGTCGGCCGGTAATCGAGCACCGCAGTCGAAAGCCTCCCGAAGCTCGCGAGCGGCTTCCTGCCCAAGATTCCGCTATCGACGGCGTCGCCCGACAACGTGGCGTCGATCAGGGCGGTGCCCGCGATTGCAGTCAGGCCCGGCGCGATCTGACCAGATAGCGAGAATTCGGCACCGCGATGGCGGACTTCGCCGAGCTGGCGGAACAGTCTTGCGCCGTCGAGCGAATAGAAGGGCTTAGTCACCTCGAACACGCCTGCGACCAGACGGATCGTGGGTGCGATCGACCAGCGAAGACCGGCGTCGACCTGACGCGTGCGGATTGCTGGCGGCGCCTCATCCCGGTTGACCGCGTGACCCGGCGCGACCGGGCTCTCCTCCAGCCCTTCGGTGTAGCTGCCGTAAAGGGCGAGCGCCGGTGAAGCGTAGAAGGCGGCGGTCGCGTTCAACAACAGCGGCGCATCCTTCGTGGTGATGACGGGCAGGTCGGGGCCGAACACCCGCTTGCTATAGTCGGTCTTCTGCAGCCCGATGCTGACCTCGCCGACATCTTTCCAGCGTCCTTCGTAGGCGATACCCGCGGTCCATTGCCGAACCGTGTCGCGCGTCTGGGGACCAAAGTCCGAGACTGGCTCGGGGAAGTCCACCGGATCCTCGATGGGATGGTTGCCGACAAAGATTTCTCGGCTGCCGCCATAGGTGCGCGAGCGGTCGCGACCCTTTATCGAAAGATGCAGTGTGTGGAGCCGCGGCCCGTCGGCGAAGCGACGCGACAGCCGCGCCTCGCCGCTCGTCGAGGCCGAACGTCGGCCGGGTTCCGCGACAACAACCTCGTCGGCGGTGCCGTCGGGCCGGACGTTCAGAAACAGCTGGGTGTGCGAGCGGTCGAGGTCGAGGATCGAACGAAATGCTCCGGTCTTTAGGGTCCACTCGCCGCTTTTGACCGTCGTGGCGAGACCTGCGCTTATCGTTTCGCCATCGTTGGCCGCCCATTTCTGACCGATCCGCTTCACACGCTCGAGCCGCGGCGGCAGGAAGTCTCCGGCGGTCAGCAATAACGGCGGGAGTTCCTCATCGGCGATGCCGACGCGGCTCCAAAAAGGCATGATTTCTACGCCGTCGACCGGTTCCCAGCGCGCGATGAGCGCGGCAGTCCGAAATTCGGCCGCGCCGCCCGTGTGATTGCGGTCGGACACCAGACCATAGCCCGCGCCAATCGACAGCCGGTCGGTAACCGGTAGCTGCCCGTCGAGTTCGAGGACCTTTGATCCAAACGGCCCAAGCCGCCCGCTGACGCTAAGGAGGCGTTTCGCGCCGGGTTTGCGCAGGTCATATTCGGCGATGCCAGTGGGCGCAGGAAAGGGATATCCCTGCGCGGACAGGCCGACACGCATTTGCAAGCCCCCGATCAACCGATCGGAAAAGGCCGCCTGCTGGTCGACGTAGAGCCCGTCGAGGCGGATATTTCCCGCCTCGGCCGCTGAAAAGCCGCGAACATAATTGGGGTTATAGATGCCAATCTGCTCGCCTCCGATCGAAGTGCCAAAAGCATCCTCGGCGCTCGTCGTCGCATTGTCGTCGGCGCGCTGGGCGAAGGCTGCGGTGGGCGCGGCGGCAAGCGCGAGCGCGAGCGCGGCGAAAGAGGTGCGGCGCATCACGACACCGCCTTCATGCGGCGCTGGACGTCTTCCCAGTCGGTCATGAACATCGCGGCGGCGAGGCGGGCGGCCGGACGTTCGGGGTTGAGCCGGTCGCTGCGCAGGTCGTCATTTTCCTGCGAATAGCTCGACATATGGACAAGCAGCGGATGCACGCCCGTCGCCCCGGGCTGGTACCAGCTTCGATCATTCTGCAGCTCCAGCGCGAGCGGCCGTGGACCCCAGGCATATTCGGAATTGGGGTCGTAGGCGGGAAGCCGGTCGGCGACATAGAGACCGTAGGCCGAGCCCGTGCGGACCTGGAAGCCCCCGCCCTGCACACCCTCGGCCTGCACCTGACGGTGCGCCATCATGCCGTAGGGGTTAAGGAAGACGCGCAGCACGGCGCCTTCCTGGCTCGGGTCGATGTAGCGGCCATCGCGTTGCACGACGCCTTGCCTGCCTTCGACCACGCTCTTGGCGCTGATGCTGAAGGTCGCGCCGACCAGCCGCACGCCATCGATCGTCGGCACCACCGAGATGTTGATGTCGGCCTGCAAGCTCGTACCGCGCACGTCGCGGAGAGAGGGTTGCCGCATCAGCGCATCGAAAACGACCGTCGCACGGCGGCGCAAAAGGTCGATTTCGGCGACCGGAATCCGCGCTTGGTTGTTCGGCTGGTGGACATGGACGTCGGGCGTCTTCGAATACCAGCCGGGAAGGCCGGCGCCAGGATCCGGCGTGCCGACGGCCCAACGCTCCATCAGTTTCTTCGGCGCGCGGTTGTCGCCGGGGGCGGCCAGCGCCGCGGGGACCGCGGGCGCCGCGACAAAAAGGCCGAGCGCGGCAAGTTTCAACATAGAGTATTTCATGGTTCCAGCTTTCCGAATTGGACGAAGATCAACCGGGCAGGCCGAGCGCACTGCCGACGACCCCGCGCAGCAGGCCGCGCTTCTTTTTGGGTTTGGTGTCGCTTGCGGGCGCGTCGCTCTCGGCGTCGGCCCCGCTCATCAGCGACGCCAGGTCGACGCCAAGCATGCCCATATGCGTCGCCTTGGTGCGCAGCTTGACGCCCCAGCCCAGCGGCGCTTCGCGCGGCGATCCGTAATTGGCCTCGGGGCCATAGGCGGTCATCATCAGCATCGCCGATTCCGAAGCTTTGCCGACTGCGGCCGGAACGACGCATTCGGTCACTTCGGGCGCGAGCAGGATGCGCTGCTGGACGAGGCGCGCGATATCGGATTGCTCAAGATAGTCGGGCAGCGCCATGCCCGGCATGCGCACCGCGCTCGACGTCCACATCACAACGGTTCCATCGGCGCGGGCGCCGGTCACCGTCATGATATAGCCGCGCGCGTTCGCCAGTGCAGGCCAGCTAACCTTGACCGCCCCCGAGCCAAGTTCGGCGTTCCGCGGTGCGAGCGGGGCGAGGAAATCATTCGTGCCCGCGACGGCGAAGCGCATCTCGGGGGAATAATTGCCCTGGACGACATGATCGCCGATCAGCGAGGCGGCGCGCGGCACACGCGTGCCGTTCTTGCCGCCCGGCCATTCGCCATAGGTCGCGTGGCGGCCCGCCGATGGCGGCACCATCGCCTTCACATTGGGGATCGCGCCGAAGGGCGGTGCCGCGCCGGGCTTCATCGTCGCAAGGTCGATGACCACCGGCTGGCCGGCGGGCGCTTGTTCGCCGCAGCCCCAGTAGAGTTCGATCCGCCCCTTGGTCGGCTGCTGCGGACCGGGCCGATAGTCGGGCTTTCCCTCTTCTTTCGGCGTGGCGCCACGCGGCGAGACAAGCGGCAGCCGGTCGCCCGCGCGCAGGCCTTGTGGCGGCAGATGGTCAGCGCTCGGAGCGGTGCTACTGCGCATCGAACCAAGCTGGAGCGACAAATTCTTCTCGACGCCCGCCGGCTGGCCGGTCGCCATCCCCGATACGGTTTCGGCCGAGAGCCAATAGACCGCCTCGATCTTCGGCTTCGGCGCCGGCTGGGCGAAGCCTGTTGTTGCGAGGGCGAGCACGCTCACGGCCGCGCCGCCAATCATCATGTTTTTCATGTTCGGAGTTCCTCGGTCCTCAGGGTTTCTTCGGAGCCGGGGCGACCGGCGGCGAGATGTGCAGGCGCAGCCCGGGATGATCTATGACGAAGCGCCGGTCGGCGAACATGTCGATCCCGAGGATCACTGCGGGCTGTTCGGGAGCGAACCCCAGCACCTTGAAGATTGAAAGGTCGGCGACGCGCACCTTGCGGCCCGCAACCATTGCGTCGCCGATCATGAGCGCGTCGATCGGCGCTTCGACGCTCGGCATGGCATGATTAGTCGCGCCCTTGATGTCCGATGCCTTCGCGAGACCGGAGCTGTCGGGGGTGAGCCCGATCGCCTTCGCCGCCGCCCAGTTGATGATCGTCCCGCGCGCGCCCGTGTCGAGAATGGCGGGGACTTCGACGCCATTAAGGCGAACCGTCAGCCGCGGCGCGCGCATATCGTCGAGGAGGAAAGGAACCGACGCCGATAGTCCCTCGAGCATCCCGTCTTCAAGTTTCGGTGTCATGCGCCAACGGCCACCCGGCATATCCAGCTCGACCGTGAAGTCGGCGATGATGTCCGCGCCCAATATCCCGTCGACGCCGAGATGGTCGGTCGGCCCGGGGGGAAGCAGCATCAGTTCGGGAGCGTTGAACACATGTCCAGCGACTGCAACCTGCTTGACCACTGTCGTTTCGACATCGCTTCGTCCTGCGGCCCCATTGAGCGGAGTGTCCGAAAGCTTGGCGACGAGGCCGGGCATTTCGGCGCGCAGTTTTGGCATGATCGTGGTGCTGCTCGCCGCGGTGTCGATGACGAAGCGCTTCGGCGCGGAACCGTCGATACTGACCTGGACGACAGGATGACCCGACGGCAGAATTTCGAGCGGTTGCATTGTCGCCGACGGCGCAGCGATAGTGACCGGCTGTTCGGTGAAGGTTGCGCGCGCCTGCTCGGCAACGACGAGTGCGCCGAGCAGGCCGAATGCGACCAGACTATAACGATAACGCGTGAGGGCCATGGCCGATCTCCTGGCGGCGGGGTGCCGCGAACAGGGACCGGTTAAGGCGGGGTCGGGGCAGGCTCCACGCCTCTGCGACCAAGGCCGATATCGCCTCGCCGGAGTCGATTGCCGCGCGACGAAGGCGGTCACCGGTGCGACGAGGCAGGACGTCAACCGCCAGCACTTCCTTTATGCTTGGCGTGAACTACACATTGGAATTGCCATGCAGCTGAAGCCCGAACATCGTCAGACCATCTCTCTGGTTGCCGCGACCTGGATACTGTCCGGGGTGCTCTACATCATCCCCTATCACCTGTTCAGCGGTGCAGGCATCTATGTCACCGTCTCGGTCATCAACATCTGCGTGATGGGCGCGCTGCTGTCGGGCGGCGTCTATTGGGCGGTCCGGACCACGCGCCGCCGCAATACTGTGGTCCGCCTCGCCGTGATGGGCGCGGCGGTGGTTCTTGCATCGGGCTTGCTCGCGCTGATCGACGCCTCAACAGGCGAGTGGATCGGGCGGCTCGTCGTGTCGCCGCAACAGTCGGCGCCCTTTGCGCTCCGCGCGACGAACAATTTTATCGCGCTCGTCTGGCAGTTCGCGTTGCTCGGCGCAGCCTTCACGGTGATCGAGGCGAACAAGCTGACACGCGAACGCGAACTGGAACTTGCCGTGGCGCGCGAGGCGGCAAGCCGCGCCGAGGCCGCCGCAAGCGCCGCCAGTCTCGCGGCGCTACGCTATCAGCTCAATCCGCATTTCTTGTTCAATACGCTCAACGCGATCTCGTCGCTGATCGTCACGAAGGAATATCGCACCGCCGATGCGATGCTCGCCAAGCTGTCCGAATTCCTGCGCGCGACATTGTCGTCGCAGCCCGATGCGCTGCTTCCGCTCGAAGACGAACTGGCGACACTGCAGCATTATCTCGAGATCGAGAGCGTCCGCTTCGGCGAGCGGCTCGCGGTCGAGTTCGTCTGTCCGCCGGCGCTCAACAGCGCGCTGGTGCCAGGCTTCCTCCTCCAGCCGCTGATCGAAAATGCGATCAAATATGCGCTCGCGCCTTCGGCCGTGCCGGTGACGATCAAGGTCGAAGCCTCGAGCGATGGTGACGTGTTGCTCATCTCGGTCGAGGACGACGGCACCGGACAAGAAAAGGACGCACGGCCCGGAACCGGCGTCGGCATCGCCAACGTCCGCCAGCGGCTCGAGACGCTCTATGGCGACAAGGGCAGCCTCGAAACGCTGAAACGCGAACGCGGGTTCCTAGCGGTCGCGCGCCTTCCGCTCGAGCGGCGCAGCGAAGAGCTCGCAGCATGAGCGCGCTGCACGTCCTGCTCGTGGACGATGAGCCGCTGGCGCTCCGACGTCTTGAAACGCTGTTCGGTGACATCGACAATGTCGAGGTCGTCGGCACCGCTTCGACCGGTGAAGAGGCCGAAGAGCGGATCGCCGCGCTCAGACCCGACCTCGTGATGCTCGACATCTCGATGCCGCGAAAGAGCGGCATTCGCGTCGCCGCCGACCTCGTCGCCGATCCGCGTCCCGAAATCATCTTCGTCACCGCTTTCGAACAATATGCGCCAGATGCTTTCGAGGTCGATGCCGCCGACTATCTGCTGAAACCCGTGCGCTTCGACCGGCTGCGCCAGGCGGTCGAGCGGGCGCGCCGGCGGCGGGCGATGCGCGATGCGGTCGAGCGGATTGCGGGCGGCCCGCTAGCGGAAACCCGCGACGAGGCGATCTGGGTCCAGGTCGCGAGCGGCAACCTCCGCCTCCCCATCAGTCAGATCGAATGGGTCGAGGCCGCGCGCGACTATGTGCTGCTTCACACCTCGACGCGCAGCTACATCCACCGCATTTCGATGACGGCACTGGAGCAATTGTTCGATCCGCAGCTTTTGATGCGCGTCCACCGCTCGACCTTCATCCGGCCCGCGCTCGTGAAAGCCGTACAGCGGCTCGGCAAGGGACTCATCGCACTCGAAATGGAAGATGGCACGGTCGTTCAGGTCGGGCCGAGCTATGTCCGGGCCGTGCTCGACCGGCTCGGCCTCGCCTGACATTTTCGTCGCGCCGGCGTCCACTTTGGTCGACGCCGCGGCAGTCATGTCGCACGACCATCCAGGTTCGAAGCAAGCACAGGGCATCGGCATCGACGCTCCCCTAGCGTGACGGTTGCGGCATCGAGCCGCGAGCAGAGACGGCCGGTTCGTCCCACGCCACCCCGGCAAGGGCCGGCCTCTCTGCTCCACCTCACCACGATGGAGTCCAAGATGAGCAAACTCCCCTTTCTCGCCGCTGCGATCGCTCTCGGCCTGCCGATGCCCGCACTGGCAAAGGCTGAAGCAAAGCCGGAAGCTCACGCCAAGGCCGAGGCCAAGCCGGAGGCCCGTGCGAAAGCCGAAGCGAAGCCCGAGGCGCGTGCCAAGGCCGAAGCCAAGCCCGAAGCGCGCGCAAAAGCCGAGGCAAAGCCGGAAGGCTGACCGCGTCGGCAACGGAGTGCCGACGAACCCCCCTCCCGGCACTCCGCCACGCCTGCCGCTCCCCAACCCCTGAAGAAATTTGATGCGAGCCGCTTCGCAGCTCCCTGCGGCCGCGAAATGTGCAGCAGCATCCAGAGGATATCCCCATGACGATCATGCGCACATTGCCGGCCCTTGCGGTCGGATTGACGCTGTCGGGCGCGGCCGCCCCGGTGGCAGCCGCGGCGGCCGCCCAATGCACGGCCGGCTGGGCGGGAACGGTGGAATATTCGCGTCACCAAGCGAGCAGCGACTCCAAGACGGTCAAGCGTGTTTCCGGTAAAGGCACCGAGACGACCAACAACTCGATCAACGACGACTATGTCGCGCATGTGGCGGTCCGGCCGGCGCCCGATGGCGAATACAGCCTCGGCACGGCGAATATAAATCTCAGCGCGACGGCGACCGAAACCATAAATTCCAACGACCAGATGATCTGTCCGCATGAGCGCACGATGCGCCAGATGTCGGGACAGTTTGTCAGCAAGAGCGAGCGACGCGGCAACGCAAGCGGACTTGAGGCGGGCGTGGACATCACGACCGATAACGACGGCACCTATAGCGTCAGCGTTCGGCTGCCCGAGTTCCAGGGCACCGCTTCGGGATCGAACTCGGCGAGCTTCAGCGGCCAGTGCAAATCCAAGGAGGCGTCGAACCAGAAGGTCGCCGATATGCCCACCACGATCGACGCGATGCGATTTTCGAGCAGCGGCGAAGACCGGATGCAATCCTCCGATCCCAATCGCCTGACCGGGGCGCACTCGGTCACTTCTTATGGCGTGACGGAGTCGCTGCGCTGGAACCTGCGCCGTTGCGGCGGCGACCTGAGGCTCGTCGATGTGAAGTTCGAGGACATGCGTTTCCCCACTTGGGACGCTTGGAAGGAGATCGTCGAGCAGGTTGGCACGATCGATGGCAATATTGTGCGCCTGACCGCGGTGGTCGCAAACGACAGCCCCAACGAGAAAGCGGCGACTGTGAAGTTCCGCGATACGTACAAGGGCGACAAATGGGACGGTGCACGGTCCGACGGGCTATTGGGCGAGGTCTCGGTCACCGTGCCCGCAGGCGAGCAGCGCGAAGTGCAGTTCAAATGGGATAGTTCGGGCTATGCCTGGTTCGACGACGGCCGGCCGCGCCTCATGCAGCGGATCAAGGCGGAGGTCGAGGACAAGGGCAAGAAGGTCGACGACATGACGCGCAACCTGAAGGTCGCGCCGAAGCCGCTCGTGCTCGTTCACGGTCTCTGGTCGAACTGGCGCACGTGGGAGCCTTGGCAGAACATCCTGACCACCAGCCACAGCTATGACTGGAAAGCGTTTCCCGTCGGCGAGAAGCCCGAACATGGCCGGATGAACACCGGCGAAGAGATGGGCAATTTCGGCCCCACCAACACAATCGCGCAAAATGCGATCGAGCTTGGCAGTTATGTCCGCTATGCGCAGAAGGACCGCAATGCTTGGCATGTCGATCTCGTCGCGCACTCGATGGGCGGGCTGATCAGTAGACGCTACATTCATGCAACGATGCCGACCTACCCCGACGGCAAGCCACAGGTGTCGCATCTGGTAATGCTAGGCACACCAAACATGGGCAGCAGCTGCGCCGACCTGATCAGCGTCCCGCTGGAAATCGCCGGCCGATCGATGGAAGCGCTGCGTGAGTTGAGGCCGATAAACGTTCTGAGGTTCAACGAGGAGAACAGGGACAGCAAGGGGGTGCCCTTCTCGGTCCTTGCCGGAAACCCGCTGCCGCCTGTATGCCGGATGTTGAGCCGTAACGACGGCGTGGTCGCCGAGCCCTCTGCAAAATGGACGATCGCCGACCACGAAACGCAATCGATCCTGCATACGAGCATGACCGGGACGGAACCGTTCAGCTCTTTCGTGAAGCCGCGCGTCGCACTCGGCCCGGCCAAGCAGGCGGCACGTCAACCGTTGTCCGCGGCGTCCGGCGAAAGCGCGCGTGCGCCTGCGCGCCTCATGATACTGGGTGTCGAAGAGCCGGTTGACGCCGTTTCTGTCTTGCCCGATGTTTCCAAGGTCGTGATGATTGCGCCGGGGCAAACGCTGAATGTCTCCATCCCGGTAAACGACGCCGAGAACTTCGGTCTGACCTTCGTGGGTGCAAGCTCCGTGTCGGCGACGCTGATCGATGACAGGGGCAAGGTGGTCGGCACCAACCTGACCGATACGCCCGAGGCGAGGCATATCTTCCGGTCTATCTTTGTCGATCGCGCAATCACGAAGAGCAATTGGACCGTGCGATTTCAAAGCAACGATCGCGCAGACCGCGAGATCATCCTGGCAAGCTGGTCCAGCGCTACCTAGTGGCCATCGTTGGCCGTTACTAGACGGTCCGCTCCTACGCGAAAATAATGAGAAGCGGACATTGGACCTAAAGGCGATCGGGTTGTCGGCTTCTTGGCGCATCCTATCG
>Ga0247823_10003931_pt1 | contig 11953 bp, 9 predicted proteins | sample 13C_PalmiticAcid_2_FD_192426 | JGI IMG/M metagenome (GOLD analysis project Ga0247823, IMG submission 192426) | Soil microbial communities from agricultural site in Penn Yan, New York, United States - 13C_PalmiticAcid_Day30 | ecosystem: Environmental > Terrestrial > Soil > Agricultural land...
ACATGCGCCTGGCTGTTCCAGGCGCATGTCGAGGCCTGGTATGCGACGATGGGGATCGGCGCCGTCTGCCACACGCTCAATCCGCGCCTTACCGCGCCGCAACTCGCGGCGATGGCGGTGCAATCGGGCGCGAAGCTGCTGATCGTCAGCGCCGATCTGCTGCCGCTTGCGCGGTCGATCGTTGAGCGTGCTCCCGCGATCGCGCAGGTGCTGGTGATCGACGGACCCGCCGTCGGTTGGCCCGCCGCCGCGCCGCTGCTCCACGAGCTCGAGGCGCTGATCGCCGATGCGCCGGGCGGGGCAGCATGGGGCGGTTTTGACGAATGTTCGCCTGCCGGCCTCTGCTTCACCTCGGGAACGACGGGTGCGCCAAAGGGCGTAACCTACACGCACCGCGCAAGTTTTCTGCACACGCTGCGTGCGTTGCAGGCCGACGTGATGGCCTTCACGCATCGCGATGCCGTGCTCGCCGTCGTACCGATGTTCCACGCCAATGCCTGGGGGCTGCCCTTCGCGTTGCCCGCGGTCGGCGGCAAGCTCGTCCTTCCCGGGCGGCAGGCCGACGGCGCAAGCCTCGCGCGGCTGATCGCGACCGAGGACGTGACGGTCGGCGTCGGTGTTCCCACAGTATGGCTCGGCGTTGTCGAACATATCGAGGCGACGGGCGGTGACCTGCCCTCGCTCAAACGCGTCATCGTCGGCGGCGCGCCGATGGCGCCCGCGCTGATGGAGCGCATCGAGCGATGCCTTGGCGTCACTGTCCAGACGAGCTGGGGCATGACCGAATTGTCGCCGCTCGGTACGATTGCGCCGCCGGATGACCCGCTGCGCACCGCATCGGTGTCTGGACGTCCGGCGATCGGCGTCGACCTGCTGCTCACCGACGCGGCTGGCATCGCCCTGCCGGAACAGCGCGGGGCCGAGGGGCATTTGTGTGTTCGCGGGGCGGCGGTGGTCGAACGCTATCTCGGGCAAGCGGAGTCCGCGACCGACGCCGACGGCTGGTTCGCGACCGGCGACCTCGCGCGGATCGATGCGCGCGGGAACCTGTCGATCACGGGCCGGGCCAAGGATTTGATCAAGTCGGGGGGCGAGTGGATCAACCCCGCCGAGATCGAGGCGGTCGTCGGCGCGCTGCCGCAGGTGTCGCTCGCCGCGGTGATCGGCCGCGAGGATCCCAAATGGGGTGAGCGGCCGGTGCTGCTCGTCGAACTCGGCTCGGGCGTCGACATCAGCGACGCCGACCTGCTCGCGCCGCTTGCGGGCCGGGTGGCGCCCTGGTGGATTCCCGATGCCGTCGTACGCCTTTCCGCCATGCCGCTGGCGCCGACCGGAAAAATCGATAAGATTCGCTTGCGGAACGACCATGGCGCGGGTTGATCGGCATGGGGACGTTGCGGCAGGGGCGGCAACGAAACAGGAACTGAGAGTCGGACGAGTGACAGAAGAGGCGAAAACGCGTCGGCGATCGACCAAGGCCGAACAGCGCGCCGAGACGATGGAGCAGATCCTCGACGAGGCCGAACTGCTGTTTTCGCGGCACGGCCTGCACGGCGTGACGCTGAAGGATGTCGCAAAGCGCGTCGGCGTCCACCACACGCTGCTCAACTATTATTTCGAGGACAAGAAAAAGCTGTTCGACGCCGTCTTCGCGCGGCGCGCGGTGGTGACGAGTACCAAGCGGATGCAGGCGCTCGACGAATATGATCGCGCAAGCGGCGGCAAGCCGACGATCGAGGGCGCGCTGCACGCCTTCCTCGACACCGACCTCGATCTGTATATCCACGGCGGTGAGGGGTGGAAGAATTACGGTGCGCTCGGTGCGCAGGTCGCCAACACCCCCGAATGGGGCGCCGAGCTGATGGACAGCCATTTCGACCCTGTCGTGCTCCGCCTGATCGAGCTTCTGAAAAAGGCGATGCCCGATTGCGCCGAAGAGGACATCTTCTGGGGCTATCATTTCGTCACCGGCGCACTGATGGTCACGCTGGCGCGCACCGGACGCATCGACAAGCTGTCGGGCGGCGTCTGCAAGTCCGAAGATTTTGAAGCCATCAAGGCGCGCATGGCGTCGTTCATGGCGGCGGGCTTCCGGCAAATCTGCAAAAAGGCTTAGTCGGACGGACCGGATCGTCCGTGCACCTTTCGCTTGCTCAATATATTAACTCACTAGAGAGTGAAATGGAGATCGATATGGGACATGAAACTTTGCCGCTGCGGGGCCGCGTAGCGATCGTCACCGGCGCCGGTGGCGGATTGGGCCGCGCCCATGCGCTCTATCTCGCAAGGCAGGGCGCACGCGTCGTGGTGAACGACCTCGCGCTGCCTGCTGCCGAGCAGGTCGTATCGGAGATCGTCGCGAATGGCGGCGAGGCGCTGGCGATCGCGGCTTCGGTGACCGCAGAGGCCGCAGTCGATGCGATGGTCCGCGATACGATCGATGCGTGGGGACGCATCGACATCCTCGTCAACAACGCGGGCATCCTGCGCGACAAGAGCTTCGCCAAGATGAGCATCGACGATTTCCGTCTGGTCGTCGACGTCCACCTGATGGGCGCCGCAATCTGTTGCAAGGCGGTGTGGGACGTGATGCGCGCGCAGCAATATGGGCGCATCGTGATGACCACCTCGTCATCGGGCCTGTGGGGCAATTTCGGGCAGGCCAATTATGGCGCCGCCAAGATGGCGCTCGTCGGCCTGATGCAGACGCTGGCGATCGAGGGCGAGAAATACGGTATCCGCGTCAACAGCCTTGCGCCGACTGCCGCGACGCAAATGACGCACGGTGTGCTCGCCGACGCCAGCCTCGAGCTGCTCGACCCTGCGCTCGTCAGCCCCGGCTTGCTGGCGCTGGTCGGCGAGAATGCGCCGACGCGTGCAATCCTTTGCGCCGGAGCGGGACATTTCGCCACGGCCGATGTGACCTTGTCGGAAGGACACTACGTCGGCGCGGTGGCGGATGCGGGCGAGCAGCTCGTCGCACGCTGGTCCGATGTGTCCGGCCGTGCCGACGCGATCGTTCCGGCTTATGGTTTCACGCAGGCCGAACGCGAACTGGCAAGCGCGGGATCGAGCCTGCCCGCATTGGCGGTCGCCCGGTAAAGGGCCGAGCGTCGCGGTTCAGCGGCGCTCGACCAGCCCGCCGCCCAGCGCGACATAGAGCGTCACGAGATTGTCGACCTGCGCTCGCCGCAGCTCGATCAGCGCCTGTTCGGCGGCGAACAGATTGCGTTCGGCGTCGAGCACTTCGAGATAGGTCGAAACGCCTTCGCGATACCGCTTGCGCGCGAGGTCGGCGATCTGCCGCGTCGCGAGCGTGCCGCGTTCCTGCGCCTCGACCTGTTCGGCGAGGTAGCGGCGTCCCGCAAGCGCGTCGGCGACTTCGCGGAAGGCGCCCTGCACGGTGCGTTCATAGGTTGCGACGGCGATATTCTCGCGCGCCTCGGCGACGGTCAGATTGCCCTTGTTCCGCCCGAAATCGAAGATCGGCAGGCTGATCGACGGGCCGAAGCTCCAGCCGAAACCATCGTTGCTGAACAGATTGTCGAGCGAACCCGAGGCGAATCCAAGGTTGCCGGTGAGTGAGATCGACGGGAAGAAGGCGGCGCGGGCAGCGCCGACATTGGCGCGCGCGGCGCGCAGCCGCTCTTCGGCGGCGACGACGTCGGGCCGCGCGACGAGCAGGTCCGACGGCAGCCCCGCGGTCAGCGTTGGCGACTGACCCTGCTGGACGAGCGGCAGCGGCGCGGGCAGGGGACCGGTCACCGGGCCGCCGGTCAGCACGGCGAGGAAATTGTCGGCCTGCGCCTTGCCTAGCTTCAGGCTCGCAAGCTGCGTCTCGGCCTGCGTCAGCAGCGTTTCGGACTGGCGATAGTCGAGCGCCGAGGTGACCCCTGCGTCGAGGCGGCGCTTGGCGATCCGCAGCCCCTCCTTGCGGCTCGTTACCGTGGCTTCGGCGAGCGTGATCTGTTCGTCGGCGCCGCGCGACGCGAAATAGGACGAGGCAACGTCGCGGACCAGCGCAAGCCGGAACGCACGCTCGGCCGCCTCGGTCGCGAGATACTGGCTGCGCGCTGCTTCGGACAGATTCTTGACGCGCCCCCAGAAATCGAGCTCGAACGAGGTCACGCCGACGCCGACCGAATAGCGGTTGGTCGTGTCGGTACCGGGGCCCGTCAGCGACGGGCCGCGCGTGCGTGCCGCTTCTGCGCTCGCACCGACGGTCGGCAGGCGGTCGGCGTCCTGAATACGGTACAGCCCGCGGGCTTCCTCGATCTGCGCGACCGCGACGGCGAGGTCGCGGTTGCGTTCGATCGCCTGCGCGATCAGCACTTCAAGCTGCGGATCGGCAAAGAAGTCCCGCCAGGTGACCTCGGTCGCCCGCTGCCCGAGCGTCACGTCGCCCGCAAATTCGGCCGGGTAGGCAGGTGCGGTGGGCAGCGCCGGGCGTTCGTGCCTCGGCGCCATGTTGACGCATCCGGCGAGCGTCGTCGCTGCGAGCAGCGCAATCAGGTTACGCATGACCGGGTTCCTCATGATGTCCTTTTTCGGCAGGGGCGGGCGGCCGCTTGCGGCTGATCCACTTGCGTACCGATAGATAGAAGAGCGGGATGAAGAAGATGCCCAGCAAGGTTGCCGCGATCATTCCGCCCATCACGCCCGATCCGACCGCGATGCGGCTGGCGGCGCCGGCACCGCTTGCGATGACGAGCGGCACCATGCCCAGGATGAAGGCCAGGCTGGTCATGATGATCGGCCGCAGACGCAGCTTCACCGCTTCCATCACCGCGTCGAGCGTCGACTTGCCCTCGGCTTCCTGCTCGATGGCGAACTCCACGATAAGGATCGCATTCTTCGCCGCGAGCCCAATGATCGTGATCAGGCCGACGTTGAAATAAATGTCGGCCGACAGTCCGCGTAGCATCGAAAAGAGCACCGCGCCGAGCACGCCGAGCGGCACGACTAGCAGCACCGCGACGGGCACTGACCAGCTTTCGTAAAGCGCCGCGAGCAGCAGGAAGACGACGACGAGCGACAGGCCGAGCAGCATGCCGATCTGGCCCGCCGATTGCTTCTCTTCATAGGAGATACCCGTCCATTCGAAGGAGAAGCCGGCGGGCAGCGTCTGCGCCAGCCGCTCCATCTCGGCCATCGCCTCGCCGGTCGACTGGCCGGGCGCGGGCTCGCCCGAAATCGTCATCGCGGGATAGCCGTTATAGCGCTGGAGCTGCGGGGCTTCGGCCGACCATTCGGCGGTGCTGAACGATCCGAAAGGTACCATGTTCCCCGCCGCGCTGCGCACGCGCAGGTCGAGTACGTCCTGCGGGGTCATGCGGCTCGCGGCGTCGGCCTGCAGCAGAACGCGCAGCACGCGGCCTTCGCGGGTGAAGTCGTTGGCGTAGGCGCTACCAAAGCTGATCGCGAGCGTCGCATTGACGTCGCCGATCGACAGCCCAAGCGCGCGCGCCTGGATGCGGTCGATGTCGACCTTCAGCACCGGCGCATCTTCCTGACCCTCCGGGCGGACGTTGGCAAGAAGCTTGCTCTGCATCGCGCCACCCAGCATCTGGTTGCGCGCGCCTATCAGCGCGTCGCGCCCGTTGCCGCCGCGGTCCTGCAGCTTGAAGGTGAAGCCGCTCGACGTGCCGAGTTCGGGGATCGACGGCGGGCTTAGCGAGAAGGCGAAGGCCTCCTTGATGTTCGCATAGGCGCCCATCGCCTTGCCCGCGATCGCGTCGGCGCTGTCGCCGTCGCCCTTGCGCTCGTCCCACGGCTTCAGCGGGGTGAACATGATCGCGTTCGCCTGGCCCTGCCCAAAGAAGCTGAAGCCGTTGACCGACACGACATTGGCGACCTGCGGCTGTTCGGCGAAGAAGGCCTTCACCTGTTTGGTCGCCTCGTTGGTGCGCTGCGTCGTGGCGCCCGGGGGCGCCTGGATCACGGTGACCAGATAGCCTTGGTCTTCCTGTGGCAGGAACGATCCGGGCAGGCGGGTGAAGAGCAATGCGGTGATCGCGACCATCGCCACGAACACGCCAAGCCAGCGCAGCGGCGTCGCGAGCATCTTGCCGACGCCGCCCTGATAGCGGTCGGTCGTGCGCCCGAACCAGCGGTTGAACCCGCCGAAGAAGCGGTCGAAGAACGCGCCGATGCGGCCCTTGCGCTCGGTCTGGTCGTGCGGCTTCAGCAGCGTCGCGCAGAGCGCAGGCGTCAGCGTGAGCGCGAGCAGCGCCGAGAAGGCGATCGAGATCGCGAGCGTCATAGAGAATTGGCGATAAATGCCGCCGGTCGACCCGGGGAAGAACGCCATCGGGATGAACACCGCGATCAGCACCAGCGTGATGCCGACGATCGCCGAGGTGATCTGGCTCATCGCCTTCACCGTCGCATCATAGGGCGACAGATGCTCCTCGTTCATGATGCGCTCGACATTCTCGATCACGACGATCGCGTCGTCGACAAGGATGCCGATCGCCAGCACCATGCCGAACAGCGTCAGCACGTTGATCGAAAAGCCGAACATCCACAGGCCAAGGCATGCGCCCGCGAGCGCGATTGGAACGACGACGGTGGGGATGACGGTCGCGCGCCAGTTCTGGAGGAACAGAAACATGACGAGGAAGACGAGCAGCATCGCCTCGCCCAGCGTCTTCACCACCTCTTCGATCGACAGGCTGATGAAGGGCGTGGTGTCGTACGGGATCGACCAGGTCACGTCGGGCGGGAAGCCCTTCGACAGCGCGTCCATTCGCTCGCGGATGCCCGTTGCCGTCGACAGCGCATTGGCACCGGGCGTCAGCTGGACCGCCAGACCCGCCATCGGCTTGCCGTTGAGTTCGGACGAGAAGAGATAGCTCGCCGCGCCCAGCTCGACGCGGCCGACGTCGCCCAGCGTGACCGCCGACCCGTCGGGGTTCGCGCGCAGGATGATGCTCTCGAACTGCTCGGGCTTGGTAAAGCGGCCCTGCGTCGTGATGACGGCGTTGAGCTGCGCGCCCTTGGCGAGCGGCTGGTCGCCGAGCTGGCCACCCGGCGTCTGGCTGTTCTGTTCCTGCACCGCGCCGAGCGCCTCCGCCGGCGACAGATTGTGCGACGCCAGCTTTTGCGGGTCGAGCCAGATGCGCATCGCATATTCGGGCGCGAAGGCCTGGACGTTGCCGACGCCGTTCACGCGGCGCAGCTCGTCGAGCACGCGCGTGTTGGCGAAGTTGTTGATCTCCATCGGGTCGGTGTTGCCGCTCTTTGACGTGATCGCGACGATCAGCAGGAAGCCCGAATTGGCCTCGGTGACCGAAATGCCCTGACGGCGCACATCCTCGGGCAGGCGCTGCTCGACGCGGCGCAGGCGGTTCTGCACCTCCATCTGCGCATTATCGATGTCGGTCCCCGCCTCGAAGGTCAGGTTGATCGATGCGGTGCCGTTCGATTCGCTGGTCGAGGCCATGTAGAGGAAGCCCTCGACCCCGTTCAGTTCCTGCTCGATGACCTGCGTGACATTCTGCTCGAGCGTCTTAGCGTCGGCTCCCGGATAGGTGACGCCGATCGTCAGCGATGGTGGCGCGACCGTCGGATATTGCTCTACGGGAAGCCCGCGCAGGGCGATGATGCCCGACAGCAGGATACCGATGGCGATGACCCAGGAAAAGATGGGCCGGTCGATGAAAAAGCGGGGGGTCATGTCAGATCAACGCTTTGCCGCGGGGGTCGAGGCCGTTCCCTTGGGCTGCGCAACGCGCACCGGCTGCCCTGGCTGCACCTTCTGCAGCCCGTCGACGATCACCCGGTCGCCGGGTTTCAGCCCGTCGAGGATCGCCCACTGGCCCGCGACCATCGTGCCGAGCTTCACCGGGCGCGGGGTCGCGATATTCTTCGCGTCGAGCACCATCACGCTCGCGGTATCGGCCGCCAGCTTGACCGCGCGCTGCGGGATCAGCATGCCGTCGGCGCGGTTGCCCGCAAAGATGCGCGCGCGCACGAACTGGCCGGGCAGCAACGCCGAATTTGGGTTCGGGAACTCGGCGCGCAGCGCGGCCGTGCCCGTCGCCTCGTCGATCGACAGGTCGAGGAAGTCGAGGTGGCCGACGACCGGAAAGGCGGTGCCGTCCTCGAGGATCAGCTGGACTTCGACGCGCTCGAGTTGCGGCACGCTGACCTTGCCCGATCCCATCTCGCGGCGCGTCGCAAGCAGATCCGAACTCGACTGCCCGAAATTGACATAGACACGGTCGATCTGTTCGATCGTCGTCAGCAGCGTGCCCTGGCCGGCGCTGACGAGCGCGCCCTCGGTCACTTCGGCGCGCCGCGCGCGGCCCGAAATCGGGGCGGTGACCATCGAATAGCCAAGATTGAGGCGTGCCGATTCCAGATTGGCCTGCGCCTGCTGTACATCGGCCTCGGCGGTGCGCTGCGCGGCGACGGCGGCGTCATATTCCTGCTTGCCGATCGCCTGGTCGGCGAGCAGCGGTTGGTAGCGGCCCACGACCTGCCGCGCATTGGCGGCGGTCGCCTGCGCACGGGCGAGCTGCGCGCGTGCCGCGTTGGCCGTGGCGGTCAGCTGGCGCGGATCGATGCGGAACAGGGCCGCCCCGGCGCGCACGAAGCTGCCTTCGTTGAACAGGCGCCGTTCGACGATGCCGTCGACGCGCGCGCGCACTTCGGACGTGCGGTACGCCTGGACACGGCCGGGCAACTCGATGACGTTCGGCACCGCTTGGGTACGGATCGTCACGATATTGACTTCGGGCGGCGGCGGTGCCGGCGGCGCTTCGGAGGAGCAGGAGGCCAGCAAAAGCGCCAGCGCAGCGCCGGCGGCGCTTGCAAGAGGACGTACGCGACTCATATGGACCCCTGAAAAAATCGCAGTTGTGCGGGATTTGTTTATACGCGAAAGCTTGCGTTGAGGCGCCCTGTAATATAAATTACAAAAAAGCGCAAGGGAGGGGGATAAAAATTGAGCATCTCGGAATCGGCCTTATGTCAAATGGATAGGCTATCACCACGCGAACGGCGGCAGGGCGCGATCCTCGATGCCGCCGAGGCGCTGTTCCTCGAACAGGGGTACGAGCGCACGAGCCTCGCGGAAATCGTCAGGCGTTCGGGCGGCTCGCTTGCGACGCTCTATGAATTGTTCGGCAACAAGCAGGGGCTGCTTCGCGCGATCGCGACGCGCTGGTGCGACGAAGCGATGCTGCGGTCGCTCGACGACGACGCGACCCGGGGGCTGTCGACCGTCGAAATCCTGAAAAGCTATGCGCATCGCCAAAGCGAGCTGATGGAATCGCCGCACGCCGTTGCCCTGATGCGCATGTTGATATCCGAGAGCCTGCGCGACCACGAATTCGCGATGCAGATTTACCGCGACCTGCATGTGCCCGCGCTGGAGGAGCTGATCGAGCTGTTCGCGGAATGGGCGGCGACCGGCAAGGCCGACATCGACCGTCCGGAGGCGGCCGCGCGGCTGTTTTTCGATATCGTCGTCGGCGATTCCATGCTCAGTACGCTGATGGGGATCGAGGACGAATGGCTCGACCCGGAAGAAATCGACTGGCGGCTCCAGCCTTTCCTCTCCCATTTCAATATCCGCTAGCGCGGCTCTGCCGGCTGCCGCGACCTGTTGACATGATTGTCAATAACTGAAAGCTTGGCATCTCCTGTTTCGGGAGCATCGCGCCTTGGCCAGTACTGCCTTGCCTTCGGCCGTCCACGCCGACGAAACCCCGGCATTGCGTCCGCGGACGGTCGCCGCCTATGCTGCGACGGCGGGACCGACGGTGATCCTCGGCCTGCCGTTCAGCGTTTACCTGCCGCCCTATATCGCCGAGGGCGGCATCATTTCGGTGGCGCTGGTCGGGCTGCTCTTCTCGCTCACGACGATATGGGACGGCGTCGTCGATCCGCTGATCGGTACGATGGTCGACCGCGTGCGCACCGGGCTCGGCGCGCACCGGCGCTGGATGATGCTCGCGATCATACCCCTGGCGCTGCTGCTGCTCGCCCTGGTGACCGTCGGCGACCGGCTGCCCTTCGCGGCGCTCTTCGTGATGATGATCTTCTTTTATTCGAGCTACAGCCTCTATGAGGTTGCGCAGCTATCGTGGGGGTCTGCACTCGTGCGCTCGCCGGCCGACAGCGCGCTTCTCTATGGGATGCGCGACTGGTTCGCGAAGATCGCGCTGATCCTCGCCTTTGCCGCCCCCGCGGCGGCGCAGCTCCTGATTCCGGGGATCAGCCTGCAGGGGCGGATCATGGCCTATGCCAGTCTTTTTCTGCTCATGGTCCCGATCGCACTCTTCGCAATCCGCCGCGTCCCGCGGCGCGCGGTCGTGGCCGAACCCGGCATCGGCTGGCGGCACGAGATCCGCGCCTCGCTGTCTTTCCCGCCGCTGATGCTGCTGCTGGGCGTGCAGTTCCTCAACAGCTTCGCCTTCGGATCGCTGACCTCGCTCTTCGTCTTCTTCGCCGCCGCGGTGCTCGATCTCGACGCGCAGAGCGCGGTGCTGCTCTTCGCCAGCTTCATTGGCGGGGCTTTCGCGTCGCCCGTCTGGACCTTCCTCGCACGCCGTTTCGGCAAGCCGCCGATGATGATCGCGATGGGACTCCTGATTTCCAGCCTGCTCGTTGCGACCTTGTTCCGGCAGCCGCAGGGTCTGGGGCAGGCGGTGGGTTTCTCGCTGATGCTCGGGACGGGGTTCGTGGGATTGCTCTTCACTTATTCGATGCTCGCCGACCTGATCCCGCAGGACGCCCGCCGCTGCGGCCGCAATCGGTCGGCCTTTCTCTTCGCGCTATTGAACCTTATGCAGAAGTTCGGCGTCGCCGCCGCGATCGCGGTCAGCTATCTTCTGCTCGACCTTGTCGGTTTCGACCCGCGGAACGGCGGGGCGGCGGCCCGCGAACTGCACCTGCTGTTCGCACTCCAGCCGACGGTCAGCTGGATTGTCATGGCCGGGCTGCTGCTCTGGATGCAGCGCGCGCTTGCCCGCCTTTGACTTGCAATCGCCGCATCGCGCAAGTAAAGGCCGCTTTCATTCGGACAGATGCGCCGTTTTCCTTCCGCCTTTCGCCGATTTGCTCGGGGAGGGTGGGCGGACTATTGCCCCAAGCGCGCTTGACGCGTGGGGGGCGGCAACCCATCTGGCCCGGATCATTGACGCAAAAAGACAGGACGATCGACATGGCGAAGACCAGCCCGGCTGAGTTCATCAATCAGGTACGCGCCGAAGCCCGCAAGATCGTGTGGCCCACCAGCCGCGAAACGGTACAGACGACGATCATGGTGATCATCATGACGACGATCCTTTCGCTGTTCTTTTTCGGCGTCGACACGGTTTTCAACGCGATCGTCAGCTGGCTGACGTCGCTCGCGCGCTAACGCCCGCGGTTACAGGGACAGGATACGGATACACATGGCGCGCTGGTACATCATTCACGCCTATTCGGGTTTCGAGAACAAGGTTCGCGATTCGGTGCTTTCGGAAGCCGAACGCATGGGCCTGACCGATTTCGTCGAAGCGGTCGAAGTGCCGGTCGAAACCGTCACCGAGGTGAAGCGCGGCAAGAAGGTTCAGGCCGAACGCAAGTTCTTCCCGGGCTACGTCCTCGCCAAGCTGACGATGACCGACGATGTCTATCACCTCGTCAAGAACACGCCGAAGGTCACCGGCTTCCTCGGCTCGATGGGCAAGCCGCAGGCGATCAGCGAAGCCGAAGCCGCGCGCATCCTGAACAGCAAGGAAGAGGCCGCTGCCCGTCCGAAGCAGGAAATCCGCGTCGACTACGAAATCGGCGATCAGGTCAAGGTGCTCGACGGTCCCTTCGCCAGCTTCAACGGGCTGGTCGAGGAACTCGATTTCGAAAAAGCGCGCGTCAAGGTGTCGGTCTCGATCTTCGGTCGCGCCACCCCGGTCGAACTCGACTTCGAACAGGTCGAACGCTTCAAATAACATCGCGGCGC
>Ga0247823_10003932_pt1 | contig 11952 bp, 12 predicted proteins | sample 13C_PalmiticAcid_2_FD_192426 | JGI IMG/M metagenome (GOLD analysis project Ga0247823, IMG submission 192426) | Soil microbial communities from agricultural site in Penn Yan, New York, United States - 13C_PalmiticAcid_Day30 | ecosystem: Environmental > Terrestrial > Soil > Agricultural land...
GATGATGGGCGGTGCCAGGGACATGCAGGAGATGGCGCGGCCGGCAAAGTGGCGGAGGGAGGCGAGTGTCCAGGCGTCGAGGTAGGGCTGGGTGAGTGTGCGCCGGGCCGTCGGCGAGGTCCAGGTGTCGATCATGTACTGGCCGTCGGTCTTGACGCCGTCGATGCCGGCGTTGGAGAGGAAGCGGTAAAAGTCGTTGTAAAAGGCCTGAACATCTTCTTCGGCGACGAGCGTCATCTGGCCGTCGACGGGGAGCTGGCTTTTCTCGGCGTCGTCGCGGGCAACTTGGATGGTTTTGTAGCGTTTGGCAAGGGGCCCCGAGGGCGCGAGGCCTGCCCAGTAGCCAAGGAGAGCATGCCAGACGGCAATGTGCTGAATATTTTTATGCTTTGAACGGATGTCGGATACAAGGGCTTTGAGACCCCGAGGAAACGTCTTGGGTTCAGCCTCGAAGTCGTTCCAACCATGCTGCCATTGACCGTCACCTCGATAGTCAATGTCTTGCCAGTTATCGTCAATGATCAAGTTCGAAATGCGAATCTTGTTTTCGGCAAGTGTGTCCAGCGCCTTCAGGACCTTCTCCTCTGTCAAGTTCTGTCCGAGTGAGTTCCAGGTACCTGGTAACTGGTCAGATGTGTTCCCCAGCATTTGATAGACTTCTCACTCACAGTATCCCAAGCCGTCGTACCAGTTTTCGTACCATTGTGGCTTGATGTCACTCTCGGGGTCAGTCTCGGTCACAAACTCGGCACCTCCAGCGCCGGTTGCCTTAACAAGCGCACGGGCGTGGTACATGACAGCAGCGATCGTGCTCTCAATGTTGTCACCGACAGCCACGATGACGGTTCCAGATGCTGCTTCGTCGTTGTCGTTCCGGACCTGGTTGGATGTCAGACACTAAAGATGATCAAGCAAAAGAGACAGCATAGCGAGCAACATACGTAGAGTGCCAGACGCCCGGAGTCATCGCTGCGGAAGAGGGTAGTAACATTGTTGACACCACTCATCCCCAGAAAAACCAAGTGTTTTCCTTGGGGCGAGAGAAATGAGCAGAGCAGAGCATCTTTGTCCAGCGCAAAAGATGACTTCCCCTGTCTCGGGGCTAGCCATGGAGTCCAAGTCCTGACCAAAGCAAACCATCTGCTGCCGGTCAGTGTCTGACTGGCCAGCAAGGATCAAGAAGCGAAGTGCTTGATGGAACTGCAACTCTGAGCCAGCGACCCTTACCTGAGGAAACGACCCCATGGAATGCCCAACAGCACTTCCGCAAAGGCCGACTTGTCACCCGTTGCTCCATCCACCCCCGCCTCAACAGACCAAAGCCGCGTCCCAGGAGATTGGCTCATATGACCCCTCCACCTGAGGTCCGGGTTCAGATCTTGGATCAAGTCTGGCAAGTCCTCTGGGTCACTGTCCCGGGTTGGTTTCTGGTCCACCACCAAAACACCATCATCCAAACCTTGCTCATTTTTGGCCCACCGCCACTCGGAAGCATCCGACCCTTGCCGGTACTTGGCGGTAAATGTCAACAACGAGTGAACGGCTAGCTCAGCTGTGAAGTACAGCCTCGCCATGCCTTCGTTGGCCTCGTGTAAGTCGGTGGGGCGGGCATCGGGGGGACTGGCCAGGAGCTGCGTCTCGGACCACTCTACCCGGTTGTCCTCCGCATGCCAGAGAGCAACTTGCCATGCTGCTCCGGCAAGCTCACGGGGAACGTCAAGGACAGCATGGACTGTGACGTTGGAGTCTTGAAGTGACGTGACCTGCCCGAGCGGGGGGTATGTTGCAATGAAAGCTGTCATTGTTCGTGTATTCGTTGATGTTTCGATGTAGCTCTCGCTGAGATAGAGATTGAAAAGTTGAAACTCAAATCAAAGTACAACATCAGAAATCCAAGCAACCCTCAGGTCTTATATCGCATGGGCTGGTGGACTAGAGGAGCTTCCTTGACGCTTCACCGTCCAGGAACACCATGAACCCAAGCTCTCACTTGATTGGGCGGGGTATTGTGGGTACATGTGCATTGGATCCTTTGACAGCTGATGATAGGCGTGTCGAGAGGAGGTCGCTGGAGCTGTGGGCTCGGAGCCGCCTTCACCGGAGTTGAAAAGGCATCGTCTGAAACTTGAGGAGCTCTGACATGGGCCAAACCCACCGGGCTGTGAGAGAGACAGACAGAGAGAGATAGTCACTGCTGGGAACAACCCTCTTTCAATCTGCATGCTCCTGGCGTTGGCACTTTCCTGCATAAGGTGACAAGCCATAACGTTATGGCTTTTCATGTGCGGTGTGGCTCCTAATTTGACATGAGGACCGAGTTAGAAAAGTTGTTGGCTGTTCGGTAACAGCGAACTGCAGCTCGGAGCAGTTGTTTCAATTCGAGAGTCCCAGCTTCAGGCGAAGGGGGAGCTGTTCAAGAGGAAAAAAGCGGAGAGAGGATGAGCAGCAGCCAATTGCAGGAGCCGAATTTCCAAATGCCAAGCGAACGGATGCCGGGCAGAGGGCAGCTGCGCCACGTGACAAGGAGCTTTCGCAGCCAGGTTTGGCCCGGGCGTTCCCGAGCTGGCCTTGGAAGTGAGGCAAAATTACGCTGCATACCGTAGTTTTTTGAAGCGAGGAGCCAGACCTTTGCCGTTCCCTTCAAACCACGCATTTTCCACACCCCCCCCTCCCCTTCACATCCACCTCCATGGCGTCCCGGAGACTCGCTCTGAACCTCGCGCAGGGCCTTCGCGGCCGCGCTGGAGGGCTTTCGGTGCCGTTCAGGCGAGGCCTCGCAACACCGCACCACTCGCCCGCCATCAAGACCGAGACCACAACACTCAAGAATGGCCTGACCGTGAGCTACCATCCGCACCCATTGGCCTTCCCCAGCCCGTCGCTGACCCGCATTGTCCTCTCCAGGTTGCGACCCAGTACTCGCCCTATGCCCAGACCTCGACCGTCGGCATGTGGATCGATGCCGGCTCCCGCGCCGAGACCGACGAGACCAATGGCACCGCCCACTTCCTCGAGCATCTCGCCTTCAAGGTACGGACCAGCTTCGCCCGCGCGCGCCGGAGCTCCGACACATGGCCGAGGACACCCACTGACCGCATTCACTCGTCGAACAGGGCACCTCGAAGCGGACGCAGCAGCAGTTGGAGCTCGAGATTGAGAACATGGGCGCCCACCTGAACGCCTATACCTCGGTTCGTTGAGCCTCAGATATTCCGGCCTTCTTCCGGCCATCACTAACCCCCGTGCAGCGCGAGAACACCGTCTACTTTGCCAAGGCCCTCAACGAGGACGTTCCCCAGTGCGTCGACATCCTGCAAGACATTCTCCAGAACTCGAAGCTCGAGGAGTCCGCCATCGAGCGCGAGCGCGACGTCATCCTGCGCGAGGCCGAGGAGGTCGAGAAGCAGCTTGAGGAGGTCGTCTTCGACCACCTCCATGCCACCGCCTACCAGCGCCAGCCCCTGGGCCGCACCATCCTGGGCCCCCGCGAGAACATCCGCGACATCACCCGGACCGAGCTCAGCAACTACATCAAGAACAACTACACGGCTGACCGCATGGTCCTCGTCGGTGCCGGTGGTGTCCCCCACCAGGAGCTCGTCGAGATGGCCGACAAGTACTTCTCCAAGCTGCCGTCCAAGGCCCCCGAGACCAGCGCCTACCTCCTGTCCAAGAAGAAGCCCGACTTCATCGGCTCTGACGTCAGAATCCGCGACGACACCATCCCGACCGCCAACATCGCCATTGCCGTCGAGGGTGTCAGCTGGAGCGACCCCGACTACTTCACCGCGCTGGTCACCCAGGCCATTGTCGGCAACTACGACAAGGCCCTCGGCAACGCTTCCCACCAGGGCAGCAAGCTCAGCAGCATCGTCCACCAGAACGACCTGGCCAACAGCTACATGAGCTTCTCCACCAGCTACAGCGACACTGGGTAGGTTTTCTTCTTCTGTCGGCAGTGTTGTTCTTGCCGCCCTTCATACATGTCCGCTAACGAATCGCCTAGTCTCTGGGGCATCTACTTGGTGACCGACAAGCTTGAGACCACCGACGACCTGGTGCACTTCGCCCTGCGCGAGTGGTCGCGCCTGTCGGGCAACGTCACCGAGGCCGAGGTCGAGCGCGCCAAGGCCCAGCTCAAGGCTTCCATCCTCCTGTCCCTCGACGGCACCACCGCCGTCGCCGAGGACATTGGCCGGCAGATCGTTACCACCGGCCGCCGCATGAGCCCCGGCGAGATCGAGCGCGTCATCGACGCCATCACCGAGAAGGACGTCATGGACTTTGCCAACAGGAAACTCTGGGACCAGGACATCGCCATCAGCGCTGTCGGCAGCATCGAGGGTCTCTTTGACTACTCGAGAGTGCGCGCCGACATGAGCAGGAACATTTAAACTTGGGGATAGAGTGGTGAAAAGGAGCGAGGTTTCTGTCTTGGCGAGTGTGTGCGAGTGTGCGGAGCGAAGGGGGAGGAACGAGAGGCGCCCGGGTTCAGTGTATTATAATCGGTGTTGCGTCCGAGCCCAACACATGAATGTACTGTAGGGGGCGGGCGGGTAGACATAGATCAATCGATCCTGCTTCTTTTGTTTAGACTGGGCCAGGCGTGGTGCGTTTAGGCGTACAAGCGGAAACATGTTGGCCGTCTCAACTGCTACAGGTCGACCATAGGCAGGGGATCTCTCAGTGTTGCTGCGATGAGTGCTTAAGTTGACGAGCGTACATGTGTTTAAACCCCTTCTCCAACTGCTACGACTTCCTCATCTATAGGGAATCTTTCAGCTCTGCAAAGGGACACTTCTCGACAGGATGAGGTGTGGGAGTTGCGGGAGCTGTGGGTTCTTGTTCACCTGTCACTTTTTCTCCCACGCAACAGCGAGGGGGACGCACATAGGGATTAGAAGAAGGCTAACTCTACGGCACTTACTAAGTGCTTTTGGTCCATTCGCAAGCTCTTGTATGCTGGCATGGTTAAGTGTTCTCTGAGTTTGAACCAGTGTCATCGTCTGTCCCTCGATTCACTCCAACCGTCTAGTGTTAGCAAGATACATTGCCTCTAGCATAGTTATTATCTGAGCCCTCCAGGTTCTGCTCTCTTCCGTGCGGGAGTAGAGTATCAGCAAAAACTCAAGACGACGACGTGGTCTACTGTTCCCTCCAGTGAATTAGCTGAATGATGTTATGGTGGCGACGAGATTCCTCACCCTGGAAGACAGCAACACCAGTCTGCCTTGACAGAGAGCTGTATGAGGAAACTACTGAGCAGGCCCAGTGCAATTGGTGATTGAGGACACAAGGAGCATTGGTATGCGAGTGTTGGGTCGGTACCTAGGTCGTTTGAGTGGAGTGATCGAGGACCCCTCGAGGACCCATCGAGGACCCTTTCACCATGAGGAGTGGGCCATGAGTTAATGGCAACGCGCTTGCGTCAGCATGATATTCATCAACAAGTTATCCTGAAATAGAACACAGAACTAGGGATATCCCTCGGTCCCCTACCACAGGGTTTCGCCTCAGCTCAGGGAGCTCGGGGAGCTCAGCTCCTCGGCTCAGCTGTCGATACGAGGGACAAAGTTCGGACATCGGATTGCGGTGCTCATGCGCTCCTTGTAAGTTGACGTAACTGTCTCGAGACAGTTCAAGGGGCGTGTTATCAAGGGTAGGGAGGGATGTGCCGAGGCAGTGTATGGCTCGCCTTCCACTGACGCGCTCTCAGGTGATACCGCTCAGCATCGCCCCAGTCACGTTTCAAAGTTGAGTATTCTCCTGCCGGCAGTGCGTGCGCCACAACGTCTGAGTAAAGTGTATCCTATGTCGTGTTACTCAGTACCCTGGCAAGGGGATGGTTGAATGCGACAGAGGTCAGAGGATGTTACTAAGCCGAACATGAAGAATGGCTTCAACAAACGGGAGGGTTACTGTTACCGTTAGCAGCTAGCTCTCTGCAGAAGGTGCCAGTGCAGTAAGATGGATGTAGAGTCTAGGGCCAAAATGGAAGATCAGACACCCTCAGCATGGAACCCCGAATCTATCGATATGGCCAAACGAAAGGCCATGCATGGACGTTGCATCAGCCACAGAGTGACGCAAGACGGTGATCGGTTTATGATGAGACTGGGCAAATCACTGACGAGGGAAACGATCTCGCAAGAGGGTCATGAGGACTATGGCTGTCCAGACCGCGGCACTTGGCTGGGGTAACACTGGAGATGCAGGGCGGGAACAAGCGGCGGCCGAGGAGGGTGGTGAGTGGTGGGGGGTGAGTCGCCGTGGTGGTGTGATCATGGCACACCGGCTTGGCGACGAACTGTCAGGTCGAATTTGGCATCTCCGGAAGCAACGGTTTCTCAATGCCGTAACTGACGCGAGAAGGCCGGCGCTGCCGGAGTCGCTCGCGTGAGCTTTGCATCATGTCCCGCCCGGGCGGTGCTGGTTCGGGGCTCGGAGTTGGTTCTCGGAGAGTGCAGAGGACAGGAGACACAACGGTCTGAAGCCTTGATTCTTGTGTGCCGTTGTTCGAGATCAGACAGTCGAACGCGACATCGACATGGATGCAAATTCCCGAAGTAACGAGGTTAGGTCGGTGAGGGTGTACTATGTCAGCGGTGAACAACCTATACCGTAGCGCTTGCCCACTCTTGCAATCCTCGAATCGTGGCCCGAGTTGCGCGTCGTGGAGGGCATGGCCTCATTCTTGACCCTTGGCGTCTCACAAAAATGCATGGACACACTGAGGCACATCCGGGACTTGACGGAGAGCGCCCGGGACGGGTGGAGAAAGTTCGGTTGTGTCGGCGTGGAGAGTGCCGGATTTGTCGGGCGTTGTTGTTCAGTGGTGAAGGCGAGAGCGAGCCCCGCCCCCGCTGTCTTGTCATTCTGGGGCAGGGTGCTCCACAGCAGGCGCTCCGCCATGCAGAGCCAGCTCAGCCAGTCTCGAGCCACTCAGTAATCCGTGTTGACGATTCTGCCCTCAGACTGGCGCTGACCGAGGTGACAAATACTCACTTCGATCTTGGGCCTTTTCCGAGGGTTCCAGTCCACCGCCTCGCTGGAGCCTTGAGGATCGCCACGCAGGGCTCTTTGGTGCCCGAAGCCGACCTCGAAGAAGCAAGTATCATCCAATTGTCAGTAACCGTACCCCAGCACATAACACCAATGGGGGCGGCCATGGCCGGAGACCTGCTTGGCCATCACCATCAATCCTGGCTCGACCTGGAGAGCGGCCCCGGGCAAGGAATTTATTTTACCATGGCCAGTCGCTGGGCCAGCTTGACGCAGGCTTGTTCCAGACACATCATCACAACATGCAAGCCATGCAAGGATCAGGTCGATCGCAGGATGCCTTGGCTTTTGTGGGACTCGCTCGATGAGAGTGTTGTTCACGCCATGCAGGAATCGGCTGCCGTGTGACCCCGCTGCATTTCCGACTCCAGCAACAACACAAGGGGATGTGGATGTGCATGGTTCATCTGATTTCTGGCTCGTCAGTTCAAGGGCTTGCAAGTATTCTGCCGTGCCCGAAACTCCACAGTCGAGACTCGGCCAAATCCTTCCCTTTGAAGATGGAGGGTGCAAGGCTCATTGTCCGCAACGGCGGAGTTTCTAACCAACCTGTTGTGCATGATGTCAAAGGGCATTTACGGATGCTGCGGTGTTGATCGGGATCGGGGCCCATGCCTACTTTTACCTACGCCCGTATCGGAGTGAACCCCAAACTGCACTGGACATATCTTGCATTGTGTTTGCATGATGATGCATCTCCTCTTGTGGCGGCAAGGCACATGCCAGCAGAGCTTAATATTTTTTTCAGGTACCGCAGACGCAAGGGTCCGACAGTGGGGAATTACCTGAAAGCTTGTTGTGGTTCTTCTGGTGTTGAGAATGGGCGTCTTGTTGCCTTAAATCACCGCGTTGCACAGTCCCAAGTGAGGATAGTGTCAACTCCCGTCGGTTGCCAGGGGCCGGACTTGATGGCGCTTTCACAGATCTCAAGTCCACGATAGGGAGATCTCCGTCTTCTGTTTCTGTGCCACCCTCGGGACATAAATTCAGGCACGGCGCAAGGAGCAATTTGGAACCTGATGCGGCTGGGGACCGGGTATTTCGCCGGCGGGTAAGGCATCCAAGAATATGGCAGGTCCTCTCGCGAGCTCAGTTTCGATGCAGTTGTTCGTATTGTCCTCAGCACAACCCCCACATCGCGAATGGAGGTGGTTAGCGCGAGGTGGAAACTGGGGCATTACGGCCTTCTCCTTCTAATATCAATATCACCGATTCCACTCCGATGGTTTTACGGTACACACTCCGTCCTCGCTCCCATCTGCCGCTGGGGTTTCAGAACAAAAATGTTCCGTGATGCTTCCGGATCAGGTTAGAGGCGGGGATCCCGTTCTCGCTTCCAGCCAAGCCAATTTTCGCTTTGTCGCATCTCACCGCGCACTGCGTCAAGTCATCTTGCTGAGCCGTCAAAGGGCCGAGGGCCATGTAAAAAACATGCCCGGATTTGGACAGCAAAAGGAAGGTTGCCAAAAGATGCCGAAATGCGAGGCATCGGCTAGGAATAAGAAAAGACAAGCCTCGATGGCAAAGTTTCATGCTGCCCGGGCAAGCGATGCAGCTTTGCGGACCAGCAGCCGCCCTGGCAGCCTTATTCCTGGATCGCGCTGATGAGGTGAGCGGCGCGTGAGACACACCCTGGGAAGATCCATGGAATCACGATTCCCGTTGACACCCACGTATCCCGTACCGATACGGATACCTTATCTGGATTGTGTGTTGTCGGTCCTGCTTCGCTGCTGAATCCATTGGATGCGTGACCTCACACGCGGCGTCTCTGGGCGGATTGCTCGACTGGTCCCAGGTTGCGTCGGGGTGTGCTGAGCCGGGGCTGCCCAGCTTTCCGCAAACCCACATGCCCAGCTGGGCAATCCCCTTGTCAATCCCGCTTGTTCCGGGCCCCTCCAAAAACCAGCCCCCCTGCCACAGCCCAGCCCGTCCGTGCATCTTGGAAGGACCCGCCCCACACCGCGCCTGTTCCTTGCCTTCCCAAACAGCGATTCAATTCGACACAGCCCGCCTCCCCCACTCCTGCCGGTCCCAGTCTCAGACTGCCAGACAGCGCCGCCCCTAACAATTTTCCCTCACCATCCCCGGGCATTTCAACTTCCTTTGTTCCCCCCATCCTTTTCTCCACTTTCTGAGCTCACTGCATCCGACTCTCTCGGCTCCGTCAACCTGTGGCTCCCAACCTTCCCCACGGATTCACCTTTGACTCAATCCCGAACCGACGACCTTGCATCGAGCGAGTTCTTCTTTCGCAATCTGGCAAAGGACGCGCACTTGTGTTTCTTTCCGCTGCGGTTTCCACCCATGATTGGGTAACGACTCGACAACCATTACCTGATGGACGCCCAGCTCCCATAAATCGTCCACTCGCTCGTCCCCGAGTTTTACAGTCTCTCCGGCAAGATGGTGTTCCTCAATCTGGCCGTGGTAGAAGCGGCGCGGGTGGTGGCGAGGCAGGCGACCGAGACGGCCTTGACGGCGGCCGTCTCGTCGGCAGCAGGCGTGAGCGCTGACACTTTGACGCTGAGCGCGACAAGCTCACCCTCGCCGACAGCGATCTCTTCGTCATCGCCCCCCGCTTCGTCGACTGAAAGCAGCACCCTCGCTAATGGCGGCGGCGCAAACCCTGGAGGTGGAAATGGGGGTAATGGCAATAACGGAGGTGGTGGAGGAGGTGGAAGCAACTCTTCCTCTTTGCTATTCTTTGTGGCGCTGGGATTTGGTGTAGTCTTCACTAACCTCTGGTGAGTCGTTTGTTTGGTGCATGACGTCTTGTCCGCGATGGCCCTCTGACAACCGACAGGATCATTGTCGGCGTCAAGTACTGCTTCAGGTACAATGCGCGGAATCGACAGATGCGGAACGAGGATGGCGAGCCAATCAACATGGAGGCCATGCCTCGCCCGCACCGCCGCCGGAGGGAGAAGAAGCTTATGCCCATTGATGAAGTCAACGAGAAATTCCCCATGCTTAAGTACAAGACGTGGGTCGCCAGCCGCGCACACGAAGGATTGCCGACTCGAGGTGGGGTGTCGGCTCCCCCAAGCCGACCAAGTAGCATCCAGGATGCCGATGGTGTGGCTCGAGAGTTGCCATCAAAGGAGCGTATGTCGACCGACGAGCGGCCAACAACAAGCGCCACAGCGACAGCCAAGACGCACGAGACGGCATCTGAACCTGTGCCCACCGCCGTCCCTCAGAGCGCAGACAAGCCCCAAGTTCACAGTCCGCAGCATGCACCCAAGGAGAGCACGTCGAGCACTGTCGGGGCGATCCCTCGAGCGTCGATCGATTCCCACGCCGATCCAGAGACGACCGTGGCCCAGAAGCACATGAGCCAGGTCTCCCATGACGACGATGAGGAAGACGACCACATCGACGCTGCGCTTCCACCCGAATGCCTCGGGACATCAGGCGATACTTGCGCCATCTGCATCGATACTCTTGAGGACGATGACGATGTGCGCGGCCTGACGTGTGGTCATGCCTTCCACGCCGCCTGCATCGACCCCTGGCTCACGACCAGGAGAGCGTGCTGCCCCTTGTGCAAGACTGACTATTACACTCCCAAGCCTCGCCCCCAGGCCACGGAGGCTGGCGATGGCACCGCCGGTGTTATCCACGTTACGCTCACGGGCAATTCGCGCAGCAACAACCGAATTAACCTTCCTGGCCGGCCTCGGCCCGCCTTATTTGGGTTTGGGCGGATGGACCAGAGGAGGCAGAACAGGCGGCGCGCAACGGGTAGCTCGAGGACGAGAGACGGGAGTTCCTCGGTTCCCGGCCGCCAGAGGTCAAGGCCAAGTCCCGAGCCGTCTTCGCCGGCCACCTCCGAGCCCGCCCAGGGTGGCGGTTTCCTCTCGGGCCTCAGGAACGCGTTTCCCGGGTTCCGGGTTGGCAGGGGCCACAACACCCAGGCCGAATCCGACCCAGCAGCCTCGGGCGCCAATCCAGGGCCCACCCCATCGCAGCTTGAAGCTGGGGTTCGGAGTGCCTGAAGCAAGCGACGGCCAGGTGGCTTTGGTGACACCTCACCTGCATGGCTATGACTGCTGCCTACATCGATACCCCGATTTCTCGACATGTACATGTATTCTTGAGCTCTGATCCCGACGAGCTGGGCTGCTGCCTCCGTAACGATTTTCTCGGTTCTCACCAGTACCTATATCACAACTCTTCCTTCCTAGACGGCCACTTGCGGTCGCCACCGCCGCCACACGATATCTACCTATGACTTACCCGCCACATTCAGTGCTGGCGGGAGAACACGATATACGCTATCTCGACACTATAACCACATATAACCAGAACGAACCCCCGGGTTTTGATGGAACCGGAGCATCAGGCCAGCACCCCTCTTCGCAGCAGACGAGCAGGGAACGGGCTGGCAGTGTGACGATGGAATTTCTTCTCGTCTTGTGTTTTTGCGCCCCCTTTGCTTTTTTTCTCTTTTTACAGCTGTTCGGTGTCGAACTTTGCATAGCACACTGGCTTTTTCCGGGTTATGGAGGAGGATTGACTGCCCTCTTCAAGCATGGAGTTCACGGGATGGATGGGCGGGCGGATGGGCTGATTGCGTGCCGGTTGAGCAATTGGACCGAGAACGAGCACTGGGATGGGCGGGTAGCAGTTAGATGCACCTTGCCTCGGAATGGGTTAGGGGTCTGTATTTGGATGGATGCTCGCATGAATATAATCGGTTGAGCTGCACAAACTTTTGAGGCGCCTTGTTCCATGTACAGACGGTGACTTGATGCCCATGAACTTTTGTATCTATCTTCAGCCACAGCAACAGCGTATTCCTGGGCTCCTCGCTTGCGATATATCACTTCATTAGTGACTCATGCGCTCCTGTCTCCAAAACTCCCAAGATCTAAACCAGCAAAC
>Ga0247823_10003934_pt1 | contig 11947 bp, 7 predicted proteins | sample 13C_PalmiticAcid_2_FD_192426 | JGI IMG/M metagenome (GOLD analysis project Ga0247823, IMG submission 192426) | Soil microbial communities from agricultural site in Penn Yan, New York, United States - 13C_PalmiticAcid_Day30 | ecosystem: Environmental > Terrestrial > Soil > Agricultural land...
TCGGCCTGGGCCCGCCGCAACGGGGGCAGGGCGTTCCGGTGCAGGTCCGCGGCCGCGACCCGCTCGCGCTCGGCCGAGGTGGCCATCGCCAGGAACCGGCCCTGGACCCCGTAGGTGACGGCCGCGAGGGCGAACACCGCGAGGACGGCGACGCCCCCGGCCGGCGACGCCAGCCGCGGGTTCCGCCGGGCCCACTTCCGGAACTGCTCCCGCGGCGACGTTTCCCGGGCGAACTTGAGCGGCTGGTCGGCCAGGTGCCGTTCGATGTCCTCGGCGAGGGCGGCCGCGGACGGGTACCGCAGGTTCGGGTCGGGGGCCAGGCACAGGCGGATGATCGCCTCGGCCCCGGGCGAGACGGCCGGGTTCGCCCGGCAGACCTTCGGGACCGTCTTGCGGGCGGCCAGGGCCCGCTCGACCTCGACCGCGGTCGGCTGGTCGGGCGGCTCGAACGGCAGCCGGCCGGTGAGGAGTTCGTAGAGGACGAGCCCGAGCGAGTAGACGTCGCTCCGGCCGTCGATCCGCGTCCGCCGGCCGAGCAGCAACTCGAACTGGTCCGGCGACATGTACTGCAGCGTGCCCCCGATGACCGCCAGCTGCCCCTCGGTCGCCCGGACGTCCAGGGCCACGTCGAAGTCGAGCAGCATGGCCTGGCCGTCGTCCGTCAGCAGGACGTTGGCGGGCTTCAGGTCGCAGTGGATGAGCCCGCGGTCGTGGGCGTGCGCGAGGCCCTTGGCGAGCCGGCCGCCGAGCATCAACACGGCGTCGGAGAACGAAAGCCGGTCGAAGGTCGCGGCCGCGACCGCCGCCCCGGGCGCGTCGGCCTGGCAAAGGTCGGCGAAGAAGTGGCCGCTGGTCGGGATTTCGGCCAGCGACCGGAGCTTCTCCAGGACCGCCGCGAACGTGACCCCGCCGTCGTACGGCATGCACAGGGCGAAGAACCCGGGGCCTTCGTGGGCCGAGTAGATGGGAACGATGTTGGTGTGCCGCAGCCGGGCCAGGGCCTGGGCCTCGGCCGCCCGCCCCTTGGTCACCTTGAGGACGACCGGGCGGTCGGCCATGTCCGGCTGGCGGGCGAGGAACACCCGGCCGACGGCCCCGCGGCCCAGCTCGCGGTCGAGCAAGAACCCGAGGAACGACTGGCCGGCCTCGGGCAGGCGGAACTCGGGCTCGTCCGCCGCCAGCGGGTTCTGGACGAACGTACTCTTCGGCCGCGGGCCGTCCGTACCCCGGCCGAACCCCGGGATTTCCCGGGTGATCTCGGCCTCCGACGGGGCCTCGGCGTCACGCACGTTCGAATCCACTCGTCCCTCCGGGGGCGGCGAGGGGGGGCGTCGGGCACGGCCCCGGTCCGGGGGCCTCATTCCGGAATTTAGAACGCGTTCAGCGGAAGTCGAATCTTCCTCCCCCGGGCGTAAGATCGGCGTTGGCCGCCACCGTCCCGGAGCCTGTCCATGCGCCTCGCCATCCCGCTGATCCTCGCGATCCCTTCGGCGATTTTCGCCCAGGGCAAAGACGCCGTCCTGTCGGGGTACACCAAGTACGAGTACCGCATCCCGATGCGGGACGGGGTTCGCCTGTTCACCCACGTCTACGTCCCGAAAGACGACTCGAAAACGTACCCGATGCTGATGATGCGGACGCCGTACTCGGTCGCCCCGTACGGCATCGACAAGTACCGGGAGAACCTCGGCCCGTCGCCGCTGTTCGCCCGCGAGGGGTACATCTTCGTCTACCAGGACGTCCGCGGCCGGTGGATGTCCGAAGGGGAGTTCGTCAACATGCGGCCCCACAACCCGAAGAAGGGGCCGAAGGACTTCGACGAGAGCAGCGACACCTTCGACACGGTCGAGTGGCTGCTGAAGACCGTGAAGGGGCACAACGGGAAGGTCGGACAGTGGGGCATCTCGTACCCGGGGTTCTACACCGCGGCCGGGATGATCGACGCCCACCCGGCGGTGAAGGCCGTCAGCCCGCAGGCCCCGATCACCGACTGGTTCGTCGGCGACGACTTCCACCACAACGGGGTGCTCTTCCTGCCGCACTGCTTCAACTTCATGTCGGGCTTCGGCCGGCCGCGGCCGGAGCCGACGGCCACGTTCCCGTACCCGAAGTTCGAGCACGGCACCCCGGACGGGTACGACTTCTTCCTGAAGATGGGGCCGCTCTACAACGCGGACAAGAAACACTTCAAGGGTAACATCGCGTTCTGGAACGAGGTGATGGCGCACGGCACCTACGACGACTTTTGGAAGGCCCGGAACCTGCGCCCGCACCTGAAGGAGATCAAGCCGGCCGTGCTGACCGTCGGCGGGTGGTTCGACGCGGAGAACCTGTTCGGCGCCCTGGAGACGTACAAGAACGTCGAGCGGGCCAGCCCGGCGAGCCCGGGGAACACGCTGGTGATGGGCCCGTGGGTCCACGGCGGCTGGAGCCGGGACGACGGCGACAGGCTCGGCGACGTGAAGTTCAACGCGAAGACGGCCCCGTACTACCGCGAGAACATCGAGCTGCCGTTCTTCGAGTACCACCTGAAGGGCAAGGGAAACTGGAAGCCGCCAGAAGCCTGGGTGTTCGAGACCGGCACGAACGTCTGGCGGCGGCACGACGCGTGGCCGCCGAAGGGGTCCGAGGAGAAGACGCTCTTCTTCCAGGCGGACGGACAGCTGGCGCGGTCGAAGCAGGTGGACCTGGTGGCCGGCTCCGGCTCGGACTTCGACGAGTTCGTGAGCGACCCGAACAAGCCGGTCCCGCACCACGACCGGATCTTCATCGGGATGGCGAAGGAGTACATGGTCGCGGACCAGCGGTTCGCGAGCCGCCGGCCGGACGTACTCACCTATCAGACCGAGCCGATGACCGAGGACTACACGATCGCCGGCCCGGTGCAGGTCAAGCTGCACGTGAGCACGACGGGGACGGACGCCGACTGGGTGGTGAAGCTGATCGACGTCTACCCGGACGATTCCACGGACCCCGACCCGAACCCGACCGGCGTGCGAATGGGGGGCTATCAGCAACTCGTGCGCGGGGACATCTTCCGCGGCAAGTTCCGGACCGGCTTCGACAAGCCGACCGCGTTCGACCCGGGGAAGCCGACCGAGGTGACGTTCACGCTCCCGGACACCTGCCACGCGTTCCGGCCGGGGCACCGGATGATGGTGCAGGTGCAGAGCACCTGGTTCCCGCTGGCGGACCGCAACCCGCAGACGTTCACGGACATCTACACGGCGAAGGAGCCGGCGTTCCAGAAGGCGACGCACCGCGTCTACCGCGGCAACGACCGGCCGAGCGGGGTGACGGTGCGGGTGGTGAAGTAATCGAGGAGGGCGAACCGATGTCCGACGAAGCCGCCCTCCTCGCGGCCATCCAGGCCGCCCCGGCCGACGACGCCCCGCGGCTCGTCTACGCCGACTGGCTCGACGAGCACGGCCGTTCCGACCGGGCCGACGCGATCCGGGCCGAGCACGCGTCTCGGATGGCCCGCGGCCGGTGGGAATCGATCCGCTCCCGGATGGACGCCGACTGGATGGCCCGTGTCTTCCCGGCGAACGCCCTCGTGGTCCGCTCTTACCCGCCGGACCGCAAGATCCACGTGATCAAACTGATCCGCGAGATCAGCGGGTGCGGGCTGGCCGAGGCAAAGGCGCTTTCCGAGGCCCTGCCCGCGTGCCTACGCGGGGAATGGCCCGCGCAGGTGATTGACCGTTTTCTGCGGGAGTTCGCGGAAATCGGTGCGAAAGCGGACTGGGAGTATCGACTTCCGGCGGACGGTCATTGGTACCCGTCTCACGGTTGATTCCCCGCCCCCCACCCCTAACATCCCGCCATGCGGCGACCGACCGTCTGGTTGAACAAGGGCCTGTCCAGCACCTTCGACGTGGTCGAACTCCTCCGGGCGACCGGGGACGAGTTTCGCGTCGTCTGTTCGCACACCGATCCGGACGTGCCGGCTGCCCGGGCGTGCCATGTATTCGAAACCGAGCCGAAGCGCCTCGGCGAGGCGGCGTACCTCGACTACTGCCTCGACTTCGCGAACCGGCACGCGGTGGACGTGTTCATCCCGGGCAAGATGCTCGGCGCGATCGTCCGCGAGCGGGGCCGGTTCGCGGACCTCGGCGTCAGGCTCATCGCGGCCGGTGAAGCGGACACGCTCAAGCTGGTTGACGACAAGGCGGCGCTGTACGCCTCATTGCCGGCGGGGCTGGTGCCGGTCCCGGACTTCGAGGTCGTCCGCGACCTGGCCGGGTTCGACGCGGCTTACGCCTGGCTCCGCGAGCGCCACCCCGTCATCTGTTTCAAGCCCGCGGTGTCGATCTTCGGCCTCGGGTTCCGGCGGGTCACGGAGTCGGAGGGCTTGCTCGACCGGTTGCTCGGCGGCGAGTCGTACACGGTCAGCTTGAAGGACGCCCGCCGGGCCTTCGCCGAGCGGCCGACGTTCAAACCGCTGATCGTGATGGAGTTCCTGGCCGGGGCCGAGCGGAGCGTCGATTGCCTGGCCCGGCGCGGCGAATTGGTCCGGTGCGTCGTCCGGAAGAAGACCGACGCGACCGACGGACCGCAACTACTCGAGGCCAACCCGCACGTGGAATCGATGACCCGGCGGCTGACCGGGCACCTGCGACTCGACGGGCTGTTCAACGTTCAGTTCCGCGACCGCGGGGACGAGCCGCACCTGCTGGAGATCAACCCGCGGATGTCCGGCGGGTTGTTCTACGCCTGCCACTCGGGCGTCAACTTCCCGGTCTGGGCGGTGCGGCTGGCGCTCGGGACGGCGAGCCCGGGGGACGTGCCGCAGCCGGAGACCGGCTTCTGTGTGACGAAGGTGAACCGGGCCGTCCGCCGATGAACGTCACCGTCCGCCTCCCCGCCGGCACGCTGACCGTGCACGTCGAACGCGCCGACCTGCCGCTCGCCGAGCTGTGCGGGTTCGCCAGCCGCCGCAGCCTCAAGCGCGGCTTCGTGTTCGTCAGTAAGGTCCTCGGCAAGCACTCCCCCGTCCGGCCGCGGGTCATGACCGACGTCCACGCCCGGCTCGCCAGTAAGCTGACCGATTTGCCGGGGCCGGTCCTCGTGATCGGAATGGCCGAGACCGCGACCGGGCTCGGCCAGGGGGTCTTTGAACACCTCGCCCGGCCCGACGCGCTTTTCCTCCAGACGACCCGGTACCGGTTGGACCGACCACTCGCCCTGGATTTCGAGGAGCCGCACAGCCACGCCCCCGATCACCTGCTCTACGTACCCACCGACGCCGACCTGTTCCGTTGCGCGAAAAGTCTCGTCCTGATCGATGACGAGTTGAGTACCGGGCGGACGCTGGCGAACCTCGCGACGGCCTATCGGCGGCTGAACCCCGGGCTCGCCGAGGTCCACGTCGTCAGCCTGACCGACTGGTTGGCCGACGACCTCCGGGCCGCGGTCACCGACCGCGTCGGCTCGACGACGCGCTTCCACAGCCTGCTGAGTGGCACGTTCGCGTTCGCCGCCGACGCGGCGTTCGACCCCGGCCCGGTCCCGAGCGCCGTCGGCGGCGAGGACTTCAAGGATGACCTCCTGCCCGCGGCCTCGGCGCGTGTCGGCGTTCGCGGCCCGACGGCGATCAACGTCCCTCCACTCGACCTGCGGCCCGACGACCGGGTCCTCGTCCTGGGGACCGGGGAGTTCGCCCATCGGCCCTACTTGCTGGCCCGGCACCTGGAAACCCGCGGTTACGACGTACACTTCCAGACGACGACGCGGTCGCCCCTGATGGTCGGCGATGCCCTCATGAGCGTGGTGGAAACGGTCGATAATTATGGCGACGGGATCCCGAATTACGTCTATAACGTGGCCGACCGCCACTACGACCGCATCGTGCTCTGCTACGAGACGCGGCCGTTGCCCGTTGCGCACACGCTCCCGACGCAGCTGAACGCCACGACCGTATTCCTCTGACGACCCGTCATGCAGACCATTGTCTTCCTCGACCTGGACGACACGATCCTGCAGACCCGGCCGAAGTGCCCGCCCGACGAGCCGATCGAGCCGGCCGCCCACGGCCGCGACGGGCAACCCCTCTCCTTCATCACCGACCGCCAGCGGGCGCTGCTCGCCCTGTTCGGGGCGGCGACCGTGATCCCGACGACGGCCCGCAACCGCGACGCCTTCCGCCGCGTCCGCCTCCCGTTCAGCGGGCATGCCATCCTCGACTTCGGCGGGGTGATCCTGCGCCCCGACGGCACCCCGGACCCGGGCTGGGACGCGATCGTCCGGCCGCAGGCGTGTCACGTCGGTCCGGAGTTGCTCGCGGTCCTGAAGGATGTTCAGGCGTTCATCGCGGCCCGCGGCCTGGGTGTGAACGCCCGGCTCATCGCCGACTTCGATATGCCGCTGTACCTGGTGCTGAAGCACCCCGCCGGGGATTGTGCGGCATTGCAGACCGTCCGCCGCGAACACTGGGGCGGCATCGACACCGACCGCTTCTTCGTCCACCTGACAGGGAACAACCTGTCGCTCGTGCCCCGGTTCCTCGGGAAAGAGCGGGCCGTCCGCCACGTCCTCGACCAACTAATCCCGGCGGGCCCGCGGCTCGTCCTCGGGGCGGGCGACAGCTTTACCGACGCCCCGTTCCTCGGGCTCTGCGACTTCGCCCTGCTCCCGCGGCAGAGCCAGCTAATGACGAGCCTCCTCGAAGGGGGCCGGCGATGACCGCGTTCAGCGGCAGTTATGACCCGGCCGACGTGACGTTCCTGCTCAAGCCGGTGGACGTGCCCGACACCCCGGTCGCGGAGAAGGAGCGACTGATCCAGTCGGGCCGGCGGCACTACAGCGAGATGATCACCCGCGAGCGGCGGCCGTCGGCCGCGTACCTGCGGGTCTTCCGCCTCGGGTTCGACCGCGAGAAGGCCCGGCTGGCCCGCGACCTGATTGCGCTCGCGGGCCTGATCGCCGCCCGCCGGCCGGGGCCGGTCACGATCGTCTCGCTCGCCCGGGCCGGGACCCCGGTCGGGGTACTCCTGACGCGCACGCTCCGCGAGTTTTTCGCCCGCCCGGCCGAACACTATTCGGTGTCGATCATCCGCGACCGCGGGATCGATGAGGTCGCGCTCCAATACGTCCTGGCCCGGCACGACGCGTCCTCCGTCGTCTTCGTGGACGGGTGGACGGGCAAGGGCGTGATCGCGGCCGAACTGGACCGGGCGGTTCGCATGTTCAACGCGGCGAACGGCGTTGATCTCGACCCCGGGCTGTTCGCGGTCGCCGACCTGTCCGGGACCGCGGCCGCGAGCGCGACCACGGACGACTACCTGATCCCGTCCTGCGTCCTCGGGGCGACGGTGTCCGGGCTCGTCAGCCGGTCGATCCTGAACGCCGACGTCGTCGGCCCGGGCGACTTCCACGGGTGCCTGTATTACCGGGAGTTCGAGCCGGACGACCTGTCGCGGCCGTTCGTCGATGAGCTGTCGCGGGAGATCGCCCGCCAGTGGGAGCCGGGATTGCTCACGACCGCCCCCGAGCCCGACCGCCGAGCGTTGCGACAACGGAGTGCCGACTTCGTCGCGGACGTGCAGGCCCGGTTCGACGTTCGCGACGTGAACTACGTGAAGCCCGGCATTGGCGAGGCGACCCGCGTGCTGCTCCGGCGCGTTCCGGACCGGTTGCTCGTGCGCTCGACGACCGATCCGGGCGTGGCCCATTTGCTGGTGCTGGCGGGTGAGAAAGACGTTCCGGTCGAGACCGATCCGAATTTGCCGTACCGGGCCGCGGCCCTGATCCGGGGGATGGACCAATGACCCGCTACCTTCGCCTCGGGGCTTCGCTCTACGTCCCGGCCACCCGCGACGGCCTGGCGGCCGTCGGCAACGGCCACAAGTACCCGTTCCTGCGGTCGGTCATCTTCTGCACCGAAGACTCGGTGCACGACCGCGACGTCCCGGCCGCCCTCGACAACCTGGCGGCAGCCCTGCGGCGGTTCGAGCCGACCGAGTTGCTCCGGTTCGTCCGCGTCCGCAACCCCGCGGTGCTGCGGACCGTCCTGTCGATGGACGGCGTGAGCCGGCTCGCCGGGTTCGTGTTTCCAAAGGTCACGATCGCGAATCTGGACGACTACTTCGGGTTGCTCCCGGCCGATAGCCCCTTCGACGTGATGCCGACGCTGGAAACGGCCGAAGTCTTCGACCCGTCGGCCCTGCGGAAGCTGCGTACCCGGCTGGCGATGGACCATTATCGCCGACGGCTGCTAGCCCTGCGGATCGGCGGGAACGACCTGTTGAACCTGCTCAGCCTGCGGCGGCCGCGGGCGGACACGGTCTACGAGACGCCGCTGGCCCTGACGATCGCGCAACTGGTCACGACGTTCCGGCCGTTCGGCTTTCACCTGACCGCCCCGGTGTTCGAGGCCCTGGACCGGCCGGACGTGTTGGCCCGCGAAGTGGAACGGGACCTGGGTTACGGACTCTTTGGGAAGACGGCGATCCACCCGTCTCAGGTGTCCGCGATCGAGGCGCGGTACCGGGTCCGGGCGGACGAGTTGCAGGCGGCGGACCGCATCCTGGCGGACGGGGCGGCCCCGGTGTTCCGGCTGCACGGGGCGATGTGCGAGCCGGCGACGCACCGGGCCTGGGCCGAGCTGGTCCGAGAGCGGGCCGCGATCTACGGGGTGACGCGGGCCGGGGCGGACGAGCCAACAATCATCGGCACCGCCGGGTGACGCGGTTTCTCGACCTGATGCAGCCGCCCCACGGTGCCGGACGGGGGCGGACAAATCCGGACAAGTGGTCGAGAACCGATCCCTTCTCGACCCGTTCTCGACGACTGGTCAGGGCTTCGGCGGGGCCGTTTCCCACAGGCGGACCGTGAAATCCCCCGAGCCCGAGACGCACGTCCGCCCGTCCGGGCTGAAGGCCACCGAGTGGACGTAGTCGCCGTGCCCGCGGAGTTCCAACACCTCCTGCCGGCGGTCCACGTCCCAGAGGCGGATCGTGTTGTCGGCACACGCGCACGCCAGCCGGCTCCCGTCCGGGGTGAACGCCAGTCCGTACACGTTCGACCCGTGCGGGAGCGTATCCGCCAGCTTCCACGTCCCCACGTCCCACAGCCGGACCGTCGCATCGACCGACCCGGACGCCAGGGTCCGGCCGTCCGGGCTGAAGGCGGCGCAGTACACGGCGTGCTCGTGCCCGCGGAGGACGGCCACCGCCGTCCGGGCCGCCACGTCCCACACGCGGACCGTCTCGTCCCCGAACGCCCCGACGGAGGCCAGGAACCGCCCGTCCGGGCTGAACGCCACGTCCCGGACCGCGTTCGTGTGCCCGTGCAGGAGCACCGGGTCCGTCCGGGCCTTGACGTCGAACAGGTGGACCGGCCCGCGGCAACTCCCGGCCGCGAGCAGGTCGCCCGACGGGCTGAAGGCGATGCGGGTGTCCTGCCAGTCCTTTGTCGGGTGGTACCAGGAGTGAACTGTCTCCCACGTCTCCAGGTCCCAAAGCCGGACCCGGTCGTCCCGGCCGATCGACGCGAGCAACTTGCCCGACGGATGGAAGGCGACCGACGCGGTGATCGCGTCGCCGCCGGTGTGGAGGACTTCAATCTCCCGGCCGGCCGCCACGTCCCAGATCCGCACGGTCCCGTCCCACGACGCGGAGGCGACCCGCCGGCCGTCCGGGTGCCAGGCGACCCCGTAGACGTAGCTCCGGTGCCCGCGGAGGACGCCGTCCCGCTCGGCGACCCGGGCGTCCCACCGGCGGATCGTGCCGTCCGCCGAAATCGACACGACGTCCGCCCCGGTCGGGCTGAACGCGACCTCCACGACGTCGCCCGTGTGGCCGCGGAGGACGGCCAGCTCGGTCCTTCGGTCCACGTCCCAAAGCCGCACCGTCTGGTCCTGGGCGCACGACACGAGCCGCGTGCCGTCGGGGCTGAACGCGACCAGGTTCACCCAGCCCGTATGCCCTTTCAGGATCGCCTCGGGCTTCCCGGACCGGGCTTCCCATAACCCGATCGACTGGTCCCGGGACGAGGTCGCGATCCACCTCCCGTCCGGGCTGAACCGGAACCCGGTGATCTGGTTCCGGTGTCCCGAGAGGACGGCAACCGGTTTCCCCGTCCGCCCGTCCCAGAGCCGCATCTCGGTCCCCGGGAACTGCTCGACCGTCAGGAGTCGGTCCCCGTCCGGGCTGAACAGGCCGCCGTTGATCGCGGTCGGGTGGCCGACGAGCGGGCGGACGGTTTGCCCGGTGTCGGCGTCCCAGAGCATGAGGGACGCCTTCTCGCCCTCGAACGACACGACCCGTCGTCCGTCCGGGCTCACGTCGAGGGTCCGGTTCATGGACGTGTGGCCGCGGAAGACGGACACCTCCCGGCCCGTTCGGAGGTCCCAGACGCGGGCGGTGTTGTCGCGGGACGACGTCACGACCCGGTCGCACCCGCGCCCGAACTCGGTCCCCCAGACTTCGTCCGTATGGCCGGTCAGTGTCACCGACCGGCCGTCCGCGACGGCCGTCACCCGGACCGCGTTACCCCCGATGTAGGCGGCCCCGTACCGGCCGTCCGGGCTGAACCGGAGGTGGGCGCCGCGGACGGGATCGGGGAGCGTTGCGAGCGTCTGGTTCGCGAACGGGTCCCACAGGTCGAGCGACTTGTTATGGGTCCGCACCTCGATCAGGCGACCGTCCGGACAGACCCGGACCCCCTGGGTGTCATGGTGGAAAGTCCGGACGACCGTGTTGGCCGTGTCCACCCGCCGGCTCAGGTAGTCCCATTCCCAATTCCGCAGGGCCTCCGGGGCCTTCTGCAGGGACTGGCTGGCGACGTTCGTGTTGTTCAATTGCAGCGCGCCCGACGCGCTCCAGACGCTCGCCCGGTAGTACACCCACTCCTTCTCGCGGCTCATTGCCCGGGCCGCGTCCGCCGCCTCGTGGGCGTCCGCGGCCGCCTGCCGGGCCTCCTGCCACTTCCAGAACACCGTGCTGATGCCGACCACCGCGGTGAAGACGGTCGCCAGCGTCAGGCCGGCGACGGTCGGGTTCCGCCGCGCCCACCGCCCGAGGTGCCCCACCGGGCCGACCGGCCGGGCCTTGATCGTCCGCCCGTCCAGCCACCGGGCGAGGTCGTCGGCCAGGGCCGCGGCCGACGCGTACCGCTTCCGCGGGTCCTTCGCCAGGCACTTCAGGCAGATGGTTTCGAGGTCCCGGGGGAGCTTCGGCTGAAGCCGCCGCGGCGGGACGGGCTCCTGGGACTGCAGCAGCAGGAATGTCTCGGGGACCGTCCCGGCCTTGAACGGCACGTGGCCGGTCAGCAGTTCGTACAGCAGCACGCCCAGGGCGTAGATGTCGATCGCCGGCGTCGGGGCGGCTCCGGCGATCTGTTCGGGGGCCATGTACTCGGGCGTCCCGACCAGCGTCCCGGTCTGGGTGACGAACCGCCCCTCGTCGCTCTTGCCCGGATCGAAGTGCTTGGCGAGTCCGAAGTCGGCGATCTTCGGGACCCCGTCGGACGTCAGCAGAACGTTGCCTGGCTTCAGGTCCCGGTGGATGACGCCGACCTGGTGGGCGGCGTGAACCGCCCGGGCGAGCGTCGCGACCATCCGGCCGGCCCACCGCGGGTCCTGCGGGCTGAGGGTGTGCTTCGCCAGGCTGCCGCCGTCCACGAACTCGAACGAGATGAACGGCTGGGTGGTCCACCCGGACCCGCAGGCGCCGACGTCGAAGACCTGGATGATGTTCGGGTGTTGCAACCGGGCGACGGCCTCGGCCTCCAGCTGAAACCGCTGGTGCGACGTCGCGTCGTCGGCGGCCCGGCTGAGCATCTTGATCGCGACGATCCGGTCGAGGCCGAGGTGTCGGGCCTTGACGACGACGCCCATGCCGCCGGCGCCGATCGGGCCCAGGGTTTCGTAGCCGGGGATGCTCGGAAGCGGCGGCCGACCGGAGCCCATCCGGTACAGGGGGCCGGTGATCGGGCGGGTCGGGCG
>Ga0247823_10003935_pt1 | contig 11945 bp, 13 predicted proteins | sample 13C_PalmiticAcid_2_FD_192426 | JGI IMG/M metagenome (GOLD analysis project Ga0247823, IMG submission 192426) | Soil microbial communities from agricultural site in Penn Yan, New York, United States - 13C_PalmiticAcid_Day30 | ecosystem: Environmental > Terrestrial > Soil > Agricultural land...
GAACATGGACTGCAGAGCACATGGAACCTGGCTCAGGCTGGGCAAGGTCGGCTCGAGAGTCGGTCAGCCATTTCGCAAGGTGGACCGACCGACGAAGCAGGGGGCCAACCATTTTGCCCAACTTGCTCTGAAGCAGGCAGGCGGGGGCAGCTGTTGCATCAAGAGAACCCCCGGAGTGGATGCGACTGGCTGTCCAAAAGGTGCAACTCTCCCGAGGTGGGCTCCGCGTCTGCAGGCTCTCACTGGGGCCCTCGAGGGCGGCAGGTCTTTCCACTCGACAAGACCGGGGGCAGCCAAGGGTCCAGCCAGGATGAATGGAGGGGTGGGGCTGACGGGCAGGCCAAGACTTGCAGGAAGGGGCCGGGTGTGGAAGCCACTGCCTGTTCCTGGCTGGAGCCCCGAGGGCCCACCTGCGCCGCCTGGTTCGGTCCACCCGCTTTTAGCAGGGGTCCTCTGCAGTTCTCAGTTCGCTTGTTGAGCCTGGAACAGCAGGTGAGTCGGGTGACGCGTTCGCACTGTCCAACCTTTGCTGGGACTCCCCCACACACTCAACAACCTCGAAGAAGGGCGTTCAACCATCTGCCGGTGTTTCTGCGATTGAGCAGCCAGATCTGAACGCATGACATTCATCACGCGGTCGAAGATCAACATGTTCTCCTGCGCACATCCATGAGCCAACACCGCGCTCGCTGTCTCATGCGGCAGCGCCGTCCGCGGCGGGTGGCCTGGCGGCCGCTCATGCAGCAGGAGGCCGTCGCCCTTGTGCAGCGAGAGCATCGCGGGAATCAAGCACTGCCGAGACGCAAGACGGGCCTCGGGGCTGAAGAAGTCCAACTGCTTCTTGTCCTGTCCGTCCTTGTGTCCCCGAATTGAGGAATTGGCAAGCCGTGTTGTCGTTCGAGGTTTTGTCAACTGATCGACTGGAAACGCAGTGCAACCTCCTGGGGGTTCGGCTCTCGCCTGTCAATTCCGCGCATGGACCTACACGGAGCATCGATGGCTGCAACATGATGTCGCAGGCGAGTTGAGATAACACAGTCGCGAAGCAAAAGAGTCTTGGCCGGAACCTGCTAAGCACAAACTGGGCAATCGGGTCATGTCCGCCGTGACGGAGCCTCAGGTCAAGAACAGCGGGACCCGGCAGCTGTTGATGGGGGGCCTGAGGAATTTGAGAGTGTGTATCTCTCCTCCGGGTCAGGTCACGAAAGCCGTCTCAACCCATTCAACCCGCCAATGCACATCATTGGAGGAGCAGCGTCTTGAACCATGCTGTGTTTCCCCGGGCGGGCGAGCAAATCCTCAACGGCTTCGGGAAGCGGCCGCCAAGGATGGCGTCTGTTGCACGAGGTGATCAGACGCCGTCGCCTCGACCGAAGGCGGGATACCCCAGCCGGGCTTCGCAGGACCTCCGGAGCCGGCCCTGTTCGCCCTGCATCGAGATGCGATCGACCAACGAGCCGTGATTCCGGTTCATGTGGTGCAATGCTCCTGCGCGCCATATGGACATTCGCTGGGATTGCGGAGGCACTTTTGCTGACTGTGCCGGCAAGCACACCGTCACCCGAGGTCAGATTCTGGACGTGGTCTTGGCCGGTGTAGGACATGACAGACCAGCTCTCATGTTGTGCGAGAGACGTAAGCCGTCTCTCTGACGGGATGAAGTACACAACGGCGTCGGCGGAAGCGATGGGCTGGGAGCGGGTCGCACCGCTTCATTGTGGCCGCAGAATGGGTGGGTGGCCATCTGCCGCGCCTCCCAGAATAGTTCGTTGTAATCTGGGCAGATTAAGGAGAGATTGGCGTCCAAGCAGCGCCAGGCAGCAAATAGCACTGCATTGGTGCCCGCAGACATGGTAAATTCGCCCAGGAAAAACTGCTTACACAGTCCACACTAATCTGTAACGACAAGTAAGGTATGTTCTCAACGGCCCTTCCCCGAGCAAAGGACCTCAGGCGGTTGAACCCAGCGGGCACAAATGGTTATGGAGAAAAGGAGATGGGATGGGATGAACACCACTCAGCTGTTGATTGTGATGTTGGAACATGTCTTACCGTGTACCCCTATCCCTCCGCACTGTCTGCACGCAACCCCTGAGCCAATCGGCACCTTCGCTCGGCACCTGTCGCCTGTGGCGATCTTCCAGGTCGATACTCATTTTTACTGGTTCGAGCAACTCGAGACTCGCCATCCACAAATGCCATTCATCGAGCTGAAGCGCCTCGAATCACAGTCCACGAGTCCAGGTCACGCGGCCAGCAGTTCCAGCGTTGAGAGTCGATGAGCAGAGGCAACACTGGAAAATTCCCAGCAGGGCAACAAAATCCCACGGTTGCATCCCCCCTCGACCCCCCCATGCAGATCTTGGTTGGTCTTGGGAGGATGGCATGATGCCGCCCAAGAGGGTGTGAATCTCTCCGGGTCGGTTGCATCGCCCCAGGGCTGCCGGGAGGGCATCATTGGTCGGTTTACTCGCCTGCCCTGGTTCGCATGGTGGAATTTCGTGGTGCAGCCGTCCCGTTCTTGCTGGGGAGTCGGGACGGGAGTTGCACCAACGGCGAGACGGGTCAGTCTCGAACACAACCCACATATTCCGTACAGACAAAGCGATAAGTGTCAGCTGCTAAAGACAAAAAGACTTCGAGGATGTCGCATCAAGCCAATGGCTCTGAAGTGGGGATGAACACAGCGGGCCTGCCACCTGAATCCAAAATGCGGGGTTTGGGGAAGCTTTCCACCAGACGGGAGCTCAGTCTACCTTACACTAGCTCAGTGAGGGCAGCTGCAGGCAATCTTGCACGCCAAGGATTCTTGCAGAACCTCCATTCTCCATGTGCTTTCACAAGACAAGTCGATGGCCATGATGGTGACGATATGGCTTTGGCAGCCCATGTGAAGCCGAGATCAACAGGGGATCGACGGCTCTCCGCATCGTCTGGGTCTGCTGTCGCCCACGATCCATACTTCCCCAGATTCCAGGTTCCCCACACTCTCGGTCAACTACCACCATCTGGCACGGTTGCCGCCACAGTGCTCCAATTTCCCCCAGGCCCTTCTTGTTCATGTTATCCTTCACGAAAAGGTCTCGTCTGCTTTCTGCATTTGGCAATCGGCCGGCAGATGGTCTGACGAAATCACGGGCCAATTCTCCCGTCCAAGGCTGAGGCTGGGGCGCACTGAAGCCGTGCCTCGTGCCTCGGTGGCCGTCAGGAATGGACGCCATGAGGACCTCGAAAGACGGTCGGATGACGGGACGGGCGTCGCCATTCGCCCCGTGATCTAATGAAAGGATTGGTTGCGGTTCGGCACCGCCTCGTCCTCGCGGCACGGTGTTTGGCCACCGTCTCGTTTGGAGCCTTTCTGCTCCTCGAAGTACCGAGAGCGAACTCAACAACTCGTCGTTTCAGGCACACCCTTGCACCAACAACGACGAGTACACAGCCAGAGACGGCCTGTTTTGTCGCAAAAGCGAAAGCCAACTTCAAGCGTCCACCACAGACCATGTCGATCCGGAAGGCAACCGAGCGCACGGCCGAAATCGCAGATGCCCAGATGTCTCTTCCAAACTCCTTTCAGCCACAAACCGTTCCTTTTGGTTCCCGTCCGCCCCAGGGATTCTAGAAGACGCGGCGAACACATGGTGGCGAACGCCTCCTGCGAACCTGAGACACCCGCGCAGCTGGGCATTCCCAAGCGAGCGCCCAGGCCCGGTGCGGCCTTCGTCGCCAAGCCAACCTCTTCCGGGAACCAGATCCGCCAACGGAACGGGTGTCTGCATTCTGACCTCGCGAATGCGGCAATCGCCTCGTGGCTTACGCAGCCGAACCAGCTTCTTCGTCGGAATTTCCAGCAATCTGGGATCTTCCTCTCTGCACGCCCGCGAATCCGATCTGTCGGCCTCCCGTGGTCTCACAACTGGCGGCCGGGCACGCTTCTCGCTTATCCCACCAACACGGACACAAGGCCAGCAAACAGGACATGCCGCAGGCTCGCTATACATCCACCTCCTGCATCTGCCATGCGGCTGACATGATGGATTACGCACAGCAGAATGCAACCCCAGCAATTAATATCATACCAGGGGCACAGTAAATATTGCAACGGTTTGCAGACACCTAGGCCCACTTGGGTTGGCCCCATCACTTGGGCGCACCAGCAACACCAGAGGCTACTACGCCTAGTGGATGAGGTGGATAGTTGACACCCTCCCAGCGCATGAGCGGGATATCACCATGTCTTAGCACAGACAACTAGGTCTGTCTGTGCAGCAGACCGTCTTTCCGGGATGAGGTGTTGACCAAGCACCTACATGAAGGGCGGAAGGGAACTTATGCTAATATACCTGCAGCCGGGAGAGTTGCAGCGCATCTGGTTCCTGCAGATCACGTTATTCCTGTGGTATCTCTGCTCCGGGCGAGCCGGAAATTGCAGAGCAAGAGAGCAAAATGCAAAGACTGGTGGTTCGAGGGCGACTTGGTTGTCTTGGTTGTCTTGGTTGTCTTGGTTGTGAACCAGGAGAAGGTCGCTCCATCTCCATCCTCAAACCGGTGTGATACGCTTGCGGACTGAGCCCCGTTTTGGTCGACCAGTCCTCGGCAGCTTGCGCCCCGTTCAACGTCTGCTACTCTCTGCTGTCCGCGCGGTGCAATTCACACTCGTTGCATGCTTCCTCTGCCTCGCCCAAAGCCGTGCTCGATCCCATCCCAGACGCTGGAGCGAGACAAGAATGCCAGCCCAGCCCCTTTCTGTTGTTGACACTGTACGGAGCACGGATGCGCTGCGCAAATTTCCCCGATTCTGCAACCCCACGGCCAGATTCCGAGACACCAAGCAGCTCGCAAGCAGGCCATGGTGCGGGACGGGATGCGCTAACGACTTTCGGCTCCTTCTCCGACGCGTAGGGCTCGGCACCCAGTCCAGCAAAGGGGGGGGTGAAACTTCTTCGATTTCGATTGCCAAGCCGGCCCTTTTTTTTTCTTTCATGGTGCTTGGTTCTCCTGAGCCCTGGGGCCTCGTGGAGACGCAGGCATGGTGTCGGGTAGCGCAGCCAGGGAGGCCGAGTTAGGTCGGGCCCCAGCCCACGCGAGACCGAGACGAGGGGAGCCCTCGGCGATGAAGAAACGAAACACCGGGTTTGTTTTGGTGTTGTTGGTGAGGGGTCTTTGGGGATGGGGTCTGCTCCGCTGCGGACAGGTGGGTTTTCTTCAATGTCGCGGTGGCCTTTCTCCTCTGCTCCGGTTTCTCCACTGGCTGTCATTCCCCCTTGGGACCCTCGAGGGACCCAGACAGGGATCGGGCAGGAACCGAGGAGGCGGCGCCGCTGTGCGTGGTGAGAGAACAACTTCCTTTTGCGGAAGTTGTTCGAGTTAGGCGATCTGCATCATCGCCATCTCCGGTAGCGTCTCCGCCCTTCTCCGGCTTCTCTCCAAAGGACGCAGTCCCTCGACACCGAGCATTGTGGTACGCTACACGGTAAGACTGGGATCGCGCAGCACTGGCAGTCACTGCGGAAGGACTCGGTTGTGTTTAGGACCGATTCCTTCTCGTGGCCTGGTCCGACTGGGCGCTCCTCATCAAACATGAGTGGCTGGTAGCATCGCATGCAGATGCCGGCGTCGTTTCGGGACTTGATGTTGGCGGTTGGCGAGCACATTCGGGGCTAGCCCAACTGCTGATCTCGGCTTCGCGAGGCTGGTGACCGGTTCGCTTGGCTGCTCTCGCTGCCGGATGGCACAGCCGGCTCCCGACGAACAAGTTTCGAAATGTCCGACCATGGGCCCATGGACCCGGATTTGCGCTCCCCATTGCCCAACGGAGACGTCGCGGGGTTTCCGTTCATTTGGTACCGGTCGTGGCTAAATAATCTCGTGCAAATCACGGTTCAGAGGCCAATGCAACCACGCCAGCCATAGTGGCAGTCGTAGTGTCAGTGCGCCCGGGTCCCCCCCGGGTCGGTTGGAAACGCCGCCGGAGACAGGCCGGTAAGGTGGTATACGTAAGGTACCTTACCTTAGTGGGTTGACGGAGCATGGAGTACGTACAACTTCTTCGGACGTAATGTTTCACGCTTCCTCGAGGCACTGTTGAAACGATTTGCGTCGGCGACAGGAAGCAAAGCAACGCCGTGCGCAGTCGCACATTGGGACGTCCGCGATCCGCATGCAGTTCGCACGCTGAGGCACGATGCTGGGTTTGCTGCAGTGCGGGCTCGGCCATGCTCTCATGATCCAAGAGGCGGGTCCATCTGCGACCTCTCAGGGGATGGGTGGAAGGTTTTTCCCTTCTCAATTTTGATGCGGAGGCACACTGTCGCAGCCAAACAGGGTCTCACCTCGGGGCCTCTTTGGTTGCCACGACGAGGACAAGTGTTGGCGCACATCACATCATCAGTTACACGTATGTCCACAACCGAGACAAGAACACGGAAACTGTCGGGTCGAAACAAGCAAGAAAACGGGAGACATACATCCATCCGACGGCCCCGTCTCCAAGGGTCACAAGTTGTTCAAGTTCTCCACCAGGACGGACGGAAACGCGTCCCTCGAAAGGTTGCATTCCTCGCTGCCGGAAAACCTGGGGTTGTGGACCGCGGGAGCGGCGGAAATCCGGGGTGCGTGACTGACTCTTGACATGCGGCGTTGAAATTGTGCAACGGCCCGGTTGGGGAAGCTGTTATCAGATCTGAGGTGGGCATTGCTGGATCACAAGCAGAATCGCCGCGGCACATGGAGTGGAAGGCACGATGCCGAGGTTGAGTGGCCCACCTCAAGCACACAGCGGCAACTTCAACCCTGCCAGCGGGCCGCAGCTCTTAGGTTCCCTCGTTCCGTCAGTGTGCGGGGACCGTTAAATGGAGGGCAAGCGCGAAAAGCTCGAAAGTCCCTCACAAGAACGGCAAGAACCCTCGATGTCCTGATGTCATTTCGCGCCATATCTGTGATCTTGCGCGGAAACTAACTCTCTTCGGGCCCCCGAGACAGGCAACTGCAGGACGACGGTGGGGAACGGGCTGCTGCCATCTTGACGTCGAGCTGCCAACCTACGAGCACATCACCTCCGCCATGCATCACTACCTTAGCTCCTTCCACGACTCCTTCAGCAGATCAACCCGAGGTCGAGATTCGACGTGGTCATATTGGGGCATGTGGAGGCATTGCGTCTTGTCAAACTCGTCGAGACGATGAACCGAGATCCGCACCTCCGTGTTGTGCTACTCCTGAAGGAAGGGGGTTTGGGGGAGGGTTCCTCACACTCGCCCAACAAATCATGGGGCCTGACCCGACCGTTTTGGGTTTCTTGCTCGAACGCTGGCCATGGGCGGATATTTCCTGGGCAGGCAGCCGCAGACATGGATTTCCCATTGTTCCATGTCGAGACACAATCCTTTAGCATGGCCCGGCCCGCCTTGGAGGAGCATTCAACATGGAGTATGATGCCGGGCGAAATGGCACAGCGGCTGGCTTGGTGCTGCCATCTCCGTGCATTGCTGCTCTTACCTCCTAGCTCGGGACCCAAGGGCAGCAAGACAACTCCGTCCATCTTCTATTCAGAGAGTTACAAAAGACAAAACTCAAGACATCCATCTCAACCCAAAAGCTCCCAAGCCCAATCCGCCCTTGCACTGGCAAGTGGAGGGACGAGAGTGCTTGCCGTTGCCAACGATAACATTCATATGCAACTCGTTCCCAAAGGAAGGAGCGTCGAGTTCGTACAGCACAAGAAAAGAAGGCACGGAATCCTATAAACCCCCCCCCTCTTTTCCCTCTCCTTTATTCTTTTTCCATTCTTCTTCTCTTCCAAGTTTCTGATCTCTTCATTTCCTTCTCAGTCTCTTCTTCACCCCTCAACTTTTCAGGTTGCCATCCCATTTTCCAAACAACAGAAATATCAAAGTGAACCAGTGCTCTACGACCGAAACCTAACGGACGTATGTTCTAGGGGTGTTTCCCCCAGATTCATGACAGTGTGGGATCAGAGACTGAAGTAGATTGTCTTGCCAAAAAAAAAGAAACGAGGTCCTAATACATCCCATTCATCTCGGGAGATGAGAGAGGAGATGAAAGAGGAGATGGAAGAGGAGATGGAAGAGGAGATGAGAGAGCGGGAGATGAGAGGGCTGCTGCACAACAGTCTCCATCTCGGGAATTCAGGTGCCAAACACATAACACTCCAATCGTCTGACGAACACTGAGTCTTTTTGAGCGAATCTATCTCATCACAAACTGTGCCATCCGTCGTCAACGCAACGGCCTGACGCCGTGGAGTAACAAGACACCAAGCTCAAACCCAGATCGGGGTCAAATAAGAGACGACACAAAACCCTACGGCTCCAAGATGTGACAGCGAGACAGGCAAGAGGGTCGAGATAGGCAAGAGGGTCGAGATAGGCAAGAGTGTCGTGAGAGAATGGCCCACAGATCACCCATCACCTAGGGCAAGACAAGTCAAAGGAAAGATCACAACATGGCTTCTGACCAAGGCAGTCCTGAAGATTCCTGATGTCTTCCGTCGCACCAACGCCCTTTCGCAACCCTCATTCATGTCGTCTTTCCTCTTACCCTCCTCGAAGTACTGATCAGGCACCGACCTTCAACCTTAGCGATTGTCTCTACGAGTTGGTTTGGTGTCTGGCCTCATTACCCCCCCGGCCTGATCTTTGCATGCATTTCTACTCAAAGTGAGGATACCGACTAACATACCTCACCGTAGGCTCGAGCGTCAGAGGGAGAGGGGAAACCCGTGGCTTTTCTGTATCGGGTTTTTCAACCGCCATGAGAGTGTACGTTCTCAACACTTGCTATCACACTCCGAGAGAGCAAAGGGGCAAGGAGTATGCAACCCCAAGCTGGCCAGCACAAAAAGCATCTCTCTGAGCACATTGGTCCTAGGCCAGCAAGAGATGACGGGAGATCTTGATTTAGAGATACCGGAGTTGCAACCATTCCATGGACCTGGGTGTTGGATGTGGTCTGCCACTCAGTTGGACCAAGCAAGTACGTGTTCAACGAATTCAGTGAGCAACTTCGGTCACACCCCCCTGGACCATCAACAATCATTGAGACGGCAAATACCACACGACACACTTGAGGTAGCCACATCAACCTGAGTGGCTTCGCGTGTTGCCTTATTTACTCGAAACTTCAACACTCAAGTCACAGGTACACATAAACTTGCGTCGAGAGCGAATAACCCTGACGTACACATCTCAAGAATGAATACATGAGACGGAGACAGGAGGCAGAACTGGGAACACGGCCTCGGCTCCAACTTGAAGTAGCATACTCTGCGAACAGACCTCCTCTCACACACTCGCGACCCCAGCCCGACGTGTTTCGGGGAGGTAGTACAAGAAGGACACGAAGGGGCTGACCGGGCTTGGCCAGAGACAGCATCGATGTTGGCATCTCTGAGCTCAACTTGTCCTCCCAAGCAAAAGAGCGCGACCGACCATGACCAAAACAGAGACAACCCCTTGGCTACGACAGGCCGGTACCAGGAGGAGCCCGAGTCCTCTTTGGATCGTGATCGATGGAAGCCGATCTCCATCCAGAAGGACAATTCTGATCATCGAGAACCAGCCGGACCCCTCCTCTAAATGGGAAATACCGAGCCCAGTGCGGTGACCACGATGCCCTACATACCTACTGTGTGCCATGTAGGCGTAGCTTGACCCGCAATCGAGGGACCGAGATCCAACCACCGAGGCCCCACTCCCCGTCTCCCGGTCTCGGTTGGACAGACTTGGACTCCCGACCCGCGCGTGGTGTGGCATCGGAAACTCAAAGAAGAGGCCTTGCGTCACAGCCTGCGGGCCGACCGTGCTCGCAGTCGCGGATCGTGCAGCGTGTGGCTGTGGGACAGGGGCTTCCACTGGAGAACCTGGAGATGGTGGTGGGCAAGCAAACGCCGATGAGCCCCTGTTGACGAGATGAAGGCAATTCCTCACCCAAACATTGCCAGCCACAATCCCATAGCACTTGCTGGTGGGCAAACGTTGTGCAGGACAGCCCGCCCCTTCTCCCGCCCCTCTCGCTTCGAGACCCATGGCTTTAGATTCTGCGCACGAGGTGGCTGGAGGCAGAAATGCGGGACGTTGCGGTCGTTGAGACATACATACAGAGATACAGAATGGCTGTTCCGTCATATGTTCATAAATGGCCATTCTCGTCGGGAAAAAGCAAGCCATCAACCATCTCTTCGGCCCATCGATCCGGATCCCGGGAGATCCAATGGGGTGGTGAGAAGCCCTCCGTGGTCGGAATTGCGACACAAGATCGCGACACAAAACAGACCGGAACAGGGGCGGATTGTTGCGCTCGTGCTGTGGGAAAGAGCAAGACATCGGCGGCCCTTGCGCGGCATGGAGCGGTGTGACGGCGGGTGGTTGCGAGGTGTGGGCGGCGAGCAGCCAGCCGCGTGCCCTTTCTCCCCCCTTCTTCCCCCCCCTTTTTTTTCCCCAGGGGTGTGATGGTGGTGCGCAAGAATTCGGTCCTCGCTTTCGCGGGCGAGGAGGGGGGCTGATGGCATTCTATTTCTTCTCTAGAGACGGCAAGCTCACCGCTGATTTGGTTCTTGGGTTTCAGCCCCAGACGACCCGCTTTCCCGGCACTTTGGAGGCACGCAGAGGATCAGCCGTCCCAAGCTCCTGGGACACGATCGATCGTGTCATTTGCCGGGGTCTGAGTGCAGCCAGGCAGAGCCGCAAAAAAACAAAAAAACAAAAAAATGAAAACCGCAGGCCCGGGGTACCTACGATTTGGAGAACACCAGGGCGATGCCAGCGTGCGTAGGGGGCAGGCGACGGGCCCCAGGATGGCTGCCGAGAGCATTACCCCCAAGGAAGGACTGAAGGTTGGAAAAGGCAGTGCTGAATCCCGGGCTGAGCGACCGAGAAGAGTGTCTTGCGGCATGAGCGGGACTCCTTCCCGTCCGCCACGCAGATACTCAAATAAATGGGTGCAAGGTAAGGTACCTTAGGTACCCTGGTAACGCCCACTTCCAATTCCGAGTGCCTGCATATTTCGAAAAGCAACGCGAGGCACTAGGTTCTGACACCGAGGCGCACATCTGAGGGAAGGTGCAGCTCCAGGGCTGGCTCCCGCCTGCTGGGGAAGTGTGATGAGCGATGATCAACGGCAGGTGGGGCCCAGCCGCACAGACCCCTTTCCAGGTTTGGACAGTCCGGCCCCTCTTGTCGCCCCCACTCCGGTCGGACCGGAGATGTAACCCCGGAGCACCTCCGGGCATAGTCCGGAGAGGGAAAGAGGGTCAACATGAGTCAATCCCACTGCTCCCTGGGGCCTGGGAGTGCCGGGGCTCCATCCGCGGAAGACGGCTGAGCTGGGTCCCAATCTGCAGGTGCGCAAAAAGGCAGCAGACCATTCCCCATGCGATCAGACTAAATTCCAATCTCCAGCACACAGTAGCATTCGCGGCATTCGAGCTGGCTAAGATCTGACGGGTTGGTGGAGCCCCCGTCGTGCTTATTCTGCGCCTGTCTCTGAACGTGGCAAATCTTCCGAAACCAGATCCTGGGAAACCTTGCCCGGTGTGACTGCGTTCCGTCGTCCTTCAATGGACGGACACAGGCCGGAATCACACCCATCGAAGTCCCGATGGCATCGAGCAGTGGGTGCCAAGATAAGCGTCAATTGGGCTGGTTCTAGAATCAAGGCGATGGGCCATCAGAGACCGTCGCGGGGTAAAAAAAGCAAAACTTTTGCTAACGAAATTGGCCAGATATGCAGATGCAGGAAGCGTCCATCTCAGTCTTCTCTCAGCCCAGTCAGTCCAACCTCGCGCCCGAAACCGATGACCGAAATGAAAACGATGTGAAATGTTAAAGCCAAACGCCACCATGTCCTTTTAGTTCCCCTTTCCATAGCCAGCCGGCCATACTTTGACAAACGCCTCGAATGCAACGAGAAGATGGGAGGGGGTTTGGGGG